>Ga0207100_1038_pt1 | contig 33361 bp, 31 predicted proteins | sample Alteio_BWMinHeat_82_FD_153520 | JGI IMG/M metagenome (GOLD analysis project Ga0207100, IMG submission 153520) | Enriched cells from forest soil in Barre Woods Harvard Forest LTER site, Petersham, Massachusetts, United States -... | ecosystem: Environmental > Terrestrial > Soil > Temperate forest >...
AACTCGCCAAAGGCGAGGTGGATTACAACTACGGCATGAACAAATTTCCAAGCGAGGAAGCTCCTGGAATCAGCGTCTTCTACAAGGACGAGAACGGAGATATCTTCCACACCTATTCCGCCTACGCTCGCGGGACCGAAAACGTTGTCAACACGTACAACTATCTCGACCTGGTGCCGAAGGGGCGGGACGAAGATGGTTTGTATTTCCCCATGGCTTGGGTACGCCACCACGACCGTTACGAAGACGGCCGACTGGCGGATGCCGACAAGCCCTACTGGCCTGCAAAGGCCTTATCCACACGCTGAACGTTCGAGAAGGCGGTAAAGCCGACTTCAACGAGGCCGTACGCGGAACAGTCGTTATTTACATAGGAGGGTATATGACAATCGCAGACAAAGCAGTTCTGGTGACCGGGGCCAATCGCGGTATCGGACGGGCGCTGGTTGAAGAAGCCTTGAGGAGAGGCGCGAAGCGGGTGTATGCCGGTACGCGCCAGCCCTTGGCCCACTTGGATGGGCGCGTCACACCGCTGAATCTGGACGTGACCAAGGCCGAGCAGATTCAGGAAGCAGTCGAGAGAGTCAAGTCTCTCGATATCCTCATCAACAACGCTGGCTTGGCGCTTTTCGATGACTTGAGCGATCGAGCTGCGCTCGAACAGCACCTCGCCGTCAATCTCTTTGGCACCTATGGCGTAACCCAGGCTTTCCTGCCGTTGCTGACTCGTTCTCAGGGGGCCATCGTCAACGTTCTGTCGGTAGCGGCCTTAGCCACCTTGCCGATCGTTCCGGCTTACTCGATCTCAAAGGCGGCCGCGTTCTCCCTGTCACAATCGCTGCGTGCTCTTTTAGCCGGACGGGGCGTGAGGGTCCATGCTGTCCTGGCCGGCCCCGTGGACACGGATATGTCCCGAGCCTTCGACGTGCCGAAGGCCTCCCCGGAGTCCGTTGCGCGAGCCATCTTCGACGGAGTGGAGAACGGGGAGGATGACATCTTCCCAGATCCCATGTCAGAGTCCATGGCGGAAAGTTGGCGTAACGGTGCGGTCAAGGGGCTCGAGCGCCAGTTTGCGGCGCTCGTGGAAGCGGTGCCCGTCCAGTGATCCATGAGGTAGCCGGTGGAGTTCGCAATGTTCCGACGGCGATCTCGGCATTGAAGCATCACGCTAGGAATACTGGGGAAGTACGGAACAGACGGACCGGCCCGGAGCTTTCCAACGGCCTTGCTCCAGGGAGGAGATAGCTAAGCCAAGCTTGAGTTTTAAGACGTCCTGGGAATGGAAATAGCCGCCGCTGTTGCGGCGCATGATTTCGAGCTGACCCTTGATGGCTTCGACCACGTTGGTGGTCGACAGGGAGCGGCGGATGGATTCCGGACAATTGAGAAAGGCCAGGTAATGCTGGCGCTTTTTGCGCAGTTCGCCGATGAAAGTGGAATCCGTTTTGGCAAAGCGGTCGCAGAGTAGTTCGAACTGCTGATTGGCGACTTCGAGGTTCCAGGAAGATTTAATGGCTCGCCAGCGCTGTTGGAACTCGGCCGCATCGGTTTTGCTGAGATGGGTTTTGGCATTGCGCTGCATATGCACGGTGCAGAGTTGAATGTCGGGTGTTGGGGAACAGGCTTTGGGTGATGGGGAGTAATCCGGAAAAATCATCTTGTACCAGGAGGAAGACGCGGCGCAGGCCGCGTTCGAGCAAGTTGCGCAGGACGGCTTTCTAGTCTTCGAGATTTTCGCGGCCGCCCGGGGCAAGCAGGTGAGGATTTGCTTTTTGCCATCGCGGCGCAAGCCGACGACGACATAGATGCAAGCGGGACGCAGACGATCGCCGTCGCGAAATTCGACATACTTGCCATCGAGGAACAGAGCCAGCAGATCGGGATCGAGCGGTCGAGTGTTGCGCAGTTCTAACTCTTCCATCAGATCGGTGGCCACCCGGTCCAGTTCTTGCTGGGAGCAGGAGAGGCCCATTTTCTGCAGGGCATCCTTGACCGCATTGAGGGATCGACCCGAGGTGAGCAGAGACAACAAGAGGGACTGGGTTTCTTCACTGTAGCCGCGCTGATAGAGCGGCGGCAAGGTGGCGGGGCGAAAATCGCCGGTGCGGGTGCGAGGAACGCGGAGGTCCAGGGGAATGGCGCCGACTTCGAGCGAGCGATCATAGAAACCGTTGGGCTTATCATGGACGACGCGTTCCAGGTAGGCCTTGCATTCCGCCAACCCGACGCTGGACAGCAGCATGCCTAAGAGCTCGCGCAGGCTGAGCTGGGCCAGGTCAGAATCCAGCATTTCGGTCAAAGCATTTTTTTCTGCGGGAGGAAGCGGTTGTGGTGCTAGGCTTTTGCTGGGATCTGTGGTCGTCACTTAGCTCCTGATCAAGTTGAGTTGGAAGAACACGGGTCCTTGCCCCAGGGTGCTACCTGGGGCGTTTTTCTGCGTGGTCTCGGCGACAGCCTAAACCAGGTCACCCCCGGAAATGCATTGTGGAAACTGACGGTTCTGTGCAAAAACCAAAGAACGGTTTTTCCACAGAGCCTTGAACCTTCGGTTCACAGTTCCACAACGCCGGCTGCTGCTGGACTTTCCTTAAACACAACTTTCCTTCTACTCCCCGTGGATACGGAGGCATTTGCACTCGAAGGATTGAGAGCGAGATCGGGGACGCAATCAGGAGATTTGCAGGGATTGTCCAACGTCGAAGGTGCGGATTCGGAGAGTGTAGAGGAGTTGCTCGAGGAAGGAAACGCGTTCGAGGCCGACGCAGTAATGGGGGTGGAACACGCTGGTGACCCCGACGAGAAAGAGGTTCGCACGCATGAGGTGCCGCAGGATGATGTTCCCGACGAATATCCGGATAAAGAGTAGTGAGCGACGGAGCTTCTCCAGCAGGAGAGTTCTTCAATCCTAAAAACTATACTCATGAAAGAGGAGCGAGCCAGTTGGGCGAAAATCTGAGTGCAATTAGGGTCCAACAAGCTGTGCCACAGAATGCTTTGCCGATCTGAGATGGGCAGGTCACAACTGCTGTACAACTGCTGTACAAATGGTCTCAGGAACGCTCAAAAACACCCCAAAACGCTCTGCTACAATCCTTATTGCACAACAACATACGCAAAACTGGGTCGATTCGTAATCGGCAGGTCAGCGGTTCAAGTCCGCTCGTCGGCTCCAGTTTTATTGCGTGCGGAGTTTTCCACGCGTTTTGCACTCCGAATTGGGCAAGTTGTCTGCGGAGATTCCCTTTCAGGTCGGTTTCGACTTGCCAACCAGTAGTAACTTTTCCGATAATACTGTGAGAGCCCGATATCAATCGTGTACCGATATAGTCAAGCCGATCTGCTGCGCATCTTGAGGGTCACGGCGCGTCAGTTGGCATCCTGGGAGAAGGCCGGACTGGTGGCCGCTGCCGAGAGCTATTCTTTCTTCGAACTCCTCCAGGTCAAGAAAGTGCGTGATCTGTGTGCACGCAAAGTACGTCCCGCGGTGATCCGGCAATCATTGGAAGCCATGCTGAAGCATGTTGCGGGAATGGAAAACCCTTTGCTTGAGGCCGGGGCGTTCACCACCGGTCACCGGATTGCGTTCCGTCACAAGGGCAAGGTGGTGGAGCCCATTGCGGGTCAGTTCATGTTTGATTTCTCTCCCGGACAGCGGGTCGTTGCCAGCACCCCGATCTCGAGCCGTACCGAGACAACGCCGACTGACGCCGCCGAGCTTTTTGCGCGCGGCATCGCGCTCGAGGAGGACCCCGCTCATCAGACTCAGGCTATCGAGATGTACCAGCAGGTGCTGAACCTTGATCCCGATCACGCCGCGGCGCATATCAACCTGGGCACGCTACATTACAACCGGCAGGAATATGCGCTGGCGGAAAAGCATTACCGTCATGCCATCGAGGTAGATCCGCGCTATGCCCTGGCTTACTTCGATCTGGGCAACGTGCTGGACGAAACCGGGCGCGTAGCGGAGGCCATTCAGACTTACAGCACGGCGCTGCAACTGGCGCCCACCTACGCCGACGCCCACTACAATCTGGCGCTGGCCTACGAGAAGATCAAAGAGCCCCGCAACGCCCTCAAGCACTGGCGCGCTTATGTGAAGCTAGACACGGTCGGACCCTGGTCGGTGCACGCGCGCAACCAGATCCAGCGCATCCTGCAAGCCGACGGATTGAAGCTGATACAAGGCGGCAAGCAGTAGCCGCACTTCACTCGACCGTAGCGCCGACCTCTGGCCGGCTGTCTGCGCGGGCTACAAAAGCAGTGCTAGAATTCTTAGTCCTTCCACTTTTTATCTCGAAGGTGCTTTCATGCCTGACGCTACCCTGCAGCTTCCGCCTCCCACCCCCCTGACTGCCTTCACCGAAGATGAAATCATGTTTCGCGACAACATTCGCCAGTTCGCCGACGACAAAGTCCGGCCGCTGGTGAAAGAGATGGACGAAAGAGGCATCTTCAACCAGGACCTGATCCGCCAGTTCTTTCAGCTCGGGTTAATGGGGATCGAGATTCCCGAGCAGTTCGGCGGTGGTGGGGGTAAGTTCTTTGAGGCGATTCTGGCGGTCGAGGAGATGTCGCGGGTGGACGCCTCAGCGGGAGTCGTGGTGGATGTGCAGAACACGCTGGTCAACAATGCCTTGCTCCGCTGGGGCAGTGAGGAGCAGAAGAAGCGCTTCCTGCCGCGCATGGCCGCCGACACCTGTGGCGCCTATGCGCTCAGCGAAGCCGGCTCGGGATCGGATGCATTCGCCCTGCAGACCCGGGCGACGCTCAAGGGCAGCGACTACGTCCTCAACGGACGCAAGCTCTGGATCACCAACGGCAAGGAAGCCGGACTTTTTGTCCTCTTTGCGACGGTCGATCCTGCGGCCGGTTACAAGGGAATCACCGCGTTCCTGATTGAGAAGAACTTTCCGGGCTTCACCGTGGGCAAAAAGGAAGACAAGTTGGGGATTCGAGCGTCGTCCACCTGTGAGCTGATTCTCGAAGACTGCTCCGTGCCGAAATCCAACATGCTGGGTGAGGTGGGCAAAGGTTACAAGATCGCGATCGAGACTTTGAACGAGGGCCGCATCGGGATCGGGGCGCAAATGGCTGGAGTGGCCCGCGGTGCCTGGGAGTACGCGGCGAAATATGCGCAGGAGCGCAAGCAATTTGGTAAGCCGATCTCTGATTATCAAGGCATCCAGTTCCAGATCGCGCAGATGGCCACCGAGATCGAAGCGGCACGGCTGATGGTATATAACGCGGCGCGAATGAAAGACGCAGGCATCCCCTTCGTCAAGGAAGCCGCGATGACCAAGCTCTTTTGTTCGCAGGTGGCGGAGCGTGTGACCTCCCTGGCCATAGAAATTTACGGCGGTTACGGCTTTACCAAAGACTATCCGGTGGAGAAGTACTGGCGTGATTCGAAGATCGGCAAGATCTACGAAGGCACATCCAACATGCAGTTGGCCACCATTGCCAAGCTGGTGATGGGCAAGTGAGGCGACAGACGCTGGACTCAGGGCCCAGACCAGGCCGCGGACCCAATATTCTTGATTGATCTGCTTACAATTTCAGAGCACGCCCGTCGAACGCTTGGGCCTGGTCTGTCCTCTGCGTGCACGCACGATCTCAAAGGAAAACATTAATGATAAAGAAAATGCTAGCTACGCTCGTGGTCATGTCGGCCCTGTCCGCCGTATCGATGGCGCAAACGCCAGCCGCTGGGAAGGCTGAAGCAGCGAAAGCTCCTGAACTTTTGCCGGGCCTGGATAAGCGGCTGATCGACGCCACGGCCGACCCGTGCACCGATTTCTTCAAGTATGCCTGCGGCAATTTTTCCAAACTCTATCCCATACCGAACGATCGATCCGCCTACGGAACCGGCGCCATGATCGTCGACCATACTGAATACGTTCTGCACTCGATGCTGGAGAAAGCGGCCGCGGGCGGCTCCGGGCGGAGCCCCAATGAACAAAAGATTGGCGACGCCTACGCCGCCTGCATGGACGAAGCCACAATCAACCAGAAGGAATTGACGCCGCTGCAAATGGAGTTCGATCGCATTACGGCTCTCAAGAGCAAGGACGAGTTGCCCGAACTCCTTGCTCGCTTTCAGCTGATCGGCGTAAACGCCTTTATCAACTTCAGCGAACAACAGGATTACAAGGACGCCCGGAAGCAGATCGCCGTGGTCGACCAGGGAGGCCTGGGACTGCCCGAACGCGATTACTACTTCCGCACTGGCGATGCCGCCTCGAAGACCCGCGCCCAGTACGTTCAGCACGTCGCCAACATGTTCAAGCTCACGGGCGAGTTGGAAAAGAAAGCTGTGAGTGATGCAGAAGCCATCATGCAGCTGGAAACTGCGCTGGCCAAAGTTTCGATGGACATCACTTCGCGACGCGATCCCAACAAGGTTTACCACCTGATGCCGGTCTCTGAGCTCGCCAGTCTGGCCCCGGGCGTGGCGTGGGACCGCTTTCTGGTCGCCTCCGGAGCCCCCAAGATCAGCGAACTGAACGTGGCGAATCCTGACTTCGTCAAAGGATTGAACAGCCTGCTCGCCTCCACCAATCTCGAGACGATCAAAACTTATTTGCGCTGGCAGCTGATTCTATCGACTCCAGGCTACGTGCTGCCCAAGCCCCTCGACGATGAACGCTTTGATTTCTACGGCCACAAATTAAGGGGCCAGCCCCAACAAAGGGCCCGCTGGAAACGTTGCGTCCAGGCCACGGACGGCGGACTGGGTGAAGCTCTGGGACAGGTCTACGTCGCCCAGGAATTTTCTCCAGCTAACAAGCAGGCCACGCTGCAAATGGTCGAGGACATCGAAGCCGCCATGGACCAGGACATCGACACCCTGGATTGGATGAGCCCCGCCACCAAGGTGCGAGCCAAGGAAAAGCTGCATGCTGTTGCTGACAAGATCGGGTATCCCGACCATTGGCGAGACTATTCCAACCTGGTCATCGTGCGGGACGACGCTTTCGGCAACGCCTTGCGTGCTACCGCCTTTGAGAACCGGCGCCAACTGGCGAAAATTGGCAAGCCTGTCGATCGCGGGGAGTGGCTTATTACTCCGGCGACTGTGGACGCCTATTACAACCCCAGCGCCAATGATATTAACTTTCCCGCTGGCATACTTCAGTCGCCGCTGTATGACAGCCGCGCATCGGACGCATCGAACTATGGCCACGTGGGCGGCATCGTAGGACACGAACTCACTCATGGATTCGACGATGAAGGCCGCCAATTCGACGGCAACGGAAACCTCGCTGACTGGTGGACCGCCGAGGATGCCAAGCATTTTGAGGAGAAGGCAGACTGCGAAGTGAAGGAGTACGGCAACTTCGTTGCTGTCGACGACGTGAAGGTGAATGGCAAACTGACACTAGGGGAGAACACCGCCGACAACGGCGGTCTGCGTCTGGCCTACATCGCCTTCCTCGCGGATGCGAAGAGGAAAAACGTCGACCTGACACAAAAGCAGGACGGCTATACCCCGGCACAGCAATTCTTCCTTGGACACGGGCAGAATTGGTGCGGCGACACCCGTCCCCAGCAACTCCGCCTGCAAGTGCAAACCGATCCACATTCGCCGCGGCAATTCCGGGCGAACGGGGTAGTGCAGAATATGCCGGAGTTTGGCCAGGCCTTCGGCTGCAAAACCGGTCAGCCCATGATGCCGGTGAATGCCTGCCGGGTGTGGTGAGACAAAAGGAAACAGTCTGCAGAAAAAACACGCAGTGTCATCCTGAACGAAGCCAAGCAGGCCACTCCGCTCAGGATGACAGCTTACCTACTGCGGTGGTGGTGGCGGCGGTGTCGTTGCTCCCGGCGTGATCTGGGTTCCAATCACATCGCCGGAGACAATCATTTCCACGCGGCGATTCAGTTTGCGGCCGGCAGCGGTGCTGTTGTCCGCCACCGGGTTTCCCTTGCCCAAGCCGCGAGCGATCACGTTGTTGATCGAGACCCCGTTGCTCATCAGATAGTCCCGCACTGAACCTGCGCGTTTTTCCGACAAGGTCTGGTTGTAAGCATCGCTGCCCACGCTGTCGGTGTGGCCTTCGATTTCCAGACGAAGGTCGGGATAGGCCAGGACGATGCCTGAGATTCGCGCCAGGCGCTCTCGCGCGGCCGGTTTGAGCGTGTAGCTGCCGCTGTCGAACAGCACGTCCGGCATGCTCACCACCAGGCCTCGGGGTGTGTCCTTGGTCTCGAGCACCTGGTTGAGCTGGTTGAGCAGACGCTGCCGCTGCTCTTCCTTCTGGCGGATCGCCTCGGCGGCGGCCTGGCGTTGCCGCTCGGCTTCCGCTTCAGCTTTCTGCTGGTCGGCCATGGCTGCAGCGCGTGCCGCATCGGCCTGCGCTTGCTGCAGCTGGGCCTGGGCCTGGGCTTTTTCGGCCGCTGCTGTGTCGGCCTCCGCCTGCGCGCGTCGACGGGCGTCTTCTTCTGCCTGCGCCTTGGCTTGGGCTTCAGCTGTGGCTGCGGCCGCGGCTTCCGCTTCAGCCTTGCGTTGCTTGTCTAGCATGGCCTGCTTCTCGTTTGCGATTCGTTCCTGCTCCTTGCGGCGGAGTGTCAGCACGCGGGCATCTTCGGCCATCTGGGTGGCGCCGCGGGCGGCTGTGCCGATGGGAGTCTTGCCCTGTTTGCGCTTGAGATAATCTTCGGCACGGGCCAGATATGTTTCAGCCTTTTGCAAACTATCGGGCGCGTATTGAGTAGCTCCTGCGGCCTTGGCTATGGCCACGGCGTTGCGCGCTTCAAGCAGCGTAAGAGGGGTTTTCGGATCAGCATTCGCCGAGGGCAACTGCTGGGCTGACACGTCGGTGGTGTACTGGCCGCCCTCGAGCATATCGAACTTGGCGTCGATGGCCTCTTCGAAGCCCTTGGTCGCCTGTCGGATGATGTTTTCGGCGACGACTTCATTACTCGGCCGGGTGACCGCGAAGTAGGGTTCCGCGGTCACGATCAGACCGAAGGCCTGCAGGTCGGTGGTCACATCCAGGCTGCTCTTTCCATTTTCGTCGGGAACAATCTCTCCCAGGTTCTGGGCTCGCCCTTCCGGAGTGATCGCCCACAGCACATACGTGAGGAACTGGGGACCTACACGGCTTGCCGGGCCCAGCTTGGAAAGCTCGACGTTGATCTGCAAGCGTCCGGCTTTGCTGTCCACTTTGGCCTTGCCCGTCACTTCCGGCATCAGGCTCGTGCCTTTCATATCGACGGTCGTGGAGCCGCCGCGATGGCGATAGTTGACCGCCTTCGTGGTCCGCGAAACAACGTTCACGCGGAACACCGGGGTCTGGTCCATCGGTTCTACAGGAGGGTTCTCCTGCTGGGCGACCGCGAACGTGACCATCATGATCTGGCAAAGCAAGGTCACGCAAAACAAGCCTGCGAATTTCTTCATGATTGCATCCTTCTTGCTGGGCATATTTGGCGTTTCCGGGCCAACAAGTTGTCCGTTAATTTTGGCGCTTCCGGCACTCTGCGGACGTGTCATCGCAAACTATCACGGCGAGGCGTGTCAGGAAAAGTACCGGGTTGGGATGCACAATGCCCGGGCCATGGCGGGTCTGCCCGGAGAAAATTCCCGGGGAATCGCGGCGGGCCGGTGGGATGCCGCTGAAACCCTTGCCTGTCGTGGGTTCTGGCCGGCCGTAGCACTCGGGTAACCCGTCCTGGTTACCTATAATGTGCAGCAACTTGCATTTGCCAGCCTGGCTGATGGGCCGCAAATTCCCTCTAAGTTCCTTCCTTGCAGTGTCTTGCCGGAATTGACGTTATTGGCTGGCTAGCTGCATTCCGTAACGATGCCCGCTGGCTGTGCGGGCACATAGATCGGGGTGCCATTTGTGGAACCTGACGGGCGATAACGCGACGAGAAAGTCCAGCCGTTCGCTGCTTCCGGTGCTGACGATTTTGTTTCTGGTTTCCTACGGCTTGCTGACCATGCTGGTCGTGGAGCAGGGACGGACCATCGACTCTCAGCGCAGCCTCATTCACTTGCTCTTCACTGACAGCGTGCAGTTGAGCAGCATAAAAGGGAAAGCCATCCAGAAACAGCAGACCGAGGCGCGTGCCGAGGCCCAGAAGAAATCGCCTTCGCAGCCGACGCCGGCAGATCCTCGGGCGCAGTCACCGTCGACCCACCAGCCGCAAGCGGGTGCGAAGAATCAGAGCACCAGCAAAGTGGGGCGACCGCTTCCGCCGAAACCTCCGAAGGACACCGTTGACCAAGGAGACGATCGCAGGATTCTGATCACGATTTAAGTTCCAGGGCCCAGGCTACTCCCGATGAAAGTTTTCGCGACATTACTGTTGTCAATTTCTCTGCAAGGTGCGTACCGGATTCCGCCACCGACGCCTCCTGCCGACCACGTCGCCGCCAAACAACCCGCTCGCAAGGGAGGCCGTTGGTACTTCGCGGAGAACGGCCACGCCGTCTACTGCCTCGGCCCAGTCAGGCTGCTGCCGCAACCGGAAGGCGGACTGCAACGCGTTGCTACCTTCTGCCAGGGCGACAAGAACATGGTTCCGCTGAAGGACTAAGAACCGCTTCTGGCTTCCAGTTCTTATCTATTGCTCCTCGCTCCATGCTCGCCGGTTCCAGCTAGAAGCTAGAAGCCAGCAGCTAGAAGCTTCCCCGCAACCCCCCCAAATCCGATAACATTTTCCAATGCCGAAGTTCGAGAAGCATATCTTCATCTGCGGCAACCAGCGCCCACCCGATGCCCCGCGCCGCTGCTGCGACCCCACAGGCCAGGCAGAACTGCAAAAATCATTCAAAGAGAAACTGGCGGCCCTCGGACTGAAGGGAAAAGTGCGAGCCAATCAGTCAGGCTGCCTAGACCAATGCGAGCATGGTCCGAACCTGGTCGTTTACCCGGAGGCCGTCTGGTATAGCCACGTCACACTCGCCGATGTGGATGAAATTATCGAGTCGCACATCGTGGGGGGAAAGCCGGTGGAGCGATTAGTGATGCCAGATTCGTGCATCAACACTAAAGATTGCGAGCACCGGACCCGGAAGTAGCCGCAGGGGATGGTGGGCGCGGCGTGAGTCGAACACGCAACCGTCGGATTAGAAATCCGATGCTCTATCCGTTTGAGCTACGCGCCCTCAACAACTTACGAAATAAAGAGGCTTAGAAGGGGGCTGTTCTCGGCCCTCTCCAGTTTATCCATTCTAGCCCTGTCTGCTTCCACTTTCTCCATTGCGTCGCCCTGGTCTGCCGAGCTAACGATTGCATACCGGCGAAACATGGAAGCGGTGCGCCATCCGCCGAGTGGGGATGTTCACACATCACAAACTTAGTCCTTGGTGTAATCGCCTGGTTGCGAAAGTCATGGGCGTATCATTTGATTTATGGTTCGCCGCACTGTGACCGCAATCGTATGTCCGCTGTTTCTTTCCGCCATGTTGGTGCCGGGATCGGCTGCGCAAAAGAGTCTTGGGCAGCGGGGCACACCCTCCAAGAGTTGCTCCGGCCTGCACGCCGGAATCCGCGCACAGATCATTCCTCCCTACACGGAGACTCCTAGCGTCATGCTCACATTCGTGTTGTTGAACGATTCGGAGACGCCGGTGGATGTTGAAGCCGGATCGTGGAGGATTGTGATCAATGGAACTGAGCTAAGAGACTCGGGCATGTTGTTTGGTAACGGCGTGAGGCCTGTAGACGGCTATCGAACCTTAAAGCCGGGTGAGACCTATGAATTTGGGATTTCGCTTCCAATAACTGAGTATTTCCTTCCAAACGGTCAACATGAAGTGAGTTGGAGAGGAGCAGCTTTTCAAAGCCCAACAATCGCTGTCACGATAACTCCCGCATCACACTAGCAAGTTGGCGTTAAATCGCCATAGCACGCATTGACCGAGTTTACGGCGAACAAACGGCGCATGCTTGTGGTAAGGCCTGGTTACGTCAGTCATCTTCCCGGCCACCTATGCGTGATTGGGGAATAGGTCTTGGCGGTGATTGTCGGGAGCGACACCGTTGAAATGTCGGAACTTGAGGCACAGCAGACAATCGTGGACCAAGGCAGTTGGGTAAGAAGAGAGCAACCTTGGTGGCTTATTTTGTGTTGGCTCGTTGGCGGAGTGGGCTTCGATTGGAACTGCGCATTCGAGTGGTTCTCAAGAAAATACTCTCTCTTCTCTGAGCCTGTGCTTAGCAGAATGGGTGTGATTGTCGTGTGGTGCGTGGCCGTTGCCTTTCTTGTAGTTTGGCTGGTGCGTCAAGCGAGATTGAGAGACGCCGCCGCTGTCTTCTTCTTCGTGTCAATCGAAGTATGGTTCTTTCTGACTGTGACGTGGGTGGCTCACCCGACTAGATGGCGATAAATCGCCGTTACACTCAATGACCAGCGGTCAAAACGCGATAACGCATGATTTCAACAGCTGACCCCAATGGAACGAATTGCAGGCGGTGGTTCGTAGGACAGGACAGCCCCTAATCCGGGCTCCTTTGTGTTGAGGAGGTGGGTCCTGAGAGGGTGGTATCGGGCGGGAGTTTGACCTTTTCCGAAGCATCGACATCGAAAAGCATGTAGTTATCGAAGGTGTAGTGCCTGTAATAACGATGCTTGCCAAAGTCGAAGTAAATCTCGACGTTTTTTGGCAGCCACAGCATCGTGCTTTTCCTTGCAAACGGTATGGGGCCGTATTCCACGACTTGATGTTGACTGAGCATTTGGATTTCGTGTACGGGGTTGACCATGTCAGCCTCAATATGCACGATTTGAGAAGTGCCGGAAGAGATCCATGCTCTCCCCTTCAAGTCGATGCGATAAACGTTGCCAGCAAAATTGTAGTCTTGCATGCGATTTGGACGGTCGGGACGTTGGCGGAAGTGTACTAACCAAGTGAGTTTTCCAAGCCACTTGCCTTGTCCCTCGCAGTCGAAATCGAAATCGCTCTGCATCTCTGGATGAAAAACAAGCGCCAGCATGACGAAGCCCGTACTTGCGATTCCGTCGGGAGAGCCATGCTGAGGAACTCTGTCTTGGCTATAATCCTCGATCAAAACCGATCCCGGTTTCGACGAAATTGCAGCCGCATAGGTGTACTTTCTTGTTTCTGCGTAGTTTGAAAGCCCAACCCCGTCTAGCGATTTGTGGAACAGATTCTCTTCTGCGGTAAAACGGGTTATATCTTGAAACAATTCCTGTACACGTTGTCCTGTTTTTGCGAGTACCTGGGCACAAGGACAAATTACGCCGGGTTCGATGGTCGGTTTGATATCGTCGATATCCAGGGGACGCCAAGTCTGCATCGAGAGCACAGGTTTGGGCACGGCCATGAGGGGATCAGGCGACGTGGTAATTTCTGACCCTGCCGCCTGTGGTTGATTGCTTTCCTCTGCCCTTGCGATCAGAGCGTGCACTGGCTCGATCATGTTTTTTGGGGGAGACCCATCCAGGAATACGCGAAGCGCCTGAATTCCTTCGTTCTTCTGGCCGACTCCAATCAATGCTTGTCCGAGGGTGAGTTCGGCAGCGGCGGAAGCATCTTTTCCGTATCTCGCACTCTTCGCCACGGCAACCCGAGCTTCGTCGAGAGCCTTGCTGAATTCCTTCTGGTGAAGGTATGCATTAGCCAACACGTCGTGCGCCAGCCATTCTTCCGAATCGACGAGAATCGCCTGTTTGAGCGCTGATTGTGCTTCAGGGTAGTTCTGTACTGCCAGCTTCGTTCTGCCGAGGAGAGTTAGCGTTTGGGCGGAGTTAGGACTTAGGCTGGCGGCCGTTCCCAAGTAGGTCTCAGCCTGGGCATAGTCATTCTTCTGGAAGTACAAGTATCCCAGCAAAAAGTTCAAATCCGCACTCGACGGCGCTGAAACATAAGCCGCTTTCAAATGCTTCTCGGCCTTGCTGAGATCACCGGATTTCAAGAGAGATACAGCTCGGTTCGCTTCTTTCTGTGCCTTGCGCGATAGGAGGCCTGTTGCTTCATTAAGAGTGACGGCACCAGGATCGCGGTGAAGCACAATTTCAACGTCTTGCTTCGCGGGACTCAAAACGCTAATTGTGTGACTCGCGCTTATATATCCCACGGCGGTCACCGAAACGGTGTATGTACCGAGGGCTGTATTGGTAAACACGGCACTGTCTCGCCCCGGGACTGTTAGAAAAAACCCGAGATGGTTTCCAAGATTCGTTAGATCCACCCGAGCCGAGCGATCGAGGCTAACGGGCTTTTCCTCGGCGAAGGTGTGAACGATAATCACTGCGGTGTTCGGCGCAGTCTCATACGCGGTAACCTGCTGATTTAACCTTGTTCTATCTATTTCCTGAACGCCAGGCGCGACTTGCGCAAGTAACCGCATGCTTATGAAAGAAACGAACACAACCGATAAGAAGGCAGGAGCAGGTGAGAGCTTCACGGTGGACCGCTCGACAGAGAATATCATCGAAGTTCTGCAGTCAGCTGGCGAAATATCGCCTCTCTGACAATGTCGTCCCCTGTCAAGCACTTTTGGGCGTACTAACCCGTGCACTCCGAAGAGCGCGCCATTTCGCTCTCGTTGAAGGTTCTGCCATACCAACCAAAGGCTCGCTCGTAATCGTTTCAGGTCAGAAACTCAGTTCGATACCCATGCATCTCTTCGGTCACACCTTCGATCGTGATTACTACTTCGAACTCCCCCGTGAAGGGGAGCGGGATACCTAATCAATTACTCGATGTTTGACTTCACACCATAGCGATTTCCGGGTTGTCCCGCGTGCGAACCGAACTTTTTCACCTGCTCGTAATCCCACTGCTTGCGTATCATCCAGTAAAGGCGAACCGCCAGTTTTCGTGCCATGGCCACCTTGGCGATTTTCCGTCCGCGCCGCATCGTCAGGTGGAAATACTTACTGCGCCATTCTGGGAGGCTGCGTACTGTGACCTGGGCCGCTTCCACTAACAAGAAACGCAACCGAGAGTTCCCTGATTACAACAGTGGTCACGGTTTTCTCTGCTCCGTCCCTAGCGATCGATTTTGTGTAACCACAAGTGACGGCGAACACTGACGGCAGTATATTGATGCCCATGTCGAACGAGCAACAGTTCTCCGTACCGGTGGAAGTTCAGGAAAGCAAACCAACGGAACCCGGCAGGTCACGACTGGTGTGCCTCGACATTTTCCGCGGACTCGCTGTTTCCGGCATGATCGTGGTCGATAACCCAGGCAGCGATGACAAGGCTTACTGGGCTATCCAGCACACTCCGTGGAATGGCTGGTCGCCAGCAGACTTGATTTTTCCATCATTCCTGTTTCTGGTCGGAGTTTCCCTTGTGTTCTCGTTTGGAGCTCGGCGTCGCCGAGGCGAGTCGCGGAAACAAATCCTGCTGCATGCGTTCAAGAGAAGCCTGCTTCTTATTGCCATAGGGCTTCTGGTAAACGCTTCCCCGATAGTCGGTCTCGATCTGCACACCTGGAGACTGTTGGGCGTGGCCCAACGCATCGCGCTTTGTTACCTCGCGGCGGCAATCCTTGTGCTGTGGTCAGACTGGCGCGGACAACTGATCGCCATGGCAGTGTGCCTGGTAGGATATTGGGCACTTCTTCGCTTCGTGCCTGTGCCTGGCCTTGGAGCACCAGGTCACGACATTCCCTTCATGGATCAAGATCGGAACATCGTGGCATGGCTGGACCGGGCACTCTTCCCGGGGCGTCTGTTCAACGGAACGCGAGACCCGGAGGGAATCATCAGCACTATCCCGTGCATCGCCACGACCCTGATGGGGGTTCTGGCCGGACACTGGCTGCGCTTGGAGAAAGCCCAGACCACGAAAGCGTTGGGAATGCTGTGCGCTGGCATTCTTGGCATGATGGCGGGGTATGCTTGGAACCCGTGGTTTCCCATCAATAAGAATCTCTGGACCAGTTCGTTCGCGCTGTTCACCGGCGGCTTCGCACTTGGCTTCCTGGCCCTGCTGTATTGGGCTCTGGAAATTAGGCAGTGGCGCGGCTCCTGGACGATGCCAATCCTAGTATTCGGGACGAATGCGATCGCAGCTTTCGTCGCCGACTCTTTGGTATACGGCCCGGGCTATAGCTTCAACACCAAAGGCCTGAACGGAACCACGGTTAGTTGGCATGAAGCTGCACAGTTGCGACTTGAATCAATTATCCCGAATGCGACAAACGCTTCACTCGTGTATTCCCTATGTGCGGTGATGTTCTGCTGGATTCTGCTCTGGTTCCTGTGGCGGAAGCGGATCCTCATTAAGGTCTAGCATGCTGTCCCAGATTTGGGGAGAGTAGTTGGTGAAATATCTGTTTACGTCAACCACCCGTGGAAGATGGCTATATCTCGGTGTAAAGTGGTGCACATGAGACCCCGACGCGAATAGGAGGAGGTAAATCCAATGCGCTTCAGTCTAGTGTTTTTCTTCACTTTTGTAATTTGCGCGTTTGCCCAAGCCCAAACAGGTTCTTGCACCGAGAAGGCCATCAAGCAAGGCAACTTGCCCTCTGCCGACGATGCCTTTTCCTTCATGCCGCCGTACGGTAAGCCGGTGACCGGCACAGCCGCAACCGAGGAAGCCGCCCAAAAAAGCTTCTCTGATCGCGTAAACCGGAAGTTTGAATGGGCCAGCGACCACCGCATTGTGGCATCACCCTCCGCTGATATGGCCTATGAGCACGGCACGATGCATGTCTCCTATGACGACAAAATGGACGGCAAGCACCACACGTTCGATGCAGTGATGCTGAATGTGTACAAGGGGAAGGGCGCGGTGTGCCAGCAGGTGGCTGGAACCATGCAACCACTCGAAGATACCGTTAAGTAGGTGAAGGCATGGTCGGTTCGGCAAACCGGATACCACGGTGACTGGCGTAACATCGCCTCTCTGACAATGTCGTTCCCGTCAAGTACTTTTTGGGCGTACTAACCCGTGCACTCCGAAGAGCGCGCCATTTCGCTCTCGTTGAAGGTTCTGCCATACTAATCAAGGCCCGCTCGTAATCCGTTTCAGGTCAGAAACTCAGTTCGACCCATGCATCTCTTCGGTCACACTTTCGATCATGATTACTACTTCGAACTCCCCTGTGAAGGGGAGCGGGATACCCCAATCAATTACTCGATGCTTGACTTCACACCATAGCGATATCCAGGTTGTCCCGCGTGCGAACCGAACTTTTTCACCCGCTCGTAATCCCATGTTGACGCCAATTACAGCCTGCCGCATTGGCTAAAGTAAAATTATTCGATGTTCACGGTTGGGTCGGAAGGTCTCTACGAATGGCTGGTAACGGACCAACAATTTGACCTCTTGCAAGCCTGCCCGGAGGTTGTCCTCGGGAAATACGTCGCTATCAACTCTATTGACAGCGGTTCGCTTGTGCCTACTGAGAAACAGACGGCGGCTGGTTGGCAGAGTCGGGGAAGAATTGCATACAGCCCCAAAATTCAGAGTGTAGAGGAAGTGGCGTTCGCTGGTTGGGATGAATGGTACATCTTTGACAAGCCAGTTGACCTCGGTACAAGTCACCTTGGAGAGAACATATCTGAAATGCCACAAGGGCAGGGACACGTAAGCGATTTTGTGAACTATGGCTTCGCCGTGCACCCACCCGAGAGGAACCACCTCGCCTCTCTGTTCTGGCAACAACTCGCACGAATTCGCCCGGAGTCCTACGTAGCGGATAACGACTATCTGACTTTCGTGTGCGGGAACAAGGCTCTGTTCGCCAGTGTTCTCGATACCGTGAAAACCCTGAGCTAGAACAGGTGGCTGCCCTGATTTTGGTCTGTTAGCGTAACATCCCTTTTTCTAGAACCCATTGACTGGTATGGTGAGTGTAATCGACTACGACAGTTATGGGTAATCTCGAACGATAGGCAGGATTCTTCTAGCCACCAGAATCTTGCACGTTCGTTCTCGGCCGCTGCCAGGATGAGTGTCAGGGCTGGCGTTCAGGATGGAAAACGTGCTGGCTTAGAAATTGTCCACCATCCAGGCATTGCTACCGATCGTCGGTGCTGGAATGGCCACGTATTTTCCGTTGTGAGAAGGGATGGCCCAAGTGGCCTGGAAGTTCTTCACTTGCCAGAGCGGATAAGCATTGCCCAACAAGTCCACGTATAACAGAGTGGACAGGCGGCCGGTAGGGTTGCTGGAAATGAAAAAGCCTTTTCCATCCGCCGCCCAGTCCAGGGAAGTGAAACTGTTCCAACCTTTTACTGTGATCTCGCGAGTGGGCTGTCCCTTGAGCGAGATCACCCGAATTCGGCTATCGTTAGCGCTGAATTTGTGGGCCGCAATGGAAGTTCCGTCTGGAGAAAGGCCCCAGTTCCACCCGTTTGCCGACTCCTCAAGCTTTGCCACTTCGCGAGGATTGCCCTTCACGGAATCAAACACGGAGAAAATGAACTGCTTCGGTTCCCCTTTGCTTAATACGCAGATGTTGGCAGGCGCGTGCGAACATTGGTAATTGATTATGTACGGAGCCTCAAGGACGGTCTGAGGCGGGCCTCCAGTGATGGGCGCTCGCATTAGACGCACAGCTTGCAGGTCTCCCTCTAGGATATTTGCATTGGATAGCTCCGAACGCCGCTGGCCACCATTGTCCTTCGGACTCGGCGGTACCAAATAGAGGATCTGAGAGCCATCAGGATTCAGCCGCGCAATCGTTTTTTGATCAGGACCGAAGATCAGCATTTCGGCAGAGGTTGCATCAACCCGTTGCCGGAAAATGTTAAAGATGTTACTCGTGCCAGTTCGGTTGGAGATGAACAACACGGCACTGTCGTCGAACGTCCAATCGAAGGGAAGGTCGTCGGCGTCGTCAAGTGTAAGGCGGCGGGGCGTGCCCAATCGCGGCCCCTTGGCGAAGAATTCCGCCAGGAATACATCCAGTTGTGGTTTGAGCCGGTTAAACACCAGGCCCTTGCCATCGGCGGTGACGCTGGGCTGATCGACGAAGTCGTCGCCAGTTGTGATTCTGGAAGGAATCCCGCTAGGATGACCGGTACTCAAGTCCATGTCTACTATCCAGAAATTCGAGGTGTTCTGGCTCGGCGGTGGTTCGTCCACAGAGTAAAGCAGCCGCCCATCGGCTAGCCATTTGAGCGCCCAATCCAGCCGTGGCTCCGCGACGGCCACACTTCTGGTCCTGTGCTCCAGATTGAAAAGTTCGATCCAGGCTTCATTGTTGTACGGTCCATACCGTAACTTCACGTACGCGATCCAGCGCCCATCCGGGGACCAGGCCGGCGAAGCAAACACTGTTCCATCCTCAGAGAGTGAGATGATTTTGCGCTGATCGGTTCCGTCCGCCCGCATGAGCCAGATTTCCTGCCCGGTTTCTCCGAATCCCGCTGACTTAAGGTATGCGATTTGTGAGCCATCGGGAGACACTGAAGCTGACCAGCCCTCGTCACTGACCTGCCTCGGGTTTCCGCCCAGGATGGACAACACCCAAAGGCCCATTTTCGTGGCCTGGGACGAGGACCAGGCGGCCAGCAATTGTGTGCTGTCTGGGTACCAGGCCAGGAACTGAACATCAGTATTCTTCGACAATAGAGGGTGTACTTCGCCGGTGGACATCAGACGCAAGTAGGTGCCAGTCTTGTCGGAATAGGCCAGATATTTTCCGTCAGGAGATATCGCCACAGCGGAAATCGGGTTCTCGGTCGGGTTTGAGGTTAAGCGTTGTGGAGTGGCCAGCGGTTGCGACATACTCGACCGCGACGCCCGATGCCGCGCGAACCATCCCACAACCAGCCCAGCGAGTACTAAGACCATCAGGCCGGCCCCGGCGACCTGCCACTTCCTGGTGGAAGGAGGGGTGTCAATGCTCGCCGGCACCTGGGTCGAGATTCTTCCAGTTTCCGTGTCCCGCTTCAGGCGCTTAAGGTCGGCCCTCAGCTCCGCGGCGGACTGACAACGGATTTCGCGATCCTTTTCCAGGGCTTTGTTAATGACTTCTTCCAGCTTGGCAGGAACTCCTGGGTTCAAGCGCACGGGCGCGACCGGCGCCCGATTCAGAATCGCATCGAAGATCACTCCCGAGGTATCGCCACGGAAAGGCAGCATTCCCGTGCACATCTCATAGAGAACTGCGCCGAAGGAGAATAGATCAGTGCGCGGATCGAGTTCTTTTCCCCGGACCTGCTCCGGGCTCATGTAAGCCACCGTCCCAATCGCAACGCCGGGACTCGTCAGGTTTTCGTCGAGGGTCGCGGTGAGCGCGGAAGTTCCCGTCGCCGATTCAGGCTTAAGCGTCAGTTTGGCGAGCCCGAAGTCGAGTACCTTCGCCTGACCGCGTGCGGTGACGAAGATGTTTGGCGGCTTGATGTCACGGTGCACGATGCCTTTGCTGTGGGCCGCATCCAGGGCATCGGCGATCTGAATGCCCAGGTCCAGAACCGTGTCGATTTCCAGTGCCTTCCCCGAAACCAGATGCTTGAGAGTATTTCCTTCCAGCAATTCCATCGCGATGAAGGTTCGCTTCTCGCTCTCGTCAATTTCATAGATGGTGCAGATGTTGGGATGGTTAAGAGCGGACGCGGCTCGGGCCTCGCGACGAAAACGTTCTAGGGTCTGGGGGTCGTGAGCTACTTCTTCGGGCAGGAACTTCAAGGCCACGAACCGGCCAAGGCGAGTGTCCTCGGCCTTGTATACGACACCCATCCCTCCGCCGCCCAGCTTCTCAAGGATGCGGTAGTGCGAGATGGTCTGGCCGATCATGCAATCGAGCCATAGTAGGTGGGGGTGCGAGGGCAAGTCAATTTTGCCGAAAGCTCGGGTGGTGATCGCATCCTTGTATCTTGTTTGCATCTGCCCGATTCATGCGCTTCGTGGTAGTTGGAGATCAGATCGGGTTTCGGCGGGAGGCCGATCGCATCCTGAGGCGCGGTAGCTTTGCAGCCTGGATTATAGATAGGCCCCCCGCCCTCCTTTCTGACGCCGTGGAGAATCCGAGGCCACATGAGCCTGCATTCACAAGGTCGGCGAGAGAGGTTGCTCAGGGTCGGGGACCAAGACCCAGTCTAATCCAAGTCCTCAGGAGTCGACATGTCGAATCGTTCTCAGGTAGTTGTCGACGGGTTCGCCGGCCTCGATGTCAGTGCGCGCGAGATCAGCGTCGCGCGTCGTCAAGGCAAAGAAGAGAAGTCCGTGGTCGCTAGCTTTGCCAATAATGCCTCTGGACATAAAGCGCTCCTGGCCTACTTGGTGCTGGGAACCGAGCGCGTCCGCGTCTGCTTGGAAGCTAGCGGCCATTACAGCCTCGATCTGGCCTTGGCTTTGCATGCTCACTGCCAGATCGAAGTCAGCCTCGTCAATCCTCGTCGCGCTCGCCGCTTTGCGGAATCCCTGGGTGAGCGGAACAAGACCGATCCCGTCGATGCCCGCGTGCTTTGCGAATATGCCGCGCGTATGCCGTGGATGGCTTGTCAACCCCCGAGTTCGCTGGCCCTGCGCTTGCGCGCCATCACCCGCGCCATCGAGGCCTTGGGCGTGATACATACCCAAGAAAAAAATCGCGAGCATGCCTTGGCGAGCAGCCAAGCTCTGCCCGCCATGGTTATCCAGGAAATGCAGCGTCATCAGCGTTATCTGGAGCATCGCATGGAACGGCAGTCGCGAGGCTCTCCGTCTCATCGCACGGGATCGCGAGCTGAACCGCCGCTTTCGCCTCATGCTAACTACCACCGGCATCGCTGAGACCAGCGCTCTGCAGATTCTGGGCGAACGAGCCGTGCTGCCCGATATGCTGGACGCGCGCCAGTGGGTGGCTTTCAGTGGACTGGATCCGCGACTGTTCAAGTCGGGAAAATCGGTCGAGAAGCGGCCGCGGATTAGTCGGGGCGGTAGTCGCCACCTGCGTCGTGCTCTCTACATGCCGGCCCTGGTCGCACTCCGTCGTGATCCCTATCTACCAGGCTTCTATCAAAACTTACTGGCTCGAGGCAAAGCTCGGCTGCAAGCGGTCGCGGCCGTCATGCGGAAACTGCTGCATGCTCTGTTTGCCATGTTTCGCACTAATCAACCGTACGACGGTTCCAAGCTGTGCGCGAGTGAGCTTTGAGGATATTCCCGAGCCAATTCCGGCGCACAATTCAGCGCACAATACATGGCGACTGAGAGAAATCTGCCGCGAATCACAGCACCTCGTGCGAATGTAGGCGCTTGATTACACTCAGTGCAAAAGCAAAGCAGCCCTTTAGAAATCCGATGCTCTATCCGTTTGAGCTACGCGCCCTCAGGGGATTCAACCCACTGAAACAACCGCGCTTAGTTTACCGCACTCGCTTCGCCATCTGTAGTAGCGACCAACCGCCGTCCTCCTGCTATCCTGAACCCGATCTCAAGTGAAATTTCAGTTACAGGATCCTCCGGAGTCTCCGGCAGCCGAGCACCAGATGGTGGGTCGCCTTGTCATTGGCCTGCTGGTGCTGGTCTCCGCGCTGGTGGGAGCGACCGCCGGACTGCTGCTCGTCTACTCAACCGATCTGCCGCAAGTTGGTCAGCTCGAACACTACCGGCCCAGTTCCATCACCGAACTCTACGATGATCAAGGGCGCACCATCGGTTCCTTTGCGCTGCAACGCCGGGTGGTCGCCAGCTATGACGATTATCCCCAAGTGCTGCGCCAGGCGCTGATTTCAATTGAAGACAAGGATTTCTACCGGCACTGGGGTGTCAACGTCTGGCGCATCGCGGGAGCTGCCTACCGCGATATTCAGTCCGGCGGCAGGGTACAGGGGGCTTCGACTCTTACCATGCAGCTGGCGCGCAATCTTTTTCTTTCGCCTGACCGATCATTTCATCGCAAAATTCAGGAAGCGTTGCTGGCGGTGCAGATCGAGCGGCGTTTCACCAAGCCGCAGATCTTCACTCTATATGCCAACCAGATCTATCTCGGTCACGGAGTTTATGGATTCGAGGCTGCTTCCCAGTTTTACTTCAGCAAACCGGCGAAACGATTGACCCTCGACGAAGCCGCGCTGCTCGCCGGCCTGCCTAAGTCACCGTCCTACTATTCGCCCATCACGCATCCCGACCATGCTCTGAAGCGCCGCAACCTGGTGATCAACTCGATGCTCGAAGACGGGAACATCACGGCCCAACAGGCGGCTGAGGCGCGCGATCAGCCCATCCGCCTCGAAGTCGCCCATGACCCCGATTCGCTGGCGCCTTATTTTGTTGAAGAAATACGTCGATATCTTGAGGGCAGGTACGGCAGCGATCAAGTCCACGAGGGCGGCCTGAAGGTTTATACCTCGCTCGACATGGACATGCAGCGCGCCGCCAATCGCGCTGTATTTGACGGTCTGGCTGCGTATGAACACCGCCATGGCTGGAGGGGACGTCTGCAGAATGTCCTGGGCGGCGAAGTGACCCTCGCCAACTACCAGCATCCGGATTGGGACAGCGATCCCGAGGTCGATGGCTATGTCCACGCCCTGGTCACGGCGGTGACGCCGGCTTCCGCGACCATCAGATTTGGCCGCTACTCCGCAACGCTCGCGCCCGGCGATGCGGCGTGGACCCGGCGCAAGCTACCTGACATCCTGCAACCGGGCGACATTGCCTACGTGAAGATTGTTTCGCTATCGGACAACAAGGCGCGAGTCACCCTGGAAGAAGACTCAGGCGTCCAGGGAGCACTGGTCGCAATCGATAACGCCACGGGCGAGATCAAAGCGATGGTCGGCGGGCGTGATTTCAATCTCTCGAAATTCAATCGCTCAACCCAGGCGCTACGCCAGGTCGGATCGTCCTTCAAGCCCTACGTTTATACCGCGGCCATCGATCGCGGCGCCACGCCGGACGACACTATCCTCGACGCGCCGGTCACATTCCCGATGCCATCAGGCCCTCCGTACGAGCCCCACAACTACGACGAGAAGTTTGAAGGCACGATTACGCTGCGGCGAGCGCTGGCCCAGTCTCGCAACATCCCCGCGCTGAAGCTGGCCGATAGCATCGGCATAAAGACGGTCATCGACTACGCCCATCGCTTCGGCATCACTTCCAACATCCCGCCCTATCTGCCGGTCGCGCTGGGCGCGGTCGAAGTCACTCCCATGGAGCAAACGTCAGCTTACAGCGTGTTCCCCAGTGATGGCGTGCACATCACGCCACGCTACATCGCCAAAGTGACGGACTACGAAGGCCGCACGCTCGAAGAAAACTTCCCCGATGTGAAGGACGTGGTCAGCGCCCGCACCGCGCGAACCATGACTGCCATGCTGCGGGAGGTCGTGTTGCATGGCACTGCCATTGCCGCGTCTTCGATGAAATATCCGCTCGCGGGAAAAACCGGTACGACCAACAACTTTACGGACGCCTGGTTTGTCGGCTTTGCACCGTCCATCACATGTGGAGTGTGGATCGGTTACGACGAGAAAAAATTCCTGGGAGCAAAAGAGACCGGCTCCCGCGCTGCATTACCCGTCTGGATGGACTTCATGAAGGTCGCGTTAGCTGGAAAAGATCCGGGAGATTTCCAGGCGCCACCCGAGGGAGTGCCAAACCCGACACCGCACCCGGTCGATACGCCAGATACTGCGCCCGCTGGAGATGAAGCGCATTAGCCCCCACAGTCTGTGTGGGGACGGGTCTCCGATCCGTCCAGGCCGAGCGAAGCTCGGCTAGCTCTATGATGACCCAGCGACTTTCACAGTCTTGTGGGAAAAGAGCGAACGCCGGACCGTTGCACCGATAGGGGTCCTTCGACTCCGAAACTGCTTCGCGAAGCGAAGCAGTTACTTCGCTCAGGATGACAACCTCAAGTGACACCACAGGCCACGTCGGGACAGCCGCCCTCGGCTGTCCGGCCGAGCGAAGCTCGGCAAGATTATTTCGCTAACGCCGCAAAACTCTCGTCCAGAATCCGCGTCGCCTCATCCACGTCCGCTTTCCCAATATTCAACGGTGGCGACATGCGAATCACATTGCCGTAAAAGCCGCCCTTGCCCACCAGCAACCCACGCTTGCGCGCTTCTTCCATCAAGGCATTCGTGCCCGCCGACGCCGGCTTCTTGGTCTCGCGATCTTCCACCAACTCCAGCGCCTGCATGAGCCCCATGCCGCGCACGTCGCCGATGATGGCATGTTTGGCCTGCAATTCTTCCAGCTTCTTGCGGAAATATTCGCCTACAACCGCCGCATTCGTCCGTAGGTCATCTTCTTCGATGATGTCGATGACGGCCCGGGCAGTCACGCTGGTCACAGGATTGCCACCGAAGGTCGAAATCGTCATCCCCTGAAAAGAATCTGCGATCTCAGGCTTGGCTACGGTCAACCCGATTGGCGTGCCGTTACCCAGACCCTTGGCAGCCGTAATCATGTCGGGCTCAACTTCCCAGTGCTCGATGCCGAACCATTTGTGTCCCGTGCGCCCCCATGCAGTCTGCACTTCGTCGGAAATGAAATCGCCGCCGTACTGTTTGACGATGTTGAAAGCCAGCTTGAAATATTCTTTCGGCGGCGTAATGAAACCGCCTACGCCCTGAATCGGCTCCGCCAGGAAGGCGGCAATGCGCCCTGAGGTCGAGAACTGAATGACACTCTCGATGTCCTTCGCACAAGCCACTTCGCACGAGGGATACTTCAGACCCAGTGGGCAACGATAGCAATACGGATTCATAGCGTGAACGATGCCGACTTCAATCGTGCCCTTGCGCCAGGTATTCATGCCCGTGAGTCCGCGGGTCAGCGACGAACGTCCGCTGTAGCCGTGCCGCAGGGCCACGACTTCGAAATTTCCAGTGTGCATGCGTGCCACCTGGATCGCGGTTTCATTGGCCTCAGTACCGCTATTGGTAAAGTAAGACTTCTTCAGCGCTCCGGGCGTGATCTGGGCCAACTTCTCCGCCAGGTGAACCATTGGTACATTGGGAAAGCACGTCGACACGTGCTGCATGCGGTCAATCTGCTCTTTGGCGCGCGAGGTCACCCGCGGATTGCAATGGCCGACGCTGATGGTCACAATGCCGCCGAAAAAGTCGAGATACTTTTTTCCCTCAACGTCCCACACATGCTGCATAGAGGCGTGGTCCATGGGAAGCGGATCGGAATAGTAGGTTGAGACTGAAGGAAAGATGTACTCCTTCTGTTTGCGGTTGATCTCTTCGCGCGTCAGGTGCGATTTGTCGGTCGGAACCACAGTTGTGCTCATGTTTGGCCTCAGGCGAAACGCCTTCTGGATACGAGTCTTAATCGAGACCCATCATCATAAACCACTGGCCTGCCTACCCGGGCGCGGCATTGTCCCCGCTTCCGGCATCGGAGTGGCGCGGGCGCCATTGCGGAATTGTTTCAGCGCTTCGAAAATACGGGGGCCATAGAGCGTGGCCTTATATTCCCCAAATCCAGAGATCCCGAGCAGTTCAGGGATCGAACCTGGCCGCCTTCTGCAGACCTCGTCGAGGGCGGAATCGTGCATTACCACGAATGCCGGAACTCCTTGCTCTTTCGCGGCTGCCCGCCTCCACTCGCGCAAATACTCCCGCAGCGCGGGGTCTATATCCGGCATTCCGACTGCCGTAGCAGGCGCGGGTTGCCCGGGCATCACCAGGGCCGCGGGCGGCCTCAGCTTCGGCGGTTCTGCCTTGACCGACTTGACCAGCCAATCGGATTCACAGCCGCAGGCGTCGCAGGCGCCGCAAGTCGTCCACTTCGGACTCTCCCCGAAATGCAGACAAATCTGTCGGTGCCGGCAGCCGTTCGACTCAGCGAAACGGCGAATGGTGTGATAGTGCCATGCCCGCTCTTTCTCGGCAGGATCGACAATCTGATCGGCAAAATATGCCAGCAAGGCTGCGTCGCGTTTCTGCCATAGCAGAATGCAATCCGCCGGCTGTCCATCGCGCCCCGCACGTCCCGCCTCCTGGTAATACTGCTCGATCGATTTGGGCAGCGCGAGATGCACCACGGTCCGCACCGACGCCTTGTTGATGCCCAAGCCGAAGGCAATCGTCCCGACCAGCACGCGCACTTCGTCCGACATCCAGCGTTCCTGGTTGTTCCTTCTCTCCGCAGCCTCCATCTTGCCGTGATAGCCGATGGCCGAGATCTGGTGCTCTTCGAGAAAGTCCACTGTCGCCTCAACCTTGGCGATGGTCGGCGCGTACACGATGATGCTGCTGTCTTTATAGTTGCGCAGAACGCGAAGCACCAGGCTCGGCTGCTCACCGCCTTTGCACTCTTTTACCAGATAGCGAAGGTTCGACCGATGAAAACTGGCAATGCACTTGTGCGGATCCCGCAGTTGCAGCTGGTGCAGGATGTCGTGCCGCACTCGCTTGGTGGCACTGGCGGTAAATGCGGCGATGGGATGATGGGGGAAATTCGCCCTCAGCCGGCTCAGCTGCCGGTATTCGGGCCGGAATTCATGGCCCCATTCCGAGATACAGTGCGCTTCGTCAATGGCGAAGAAAGCGATCGGGACCCGTTGCAGCCAGCCGATGGTGTCGGCCCGCGCCAGCCGCTCGGGAGAAAGATACAGCACGCGGTACTCGCCTTCTGATGCTTTGCGTATAACCTGCGTCTGCTTTTCGCTGGGCAAAGAACTGTTCAGCACGGCGGCGGGGATTCCCATCTGTGCCAGTTGTGCTGCCTGGTCCTGCATCAGCGCGATCAATGGCGAGACCACGATTGCGGTTCGTCCCAACATCACCGCCGGCAACTGGTAGCACAGCGACTTCCCGCCCCCGGTCGGCATGACGACACAGCTGTCCTGCCCATCGAGCAGGCTGCGTACGATGCGCTCCTGCAAAGGACGAAATGAGTCGTATCCCCAATGACGCCGCAACGTCTCCAGAAGATCGCTCCCCGGCGTCACTTCTGCGGCAGACATGGAACCAGTATAGATGGTGGGGCGTGCAGGCAAGGGTAATCGTAGATCTTCCATCCTGAATCGGGAACACAACCGCTGGCGTACATGGGCTGGTGTTTGTGTGTGGTCGCGGGCGACTCGCCCCGCGAAACGCCGGCACCGGACAATTCGTTCAACCACATTCCTTAACCACAAACTATAATCGCGCCTGATGAAGTCATTTTTTCGACTGGTCCTGCTGGCCCTCTTCTTGCTGGTCGTCGCGCTGGTCTCCGCGCTCACTGCCATGCGACTGGCCATCCATGGCCACGAAGTCGCCGTCCCCGACCTGGTGGGCAAGAGTCCGGCGGCAGCCCGCATGATCGCGGAGCAAAGTGGACTGGAAGTCAGCGTAGAACGGCAGTACTACAGTCCCACCGTCCCCGAGGGAAAGATTCTGTCGCAACTCCCGCCGGCTGGAAGCCAGGTGCGGAGCGGCTGGCAAGTTCGCGTCGCTGAGAGCCTCGGCCCCCAGCGCGTTGCTATCCCCAACGTCATCGGACAGAGCGAGCGCGCCGCTAACATCAACATCCGCCGGCGAGGTCTGGACGTAGGCGCCATCGCCCAAATGCAGTCGCCCGATGCCCTGGACAGCGAGGTCCTGGCGCAAGCTCCGCCGCCAAACGCCAGCGGCGTCTCCGCTCCGAAAATCAGTTTGCTGGTCGCCACGCTGGTGCAGCCGCAAGCTCTCGTCATGCCCAGCTTCGTCGGGCAGCCCCTCGGCACCGCGACCCAGACGGTACAGGACGCCGGGCTCCGCGTGGGAAGTGTAACCACGGCCCCCGCTCCCGAAGGCTCTTCGCCGATGGCCCCATTTCCCGGCAGCATGATCGTGTCGCAGAACCCCGCAGCGGGAGAGAAAGTGTTCGCGGGCACTGCTGTGAGCTTTGAAGTCCGCTAGTATTCACTCACTATCAAAAGACCACCACGGATCACGTGGGGACAGCCGCCCTCGGCTGTCCGATCGAGCAAAGCTCGCCAGAGGTTTAGCACAGAGACAAATTTTCAGCACTGCGGAGCTTCGCTCCGCCGGACAGCCGAGGGCGGCTGTCCCCACATGGTTCGTGTTGGCTTCCCTACGGCTTGGGCTTGCCCTAGCTTCTTTGCAGAATCGCCACGAAAAAACCATCGCTCGGATGCACCCCGGGAATGGTCCTTAGAAACCGCCGGCTCACCAGCGGATCTTCTTTCCAGACCAGCTCGCCTTCAGCCTTTAGCCGTTCCAGTTCCAACCGGCAGTCGACCACGCGGAATGCAGCATCGGTAGAGATCGCTTCATTTACGACCGACTCATTTTCTTCCGGCTCCAGCGAACAAGTTGAATACACCAGCATTCCTCCAACCGCTACCTGCTGCATTGCCGCACGCAGAATCGCCACCTGGCGCTGGTGCAACTCGTTCAGATCTTCGGGCTTCAACCGCCATTTGATTTCCGGATTGTGGGCCAGAGTGCCAGTACCCGAGCAAGGCACGTCGGCCAGGACGCGATCGAAGCCCGCGTCCGCCTTAAACTCAAGCAGGTCTGAGTTGATCACTTCCACGTTGCTGGCCGGGACCAGCTTCCGCAGTAGCCAGGACCGGTGCGCATGCAACTCGAGTGCAACAATGTTGGCGTCTGGATTTCGCTCTGCCAGCACGCGCGTCTTGCCACCAGGGGCCGCACAACAATCGAGAATTCTCGCCCCCCTGCCCACCAGTAGCGCGACCAACTGCGAGGCCTCATCCTGGATAGCCACTCGACCTTCGGCGAAGGCCCGGGTGCCGGAAACACTTCCGGCCTGAACCTTGCGCGCGGATGCCAGTAACCGGCCTGGAGCAAGCTCGACCCCATCATGCTTCAGTTCCAACTCCGTAGCAGCATCGGCCAGGCGGACTGCCGCCGTCGGAGCATGCTGGTCGTAGTTGCAGATCTGTTGGGCCTGCGACAAGCCGAACCGCCGAACCCATCGCTCCACTAGCCACAGCGGATGCGCCAATTTCCTGGAGAGCTCTGCCGCACTTCCACACTTGGTCGCTTCAATCTGCGCCGCCGTGGTACTTCCCACCAGCTTCCGCAACACCGCATTTGCAAAAGGAGCAGCCGAGTCCTTGCGAGCACGCTTGACCAACTCCACACTCTCATGCACCGCGGCGCGTCCAGGGATCCGGTCAAGAAACAACAATTGATACGCTGCCAGCCGCAGTGCCGTCAGCACCTCAACATCAAGTTTTTCGAGTCGCTTATCGGAGAATCGACCGATTTCCGCATCCAGCAGCGAACGCCACCGCAGCACTCCCATTACCAGTTCGGTGGCCAAGCCGTGGTCCGCGGACGACAGCTTCGCGTATTGGCTCGAGTGTAATAACTCGGACGAGTAGGCATCCTGCTGCTCAATTCGTAACAGGACATCGAAAGCTGTGGCCCGAGCAGGAGAAGTGGACATGGATTTTCAAAAGCCCAGTTGTTAATGACTAGTTTCCGGTTCTCAGTTCCCAAGCATTTCGCCGGTACGGGGTTGATAGCCGTGGACGAAGTCGGCTGCCGGCATGCGTTTCTTGCCCTCGAGTTGCACTTCGAGCAGATGCAGGGCACTTCCGCCGCCACAACCGACAACCAGGAGGCCGCTCTCTACCAACAGTTCACCTGCCACCACGGCGCGCTCGATTGGCTGCGCCGCCCAGACGTGGAGATTCTTTCCACGAAAGCTGGTGTACGCGCCCGGCCAGGGTTGGAAGCCTCGCAGGCGATTCAGGATTTCCTGTGCAGTACGCTGAAAATCAACCTTTCCATCTTCTTTCGTGAGGATCGGTGCCAGCGTAGCCTTGGCATGAACCTGAGGCTGGGGATGAACCGTTCCAGCCTTTAGTCCGCGCAGTGTTTCAACCATGAGGTCGGCGCCGATCAAAGCCATTCGCGGCGCCAGAGTCACAGCTGTATCCTGCGGCACTATCGGAATCTCTCTCTGCAGCAAAATGTCCCCGGTATCGAGGCCGGGGTCGATTCGCATTGTGGTGACGCCACTCGCAGTTTCGCCTCGGGCAATGGCCCACTGGATGGGCGCTGCTCCGCGATATCTGGGAAGCAGCGAAGCGTGCAGGTTGAGGTTCCCCAACCGCGGTAAATCAATCATCCACGGTGGAATAATGCGCCCATATCCGACGACAATGATTGCGTTAGGCGCGATTCCCACAAGCTGCGCACGAAATTCGTCGTTGTTCTTGATCTTGTCTGGCTGACCGACCTGCAACCCCAGTTGCAGAGCCCGCTGCTTTACCGGCGAAAAGGCAACTTCCATGCCTCGGCCTTTGGGACGATCCGGCTGCGTCACCACGAGGGGCAGCGCGAACCCGGCTTCCACCAGTCGTTCCAAAGTCGGCACCGCAAAGGCGGGCGTGCCGCAGAAGACGAGACTAAGAGAAGAAGGCATCCGAGAATTGGGGAATTTAGAAATTGAGAAATTGGGAAATCGTGAAATGAGTCTTTTCAATTACCCAATTTCTAAATTCAACAATTACTCAATTCCCCTACCACTCTCCCGCTTTCATCAGCTTGCGGATCTTGCGCTTCATGAAGTCTCGCTTGAGCGCGCTGATGTGGCTGATGTAGAGTTTGCCATTCAGATGATCGGTTTCGTGCAGAAAAGCGCGGGCCAACAAATCGTCGCCGGTCTTTTCGAACCACTTCCCATTCACATCCTGCGCCCGGATAGTCACTTTTCGCGCGCGTGACACCGGCTCGCGAAATTCGGGGATGCTCAGGCAACCTTCGTTCTGGGTGTGGCGGCCTTCGGTGTTGATAATTTCCGGATTGGCAATCACCAGCTTGGCGTCCGGATCTTCCTTGAAGGTAACGTCGATGACCGCCAGGCGTTTCGAGATTCCAATCTGCGGCGCCGCCAGTCCCACGCCGTGCGCCGCGTACATGGATTCGAACATGTCATCGACCAGCTTTTTCAGATGAGCGTCGAAAACAGTCACCGGTTCGGCAGGTTTTTCCAGGACCGGATTGCCAAACTTCACAATGGGATAGATCATGCAGATTTTGTAGTCGGCTTTTGCACTCAGTAACTCTTTACTTGTTCCAGGTATCCCTTCAGATTTCGCGATGTTTCCGTCATTGAATCACCGCCGAATTTCTCCAGAGCGCAGCGGGCCAGGGTCAGCGCCACCATGGCCTCTGCCGCCACTCCCGCAGCCGGCACCACGCATACATCAGAGCGTTCGTAAGCCGCCTTGACCGGTTCCCGGCTGGCGAAATCGACCGACTGCAACGGACGCCGCAAGGTCGAAATCGGCTTCAGATACCCGCGCACAACAATGTCTTCGCCATTCGACACCCCGCCCTCGATGCCTCCGGCGTTATTTCTGCTGCGGGTAAATCCAGTCCCCGCCTCATATCCTATTTCATCGTGCACGGCAGAGCCCGGAGAAGACGCTGCGGTCACTCCAGCCCCGATCTCGACGGCCTTCACGGCTTGCAGCGACATGACGGCGCCCGCCAGCATACCGTCCAACCGCTCGTCCCACTGCGCATATGTACCCAGTCCGGGCGGGACTTTGTGCGCCACCACTTCGAAAATGCCGCCCACGGAATCTCCGGTTCGCAGCACCTTGTCCACTTCTTCTTTCATTTGCAGTTCAGCCTCGGGATCAGCGCAATTCAAGATAACCTCATTGCGGTCGGCAAGACTGCGAATCTGCTCCCATGCCACATCCTTCGTCAACGTGGCGCTGCCGACAGCGACAACGTGACTGAACACTTCCATTCCCAGTTCGCGCAGGAACAACTTGGCCAGGGCGCCAACCGCGACTCGCGCCGCCGACTCTCGCGCCGATGCACGTTCCAACACATAGCGGGCTTCGGAGAAATTGTATTTCAGCGCTCCCGCCAGATCGGCGTGTCCGGGACGTGGCGAAGCCACCCGCTTATGTTTTGCGGAATCGCCTTCCTCGACCGGAAGCGCCTCCTGCCAGTTCTTCCAATCTTTGTTTTCGAGCAGAATCGCGATGGGCGATCCGATGGTTGCCCCGTGACGCACACCCGACAGGATATGAGCCTTATCGGTCTCGATCTTCATCCGTCCGCCGCGGCCAAAGCCCTGCTGGCGGCGCCATAACTCACGGTCAAGAAAGGCCTGGTCCACCTTCAGGCCGGCAGGCAATCCCGACAGAAAGGCGACCAGAGCCTCTCCATGAGACTCCCCCGCAGTGAAGTAACGAAGCATTGTTTTGGAATTGTATCCGATGATATGGATTTGACTGAAAGCTGATAGCTGAAGGCTGAGAGCTGGAAGTTATTTTGTTCCGTTTGGATAAACCAGAATCTTGCTCGCCTCGCCCGTCTTCAACCGCTCCATGGCTTTGGAGAAGTCCTTCATTCCGATACGGTCGGTAATCACGGGATGAAGATCCAGCTTACCGGCCTTAAGCAACGCGGTCATCTGATACCAGGTTTGATACATCCGGCGCCCGCTTATGCCTTGAACCGTAATGCCTTTGAAAATAATGTCCTCGGAGAAATTCAGGGCAATCGGCTTCGAGGTCAGCCCCAGCAGAGA
>Ga0207100_1041_pt1 | contig 33316 bp, 24 predicted proteins | sample Alteio_BWMinHeat_82_FD_153520 | JGI IMG/M metagenome (GOLD analysis project Ga0207100, IMG submission 153520) | Enriched cells from forest soil in Barre Woods Harvard Forest LTER site, Petersham, Massachusetts, United States -... | ecosystem: Environmental > Terrestrial > Soil > Temperate forest >...
CGTGCGCAGATTAAGCTGCGCCGAGAACAGGCTTGGAGTATTGGGATCGCTGAGAGAGGTCGAAGGGAACCCCTGGGAGAGCATTTGTAATCCAGGAATAGAACAATCGAGCGCGCTGCCGGCGTAGGACGATTGGCCGCACGAGGTGGTGAAACTCTGGCTGGAGAAGTACGGTGGATTGAAGCCGGGGCTCGGATTGCTATATGGACCGTTCTCGTCACCGTTGAAAAAGACGCCGAAGGCTCCGCGAAACACCATCCTTTTCGTGACTTGGTAAGCCAGTCCAAGACGGGGCGCGAAGTTATTGAAGTCTGTATCGATGAGCTTATTCGAGGCGTTGTGGTTCACCGGAAGGATCGAGGCCAGGGTTGGAGTGAGCGTCACGTTGCTGCTGCGCGGAATGTCGAGGTATCCAGTGATGGGATTGAAGTTTGCCTGTGCGTTGTGTCTCGCGAGGATCGGCGAAAAGAATTCATAGCGAAGTCCAGCGTTGATCGAGAGCTTCTTCGTGATTCGCCAGTCATCCTGAGCGAAAGCCGAATAGATGGTTCGGAAGTAATCAACATTATTGAGGTTGTTAATGTTGCCCCCATCGGGTTGGCCAGTAAGCAGCGTGGCGAAGCCGCTGCCGCCGGTTCCTTGAGCCGCCGGATTGTCGGTGAATTGCGTCCCGAAGCTCAGGTAGCCGCGCGAAGCCGCGGGCTGATAGATGGTGAATTCTTCCGGCTGGATTTCGCCGCCAAATTTCCAGTTGTGATTTCCCGCAATCAAGGTAAATGTATCCGAGACGCTATACGTATTCTGTATCTCGTTCGAGGGCAAGTAAGTTGGACTACCCAAGGTAGCCATGTCGTTGAATGTCAATTGAGGCAACCCGCCATTGTCGGTGCCTGCTTGGTAGGGCACGCCAGGGAAGCCAATCTGCGCGGCAATGTCTTTATCGAAGTTGACCTGGAAGCGGTTGGAATGGAGACGGTTGTAGCCCAGGCGAAATTCGTTCACCCGCTTCGGCGAGAAGATATGAGTCTCGCTGGCTGCAATACTGTAGCCGTTATTTTCCTCGATGCCAGAAAAGAATCCGCCACCGTCGGCCAGACCTGAGAATGGCCCGGGAATGTTGGACGGCTGGCGGCTCATGCTGAAGCGGTAGAAAGCGTTGTCGTTCGCCCCGATCATTTGGTCGATCCGGACATCTCCCTGGTTTCTATCTCGAGTCAGGATAGGATTCGACAGGTAGTTATAACCCGAGGCCGCCGCATTCGGCGCCGGATAGAGGGCGGCCAGAGCAAGGCCGAGTGAATCCAGTTTTCCGGATGGAATCACGTTGGTCGGCTGGCCATTCGTCGCGTACCCAAAGGGAACTCCGCAATAGCCGGTGGGGCTCGACGAACTTTTCATGGTCATGGTTGTATCAAAGATCTCTCCAGAATAGGTAGGCGAGCCATTGCAGTCGTTGGTGCCGGTCGGCGCGGTGAGATCGAGTTGACTCGAAAAGTCGCCAGCGCGCTGAGTGGTCGTCGGAACGAGTGAGGTGTACGTCTGACCCTGGCTCACCCGCAGGCCTTCGTAATCGACAAAAAAGAAGAGCTTGTTGTGCAGGATAGGGCCGCCCAGCGTGGCTCCGAACTGGTTCTGATGGTAGGGAGGCAAGGTCGAATCGTAGAAATTGCGCGCATCAAACATCTGGTTGCGCACGAACTCATAAACCACACCGTGAAATCCGTTGGTTCCGCTTTTGATGGTCGCATTCACTACCGCGCCGGTCGCGCGTCCAAACTCGGCCGCGTAGGAATTCGTCTCCACTCGAAATTCCTGCAATGCGTCCACCGAGGGCATGACTACATAGTTTGCCTCGTTCAGCAGGTCGGGAAGGTTGGAATTGTTGTCGATGCCATCGAGCAGGAAATTGTTCTGGAGCGAGCGAGCACCGTTGGCGCTGAATCCATACCCATTTTCGTCGCGGGCACCGGGCTCACTCACAGTTACGCCTGCAGTCAGTTGGGCAAGTTGGACGGGGTTCCGGCCGTTGAGGGCAAGCGTCTCCATCGTAACGCTGTCGACCAACTGGCTTCGCTCCGACGTATCCGACTCAAGCAGCGGAGTCGTGTCCTTGACCTCGACCGTCTGGGTCACGGCTCCCGGATGCAGCGCAACATCCACTCGCTGGCGTTGCTGCACATCGAGAGTCAAAGGCCCCATCTCCGATCTATTGAACCCGCTCGCGATTACCCTTATGCGATAGGTGCCGATGCGCACCGGAGTGATTGTCCACTCGCCCGTGGCGCTGCTGGTGGCGTGATAGGCGTAGTTCGTCTCCAGATTGACGGCCTCAATCCGCGCGCCTGCCACAACTGCACCGGAACTGTCCGTAACCTGGCCGGTGATCGACGCTGCGTCTTTCTGCGCGTGGGCTAAGGGGGAGGCAAAGATGGCCAGGATGGAAGCAAGAGAGATGTTACGACAGAGATTCGTCATCGGAGTCGTATTTCCTTTCGCGCTTAATCATCACCACGTAAATATTACGATTTGTTGCGTATACTTTCGAATGGTGCTCAGTGTAGGAGCGCTCCAGTCATCTGTCAACGACAATTTACCGGTGAGAAGTTTCTCTTATCGCCCCGATCAACTCTATAAATACTGCGAGTGGAGGTCCGACCGGATACAGACTCAAGGATGCGTCTTTTTAGAATTTGCCATTGGAAATGTAAAACGAGCATGTGCTAGTATGCGAAATCTAAGGCGACGCTGCGTAACCAAGCGAAACATCCTGTGGTCGGTGCGAATCGACGCGGAAACGACTGGGAGGGCTGATGCCATCGATCTCCGGTGTAGAAAGTAAAGAGGCTCTTCAGGCAGAGCGGGTCCGGTCAGTCACCGTAGCGGCGCCGGTGCGAAATGTTGCCGTCGATGCCTACCGCGGCCTGGTGATGCTGCTGATGATGGGCGAGGTTATGAGCTTTGCCCGCGTCGCACAGGCTTATCCGCACAGTCTTTTCTGGCGGATTCTTGCCTATAACCAGACCCATGTCGAGTGGGCGGGGCTCGGCCTTCACGACATGATTCAGCCGTCGTTCACATTCCTGGTCGGCGTGGCTCTTCCCTACTCCATCCACAGCCGCCTGAGTAAAGGACAAAGCTTCGAAAAGCTGCTGGCGCACACCATATGGCGAAGTTTTCTTCTCATAGCGCTGGGAATCTTTCTGCGCTCCATCGAGAGCAACCAAACCTACTTCACCTTTGAAGACACTTTGACTCAGATCGGCCTTGGATACACAGCGGCCTTCCTCCTGGCATTCTGCAAGCCGAAGTGGCAGTGGGTCGCCCTGGCGGTGATTCTCTTTGGCTACTGGCTCGCCTGGGCGCTTTACCCGGCGCCGGGACCAAACTTCGACTACGCCGCCGTGGGCGTGCCTACCGACTGGCACCACAACTTTACCGGGTTCGCTTCGCACTGGAACAAAAACAGCAATCTCGGGCAGGCGGTTGATGTCTGGTTTCTCAATCTCTTTCCGCGAACCTCGCGCTTCCTTTACAACGATGGAGGCTATCTCACCCTCAGTTTTATACCGACGCTCGGAACCATGCTGCTGGGTCTCTTGGCCGGGGAATGGTTTCGCTCGTCCGCACCCAGGATTCCCGTCAAGCGCTTCTGGATCGTGGGGGCTGCTCTTGTGGCGGCAGGGCTTCTGCTCCACTTCACTGGTGTCTGCCCCATTGTGAAACGCATCTGGACGCCCAGTTGGACGCTCTTCAGCGGCGGCATCTGCTTCTTCTTCCTCGCCGCATTTTCCTGGGTGATCGATCTTCGAGGGTATCGTCGCTGGGCTTTCCCGCTGGTGGTGGTTGGAATGAATTCCATCGCGGCTTACTTGATCGCTCATCTGTGGGAGAACTTCATCATCAGCAGCCTGCACATTCATCTCGGATTTCAGGTCTTCCGGATCTTCGGCACCGGACGTGAGCCGTTCCTGCTCGGCGTCACGGTGATGCTGATCTACTGGTTCATTTTGTTCTGGATGTACCGGAAGAAGCTCAACGTTCGCATTTGAGAAAGCGGGCAGAAAGGGTTGCTGAGCAGCCTGATATGTATACTTTGCTATTTCGTTTGATAATTTGTTGTTTCCAATTGCGGTGGGACGTGATTTACCCTCTTTTTGAATAGGGCGTATTTTGCCCACAGCGGGCACGCCTTCAAGTTGCGAGCGTCACTCTGGTTGCTTTAGCTCTGGGAGTACCAATGCGAGCATCAACGAAGCGCGCAATTCGATTCAAAGCTTGGGATCACACAACGGGGAACAATGCCAGAACACAGCGAGATCACCACCTTGCGAGAGATCTACGGGCAGCCTGATGCCTGGCGGACAACTCTTCTTTCGCTTGAGAAAGCCGGCCTGCAGGAGATCGTCGGAGACCGGAATCCTATCGAGTTTGAATGGCTTTTTATAGGCTGCGGCACCAGTTATTATCTGGCACAAGCCTCCGCTGCTACCTTCACTTCCCTCTTAGGTGTGCGGGCCCACGCCGTGCCCGCCTCGGAACTCCTTCTGTATCCCCAGCTGGTTCTGCCATCGTCGGGTAAGGCTGCCTTTCCGGTGCTCATTTCGAGATCGGGACGCACCTCCGAAGTCTTGCAGGTGGCCGAGTATCTGCAACAGCAGCAGATCGAGTTCCTCGCATTGACCTGCGATGGAAACGAGCTCGCGGTCACATCGCGCCGTATCCTTCAATTGCCCGTCCACGAAAAAAGCACAGTCATGACGTCGTCGTTTACTTCCATGCTGATCGCCATGCAGTATCTGGCGGCCTGGTTCGTGGGAAGGAACGACATTCTGGAAGCCCTGCGGGCGCTGCCGGCTCACCTGGAAGTGCTGTTGGAAGAATATGGCCCCCGGGTGATGGCGCTTGCGGCGCGGTCTTTCGAGGATTTCGCCTTTCTTGGGCAGGGGCCGTTTTATCCCATTGCGGCGGAGACGGCTCTTAAGGTGCTGGAGTCCTCCTCGAGCTATGCGCAGTACTTCCACACCCTTGAATTCCGGCATGGGCCGAAGTCGATTGTGTCGCGCGAGACTTTGATCGGCGCCCTCGTTTCGCAGGCCGGATTCGCCGAAGAGACGGCAGTGCTCGCCGAAATGAAGGAGCTCGGAGGGGCAACCTTCGCAGTAACGAACGCGGCGTCGCCGGCCCTTCGCGAGGCTGCCGATCTACTGATCGAGCTGAACCTTCCCCTCCCGGAAATCGTCTGGCTTCCCGTCTATATTGTGTGGGGGCAGCTTTTCGGTAGTTACTATGGACTGGCCAAGGGGCTCAATCCGGACCAACCGCGCCACCTCAGCCGTGTGGTTGTCCTCTAATCATGCCGCGATTTGACGTCACCATCGCGGGCGAGATCAATCTCGACCTGGTCCTCTACGGCCTGCCGCCGGAAATGCCGGTTGAGCGAGAGCTGCTGGCCAGCGACTTTCAGGCGACGCTCGGCAGTTCGTCGGCGATCACCGCCCACAACCTCGCTGCCCTCGGAGCCAAGACCGGTTTCATTACTCGTGCCGGGCGTGACCCGCTGGGAGCCATCGCAATCGAGCGGCTGGCCGCTATTGGCGTAGACCTTTCGCGTATCAGTTACACCCAGCGTGGCACCAGCACGGGAATTACGATTCTGCTGCACCATGGCAATGAGCGGCACATCCTCACCTATCCTGGCACCATGTTCGAGATGAGCGTCAAGGATCTTGATCTGGACTATCTCGCGTCGGGCCGGCATTTCCATCTCTCTTCCCTCTTCCTGCACAAAAGCCTCCACGCGGATCTGCCCGGGGTCTTCAGAACGCTCAAATCCGCGGGCCTCACCCTCTCTCTTGATACCAACGATGACCCTGAAGACCGCTGGGAGGGCGCACTCGACGAACTGCTGGATCTGACGGACATTTTGCTACCGAATGCGCAGGAGGCTTGCCGCATCGCCCGGAAGTCGGATCTGGAAGAGGCCATCGAACTGCTCTCGAGCCGCGTACCCATCGTCGCGCATCCCGCCGATTGCGGTCACTCCGGTGGATACGATCGGCGCCGGCGACAGCTTCAACGCAGGCTTTTTGAGCGCATTTGTAAGGGGAAAGACGCCGGAGGAATGCGGAGTAATGGGCAACCGAACGGCGGCTCTGTCGACCCTGCGTCCCGGAGGGACAGAAGCCTTCAGAGACGCACAGTTATTGCGGCAATTCATGGAAGAGCGCTGAAAAGCTGCCATCGCGGATATGATGGAGAGTCAACTTGCCTGGTTGGGAAACCCAATGGATCATGCCGACAGCAATAGCACGATGTTGATCGAGGAACGCAGACAGCATGTGCTGGCGCTCATTCAACGGGACGGCCGCGTCCTGGTCTCCGAGTTGTCCGATAAACTCGGCATTTCGCGCATCACCATTCGCAAAGACCTCGACTACCTGGAATCAAAGGGGCTAGTGCAAAGAACCCACGGAGGGGCGCTGGCTCCGCAAAGCAGTGCGTTGCTGGATCCGACCCTCAAGGAAAAAGAGCGGCACCAACTAGAGGAGAAAAAACGGATCGCGGCAGCCGCCGTCAAGCTGGTCAAGGAAGGCCAATGTATCCTGCTCGACTCAGGAACAACAACCACCGCGATCGCGCGGGAGCTGCGCGGGTTCTCCCGCTTGACCGTCATTACCAACGCGGTAAACATCGCAGCCGAGCTGGCAGGCACCGACTTTGAAGTGATTCTCACCGGCGGAAGTCTGCGGAAGAACTCCTTCTCGCTGGTAGGACCGCTGGCAGAAGATGTTCTGCGGGAGATACACGCTGACATATTGTTTCTCGGTGTCGACGGCTTCGATACCAAGGCCGGGCTGTCGACCCCGAATGTATTGGAGTCACGCGTCAACCGAGCCATGGTCAAGGCCGCAACCCGAGTGATCGCCGTTTGCGATTCAACCAAGTTCAGCCGGCGCAGCCTGGCTCTCATTGTTTCACCTCACGCCATTCACACCGTGATCACTGACTCGAAGATCGCCCCGGACGACGCGGAAGCCCTGCGCAATGCAGGCATCGAAATGATTTTGGCCTGACTGATGTTCAGCACCGCCCGATTGAAGGTAATCCTCTTCTATGAATGATCCGAATCAAGACAAATTTGTGGCCATGGTTACGGCGAAAGCCGACGTGGATCTGAAGCTCAGCGACTTCGCGCCACGCTCCTGCCTGCGGGTCGTCGAACATCTGGTTGAGAAGCCCCGCTTCCCTGTCATCGACTATCACAATCACCTGGATTCGCTGCATCCCGGCGAGGTTTTGAGGATCATGGATGCTTGCGGCGTGGAACGCATCGTCAACATAACGATGAAGACCGGCGAGGCAGCCCTGGAAATGATTCGCCTCTTCCACGACACCTCAGACCGCTTTTCAACCATCGGCTGGATGGACTGGAGTGACGTCGAGAGGCCGGACTTTGCCCAACGCAGTGTCGAACGGCTGGAACGGCTCGTCGACCAAGGCGCCTGCGGAATCAAATTCTGGAAGGACCTCGGTTTGAGCGTGCGCAACGCGAAGGGCGACCTTTTACGCATCGACGACGAGCGTCTCGCTCCTATCTTTGAGAAGGCCAGGCAACTCGACGTTCCCGTCATGTTTCACACCGCGGACCCGGATGCATTCTTCGAGCCCATTGATCGTTTCAACGAACGATACGAGGAGCTGGCAGCCCACCCTGACTGGGGTTTTCACGGTTCTTACTACTCGAAACGACAGTTACTCGAACAGCGAAACCGTGTCTTCGCGAGGCACCCGGATACTGTATTCGTCGCGGCTCACGTTGGCGAGAGCGGCGAGGATTTGGCGTTTGCTTCCGAAACGCTGGAGAACCACCCGAATGTCATCATCGATTTCAGTGCCCGGACCCCGGAGTTGGGGCGGCAACCCTACTCAGCCCGCGAATTCTTCTTGCGCTTTGCCGATCGCATTCTCTTCGGAACCGACCTCTTGCCCGACGTCTCGATGTATCGCCTTTACTATCGTTTCCTGGAAACCGCCGATGAGTACTTTGAATACCCCAGCCATGCCTCACGCCAGGGACGATGGAACATCTATGGAATCCATCTGCCTGACGATGTGCTCCGGAAGGTATATCGCGAAAATGCTCTCCGGCTTCTCCGAAAAGCCTGAAGAGCATCCGCTGGTCTTGATCGTCAGTATTCGGCAGGAATGCGCGGCTGAGAAAGACAACCTGTCGCTCACTCTTCAGATCCTTGGCTCCCGAAGGATTCACTTGCGCCGCGATACTGCCTCAGTGAGACAGCTCGTGGTTAGAAGCCATAAGTCACCTGTGCGCCGAACTGATGCCGCGCCTTCAGATTGATCCCCGTCGAGCCGCTTCCATAAATCACGCCCGCAACCTGCGCCACACCGAAGTCGATATTCAACTTGTGCTTCGGACTGGGCAAGATGCGCGCGCAGTAAGTGAGCGTGGTGGGAATATTCAACGGCAGCTTTCCTATGTCAGTAAGAGATGTGAATCCTAGTGGATGGTGCGGCTGCATTGCAGCTTCTGAACCGAAGATGATCGTGCTCCTGCGTGGCCCCGTGAACACGAACGCTACTGCCCCGAAGGGCCGTGCCTGCCAGTTCGGCGCGTTGCCGCCCATGCCCCATAGTTCGGCGTTGGTGCCGCGCACTCCGGCGTTTAGCACAAGCGGCATTTTCTTCGCTACCTGGGTCACAATCTTGCTCGCCACGATGTAGATGTCGCCGTTCTTCTTGCCATTGTTTGTAGCGTTGTTATAGGTCAGGTAGTCCCCCACATTTCGCACGCCGGTCCGAGCGATAAATCCCACCGAGATGGCCGGAATCGAATTGTGCTTCTTGTAGTTTTCCTGAACAAGGATGGCTTTGCCGTTAAAGATTTCAAACCCGTTCTGCCACAGTGGACTAAGAGACCGATCACCGCCTTCGTTATGGAACTCGTGCGTGTAGCCCAGTTCCAAGCGCTTGCCGAGTCCCACTTCTGTGGAGACCTCGTGAAACTCGCCGATGACCGGGCCCGCATTGAAATAATGGTAGGCCACAACGGCATGAATCTTTTCGCCTTCTGACGAGGCGGTGTATGCCAGAGGCGTGACAAACACTCCGGTTTCGCCCTCCCACCCCAGAGCCTGGGCGTGCAAGTGTGCCGCCGGGAGTAGCCCGAAGACCAGTCCGGCGAGCGCCATTAGCCATGGATACGGACTTTGGCAGAATTCAACCACAGCCTTCCAACTGCCCTTGCAAATCGATGAAATTCTTAGAACCATTGCGTTGCCTCTTTCCAACTCTCTATGCGTGCAACAAGAAGCGAAATCGGCGTCGCTTACTCGATATCGCGAAAATATAGTTGCACCATCGTCTGATTGAGCAGTAGGTGAGCGATCTCGCCGAAGGTGATGGGGCCGGTAACACGCCCGGTTGTTTTCCCTTCCAGCTTCCCGTACAGATAGTTGAGAATGCAGTTGCAGGCGAAGGCCGGCCTGACCTCTTCTGCTGGAATCGCGTTGCCAAAGGCGCCCGCGTAATCCTCGACAGGTTTAGCGAAGTGATAGTCCACGTCGGGGAAAACAGGCGCATACAGATCGACGGTTCCCGCGGTCGCGTCAACTGACTGAAACGAGACGTTGATGGCGCTGCCGTTATATTCTCCGACTAGCGGAAACTCCAGCGGAATCCTCTTGCTGGTGATGTACGCGGCGAGATTTTCCGGCTTTCCATCGATGAAGCACCTGCTCACACGGAAGCCCGCTTCCTGGAAGCGAATCAGTTTGCCGCCGCCGCTTTCGAAGATATTCACAATCTCCAGATCAACGGCTTTGTTGGCAGGCAGGGTGACATGGAGCGCGGCACCCCTGGCATCGAATGCCCTTCCTGTTTTTCCGTTGAAGACCGCGGGCGCCTCTTTGCCGATGCGATCGACACGCACACCCGTGACCCAGCCTAGGACCGGGCGGAAAAGGAAGCCGTCGTAGGATGGCGCCTGCTCCGCAAAGGTCTTATGCACAACAGTAGAGGCCGGCAAAACCAGAAATGTGAAGCCATTGGCGGGCGCTTCGCGGTAGAGATCGGCCAGATTTTCGGGGCCGTAGTCAGCCGCCTTCACTTCCAGCGCGAAGTCCGGAATTTTGGTCACGAAGATGCGGTCTTCCGACATGAGGCCGCCCTCGTCTGCCATGAAGTAGGGGATGGTTCCGCCTATCCAGTTACCCTGCGGAAGCTGGCTCAGGGCCTCGCGGCTACCGGCCAGAAACAATGACTCCCCAGCGGCAATCGCAGATTGAACCTCCGGGATAGATAGCAATTCTGAATTGGCGGTTGTAAGCATAGTGCTTCCCACTCCTTTTCGTGGCTTTCGCTACGCGAGAATCTTGTCGAATTCGCTGGCGAATATCTTTTCGTATTTCAGGAAGAATTCGTAGGTTCTTGCAGCCAGTTGCTGGACGTTCGCCGGCGACGAATCTCTGGCGAGACTCATTGCCATGTTCTTTGCAAACAAGTTGATCGCCAGCTTTTCGGTACGAACAGGTCTCTTCCCGGTCGCAATTTGCATCCAGACTGGATTATTGGCTGCAGGAAGCATGGGTGAATTCCTCCCCCCTCTTGTTGCACAAGTAGGCTCATTTACCTTATCGGCATTTATCCGGAATTATTTAGGAGAGCGCGAATGCGTGGTCGTAGCGCGTATAGAACTCGACGTGTGGCAATTGACCAGGTTGGAACTGCGACTCGTGAAGACCGGCGGACAAATTACACGTACGCTACTGCCGGTTCCTATTTGTCGAAGGCCATCTCACGCACGCTCAACTGGAAGCATGCTGAGTCCGATGAAAGGCTTTAGCACTGCCAGTCTGATTGGCGTAACAACTCGGCGGAACCAATCCAGATGACGGAGAGGCGTCAACAGGAAAGAGCACCCAGTCCGCAGCCGCAATCTGCTTTCGGATTAGGTTGGATCGTCCAAAGCGAATCTAGAAGACGAACTTGCCGCCAAACCACCATTGCCGCTCGCCGCCGCTGCCGCCCAGTCCCGCATTCACAGTTTGCAGCGCTCCGGTATTCTTCCCGAAATTGGAGTTGTTGATGTCGGCAGTCGGGTTACCAAAATGTGGAGTATTCGTAATTCCGAATCCGTCGGCCTCGAATTGGAAGCTCATCCTCTCGGTGATCTTGAAGGTTCGGAACACGTTCAGATCAAGATCAAAATACCCGGGACCTCGAACAATGTCGCGGCCTGCATTGCCGAGAACGCCCGGACTTGTCACATGCGCGAAATTGCTTGGGTCCAGATAGTGGCATGACAGGTCTCCTGCTGCGCAGGTAGCCGGTAGGTTACGCGGCTTCCCGTTCACAACATGAACCGCCCCGACGAGATTCGGCACCTGGGTGTTGCCCGGAGCGTTGAAGGTGCCCCCATTGCTATCGGTCACAGTAAACGGAGTACCGCTCAACGCGCTCAGCACACCCGCGACCTGCCAACCGCCTGCGAACAGATTTGCAATCCCGCCCGAGGCCCACCGTTTCCCTTTGCCAAAGGGAAGATCGTACACTCCGTAGAGTTCAAAGTTGTTCGTTCGGTCGAACCCCGCCAGGGCACGATTTTTGGAGAAATACGCGGGATATGGCCAGAGAATAAAGTTGATCTCTTCATTGTCTTCAAGATCAATCGCCTTCGACCAGGTATAGACTGCTCCGACCTGCGAAGCCGCACCGAGCCGGCGCGTAATTTGCGTCTGAAGCGAATCGTAGTAGTTGTTCGTCAACGGCGTCAGCTGGTTGATGTCAGACCAGGTTCCGCCGAACTTCGCATTCAGAAGCCGACCTGTCTGCCCACCGCCGCCTGGCGCCGGGTTGATATTCAGGTTTGTCAGGACTCGAATACCGCGGGTTCCTACATAGCCCACGTTCCAAACGAAACCGGCGAGCTTCTGTTCCAGGGTTGCGTTGAAGCCGTGGATGTATCCCCGGCGAAAGTCGCGAGGGATGGTCGTCGTTCCCACGTTATTTGGGAAGGGTATCGATCCCGAGGCAGCAACGACGGGGATCAGCGTAATCCCGGTGGGAAGATATGACAAGGATCCCGTCGCATTCTGACCGGTGAAGCTTGCCGCCGGCGCAAACGCTGACTTGAGGGCCTGCGGGTAAGTATTGCTGACAAAGTCGGAGATCGTGACAGCCGGGTAGGAATTGCGGAGGAAGCGCCAGTTATTGGAGTCCGCGCCGATTCCATAGCCCAGGCGGAAGACAGTCGTGTTTGTCGGGCGATAGGCGATGCCAATTCGCGGCAGAAACAATCCCGCGCCTACGCTGACTCCGTCTTTCAGCGGCACGCCTCCCGATCCCCCGATAAGTACGTTCATCGTGTTCGGATCAAGCACCCGAGCGCCTCCGTGGTCGCTATACGCCATCGGATAGAACTCCCAGCGCACGCCAAGGTCAACACTCAGCTTGGGAGTGACCTGCCATTGATCGCGCGCGTAAGCGGCCGTTTGCGTCCAGCGAAGAGCAATGGGATTTACGTTCTGAACGGCCTTGCCCACTTCATCCGGAAGCCCCAAAAGGAAGTCGGCGTAGGAGTTGTATTGCAGACCCTGAGTGGGCGCGTGTCCGCTGCACGACACCGCAGTACCCGGGGGTTGGACCCCTGCCGGAGCGCAGGTAACGCTTTCGGTCGCAGCCCCCGTGAATCGGAAGCTCCCGCGCGCCGTTTGGAAGCTTCCACCCTGCGGCTGGAAGTGGTTGAGCTGGGTGTGATCATACTCGAAGCCAAATCGAAACTGATGATTTCCGCGAATCCACGTCAAATTCACATTGGCGACATATTGGTTATCGCGAAACACAAACGGATTGCCGGTGCTTGGGTTCCCCAGATTTGAGAAGTTGACGAATTGGAAGGCCGGAATTCCCCAGTAGAGTTGATTCGTCGGATCATTGGTGCCGGGTATCTTCAGCGTGTCCAGGCCATACGCCTTGTTCTGGCTGACGTCGATATTCTCGGCGGTCAGATGCTGGCGAGTGAAGCCTCCATTCGTATCGAGCAACAACCGAGGGCCGAATGCATAAGTGCCGCCCAAACCGATGATATAGATCCTCGTGAAGGCATTTCCCTGCTGGCCGCCCAAGGTAGCATTGCCGCCAGCCGGTCCTAACGCCGGAGGATCAAAGATATCTCCATTCGAGTAAGTGAAGCGTCCAAATATCATCGACTTCTGATTGGGCACATAATTCACTTTGCCATCGTAGTTATCGCGGTGAAAAAAACCCTTTTGCAAAACGAAGTAGTTGTTGGTGGCTCCTGTCTGGTTGGGACCAGGAATCAACGAGGCCATAGTCTTTGCCGCTGGATCCACATCGGTGAGACAGATGGTATCGACCACTCCGTTACACGAGATCGGACTGCGTCCCGATCCGTTTGCCGCGCCCGTTCTCGGATCGTAGATATGTAACGGGTTTCCAGCGCTATCTGTCATCAGTCCTCGGAAATCAAAAAAGCCAGCCTGCGAGGCGTTCCCATAGAGCAGCCCCCCGGCCGGCACCGTCTGCGGATTTCCCCCACTTGGAGCTTGAACCTGACGGGTTGACTCCCAATCGCCAAAGAAGAAAAGCTTGTCTTTGCGAATTGGGCCCCCGACAGCTCCGCCAAACTGGTTGAAGATGTTGTGAGGATTCGTGTAATTCGCAGGCGTGAAGTAATTCCTCGCCCTCAGGTTGTTATCGGTGTGAAACTCGTGTGCATCGCCGTGAAATTTGTTGGTGCCCGTCTTGATCTGGACGCTCACCGCGGCACCGTTAACCATCCCTTGTTCGGCGTCGAATGAATTGGTCGCGATATTCACCGTCTCAATTGCGTCCGTCGGCGGAACGTAGGCGATGTTATTTGGCAGCCACGGATAGGCGTCTCCAACACCGTCGATCTTTGTGCTGTTGCCTTGAGAAGATTGCCCGTTGACGTTGGCGGTCATGGCGCGAGCAGGATTCCCAGCGGCCGAATTGTTTTCGGTTGGCAGGCCCGCACCCGGCACAATCCGATAGAGCGACTGGAAGCTCTTCCCCTCTGACGAGATGGCCGGCAAAGACTGCAATTCACTAGTCGATAGGTCCGTGTGAACATCGGATCGATCTGTTTGCAACTCAGGAGGCGCGGAGGAGACGGTGATCGCCTCGGTCACAGTTGCGACGGGAAGCTTCGCGTCGATCCGTTGCACTGAATTTACATTGACATTCACCCCTTCAACTACAGAGGAGTTAAATCCCTTCGCGGAGATGGTGACCTTATAGTCGCCGGGAAGCAGTTCGCTGAAACGATAGACTCCAGAACCGTCTGTCGTCGCCTCCTGAGTTATCCCCTTGCTCATCTCCAGAAGAACAACTGTGGCTTGAGGAATCGCGGCTCCACTCGTGTCGGCTACATTCCCGGTGAGCGATCCATAAAGCAACTGGGCTCGAACCGGCGTTGCAAACAGGATGAATGCAGCCAAGTAAAGAAAGAGGGCGGTCTCCCTCCGCTTCAGCAGAGATCGTACGTATGGAACGGCTAGGATCAATCGCTCGGTCACCACGGGTGGTCCTCCGAAAATTGGGTCTTGCAATTCGACTATGTGACACGCTCCACTTTTGTATGCGTTGCGAACTATATGAATATTGAATAAAGCCTGTCAAGTGGCAAAGGAGAACAACCTGCGGAATCGGGTTCATGGTTCGGGGTCTGAATTGTCAGGCCTAAGTGGCAGTTTGGCATTTATGCCCATAGTTTTCAATGGAATCGTTATCCGATTTGGTGGCGGCTTCCTGGATTCCCTAGCGGCACCTGAGCCTTGGCATGTCCGCAATCGCGCGCCCTATCGCGAGAGTTTTATAAATTCTAGTGTGATGATATTTGTTTCTGTTACGTGTTAATTAGCTGGAACGCGAGCCAGCGGAACTCCAGGACCAGAAGACTTTTTTCTCGCATCAGACGCGGCGTCCAATGTGACGGAGAGATTGGGTAGCCGATGGCTGCCAATGAGGAACCCGGTGACTCGTAGAAGAGGGGATGTGATTCGCTGCGAAGAGTGTAGAGTATTGGAAATATCCCCTGAAATATGTGGCCCGAAAGTCAGGAGACGCTTTGGTGAGAAGAGAATCTGACGCGAGGGGCATACGCCGAGTAGACCTGGCGTATGTTCAGCTCGCTTCGAGCGAGATTGCTCGAGATATCAACCACGATGTTGTCCTCGAACTCATCCGCGCACGCCAGCCAATCTCCCGCGCCGAATTGGCCCGGCTCTCCGGACTGCAGCGAAGCACCGTTTCAAACATCACGGATCAGCTGATCGCCGAGCGCTGGGTTTGCGAAGGAGCCGTGGCCCGTCTGCCACGGGGGCGCAGACCGACGATGCTCGTGTTGAATGACGACCTGGTGATGCTAGTCGCCGATATCCGCCCAAAGCTCTCGACCGTTGCCGTGATCGACCTGAACGGGCGCTTTCTTTCTCGATCCCAGCTACCGTTGACTTCGGATCCCGCTCGGAGCGTCGCCGGCATTGTCACCATCATGAAGCGAATGCGGGAGCACCTCTCGGCCAAATCCTTCGAGGGGATCGGTGTGAGTCTTCCCGGACGCGTGGATCCCAGGTCGCAGCGCCTGATCTTCGCTCCGAATCTCGCTTGGCCCGACTACGACATCAAGGGAGCCATCGAACGCGAAACAGGGTTGCCGGTTGAACTCGATAACGCCGCCAATGCCTGCCTGCTAGCCGAAACGTGGTTTGGTCGAATGGACGGGATCCGCAACGCGGTGCTGGTCACGATCTCTGAGGGCATTGGGACCGGAATCCTAGCCAACGGACAAATGGTCTCCGGCTTTAATGGAATGGCCGGCGAGTTCGGGCACATGCCGCTCGATCCCGATGGGTTGCTTTGCGGCTGCAAAGCGAAGGGCTGCTGGGAAACAGTAGCGTCCTCGCGTGCGGCTCTGCGGTACTACGCCGAAACCGGACCAACTGGAGCCCATTTGGAATATCACGACCTGCTGCGCCTGGCCGACGAGGGAGATGCGCGGGCCGTCAAGGCTCTTGAGAAACAGGCGGAGCTTATCGGGAAGGGGCTGCGACTGATTACCGCGGCAATCTCGCCTGAAGTTATCCTGATCGCGGGCGATCTGGTATCGTCCTGGCAACGGTTCGCGCCCATTCTCGAAAGACACGTGGCTGCGCAAACGCTGGCCGGCGCGCCTCCGCGAATTGTAGCCACTCACGAGACAGAGGTGGCCAGGCTCCGCGGGGCGGCGGTCCTGGTCCTCCAACGGAATTCCAGCCACCATCTTCCCCCTGTCTCACGGTCGGGGAGGCAGTTTCCTAAGATGCCCGGAACACTCGCCCACGAACAAGAGTCGGGATCAGCCTCGAGGTTTCGAAAGACCTCTCCCAATTCGAGACAGCGGCTCCCCGAGGCGCCGGCGGCTACCGGTGGCGTCGGCGCCAAAACGTGACGGTCACGCCAACGGTGAGTCAAGCATTCACCGCTGAGTGAATCCACGTGACCAGGACTCTTTCACTTCGCGCTGAACAAGAACGCAGGCGAAAATGCCGCGGACGCTCTGCCGAGCCCTCTCAGGAGGTGGGAATAATCCGAGCCACCTCACGTTCGGCGAACATCACAAAAAAGAGGGGAGGAATGCATCAAGAGATTCTTCCCTTCTCAGGAGTTCAAGAATACGGAGTCCGCATCAACAGGGTAATCCTTCGACCCTGCAGAACCTGATGTTGGATCAGACCTCCGTCTATTCCGTTCGCAAAGCCTGCATGGGATCGATCCGCGACGCCCTCCACGCCGGAATCGTGCAGGCCAGCACCGCCACTCCAAGCAGCGTTGCAGCCACGGCTGCAAAGATCGCTGGATCGAGTGGTTTCGTTTCATAAAGCATCGACTGGGTCAGATGCGCTGTTCCCGCGCTGGCTCCAAGGCCAAGGACCAGCCCATAGAGTGCTGGGCGCAGGCCATCTCCAAGCATCAAGCACAAGACCTGCTGACGTTCTGCGCCAAGAGCCATGCGGACACCGATCTCGGGAGTGCGTTGGGTCGTCAGGTAAGAGAGAACTCCATACAGTCCTACTGACGCCAGCATCAATGACAACATTGCGAAGCCCAGCACCAGTGTGGCGCTCAGGCTGGCGTTGCCTAACGACCGCGCAATGATCTGCTGCATGGTGAGCACGTCTGAAACCGGCAACTCCGGGTCTAGTACCGCGATCTGCTTTTGAATCGGGATAGAAAACGAAAGCGGATCAGATACTGTCCGCACGGCGAGCGTCAGTGCCTTGTCACTCTCTCCGTCAAGGATCGGGAAGTACATAGTCGGTACAGCCGGCTGCCCCACCTGGTGTAACGTATCGGCAACCACTCCGACGATCTCATAATCGACGCTGCCCATGGCGCCCACGTGGAGATGCTTGCCAAGGGGATTCTCACCCGGAAAATATTGCTGCTCCAACTGACGGCTGACGATGATCGTTTTCGGATGCCCTGCGCGATCCCCGGTCGTAAAGAAGCGCCCGCTCAGCAGCGGTATCTGCAACGCGCTGAAATATCCGGGGTCGGCTCTTCGATACTGCGCATAGGGCTGTGTCACGCCTGCCGGCACCGGTTGATGTTCAGGGATGGTGAAGTCGTCATCACCTCCAAATCCAGCGCCCGGTAACACCGATCCCAGGGCGGCAGCCCGCACACCCGGCATCGCGCGCACACGATCCAGCAGAGCCTCGTTGAAGGCGTTCACCTTCACTGGACCGTCGTATTTCTTTGTCGGAAGGCTGTAGCCTATCGTCAACACGTTGTCCGTCGCGCAACCCGCATCGGTCGTCCGCAGCCGCCAGAAACTCTTCAGAAGAAGCCCCGCGGCGAGAAGCAAGACCACGGTCGTCGCAATCTCTATCGTCAGCAGCGTTTTGCGCATCGCCGTGCGCGACTGGCTGCCCGCTGTGGTGCGCGATGAAGCCTGTAGCGCCGCAATCGCACCCTTGCCTGTTGACGACATCGCAGGCAAAAGACCCGACAGCAGCGCGGTGGCAAAGACAAGCGCGCAGACGAATAGCAGTACAGTTCCGTCAGCATGGATACCTTGCGCACTGGGAAGATCGGTCCACGCACCCACCAACCATTTCGTCGCCGCTATCGACAACAGCACTCCGGCCGCACCTCCGGAAAGAGAGATCAGAAGGCTCTCCACCAGCTGTTCGCGAATCAGCGTCATCCGCCACGCTCCAAGCGCGCTGCGGATCGCAATCTCCCGCTGCCGCGCCGCGGATCGCGCCACCAGCAGGTTGGCTAGATTCAGGCAACCAATCAGCAGCAGGCAGCCTACCGCCCACAGCAGCAAAACCATCGGCTTCTTCACATGCTTCGCAAGATCGTCGGAAAGCGTCCTTGACGCTACGTCCTCGGCCACTGGCGCGTGCAGATTCTGCAAATGCTCCCTATATTGCACTGCCCCCACCTGGCTGAGAGCGTTCGCCAGACTGACATCCGGCTTTAGCCGAGCCACCACCCAGCTCCAGTGATGGTCGTGATACTGCAGGTTTTCCGGTGTCAACCCCGACCGGAACGGAACCCAGACCTGTACCTTCGCATCGGGATAGGTGAACGATTTCGGAAGTATCCCCACTACGGTAAAGGGCTTCCCATCAAGGTGGATTTGCCTGCCGACAATCGATGAATCCCCGCCAAACCGCCGTTCGAAAATGCTCCACGTAAGCAGCACTGCCGTTCCATCAGTTTGGTCTTCGCTCTCGGTAAACGTGCGGCCGATGGCCGCATGAACCCCCAGCAGTGGAAACAGGTTCCAACTCCCGCCGCGGGCGGTCAGGAGTTCCGGCAACTCCTCGCGCTCCCCGGTCAGGTTAAATTGCCAGTAGCGCCACGCCGCCATGTCTTCAAAACCGTGTGTCTGAGCGCGCCAGTCGTAGTAGTCACCCGGCGCAACGCTGTTGTAATTGAACCCTTGCGTATTCAAGCTGGGATCGCGAAAATGCTCATAGACCATTAACAGCTTGTCCGGATCTCGAAAGGGTAGCGGTCTGAGCAGCACCGACCGCATTACCGTGAACAGCGACGTCGTGGCACCGATGCACAACGCCATCACCCCAATTGCAATCAGAGAAAAGCCCGGTGTACGCAGCAAGGTTCGCGCCGCATAGCGGAAATCGCGGACAAGGTTGTCCACCAATGGAATCGTGTTCTGCCGCCAAAGTGACTCTCGGACAACGGTTGCGCTACCGAATTTAATCCGTGCCTGGCGCTTCGCTTCTGCTTCCGACATCCCGCGGGATACATTCTCGGCGATTTCTTCGGCAATATAGGCTTCGATTTCCTCCAACAGATCTCCATCCGCCCGTCTGCGTCGAAAGAACCTGCGCCAGCTCATTCGCCAGCTCCAGCCTCGGCGAGTTCATCACCCATCACCAGGCCAATCGCGCGCGCCATCTGCCGCCAACGGCTCACCTCGCGTACGAGTTGTTTTCGTCCCGCCGCGGTCAGGCGATAGAACTTCGCTTTGCGATTGTTCTCGCTCGAGCCCCAGTACGAAGATACCCATCCACGATCCTCGATCCGATGCAGAGCCGGGTAAAGCGACCCTTGCTCGACTTCTAGAACGTCTTCCGAAGTGCGCTCGATGACCTTCGCAATGGTGTGCCCATGTGCATCTCCGCTCATCAACGTGCGCAAGACCATCATGTCCAATGTGCCCTTGAGCATCTCTCCGTCCGGCTGATTCTTTCTGCTCACGTCCCCTCCACTAGAACTTCTATTGGAAATAGATAGTACACCACTCGATCTTCTATGGGCAGGGTCTCTTTCACAGCCTTGCACCATTCAGGTCAGAGTCGACGATGCGGGCCTGATAAGGAGTGCGGATATCCGTTAGTCGTCGGCCTTCCTCTCAACTATTGCCTTCAGGCCGATGCGCTCGTCTAGCCGGATATAGGGAGATTCAAATTCCCGGTCGGATCGTCGCCAATCCGAAAGTTGCCACTTCGGCAACACTTCTCCGTGGGTATTGATTAGCCGTTATTTCCGGATGGACGGTGAATCGACAGTCATGCGGAAATTGATGTGTCCCGATGCGTTTCGACGGAATCCGCGAGTCCTTTCAGAGCAATCACTTGTCCGAGAGATCGGTTATACGCTCAGGTGGGCTGGAATTCTGAACGCTGGACTAACGTTTAGCGCGATCCATCCTCAATTCCACGGATGGGTAGACTCCGCCCCCGTGTATTTCAATATTACAGTCCGACTGTACAGGTCAACTGTATATCTGTAATAATGGAGTCCATGGGCGATCGAGTAGTCCCTCCTCAAGCCGAGCGCGCCGCCGCGCTTGCAGCGGAACTCCGGGCGATCTTTGGCAAACTCAAGCGAAAGCTGCGCGAACAGGGTGAGCGGAGCGATTGGACTCCTTCGCAAGTCTCCGTTCTGCTTCGTCTTGAGATGGACGGCCCAGCGGCGGTGTCAAGCCTGGCTCGAGCTGAGGGAATGCGCCCTCAGTCCATGAGCGCCATCATCACGTCATTGCTGGAAGCCGGATGGGTGGCTGGCTCGCCGGACCCCAACGACAGACGGCAGACCTTGATGTCACTCTCCCGGAAATGCCAGAAGTTGCTCAAGGACGGTCGTGCCGCGAAACAGGATTGGCTCACAACGACTATCCAGAAGAAGCTCTCCTCCCAGGAGCAGGAAAGGCTTGCTGCTGCCGTCAATCTGCTCGCGCGCCTCATCGAAGATTGATGCCTTCGAGTACTGCCACTTAACTCTCATTCAAATCCCTGTCGAGGAGAAGAACTAATGCCCGTTACAACGCTTGATCCGAAGACCGCCCTTATTGTCGTCGATCTTCAGAAGGGCATTATCAGCTCACCCTTTATCCATCCAATCGCTGGAGTTATTGAGCGAACCTGCGCTTTGCTTGATGTCTTTCGACAGTGGGATCTCCCGGTCGTTCTGGTCAATGTCATTGGGGGCGCACCAGGTCGGACGGAGCAGCCGCGCCGTTTCTCGACGCTCCCCGAGGGATTCAGCGATCTGATTCCGGATCTAGATCGCCAGGCCAGCGACATCGTGGTAACGAAGCGAACATGGGGCGCGTTCGCGAGTACGAATCTAGAGGCGCAACTGAAAGCCAACGGGATAACGCAGGTTGTTGTTACGGGCGTGGCAACCGGTACCGGCGTTGAAGCTACTGCCCGACAGGCGTATGAGCAGGGATTCAACGTCACGCTTGCCCTCGATGCCATGACCGATGCGCGCCCCGAAGCGCACGAATACAGTCTCGCAAGTGTCTTTCCCCGCCTCGGAGAGACGGGCTCAACCCAGGACATTCTTAATCTGCTGGCGACGAGGAGCGCACGACAATGAACTGGCTGCATCTCGTGTCCTACTTTCTCGGAGGCCTGTTTCTGGCCAACGTCGTGCCGCATTTCGTCAGCGGCATTATGGGAAAACCCTTTCAGACGCCGTTCGCAAAGCCTCCGGGGAAGGGTCTCTCGTCCTCGACAGTAAATGTTCTTTGGGGCTTCGCGAATTTGGTCTTCGCCTATCTGCTTTTGCTGCGCGTCGGACACTTCGATCCGCGATCCATCGCCTGCATCGTGCCGTTTGCAGCTGGCGCACTCCTCATCAGCCTGCAGTCGGCACGGCATTTCGGTTCGCTTCACGGCGGCAACCTCCCAGAGCGCTCATGAGGAATCCGCTCGCCAGAGCCTTCCGCGCTCTGGAGAACGTTAATTTTCGCTTGTGGACGGCGGGCGGTCTGGTATCCAACATCGGGACCTGGATGCAGCGCGTGGCACAAGACTGGATCGTGCTGACGCAACTGACCCACCATGACGCGACTGCCGTCGGTATTGTCACGGGCCTGCAGTTCGCCCCGCAGTTGCTGTTGCTGCCCTGGAGCGGCTTGGCAGCGGACCGTTTCAACCAGCGCAAGCTGCTGATGCTGACTCAAGCATCCATGGGTGTACTTGCGACCGCGCTGGGAATCCTGACGATCTCGGGTTACGTCCGGCTTTGGCATGTGTATGCGTTTGCCTTTGTCTTTGGCGCCGCTGCGGCGCTGGATGCGCCGGTGCGGCAAACCTTTGTCGCGGAACTGGTGGGTGACGAACACCTGCCCAATGCAGTCGCTCTCAACTCGACCTCGTTCTTCGCCGGCCAGATGATCGGCCCGGCTGTGGCCGGTCTGTTCATCGCAAAGATCGGAACCGGCTGGGCGTTTCTCCTGAATGGGCTGTCCTTCGGCGCTGTTCTGCTCTCCATGTATCTGCTGCGCGTCCAAGAACTCAGGACAAGCGCGAGAGCTTCCCGTGGAGCCGGTGGGTTCATCGAAGGACTCCGTTATGTGTGGGCTCGACCGGACCTCCGATCCATCGTAGTTATGCTCTTTTTGATCGGGACATTCGGTTTTAATTTCCCGATCTTCATCTCCACCATGGCGGTGAGTGTTTTCCATACCGATGCGCGCGGATTCGGTTTGCTGTCGTCGATCATGGCGATCGGCACAATGAGCGGAGCGCTTCTGGCGGCCGGACGCGACAAGCCAAATTTTGGCTCGCTGCTCCTCGGCACCGGAGTCTTTGGAATCGGTTGTGCGCTTGCTGCGTTCTCTCCTGGATACTGGTGCTTCGCTGCGGCCCTCGCGGTGATCGGAGTGGCCACCCTCACCTTCACGAACGCGACGAACAGTATGATGCAGCTATCCACCAAGCCCACCATGCGCGGTCGGGTAATGGCGATTCGTGTGGGCGTGGCGCTAGGGGGGACATCGATGGGGGCTCCCCTCGTCGGATGGGTAGCGAATCATTTTTGCCCGAGATGGTCGCTTGGCATTGCCGCGATTTCCGCATTCCTCGCAGCCCTTGTCGCAGCCCTGATGATGGTTAAACCTGTGACTGCGCCGCTAGACACCTAGCAGATTACATGGACACCTGGTCAGCCCTCGACAGGCAAATGAAAGTCTTTCTGGCGGACCTGAACGAATATGGGTAGTGGGCTGATGGGAGTCGATCCACGGATAAATAATCTGAAATGCTCCAGGATCTAGGAATGCCATTGCGCGCCGTTCGCTGCGGAAATCCACTTGAGCGAAAAGTCGCCTTCTCGGGCAAATGGCATTCGGTCATCAACGCATCCCTGCGGTCGTTCTTTTTCATTCCGCGGTTCGTCGCCTCGCAGGCGTCTTGGCTTATCGATTCCCTGCTCCGAGTAGTCTCCGCTATCGTCTCCCTCGTGATTGCACCTACTCTTGATCAACGCCCCCTTCGCGCCCGGTTAGCTGTTAGCAATAAAGTTATGCCCACGGCAACTGCGATACCGCCATAAACCGCCCACCGCGTCTGTCCAGTCATGAAACTACCAGGAAGTACATTGATCCCTTGCAGTATCCAAATGGAGCCTAATAAAACCAAAAGGCTAGCAACGATGTTCAGTGTAATTCTCAACATTCCTCCCCGCTCCCGATGGCAGGCCGTACACTTGGTTTGATAGTCGGTCCCAATACCTAGGACGAACAATGGACGAATTGGAACTCTTAGCTGAAGCAGATAGTCGGGCTCAATCCTACATCGAAGGGATAGGAAAACGCCGCGTATTTCCAGACCCTGACACTCTGGCGAGCCTTGCCGCATTTGATCAACCATTTCCGGAACGCGGACGCTCAGGTGCAGATGGCCTGCGTCTTCTGGATGCAATAGGATCGCCAGCAACGGTTGCCTCGAATGATCCGCGCTACTTCGGCTTCGTCATCGGTGCTGCATTACCGGAGGCGGCCGCGGCCGAACGCCTGATGCTGGCGTGGGATCAGTGCGCATCTTCCTTCGACAGCTCGCCCGTTGCAGCCAGGATCGAAAAGATTGCATCCGGCTGGCTGCTTGACGCGCTCGATCTTCCCCGGGAAAGCGCAGTCGGTTTTGGCACCAGCGCCACCGCCTGCACGCTGGTCTGCATTGCGGCGGCTCGCCGTGCGCTCCTCGGGCGCAAGGGATGGGATTTTGACGGTGATGGCCTGATCGGTGCTCCGGAGGTACGCGTTGTGATCTCCGAAATGGCGCATATCACCGTCAAGAAGGCGTTGCGTGTTCTTGGTTTTGGAATGAACCGGATTGTTGTTGCGCCGACCGATGTCCACGGCCGAGTGGACCCGGATCGGCTGCCGCCGCTCGATGATCTGTCGATTTTGTGCTTACAGGCGGGCGAGGTCAATACTGGTGAATTCGACCCATTTGTCGCGCTGGTCCCGAAGGCAAAAGCGGCAGGTGCTTGGGTCCACATCGACGGCGCGTTCGGGCTATGGGCGCGGGCATCGTCGAAGAGCGGCCTTACAGAAGGTGTCGACGGCGCGGATAGCTGGACGACCGACGGACACAAATGGTTGAATACCCCTTACGATGGGGCGATGGCGATTTGCCGCGATGCCGATGTGTTGGCGTCCACGATGAATAGTGATGCGGTGTACTCCTCTGCATCACATGATGCGCAGAAGAACCTGAATCTCGAATTCTCGCGACGCGCGCGCGGCATACCAATTTGGGCCGCGCTGCTCGCGCTCGGTCGTAATGGAATCGCGGAGATGGTTGATCGTCATTGTGCCCTGGCAAGCCGCATCGCCGATGGTCTGCGCACCGCAGGGTACGAGGTACTCAATCGTGTGCTGCTCAACCAAGTGCTGGTACGCGCCGCAACCGATGCGGATACCGTGGCGATTCGACAAGCGGCTCAGTCCTCGGGCGAAGTGTGGTTCGGGCCAACTGTTTGGCAGGGACGGGCCGCTTTTCGGATTAGCGTTTCTTCGTGGCGAACAAAAGAAGTTCACGTCGACCTTCTCGTCCAGCATCTCGCCGCGCTGCTGCGAAGTTCTTAGCGCCTTCTTCACACTTGCCGTCACAGAATTCGGGTTGTAGGGCGGGACAGGCGGGAGACTGAGTGAGCCCCCCAGCAGCGCCAAAAGCCTGTGGCCTTCAATAGAAATTAGGCATACTAAGTATCTGTTGTTACAATTAGTTACCTAACCATATCTCACGAATTAGTTTGGACACTTTTCGCCGGGCGGCCGAGTAGAAGATTGAGCCACGCGCGGTAAGAGCAACACAAGAAAACATAGCCTTGCGCGTCTTACATCGAAGTTGTATATACAAGACTCGCCGGCGCTCGACCGGATATCCAAACCGCCTGGCTCGAGGCAGCTGCTCGGTGGGTCGCAACCGTCCTCTCTGTGCGCCAAGAGAAAGAGCTGATCAGGAGGCATCATGAAATTTCAGGGATTCCTGGGTCGCACGTCTCGCTTTGTCCTGTGCCTGACCGCATCGTATGCTCTACCCCTCTACGCAGCTCCCGAAACCCAGGCCCCTTTGGTAACCCGCGCGGCCCTCGACCCGTCGCTGGTCGATGACCGTGGGGCGAACGCTCACTTTGTTGAGCAGGAGGCTGAGAATGCCGTGACCGACGGAACGATCATTGGCCCCGCCCGTTCTGCATACACGCTTCCCGCCGAAGCGTCGGGGCGCGCGGCGGTCAAGCTCCTCCCCGGACAATATGTCGAGTTCACCCTGCCCAGAGCGGCCAATGCCATTACGGTGCGCTACAGCATCCCGGATTCGCCAACCGGCGGAGGCATTACTGCACCGCTCGACGTCTCAGTGAACGGCACTTCCCCTGTCACCATGACGCTCACCTCGCAGTACTCATGGCTCTATAACCAGTACCCGTTCTCCAATGATCCGAACGCCGACTTGTTGTTTCCCGATCAATATATTACCGAGTGTGCCTGCGTACCGTCGGCCACGACCCCTCCGCCGATCATCACCAAACCGTTCCGACCGAACCACTTCTACGACGAACAGCGTTTGCCGCTCGGTCACACATACCATGCGGGCGACAAGATCCGCCTCACCGCCCCGACCTCGAGCAATGCCGCCTGGACAATCATTGACTTGCTTGACTCCGAGCTGGTTGGCCCCCCGCACCGCGACAAGTCTGCCGTGAACGTGCAGCTGTTCGGTGCCGATCCGACCGGGCAGCGCGATTCGGCCGACGCGTTTGACGCAGCGATCGCATTCGCGAAGCTGCGGCACCGCGAGGTCTACTTGCCGCCAGGCATATATCAGGTGAACCGCCATATTCTCGTTGACAACGTCACGATCGAAGGTGCCGGTAACTGGTACACGATCGTCAAGGGACACCAGGTGACCCTGAGTACTCCTTTGCCCGATGGCTCGGTGCACACCGGCGTCGGTTTCTACGGCAAGTACGCTGCCGACGGTGGCAGCTCGAACGTCCATCTCTCCGGCTTCGCCATCGAGGGTGATGTCCGCGAGCGCATTGATAGCGATCAAGTCAACGGCGTCGGCGGCGCGTTGAGCAATTCGACGATCGAAGGGCTATACATCCATCACACCAAGGTGGGCATGTGGCTCGATGGCCCGATGTCGAACCTCATAGTCCGCAACAATATCATCGTGGACCAGATCGCCGATGGGATCAACTTCCACACCGGCGTCACCGACTCGGTTGTGGCGAATAACTTCGTTCGCAACACCGGGGACGATGCCCTAGCTATGTGGTCGGAAAAGATCGAGGATGCCAACAACACCTTCGATCACAACACTGTGCAGACACCGGTGTTGGCCAATGGCATCGCCCTCTACGGCGGCACGGACAACACCGTTTCCAACAACCTCGTGGCCGATCCGATCCGCGAAGGCAGCGGATTACAAGTTGGTTCCCGCTTTGGAGCCCAGCCGTTCACCGGGAGCTTATGGATCACGAACAACACTACGGTTCGGTCTGGCCCATTTGAGCTGAACTGGAACATCGGCCTGGGCGCCATCTGGATCTATGCGTTAGAGGGAAGTATTGACGCGGACATTGAGGTGGTCGGCAACAGCTTTCTTGACAACACCTACAACGCGATCATGCTGGTCAGCGATTTCCCCGTAAAAGATCTGTACACGATCACGAACGTGCACTTCAAGGATGACCGCGTTGACGGCACGGGCACCTCGGTGGTCAGCGCACGGGTGGCCGGTTCGGCATCCTTCGAGAACGTGGACGCCCGCAACGTAGGCGCCGTTGGCGTCAATAACTGCGGTTCGTTCCACTTTACTCCGGCCGGGTCGGAGTTCACGCTGATCGATCTCGGCAGCAACGATGGCGGCGGCACTACAGGACCCTGGCTGGCCCCGTGGGAACTGCCCAATACCATTACTTGCGACGACCGTCCACCGGTCGTTCCACCACCACCGCCTTCTCCGTGGGATACGTCCGAGTAGTACGCACTATTCAACAACACCGGCCTCCGCGAGCAGGCGCTCATAATCCATCGGGCAGCACCATCCTTAATTCTCGAACCTAATGAAAAGGGCGAGGCGAAATGAAAGCTGTAGGCATAAACGGATCGAGACTTGCCTACTGCGATTCGGGCCCGGGTCCGAAGTCGATGCGGCGCCGGCTGCCAAACGATGCCCTCTATGGTGTCTTCGATCCAGAAGGAGCGCGGAAATAGCGGCGGTCTTATCGCCAAACTCCGCAAAAGTCCGCGTCGCGACTGGAATTTAGTGATGACCGAACTGCAGCTCGAAAAGGCGAAGCAGTTCGCCGGTGCGGTATCAGGTCTTCTTCCAAGTCGGGTGTCTTGAGGCGTTGCCGAAGTTGTCGAACTTGCCATCCTTAACGATCGTCCAGGCCGGCGGCTCGAACATGGCAATAGGCGAGGACTTGTAAGGCCGCATCGCGATGAACCATTCGCTCAGCAATTTAGCATCTTTGTCGGAAACGTCGTTCTTGTCCGCCGCCCATTGGCGCACCAAGTCATAAATGGAATGGATGGTCTGACTGCGGGTGCGAACGTTGTTGCTGAACTTCGGCGTGGTGAATTTATCGAAGCCATCGCCACCCGGGTCGTCGGTTCGATTCGTGTTGTTCGGACCCTCGACGAGGTTCCACTTTGCCCAGCAAAGCTTTTCGGTGAGGTCCTGCGCTGGAATTGAGGCAAGGTTGCCGGCTTTCATCTCGGTCAGGCGAGTCTCCGGATCATCGTCAGAAAGCAGTCCGAGCCAGGTCGCGATTGCCTCCCAGCGCCCGCTGGTCACCAGTGCGCTCCAGGAGTTCCGGATCGCGTTCCATGGCATCATGTGGTGCCAGTCCATGGGGATGTCGTAATTGAGTGGAACCGGGCGGTCCGTCTTCCAAAGCTTGTTGTTGTTTCGAGAACTCGTGTGGGTGACAGGCCACGGGAAGCCGGGTCGTGCGTCTGTGGCTCCAAATGTTCCATCTGCGTTCATGTTGGCCTCCTGCTTACTTTGGATTACAGCAGCCGTCCCGTACCAAAACCTGATGGCTTCGACGACGATTGCGCAGGCCGCTGAGCAATTGTCTTGAACTCGGCAGCGAGCTCTGAGATACGGTTGACCATCCGGAAACAACGAAACAAATCAAGGAAACCAGTATTGCCAAGTCAACCAGTCCTCACATATCCATGCCACCGAACCGAGATGGCAGTCCGCCAACCACCATTCAATCGGTATCCCCGCCGCGCTCAACGGTCACTGCTGGCTGCGTTCTTTGTCCATGCCGCCAGGATTCGCGGGGACACCTGGCTCTCGACCGGCTTATACTTTTCCTGCCGCGCCTCCTCAAACTGCTGTTCGGCGCTCTGCCGCAGACTGTTGGCATGTGCCTGGTCATGCGGATCGGCAAAAATCGCTTCCGACAATAGCGAAGCTCCCAAGTAGAAGTGTGCTGCTCCTTTGTAATGCAGTTCCCCGCTCTTACTATTCAGATAACCTGAGATCGATTCAGCTGCCTTCTCAAACTGCGAAGCGTAGTAACTGCGGATGCCGTCCTCCAGACTCTCAACCAGCGCCTCCGGATCACTGCGGAGTTCGGTTAAAATCCTCTGCTTGCCCGCTAGAGCTTCTGCGTGCTGGCCGTCCACCATCAGCACACGTTCAAAATCTTGGAGGGCGGCTTTGAGATCGCCCTTCGCTTCGTCGCGCCGAGCCTTCGCCAAGCCAACCTTGACCTTGGCCGCATTTTCGGCTTTTTGCGCGGCTTCTGCGGCTTCCGCTGCTTGCTGTGATTTCGCAGCTGCCTCTGCTGCCTGATTGGCCACTCTGGCGTCCATATCGCGCAGTTTGTCCGCCGGTGATCCGGGTCCATTGGCATTGATCTTCACGGCGAATGCATACGCTTCGCGCGCGCCTTTGTAGTCGCCGTTTTGCGCCAAGAGGGCAGCCCGTGCCATCGTGTCCTGATACACCTTGATATTTGCCAGCAACTGCTTCGCCGCTGGCTGCGTAGCAGGCGAGTTAACCAAGCTGGCCTGGGTTGCGGCTGTCTCGAAGTCCCCCCGTTGGTAGGCGGCCGCCGCGACGCGGTATATCGCCTGATTCGCGGCTTCAAATTCGGGTCCTGGTAATGAAGCTCTTGCCTGCAGAATTAAACGTTGCGCCTCGTCCTGGTTCGGACCGAAAATGATTTTACTCAGGTCGCGAATTGCCCCAGCAAAATCCCTTTGCCGCAGCTCTGCTTTTCCCGTCTCTAAATCTCCGCCGAACTCCTGGATCTTTTTCTCTGCATCGGCCCGCGCTCGCTCGCACCGTTTCCCGTAATGAGCCGCGTCCAGGTTCGCTGCTTCGCACAAGTAATTCGCCACTTGCCCCAGATCGCCCCTGTCTTTCGCCTTTTTCGCTTGCTTCTCGAGATCCTTCAAGTGATCTTTTTGTTGGTCTGCGCGAGTCACTGCCGCCGTCAGCGTAAGGCCGGCCAGTATCACCAGACTCCCCAGCTGTCGCGTCCTCATGGCTGGGCTCCTGTCAGCACTCGTTGCATCTCCGGTGTGCCCAGGTCAACTGTACACAAATGGTGTGCTGCGCTTATCACGCAGTAGACTACCTGTTCCTGTTCACTCCCCGGTCCTTTCAGTGTGACCTCATACGACCCGGGAGGCACGCCGTCGAGCCGGAAAGGCGTCAAAGGTTGAGAGCTATGCAGATTAATACTGTTTCCGGCGCTGTTCTCAATCTTCACCACGCTCGCCCATGGCGAAGCGTTCACCTCCAGATACGTGTCAGCCAACAAGGGTTGTGCTGGCTGATCTGCTGCGGCTGATGTAATCGGAATGGAATTGTGGCGATGCCGCCAGATGCCCACACCTACGATCAGAAGGACAACAAGTACAAGCACGCCGAAGGCTGCTCGTCTTGCCGTCACCCAGGATTCCTTGTTCGTAACGGGACCGGAAGCCGCCTTTCGGCCGGAGGCGTCTTTTGCCTCTTGCCTTAACGCTTCCCATTCCGCTTTCACCGCCTCGCTCGCAAATTTGGCAGTCTGCCGTGTTTGATGCAACGCATCCAGAGCGCTCTTCCCACTGACTTGCAACGCCTCACGGGCTCGCAATATCGAACTTCTTAGCGCCGCATCGGCTGCTGATTGCCGCCTCTGCTCACTGCCCTGACGCGCCAGCTCCAGCGCCTCCGACTCCCCATGGGATTTCGCAACACGCGCGAAGTCATTCATGCTGCCGCTCAGATCGCCCGCCGCCAACAGTTCTTCCGAATGCGCGACAGCTGCATCGATCGCGCGTGCCAGCTCCGCTTTTTGGGTAAGCTCCTTGCGCAGCGCCACGATCTCGCTGTTGTCAGATACTTCCTGCGGCTGAGCAGAAAGAAGCTGCAGAGCGCCGCTGATGTCTGTCTGCGCCAGCGTCCGCGCACTGAGCGACAGCGTCGCGATTCGCCGTGCGGCCTCGCGAACCCGTCGCCTCGCATCCTCCAGCACCGCAGCAAGCGGCGCATCCTGGCTGCTGGCAACTTCCGGTTCCAGGCGAGTCACAATCTTCGCCCACTCCGATCGCCGCTGGAGTTCCCGGATCTCCTGCCAGATAGCCTCTCTCCTCGAGCGCTCCGTCTCCTGGCGCTGCTCCCCCTGTGCCAGAGCAAGCAGCGACTCCAACTCCTCGGACTCTCCGCTTTCAGCTAACCCCGACTCAAGTTCGCGGATCGCCAGGTCGAATCGTTTCGCTTCCAGCGCCTCATGAGCCACTTTCAGTCGCTGAGCACGCCGCTCCTCCTTCTGCAAATTCCCGAGGTGCTCTTCCAGTCGTGAACGGAACTGCAGCAGGCTTTCGTCGCGCGGTACCTGCTCCAGTGCCGCATCAATGATGGACAACGAACTAACAGGCTGTTCCACCAGCAGCTCCTGCGCGCGAAGGAGCGCTGCTCGAACGGTCTTTTGAGACTCAAATGCCCGCTTCTTATGCTCGATCTCCACCTTCAGGCCGAGCAGCTGCGCATCGGACGGCAACCTCTCAAGGGCCCTGGTCACGCGGTCGTGAGCGCAATCAAAGTCCTCCCCTTCGAGGCAGTCCTGAACTTCGGCGACAACCTGATCCAGCACGATCCGTCTGCGTTCTTCCTTCTGCCGCGCCGTGGCCGTAATCAATAGTTGCTGCACTTCGCTGTGTGTCGGATCAATCTCCGCCGCTTCGTGCAGGCGCGCAATTGCATCCGTATACCTCCGCGCGCTGTATTCCTCTCTCGCACTCTTTAAGAGGTCCTCAATCTTGATTCCCTCTTGCTTGCGTTTGATCTCGCGTAAAATTATGGAGTGCGCATTGCGCAGATTTGTGTTGTTCTCATCCAGCTTTAATGCCCTCTCGAGCAGGTTCCTCGCCATCGTCAAGTCCCCGCGCTTGCGCGCCTCGCTCGCCTGCTCCGCCAGTGACCTCACCTGTTGAAGCCGCGCCTGGAGTGCCTCCACCTTCTCGATCCGTGCAGTTAGATCGGATGAACCCTCAGCATCCAGCTTCTTGGCCTGCGTAAAGTAGGTAATTGCATCGTCATATTGTTGCGAAGCAACCGCGTCTTCAGCTTGCACCAGAATTTGCCGCAATTGCTCGCCCCGCTGCAGGTGGTTGAGTTGGTCCTGCACCTCCTGCAGGAGAATCCTGGTATCTGTATTGGCAGGATCGATCCGCTGCGCCTGGAGCAGCACGGTTCGAGCGTTTGCAAATTGATGCTCTTCCGAAAGCTTCCGCGCGGACTCCAACAATTCCTCAACCCGTTCCCGCTTCAGCCCGTCCCTGATGGGCTGAAGGTCGAGTGCCAACTCCTCCGCCGTGGCATAGCGTTTGTCTACGTCCTTGGCAAGTGTCTTCTCGAGTACGACGCCCAGCGACTCCGGTACGTTCTCAACTAGCTCGGCCAATGGCACATACGACTCATGAATCACACGGTACAGGGCAGCAACATCCTTCCCTTTGAACGGCAATTCACCCGTGATCATCTCGTACAGCATGACGCCCACCGACCAGATATCGGCGCGTCCGTCGCTCGCCTCGCCCTTCAGGCGTTCGGGGGCAATGTAATGAAAAGTCCCCACCACCCCGTCGGTCTTGGTCAGCCGCGGACCGTGGTCCACCATTCGGGCAATGCCAAAGTCAACGATCTTTGACCGGCCATCGGGCAGCACAATCACATTGGCCGGCTTCACGTCGCGATGCATCAGCCCATGCTGATGGGCATACCCCAATCCTGCACAAACCTGGTCTACAATCCAAAGAGTCTCCAGCACCGGGAGCCGCCCCCGTTTTCGAAGAATCTTGTCCAGCGATTCCCCGGCGAGAAATTCCATCGCAATAAACGGGATTCCCTCGTGTTCGCCTAGTTCGTAGACCGTCGCTATGTTCGGGTGGCTCAGGATTCCCGACTTTGCCTCGACATAGAAGCGCTCCCGCAGCTCCGGGGTGACCTCGGTCAAAGTCTTGATCGCCACATCCCGGCCAATGAGCTTGTCCTCGGCGCGATACACGACCCCCATGCCGCCGCGTCCAAGCTCGCAAATCACGTCGTACCGCCCGATGCGGCTCAACGGCGCGGACTTTGGATTGCTAGCCATCTCTTCCCTCATATCGCCTTTTGATTCTATTCCGGGCCAACCAGCCGCGAAAAGGCCCCCATATAATCCGCACCGGCTGCTTTGCTACAACACCCCGCCTCGGACATGATTTCCCCTGGGCCGGCGAGGTCTAACAAGCCGAAAGGCATTCGACCATGCGTTTTTTCGGTTACAGATGATGCTGCGGGGAGAGCTTGTTGATCCGATGACAATAATTACTATGCAGGCCGAGCGGATCGGATTCGGCCATTTCCCTGAACTTCCCTCTTTCATCCACTGCCACGGTGCTGTTCAGCCGCACAACTCTGGCTTGCGGGTCGGCCCTCGGTCGACTCTAGCCCGAAGACTGATTTACTCTAGGCATGTTGCAACAATG
>Ga0207100_1043_pt1 | contig 32509 bp, 27 predicted proteins | sample Alteio_BWMinHeat_82_FD_153520 | JGI IMG/M metagenome (GOLD analysis project Ga0207100, IMG submission 153520) | Enriched cells from forest soil in Barre Woods Harvard Forest LTER site, Petersham, Massachusetts, United States -... | ecosystem: Environmental > Terrestrial > Soil > Temperate forest >...
GGCAGGGGAGCTGCGGCTGGCTCCGGCAAGGGCACCACGTACGGCGGCGTGGCTTAAAGAGTGGGAGCTTGTTGCGGGGCAATCTCGGACAAGCGCTCGGACGGGCTATCGGTCGGGCACCGGAGAATTGTAATAGTAATAATAATGAAGACCACACCCGCGCAGAGAGTGTACGTCCTCGGCGCCACGATGTGCGTGGCGCTAACCATCTGCTCACGCAATTTCGGCGATCGGGGTGGACCGTACTTCATGGCCTCTTTGACGCTTGCGGGCATCGCGTACCTCTTGGCGATCCGTGAGTTTTTCGCAACGCTAAGATTTCCGCGGCGCGTCGTCGTTCTCGGGCTCGTCCTGGCTGCTGTATGGCACGTCGAATTTCTTCAGCTGCCCGTGGGCCCCGATGATGATATTCATCGCTATGTTTGGGATGGCCGCCTGCAGAGGCTCGGCTACAACCCCTATATTGTGGTTCCCAGCGATCCTGCCGTGAAGTGGCTGCATACTCCGGAGACCCTCAACTTGAACAACCCGGATCTACCAAGCCCATATCCAGCAGGAGCGCAGTTATTCTTCCGCGCCGTAACCGCGATTCAGGAGTCCACCTTCGCGCTGAAAGTGGCATTTTTGGTTTGCGAGTTCGCAATTATTTTCGTGTTGCTCGATCTCTTGCGCGGTGCTCGGCAGGGACAGGGACAAAGAGCGCACCTGGTTCTGGCTTTCGCCTGGAACCCATTGTTGGCCATTGAGGTGGTGGGAAGCGGTCACGTGGACATTGTTGGCGCGCTATTTTTGGTGGTGTCCGCCGCTGCGCTGGTGCGCCGATGGCGGGCGACTGCGGCCGTCGCACTTGGGCTCGCTATTGCAGTGAAATTCCTGCCGATCGTACTCCTGCCCCTCTACTGGAAGCGAGTTCGCATTCGCGACGCGGCGCTGGCGGCCGCCGTGGTCGCAGTCCTGTACGTGCCATTTCTTGATCGTCCATTTTTTTGCCATGGCCGCATTCCGATCGGCTCGCTGGGTACGTATGTGCAGAATTTCCGCTTTAATGGTCCCGTCTTCGCGGCACTTGCTCGCGTGGTACATCCGCAATTGCTGGCTGGGCTGGCAGTGCTCGTCGGATTATTGACTGCAACCTGGCACAGAATAAGACGCGCAGCGACTGAGTGGTCTCCGGGCCTATTTGCTTGGCCCATGGCAGCATGTCTCTTGTGTGCACCCGTCGTATTCCCATGGTATCTTCTGTGGCTGCTGCCATTTCTTACGTCGGCCTCGACGCTACTGATCATCCTCTGGACTGTGAGCATTATCCCCACATACGTCCAATGGCATCTGCGCGCACTTGGGCGTCCCTGGGTGGCGCTTCCTGGTTGGGTCATGCTGCTGGAATACGGATGCCTGGCAATAGCTGCCGCAATTATCGCTTTGCGCCGGATGCCACAGTCACCCGCCCCCAATGCTCAACCGAGTAGGTAGCGTGAAAGACAGTGCGCCGAAAAAGTATTACTGTATCCGGAAGCCTTACACCCTCATCCTACACAGCATTCGTTCAATTCACCGAGGAGCGAACTCTATGACAACTATCCGCCGCTTAACCGTGATCGGTCCTCTGCTTTGCGGAGTGCTGGTTCTTGCTCCAAACTCCTGGGCACAGCAACGCGCGCCAATTCTCGATCAAATCGCCAAGACCTACGGAATCGATTCGTGGGACCAAGTTGAGGGTATCCGCTACACCTGGAACGGAGAGATTACCGGACTCTTCAAAGCTGCTCACAAGTGGGAGTGGGAGCCTAAGACCAACAAGGTTACCTTTGAAGGCGTGGGCAAAGACGGCAAGCCGGTCAAGGTTTCATACGTACGCACCGACCCCAGCACCCAAACCGACGCCGTGAAGAACGAGGTCGACCCGAGCTTCATCAACGATAACTATTGGACTCTGTTCCCTTTCCACGCTTATTGGGACAAGGCCGCTAGTGTGATCGATCAGGGCAAGTTTAATCTACCAGTGGGCCCCGGCATGGCTGAACTGGTTCCCGTGAAGTATCCCGCAGATGGCGGTTACACGCCCGGCGACACCTGGGATCTCTACGTCGGTAAAGACAACCGCGTCGTGTACTTTGTATACATCCGCGGCGGGTCCAAGCCGCCGAGCCGCGTCCTCGCAACCTGGGCAGGCTACAAAAAGGCAGGTCCAATTCTGCTCTCAACCGAACATCGCGGCTTCGCCGATGGCAAGCCCCTGCACATTTTTATTTCGGATGTGGCGGTCAAGGTGACGGGCTCGGACAAATGGATGGACGCAAAGTAGTTTCGCTCCAACAGACAAGTGGACAGGTGGCCCACTCAAGCCCGCCGTTGGCTTGAGTGGGGGACACCACTTTCTGGCAAAAGTGCTATCACGATTTCAACATTAGGCCGGAGGCCGCATTGCTGGGCTAACGTAGTGGTCTGAGGCCTTCGAAACTACCCTCAGTTTGTGGAAAAGCTCCGCTACATTCATCCGAATCCGGCACGCGAAAGCGCGTAGGGCTGGACAGCCCCACTCAAGACAAAGACGGACTTGAGTGGGCCACCCGCGAGTGATCACAACTAGACTACCTGGCGATCACGACGGTAGTGCAGGAACTGCTCAGCTTGGGCAAATCGCGATTTGCAGCCATGCGGATTTCGAGTCGTGGGCGATCGCCCCGAATGATCGGGCAATAAGAGTCAGGCTCGAGTAGTGCGCCTTGCAAGCGCCGTCGTCCGGCACATCCGCCGTGGCACGACTCGCGGAACTCGCACTGATTGCAGGTTGGAGGAAGTGTCCGTACCTGCTCGAAGGGCATTGAGCTCAGGATGTCGTCGCCTGCGGAAATCAAATCTGAAAGCGGCTCCCCCGATCCTGGCCAATAGACGCAGGGTTGTGTCGTGCCTCTTGGTGTCACTCGTACGGTGCTCACGCCACAACCGGCTCGGAGCGGTGGGAGCCCCACCATTGCGCGAACCAGCGGCTCGCCAATAGCGATTACATCGGTCTCTTCAAAGAGGCGCCGGAACCCCTCCCAATACTCCTCGTAGCTCAGGGCATAGACGTCCGATCGCACGGCCTGGTAGACATTCACTCGCAAAGGAGCGTCAAACTGTTTGGCTACTCTCGCCACATCCGCTAAACGCAAATAATTCGACTTCATCATGACCGCGATGATGGTTAGAGGAATACGCAGCCCGAGACACCGTTCTGCCTGCTGATGAATCAGATCCCAATTCCCAGCTCCGCGCTGTGCATCCTGTTCGGCTTGCGTGGCATAATCGAGAGAGAACTCGATGTCATGGAAGGCAGAGAGCTCATTGTCTTCCAGAACAGCAACGCTATGACCGTTGGAAGTGATAGTGAGCTTGACCGGCTTCGTTCGCAGGTAGGCCAGTATTGCCTTGAAGTCGGGATGCATGCCGTTCTCACCGGTGCCGAGATTCACCGACCGTACGGGCAAGCGTTCCATGACTGCCTTCACTTGATCCAGGGAGAGACGGTCCGCGCGAGTCGGATCGCGGTAGCAGAAGGCGCAGGCAAGATTACACTCGTTGGTAAGGCCGAGCCCGAGCGCAATACTGGCATCAGCTGTCATGCGAGATCCCGACGACGAAGACTGGGCCATGACGCTGTTCATGCGCCATCCTTCATGACTGGGCTTACTCTGACTGGATCTGCGCGATGTGCAATGCAGTGCGTGTAGCGCGCGACTGCGGCAAACTCTGGTCGCGTGCCCAGCTTGCGCTCCAGCTCCAGAATCCGCTCGTACTCATCCTTTCGGGAAATCCTCGGCGGCAAGTAATCCGATATGACCCGTACGCCACGCTCCGCAGTTACCGCGAGTGACGATTCGAGCAGCATGGCTTGTAGGCCCTCCGCCGTAAATAGCCGCACCCTTCCTCCGTACAGGGACTCATGTCCCCACTCGGCGCTGAGATTATGCTCGCTCGCGGCCAAGTCGCCCTCTTGTATTGCGGCCTTTAACACCTCACCTGCCTGGTTACGGACCAATACCGAGATTATGCTGGACGGATCTCGCAAGGCGCGAGCCGCACTGCGCAACACAGCACACGCGTCGTCGACATATTCCAGGATATTGTGGCAAAGAATTAAATCAAACGACCCGGCGTCGAACAAGTTCGCGAGTTGGGCGGCATCGCCGTGTTTCAGCGCAATCCTCTCTGTAACTCCTGCTTCCCGCGCGGCCCGCATCGCGAAATCCAGCATTGGTGCAGACCAGTCCAGCAACGTGACGTGAAGACCAAGTCGCGCCAGGCGCATCGCCATGGCGCCGGTACCACAGCCAAGATCTAGCGCGAGCACAGACCGTGTTGCCCGCGGGAGAAAGTCCCGCAAATTGGCAAAGGCGAGGTCGAGGCGCAATTGGCCCTCGGGCGTCTCGAGATAGGCGGCGTACTTCGCTGCGCCGGTACGGAACCGCTCGAAGTCGTCATTGCCGGTCATTTCCTTCGTACGCCACTCATGAGAAGTGCGCCCCGTTCGAGTCGCAGTTGAATACCGGAGCGTATACCGAAAGGATCAGGAACGACAACTCGGCTTGTGGGAAGCGATTGTAGCTCCTATTGCTTACGAAGGCACAAGGCTTCGTGCCGCATCACGCGGCACTGATCATGAAGCCTGGGATCTCGGGAACGTCTACCGGAGGTGTGAATGCCGTGAGAGACTCTCTCAGGTAGGGGTTTCGCTGATGCCATTGGCCCGCCAACGTTTGGGTTTTTGTTGCTTGCCCGCGCTGTTCGCGTGCCTTTGTGTTCTAACTCCACGTAAAGCCGCAGCATACCTTCCGGAACAGGGTACCGAAGCCGAGGACCGCGTCGCGCGAGGATTCGAGTTCGCTCGGGCCGGAGAACTCCCAAGAGCTGAAGCTGAACTGCGTCAGGCGGCGAAGTTGGCTCCGACGAACCCGGATGTGCTGGCTGGCTTGGGCACGATATTGGCGCAGCAAGGGAAGCTAGAGGAATCGACAACTCTATTCAGACGAGTGCTGCAGATTCGTCCCCAAGAGATGACGATTCGCCGCTATCTTGCCGCAAATCTTTGGCAACTGCACCGCTATTCCGAGGCGAAAGAGAATCTGAAGGTCATTCTCCAGCAACAACCGAACGATAGACCGGCACGACTGTTACTCGGCATGGTTTCGGAAAGCGTGGGCGACTATGTGACTGCGACCAGGATGCTTGCGTCTGTGCCGGACGAACTCCGCAAGCAGCCGGAATCGATCGCTGCGCTCGCGCGGTCTTACTATCATCTGCGACAGATCGACAAGGCGCGGGCCGCCCTTGAGCAATTAACGGCACAGCCGACTGGACCGCAGGCCGTCCTCCTCGGCGCGCAGATCGCAGATCAGATGCAGGACTACCAGATTGCCGAAGAGCTACTTGCTTCCATCCGATCGACATTTCCAGACCGGTCCGGTCTGGAGTACAACCTTGCGCTGGTCGAATATCACGCCGGGAAATTCGGCCAAAGCCAGCAGCTTCTTGAGGCGTTGATTAACTCCGGAAGCAAGAATGCCGCCCTGTTCAATTTGCTGGGCTGGTGCCAGCACAAGCAAGGCCGGCCGAAGGAGGCCGTGCAGGCGCTGGAGGAATCCATTCAGATGGCTCCATCTGAGGAAACCAACTATCTCGATCTTGGCAAGATTCTGCTGGCCCAGCATTCGCTTCCCCAGGCCTTGCAACTCGCCAGAAAGACTACAAGTTCCTTTCCCAATTCGGCGGAGGCTCTGGAAATGCAGGGGTTGGTGGAGACCGGCATGGGTCAGTTCACGGATGCAGTCCGCTCCTATACTCGTGCCACGGAACTCACAGTTAATCGTCCCGATAGTATTCTCGGATTAGCTCAGGCTCAATCCGCCGCCGGCATGAGCAAAGATTCGGCCGCCAGTTTTGAGTCCGGAATGCGCCGATTTCCCAAAGATGCGCGTTTCAAAACACAGTATGCAGTGGCCCTGCTGCGGCAATCGGAAAGGGGTGACGGACCTGAACAAGCGCGAGCTGAACAGTTGCTGCGTTCTGCTTTGGCGCTCGACCCGTCGCTGGCGGAAGCGCACTATCAATTAGGTAACATCGCGCTGAAGAAGGGCCTCATCACGGAGGCTCAACGACACCTGGAGCAGGCGGTGAAACTGGATGCCCACAATGGGCAGGCGCATTTTGCGCTCTCCCGCGTCTATCGGCGCTTGGGCCGCCAGGAAGAAGCCGCGCGCGAACTGGAACGGTATGAATCGCTCAAGCCAGCTCAATCCCAGGACGATAACGCGTCACAGACCCATGTCGATTCCAGAGAATAGACCCGCTCATGAGGCATAACCGGCCAGCCTGCGGTTCCATGATCGTCTTGTCCGCTATCTCGATTTTGCTTTTTTCCGCTCATGCTGTCGAGCCCTCGGTGGATAGAAAGACGATCTTCACCGACATTACCCAAGAGGCTGGTATTGCCTGGCGTCACTTCGGTGGTGAATCGCCCGATCGCTTTCTCATCGAGACGATGGGAGGAGGAGTCGCCTTCCTCGATTTCGACTCAGACGGCCGGCAAGACATTTTTCTTGTAAATGGCGGTGAAACCCCGCATGGCAAAAGTCCGGTTCCGGTGCGCAACGCGCTCTATCGCAATCTCGGAGATGGCAAGTTCGAAGAGGTGGCCGCCAAAGCTGGAGTCGACCGCCTGGATTTTTATGGCATGGGGATTGCCGTGGGCGACTTTGACAACGACGGCCATCCTGACCTGTTCGTCACCGGCTTTCCTTCCTGCGCGCTGTTTCATAACAATGGAAATGGGACCTTCACCGAGGTCACCGATAAAGCTGGAGTGAAGAATCCGACAAGATGGGCGGCCAGCGCGGCTTGGTTCGACTACGATCGCGACGGCTATCTCGACCTGGTGGTCACCAACTATGTACGCTTCTCCTTCGATGATCCGAAGAAGTGTGAAGTAAATGGCATGCGCTCCTATTGCGAGCAGCTGGCATATCAGGGCATGCCTCTCACGCTCTATCACAACAATCGCGACGGGACCTTTACCGATGTCAGTGCACAGTCGGGTTTGGAAAAGCTTGTGGGAAGGGGGCTCGGGGTCGTCGCCATTGACGTCAATGATGACGGCTGGACCGATCTGTTCATCACTCGCGACGCTTCTCCCAACCTGCTCCTGGTCAACCAACATGACGGTACTTTTAAGGACATCGCGGGCGAGGCCGAGGTCGCATACAGCGAGAACGGCGTGGCCAAGGCTGGCATGGGCGTGGATGCCGGCGATGCCAATGGAGACGGCCTTCCTGATTTCGTCGTGACCAATTTCAACGACCAGTACCATTCGCTCTTCATGGGCTCGAAATCGCTTCCGTACCATGATCGAACTGTGGCCTCCCACTTGGCGGCCCTGACCAAATCCTATGTTGGCTGGGGCGTGAAGTTTCTGGACTTCGACAACGACGGCAATCTCGATCTGATGTTCGTGAATGGACACATTAACCAGGCGATCGAGACCACGCGCGCCGATGTGAGCTATCATCAACCTCCGCTCTTGTTGCGCGGTCTCTCCGATGGAACCTTCCAGGACATGCGCAATAGCGCCGGGCAAGTCTTCACATCTGGCTGTCTCGGTCGCGGGCTCGCCGCAGCTGACTTCGACAATGACGGCGATCTTGACCTCGCCTTTACCCGCCTCAATGGGCCACCTGTGCTTCTGCGAAATAACATAGGGCAGCAAAACTCATGGATCGGCTTCGACCTCCAGGGAACAATCAGCAATCGCGACGCTATCGGCGCAAAAATCATTGTTATCGCGGGTGGACGCCGCCGAGTGCGCTGGACTACAGGCGGCTCCAGCTATCTGTCGGCCCACGACAAGCGCGTACTCGTGGGTCTTGGTCCGGAGGCAGCCGGCAAGCCAGTAAGCGCTGAGATCGTATGGCCCCGGGGCCGGGTCCAGCGACTCTCCAGCCTGGAACCAGGTCGATATCACAAAATCGTGGAGCCGGGGCAGAACTGAAACTGATATCGGCTCGATGCATTTCACGACTTTTTTCTTGACAGTCCCCTCCCTAATCAGTAATAAAACGTTTTAATACCGCCGCGAGGATGCCCTGTTGCGTCCCGCGGCAAGCGTCCGGCTAGTCGGGTCCTGTAAGTTCCAAATAAGACAAATACTGCACAGGGGGCTCGGTCATGGAAACTGCATTTGTTCGGGGACAACAATCGCTGGTCCTGTGTTCGACCAGCCTCGCCAGATACAAGTGGCTGCTGTTATCAGTCGTTTTCTTACTCACTTCCCTGGCCAACAGCCAGCTCTACACCGGCTCCATTGCCGGTACGGTTACGGATCCCACAGGGGCAGTGATCCCTTCAGCCCGCGTGATCGCGACCGACCAAGATAAAGGCTTCTCTTTTACGGCAGTCGCTGACGACTCGGGAAGATACTTACTCCGCCCAATCCCTCCGGGCAGCTACAGCGTCTCTGTGGAGGCACCCAATTTCCAGAACCAGCGGAAGGAAGGCATTAAGGTGGATGTCAACCAGAACGCCTCCGTCGACTTCTCCATGAAAGTCGGCGCTGCCGGGCAGGTGGTGGATGTCGAGGCGGGTGGCGCCGAGTTGCAGACCCAGGATGCGGTCACGGGTCAGGTGGTGGATCGAAATCTCATCAACAACTTGCCCCTGATTAACCGTTCTGTCCTCGATTTGGCGTATCTCGCTCCTGGAATCGCGGTTCCCGATCACGGTTGCGAAACCTGTACCGGAACCAACTTCATCTCTAACGGCAGCCGCAATTCCACCGCCGACATATTGATGGATGGCGTGAGTACCTCGAACTTTGAGCAGAACAGCGGCATTCTGTCGCAAGCGTACGTTCCCTCCGTGGAAGCGGTCGAAGAGTTCAAGGTTCAGCAGTCCAATTTCAGCGCCGAATACGGCTTTTCGGGCTCGACCATCGTGAACCTCGTAACCCGCTCTGGGACAAATCAGTTCCACGGCAGCCTCTACGAATTCTTGCGCAACGACAAGCTCGATGCCAACAGTTGGTTCAGCAATCACAATGGCGAGGCCAGGTCGCCCCTGCGGCAAAACAATTTCGGAGGCACTTTTGGCGGGCCTATTCAAAAGAACAAGACGTTTTTCTTTTTCGACTACGACGGTACCCGTAGCCGAAATTTTACTTCTGCAAGTTACGGCGTAGCCACCGACGCGGAGAAGCAAGGAGATTTCGGCGAGCTGTGCACCTTGCGAGGGGCAAGCTTCGACGCTAACGGGCTATGCAGCGATCCTTCCGGCCAGCTTTGGGATCCGTTCAAGGGCGCTTCCTTCGATACTGCTAATAACGTTCCGACCCGCACAATATTCATCAAGAACAATGACTTGCTTGCCGGCGCATTGAGTGACGGGAGCACGGATTCGAACCTGATTGACCCAGTTGCGCAGAAACTGATGGCCTTGTTTCCCGAGCCCACCAAGCCCATAGCCACCACCGACGACCTGCTCAATAACTTTTTCCGCGCCGGAACGAATCAAGACAGCGTAAATCAGTTCGACATTAAAATTGATCATCGCTTCGGCGATCACAGCCTTTTAAGCGCCAAGTATTCCCAAAGATGGGAACACTTCCATGCCTTCAATGCCTTTGGAAATGTTGCTGACAACTTCGGATCCGGGCCCAGAGAGGACACCGCCCACCTGTTCGCGCTCAACGAAACCTATACTGTCAGTCCCACACTTGTGCTGAATGTCTCTTACGGTTTTACACGAGGGTATGAAATTAACCACGGTATCCTCGGAGATTTCCCCAAGCTTGATCCGGTATCGCTCTTAGGAGTGCCCTCCTACCTGACGGTTTCCGGCTTCAAGCAGCTTCCGAACGTCATTCTCGACAACTATCAAACTTCGGGAGACGCCAATATTGGAACGCAGACCTTCAGCTATTGGAAACAGGGTAGCGATTCGCATCACCTGGTCGGCACGATCAGCTGGGTACACGGGGCGCACGAGCTGAAGTTTGGCGCAGAGGGTCGCCTGCATCGCGTCAACTTCGGTCAGCCCGGTTACCCTGGCGGGCAATTTGAGTTTGACAACACCGGTACATCGGGACCGGACCCTAATACCGGCGGAGACTCGATGGCCAGCTTTTTGATGGGAGTTGGACCCGCGACAGGTTGCCAGAATGGTGCCTGCCAATACGAAGTGCCCAACTTTGTAAGCACCCAGAATTTCCAGTTTGGCGGCTTCGTGCAGGACAACTATAGAGTCACGCCCAAGTTGACGCTCAATCTCGGCGTGCGCTATGACTTTTCGCTGCCGCGGACCGAGCGCTTCAATCGGCAGAATTCGCTGGATCTTAGGCAGAGGAACCCGATCAATGGCGGCAGTATAACCTACACCGATCCGTTAACCGGCCAAGACGTCACGCGAGCTTTGCTCGGAATCGAAGTCTTCGCCAGCCCAAAGAATCGTGCTAACTACGCCGCCGACTGGAAGGACATTCAGCCTCGCTTCGGTTTTGCGTATCAAATGGCCCACAGTCTGGTACTGCGCGGCGGATACGGGATCTTTTACTCCACGCCACGCTCGGGCGCTGCGGGAACAGGCCCGGTCCAGATGTACCGCGGTTATGACCAATTTACGAACTGGGTCCCGGTTGATCCCAGCGACCAGTTCACTCCCGTTGGAAGATTTAACAACCCTTTTCCGAACGGTGGCCCGATCTTGCCGCCAGGCAACAGCTTGGGAGCGCTAAATGACGTTGGATTTGGCGGAGGGGGCGCCATCAAAGCGATCAACAACACCCCATACGAACAAAGCTGGAGCTTTGGCTTCGAGAAAGAACTACCCTGGAAGATCATATTGGACACGAGTTACGTCGGGAAAAAAGGAACGCACCTCTATTTCAGCGGAGCTGGTGAAGTAAATCACTTAGGTCCTTTTGTGGACAAGCTCACACCCGGTGAGAGAGGCGATCTCAGCAACCCGGATTTGGCGAACCCCTTCTTCGGAGTCATCACCGACCCCAACAGCACGCTCTCGGGAGTTACGATTCCGCGTTACCAGGTGCTTCGGCCCTTTCCGCAATTCGACACCTTGACCGGCGATTCTCCTCCATATGCGAGCTCGATCTATCATGCCCTGCAACTCCGCGCGGAGAAGTCTTATGCCAACGGTCTGCAATTTCTGGCGTCCTACACATGGTCCAAGTCGATCGACGATGCTTCCTCCACCGACGACAGCGTCACCTGGCTTGGCGGCACAACCAGTCTGCAAGACCCTAACCGGCCGGATCTGGAGAGATCGGTGTCGACATGGGATACGCCTCACATTCTGCAATTTAGTTATGTCTACGATTTGCCTTTTGGCCGGGGCCGCAAGTTCGCGGGCGGCATGAAGCCGGTGCTGAACGGCATTCTTGGCGGGTGGCAAATCAATGGGACTTACCGTTATACCAGCGGCAGACCGTTGCATATAACACTCAGCGGCGGCCAGGAGATACCAACCTACTCGGCGTCTCAGCGTCGTCCCAACCTCAACGGAATCCTGAAGCGGAATACCGGCCCGGATTTCGTCGATAACTACTTTGCAAACGCACAGGACGTCCTAAGTCAACCGGAAGACTTTACGATCGGTGACGCTCCCCGGACAATCACCAGCGCACGCCAGCCACCCACAAATAACACGACAATGTCGTTGTTCAAACAGTTCAGCATTCGAGAGGGGATGCGACTGGAATTTCGCGCGGAGGCCTTTAACGCTTTCAACCATCCGCAGTTTTGTGGGCCCAACAACGGCACTACCAGCGTGAGCTTCGACAGTAGCGGGAAAATCGATAACACGTCTAATTTTGCTGCTATCACGGATACTTGCATCAACTCACGTGAGGTGCAGGTGGCGCTGAAATTTTACTGGTGAATTGGAGGGTGGGGTTGTCGAGCCCACCCCCCGAGCTGTCTATCTCCTGAATGAGACGACGAAAGTAGCAGGACTCTGCCGGCAATCGGTGGCAGCGTATCCGCCGATCGGTTGAGATCCCATTGGGAAAATCAATCCCGCCCATCATGTCTCCGCTGCAGTCCTGGAGAGTCGCAGACAAATCAAGTTGGTGACAGGAGTCCAAATTGATCTATCGGAGGCACTTGTGGAAACGACGAAAGCTGGTTGTTCATCAGGGGTTTCTGACAACGATGGCTGCATTCGTCGCTTGGTTCTGCCCCTCGAGCGTCGCGCAAGAAAATGACCTAAGCAACACTCCCAAACAGATCGTCACGGTCCAGGTAAATGCGGTCCACCCCATCAAGTCCTTCGATCCCGACGTAGCTCTGGGCACATCGATTGACATTCTTCCCCAGGGCGTTGTGGACAAAATCTACACTCCCGAGATCCTCAAGGAATCTCTTTCTGCCGGGTGGGGGCCGATCACGTATCGTCAAAATACCGAGTTGCAGGGCGCGGCCTGGCACTGGAACCCGCGTGGCACATGGAGTGACGCGGCTCACCAGAGCGGGTACTTCACCGGAAGCGCGGACCTGGGCCAGCCTATCCGGCACTCTGTCGGCTATCCCTTGCCTCATCGCGGCAACACCGCCGGCGATGGACATTCACAGAGCAAATACTCCCGGATGACCGATGGCGATTCGAGCACTTATTGGAAGAGCAATCCTTATCTCAGCGACAAATTCACCGGTGAGGATGACTGGCTCCATCCTCAGTGGGTCATTCTCGATCTGGGCGCGGCGGAGAAGATCGACACCCTGAGGATCGATTGGGGCAACCCGTATGCCCGAAACTATGTGGTGCAGTACTGGAGCGGCGAGAAGGAGCCCCTTTCGAATGCGACGGCTGGCGCCTGGATCGCCATCGGAATCAATATCGACGGACGTGGCGGACTGGAGACGCTGAAGTTTACGCCGCCACCTCCACCCCTGCGCTATATCCGCATCTGGATGACGCAGTCTTCAAATACGGCCAGCGACCGCAACCCCAGTAGCGGCGACAAGCGCAGCTCCGTGGGATACGCCATTCGCGAACTCTACGCCGGAACCTACACCGCGAATGATGAATTTGTAGACCTGGTCAAGCACCAGCCAGACGGAGGTCAGACGGTGGTTCACGCGTCGTCGGTCGATCCTTGGCACTCCGCCGCCGATCTGACTTCCGAGGCGGGCGATCAAACCGGCATGGATCTCTTCTATACCAGCGGCATCACCAATCACCTGCCCGCCATGATTCCAATCGCCATGTTGTACAGCACGCCGGAAGATGCGGCAGCGCAGATCGCCTACGTGGAGAAGCGTGGGTATCCCATTTCCTATGTCGAGATGGGAGAAGAGCCGGATGGTCAAAAAATGCTGCCCGAGGATTACGGCGCACTCTACCTCCAATTTGCCAGCGCCCTGCACAAGGTGGACCCAAAGCTGAAGCTGGGCGGACCGGTATTCGAGGGTGTGAACGAAGATATCGAAGTCTGGCCCGACGCACGGGGCCGGGTCTCATGGCTGGGTCGCTTCCTCGATTACTTAAAAGAGCATGGCCGGTTGGCCGACCTGACTTTCATGTCTTTCGAGCACTACCCATTTCCTCCGTGCGAAATCACTTGGTCGGACCTTTACCGCGAGCCCGAGTTGACCGAGGGCATTCTAAAAATCTGGAGGGTGGATGGCCTCCCGGCAAGCGTTCCGCTGATCAACACCGAGAGCAACGTCTCCTGGGGGCTGACTCAGCCGATGACAGAAATCTTTGCGGCGCTCTGGTTGGGCGACAGCGTTGGCTCGTTTCTCACTTTTGGCGGCGACATCTACTATCACTCTCCCATTCAGCCGGAACCTATACGTTCGGGTTGTCGCGGCTGGAGTACCTACGGAAATTTCGTAGCCGACGAACATCTCAATATTCGGGCTCACACTTCGCAATATCACGCCAGCCGAATCATCAATCTCGAATGGGTCAAGCATGGTGCCGGTATACACCAGCTCTTCCGTGCGTCCAGCGATCTTAAGGACGACGCCGGACACGCCCTGATAACTGCTTATCCAGTCAAGCTTCCGGATGGGCAATGGTCGGTCATGGTAATCAACAAAGACCAGTCCAACCCGCATCGCGTAACTTTGGTCTTCAACGACGAAACAGGAATGCCACATTCCTTTTCTGGTCCAGTCACGATGACAACCTTCGGCAGTGAACAATACCTGTGGCGTTCGGAAGGCCCACAGAGCCATCCCGATCCCAATCTTCCGCCGGTCAGCACGACAGTGCAGGCTGGGCAGAACCCTTCGTTTACTTTGCCAAAGGCTTCCCTGAACGTGCTGCGCGGAAGGATCGAAGGCGGAGGCCGCTGAAATCCAGAGCTTCACAACGACTACAAGGGAAACGACAAGATATGATTCGCCATTGAAGTGCTGAGTTGCGCGGTGCAAGAACAACATTCAGCAGTCTAGGGAACTTGCCTGCTGCCGATCGAGGAGGATTCAAGTGACACGCACCAGATTCCGGTTGGTCGAATGGATCTCACTCGTAATACTGCTGGCATGCTTGTCACCGAGTCTCGCCGTCTCCCAAACCATCCTCGTCGATATCACTCCCGGCCATGCCGCCAATTCCTTTGTGCCCACCGAGGCCCTGGGAGCAGGTATCGACCGCATCGAGACTGTCTCCACGGATAAGATGTTCGTTGAACCGGTGATCAAACAGGTACTCTCGGCTGGTTGGCAAACCGTCACCTATCGCCAGAATACGGAACTGCATGTTCAGGCATGGCACTGGAATCCACAAGGCGCATGGAGTGATCCCGGCGGAAAAGGCTACTTCGTTGGAGATGCCAAGCCGGGCGGCGACTTGATACGACACTCCTTCGGCTACTCTCTTCCCCATCGTGGTTTCACCCGCAACGAGGGTACCGACGCCTACGGCTATTCCCGCATTACCGACGGCGACGAGAATAGCTATTGGAAGAGCAATCCTTACCTGACCACGATGTCTACCGGAGAAGATGACTCGAACCACCCCCAGTGGGTGATTGTCGACCTGGCCAACCATCTTCCCGTCGACGCCCTGCGCATCTCCTGGGGAGAACCCTACGCGCGACGCTACACCGTGCAGTACTGGACGGGCGAGGACCCTATCAAGCAGCCTACAAAGGGAACCTGGGTTACTTTTCGCGGCGGAACCGTGAACAATGGATCGGGGGGAACGGTGATGCTATCGCTTAATCCTTCTCCCATGGCGGTGCGCTACCTTCGTATTTCGATGTCGGAGTCGTCTAATACTTGCGATACTCACGGGTCAGATTCCCGCGGAGTGGATTCCCCCGGATTAGGCGACCGGCGCAACTGCGTCGGATACGCGATTCGGGAAATCTATCTGGGAACAGCGACTGACGGAACGTTTCACGACCTCCTCCGCCACACCGCCGATCCCGACCAGACCACAACCTATTGCTCCTCTGTCGATCCCTGGCATGAGCCAGCCGATGTCGATGACCGGCGCGACCAGGTCGGGCTTGATCTCTTCTATACCAGCGGCTACACCCGTGGTTTGCCAGCCATGGTCCCAGTTTCCATGCTGTACGGAACTCCGGAAGATTCTGCCAACCAGATTGCTTACTTAAAGGCACGCGGATATCCCATCTCCTATATCGAGATGGGCGAAGAGCCTGATGGGCAGTTCATGCTTCCCGAAGATTACGGTGCGCTTTACCTGCAATGGGCCACGGCACTGCATAAACTCGATCCAAGCTTGAAGCTTGGCGGGCCCATTTTTGAAGGCGTGAACGAAGACATCCAGGTCTGGCCTGACGCCCAAGGCCGGTCTTCCTGGCTGGGACGCTTCATCGCCTACCTGAAGGCCCACCATCGACTGCAGGACCTGGCCTTCATGTCGTTCGAACACTATCCCTTCGAACCGTGCAAAATTCAGTGGAGCAATCTCTATGACGAACCTGCCCTCATCAGTCACATTCTTCAGGTGTGGCGCGATGACGGCCTTCCGCCAAACGTCCCCATGCTGGTTACCGAACTGAACATTGCATGGAACAGCGGAGAATCCTTCATGGATAATTTTGGATCGCTTTGGCTGGCAGATTTCGTTGGTTCGTTTCTCACCGCGGGCGGAAACGGCCTCTACTACTTCCACTATCTTCCCGAAAAGCTTGGCCATGGATGTGGTAATTCGATGGGAACTTTCGGCATGTTCAATGTGAATGGGAATTACCAAATCACGCAACCTATCGCGCAGTATTTCGCAAGCCAATTGATTAATCTGGAGTGGGTGCAACCGGGGAATGGAAAGCACCAGGTATTCCCCGCACTTGCGGATATCGTCGACTCAGCCGGTCACGTTCTCGTTACCGCTTACGCTGTCCGCCGACCGGATGGCAAGTGGGCGCTGATGATCGTCAACAAAGATCAGGAAAATGACCACACAATTCGGGTCGAGTTTCGAGATACGAGTGCGAACACCAGCAACTTTTTCGCCGGCACAGTGGACATGATCGCATTTGGCGACGCCCAGTATCACTGGAACCCGGAGCCGAACGGTGGCGTTGCTAACCCGGATGGGCCGGCCGCGAAGTCGCAGGTCACAGCAGGCCCATCGACAACTTACAGGTTGCCGAAGGCCTCGGTAATCGTGCTGCGCGGCGAACTCGCCGGGACAAACGCCCGTGTCGTTCACAAAACTGGTCGTGGGATTTTCTGACTTCTGGTTCTGCCGCGTTTCGCAGGAAGGCTGAGAGCTATTGAACGCCTTTCATGTTCTAATACGTTTCGCGAATCACCTCTCGCCGAACCCGAGGACGGCTTCATGAAACTACTCTCTATTATTTTCCTGATCGCTTGTACCCTGTCCGTTCTCGCGGTCCCCGTAGTCTCGAACGCGGCCGACCAGCCCGCCCGGGAGGTTGCGATCACCATTGACGACCTACCCGCCGGATCGGCCAATACCATGTCCGCAGCGACTATCACGGAGATGACTACGAAGCTGCTGACCACGCTCCGTGACCAGAAAATACCGGTAGTCGGATTCGTCAACGAACGAAAGCTTTACAAGTTCGCCGAAGTCGATGAGCGCATCAAGGCACTCCGCATGTGGCTTGAATACGGCTTCGAGCTGGGCAATCACACCTACAGCCATTCGTCCCTGAACCAGGTGGGATTGCAGGCGTGGGAAGATGACGTGGTGCAGGGCGAGAGCGTCACAAGACTGCTGCTCGCCGAACATAACATGAAGCTCCGATACTTCCGCCATCCGTTTCTGGACACCGGTCGCGATCTTCAGACGCGGCGCCAGGCCGAAGCGTTTCTGGTGGCTCGCGGTTATCGCATCGCCCCCGTCACCCTTGACGCCTGGGACTGGATGTACGCCGGCGTCTACGAAGATGCCAAGAAACGCGGAGACACTGCGCTGCAGGACGAACTCACGCGCAGCTACCTTTCTTATAGTGACCAGGTTTTTGCCTACTCCGAGCAGCTCGCAAAACAAACGATCGGGTATGAGCCCAAACAGATTCTGCTGCTTCACGGCAACCAGCTCGAGGCCGACCACATTGGCGAACTGCTCGATGTCATGCGCAAGCGAGGCTATCACTTCATCGCACTGGCTGACGCTCTGAGCGACCAGGCTTACGGCCTTCCCGACACCTACGTGGGAGAGGAAGGCAGCGGCTGGCTCGACCACTGGGCGATCTCGCTGGGCAAGCCCCCGCAAGGAGCGCCGGTGTTTCCGCAATGGGTGATTGACCGATCGAAGGCTCTGCACCTGCCACAGCCCTAGCGAGGCGCCCCCCTCGATTACACAAGGCCGCACCACTGCAGTGACGCATGTATGCCATAGGTGGACGGCGGGTGGTACAATCCTCGATTCTGACGAGATCACCCGCGTCGATGACAGTCTGGCGCGGCCGAATAAAATAGCGGTCACCCTGCCTGACATAATTACGTCACGGAAGGCCTTCGAATCATTGCAGCACCTCATCAGGAAAACCGCAAAGTAATGCCGACAAAGGAGCGCCGTGAATTTGGCCTTGTCGTCTACTCGTAGCTTGTAAGCGAGTCAGGATCCCCTTCACGGTCAATGCCTTTCCTTGTGGCAGCTGATCTTCATCTGAATAAGCTAATGGGGATGTACATGTCCTCACTTAGAGAGTGACGTGGATCACGGCGAAGGCTGAACCGGGCTTGTCCCTCGGGCCTGTGGCTTGCAATAACTTGGCCAGTCGCATGCCGCAGACGACACACCGCCAGGTAGGAGCACAGACCGTGGACGTAACCTTGGGTCAGGTAAAGGTCGGGGATGTCCTGCTTATCTACCCGCACGAGGCTTGCCCAGCCGATGGGGTCGTGGTCGAAGGCCACGGGACGATGAACCAGGCCTTCCTGACCGGAGAGCCGTTCGAAGTGTCTAAGGCTCCAGGCTCCAAAGTGATCTCGGGAGCGCTGAACGGAGAAACCGCCCTCACCATTCGAACCGCCAAATTGCCTGTCGATTTCCGATACGCGGGGATCATGCGAGTAATGGAGATGACCCAACAGCTCCGCCCCGGGTGCGCCGCCTGGGGGACCAACTGGGCGCGTGGTATACGCCGGCCGCGGTCCTGATTGCACTCGTCGCGTGGATGCTCAGTGGAGATCCACACCGTTTTCTGGCGGTATTAGTGATTGCCACACCGTGCCCGCTGCTGATCGCGATTCCCGCGACGAACTACAAGCCGTTATTAGCGAAAAAGAGCACGCGTTTCGATATACCTGGTCCTAAGGGAAAGCCCGGGTTTCGCCACTTACAGTTGGGAAATCGAAACTGTGCGCTGCGACTTTGCCGATGTAAAGAGTCCAGCCTCCGCTGCCAACTTCCGGCGCCTCCCACGGTTAGGCCACTATGGCTTCCAGTGCCGGCTTGTTTCTGATCAGCACGCTGGGACCCTTAGCGGAAATCATCTTGGTTCTCAGTTCGGCCAGGGTCCGGGTAACGGTCTCGCGGGTCACTCCTACGACCTGTGCAATCTCTTCATGGGTCAAGGTCAAATTGAAGCGCATGCCTTTCGGCGTTTCCTGCCCGTGGACAGCCTTACTTGATGGGCCCCGCGACGGTAAGCCGTCCTCGTAGCTCATTCTGTATGGCAGTTGCGATCGCGCGCGCAGCGCGCGCGTTGGGATGCCGGTCCCAAGGCAGACGCCACGACGAATCAATCTCGACCAAGACGTAAGGTATGCTCGCATTGTCGAGAATGCGGCGACGCAACATCTGTTCAGGTTGGGCTTCATAGCCAAACTGCAGCGCGACGAGGAGCGGCGTCGCCCCGTGCGCTCGTGCCAGTTCGCTGGTTGCACGAAGCACCTCTCGTGTTACCGTTACACCGCGCTCGACCGTCGTGTCAGCGCGATACGGCACGACCAACTTCGCGAGGGATGAGAGGCGCGAGCGCTGTTCTGCCGGTAGCCAGACAAGCCCAGGACCAAGGTGCGGTCGATCCTGATCGAGGTTCCGCCCGAAAAGTGCCGTCATGAACAGCGACACTACGGCCACCGGCCGGCGAAAATGAGGCAGTTCCGTCTGCAGCCTCAGGTACGCCTGATCGTTACCGTAGCCGTGGACTGCCAGATTTGCAGTCTGTACTCCCATCATGGCACCGACTTGCGCCGGTATGCTCTCTTCATAGCTGAGTCCCTCACCAAACATGACAGACTCACCGGTAAACAAGATCGTCGGTCGCTCAGGATCGACTGGCTCGTCAATACGGCTAACCCGATATCCTGCGGGATCGATGGAGTAGTCGATGATCCGACCTCCGATGCTCTTGTGTCCAGTCCGCTCCGGTACCCACGTCCAGCCAAGTCGTGGGTCGAGTTGACGCCGTGGTTCGTCGTCCGCCGACAGCCACTCGGCCGGACGCAGGTGCACGCGATTCAGAACCAGTTCGCTCGCGCCGATCGCCAGAACGACAGCGATCAAAATGCGGAGCGCTCCTGCAGGTGTTCGCGCGGCGAAGCGTCCAACACGGCGACGTCCAACGAACGCTAGCCACGTGCCCACGATTGCCATCCCCAATCGTCCGGACGTTTGGAGTACCACATACCAATCGCGCGGCAGGAAAAAAGACGGCACGAAGTGTCTGTCGAGAAACCGTTGATTCGCGATGAGTGCGCACGACAACAGCGCAATCCCAATCGATGCGACGGCTGTCTCTAAAATTGCTCTCGCCCAGAAAGATTTCCCGCGCCCGTGATGCACCGAAGACATATCCTCCAAAGCTCACCTCGACATTTCTGTCAAACGCGTGATGCTGATCACACCTCAACAGAGCAATGCGCATACAATCACTTCATCACCGGCCAGTCACCTGTTTCTTGAAAAGAACTGGAGTAACATCAGAGCGGTTTGAGCCCACGTTTTCTTCAACTTATATGTAACACCTCGGGGGACGATCTTCGCTCCAGGCGACGCGAAACATTCGAATTTTACAAAATAGTGACAAACCCAATCTGATTTTCGGACTCAAATACAAGGCAGACTGGGATGGATTCCGCTCGGCCCCACGAACGACCCACAGCACTTGATCGAATGCTGACCCCTGTACATCGCTGGATCTGGAGCGATACCGATCGTCGTGTGCAGAAACTGCTCCGCTTCAGCGAAACCGAAACTGACGGGGGGCGCGATATTTTGCGCGCAGCGGAGGTTACTGCAGACCCTCTCTTACGACGCCTTTATCTAGAGCACGCGATTGACGAATTCCGTCACGGCGTTCTGTTCCGTCATCGGGCAGCAGAACTCTTGAGAGTCTCCGCGTCCCGTTCCAGTCCCGGGTTCCACGGTGACTGGCTTGCGCCCGGTGGCCACGGTCTCGATGATCTACAGGTTGACAGTGAATCGGACAGAAATATGCTGGCTTTCCTTCATTTATCGGAAAAGGCTGCTGCCAGCCGCTTCACCGTTTATCGCGATGTGATGCAGCACGATCCACCGACGCGCGCCGTTTTTGAGGAAATTCTGCACGACGAAACCTTTCACATGAACTACACACTCACGCAACTCGCCCGCGTTGAACCCGAGCGGCACAGGCGTCATTTGTGGCGTGCGCGCCTCAGCCGGCTCTGGAAAGCTTACTTGCGACTGGCAACGGGCCTGGCGGGAATGCTGGGTTCCATGCTGCTGACAATTCAGTACTTCGTCTTATTGCCGCCATTCGCTTGGCTGGCCAAGCGTGCGGCGCACCGGGAACGTTCGGGATGGACGATGGTCTCACCCGGACACAATGACTCACTCGACAGGCAATATTGAGATGAACATCCTCGGCATCTCGGCACACTACCACGATTCCGCCGCGGCCCTCGTTGTTGACGGCGTGCCCGTCTGCGCTATCCAGGAGGAGCGCCTGTCACGGCATAAAGGTGATGCCGCCTTTCCGCTATTGGCGATTGAATCGTGTCTTCAACATGCAGGGATCGAGCCGGATGAACTAGATGCCGTAGTTTTCTACGAACGACCGATGCTGAAGTTCGATCGCATACTCACCTGCGCGTTACGCGCGTTCCCACGGTCCTGGCGGGCATTTCCCAAAGCGATGAAGAATTCGCTCGGCGAAAAAGTGTGGATGCGTGGGATTATCTCATCGCACTTAGGCGTGCCCGGACGCAAGGTCCTGTTTACCGAGCACCATCAGTCTCACGCTGCCGCCGCGTTTCTGACCGCGCCAACGCGCCGCGCCGCAATTATGACGGCCGACGCGGTGGGCGAGTGGACCACACTTTCAGTCGGCGAGGGCGCGCGAGTGGCAAACGGTCCGACCACAATCAGGCGCTTTCGTGAAATTAGGTTTCCGCATTCTCTGGGGATGCTGTATTCGACATTTACCGCATATCTCGGCTTCAAAGTGAATGAAGACGAATACAAGGTCATGGGCCTCGCTGGCTACGGCGAGCCCACGCTGGTCGAGCAAGTCCGTAGGTTGATACGCCGCACACCCGATGGCGCGTTCACCCTTGATCTGAATTACTTCGAATTTCACACCACTGCAGAACGTTCTTATTCATCGCGTTTCATCGAACTCTTTGGTCCGCCGCGAAATCCGTACGAACCAATCGATCTGGATACTTCGGAAGGTCAGCGGTTCGCTAATTGTGCTGCCAGTGTCCAGCGGGTCCTGGAGGAGACACTCGTGGAGATGGCCCGAGCACTTCATCAGGAAACCGGTTTGCCGGATCTATGTTTCGGAGGAGGTTTGGCCCTGAACGGCGTAGCTAACGCACGTATCCTTGCAGAATCAGGCTTTGAGCGCGTGTTCGTTCCGCCTGCGCCGGGCGATGCCGGATGCGCAATGGGCGCGGCACTTTATTGCGACCGTATTCACTTTGGAAATCCAGACCGCGATCTGCCCGATCATCCTTTTTTGGGACCTTCGGTTGATGGATCTGAACTAGCACGGCTCGCGCGAGAAGACGGTCACTTTACCGCGGAATTCAGGGACGGCTCGCTCATCAATCAGATTGCTGACGATCTAGCAGCCGGAAGCATCGTCGGATGGATGGAAGGGGCCCTTGAGTTCGGACCACGGGCGCTTGGCCATCGCAGTATCCTTGCGGCGCCTCATACCACTGAGATGCGCGATCGCCTCAACCGCGAAATCAAGTACCGCGAGCCGTTTCGCCCTTTCGCACCTGTCGTTCCCATCGAAGTGGCAGCACGGTATTTCGATTTTCCGCCTGGCGGCACGCGGTTGGCACGTTTCATGTCGGGCGTCTTTCCCGTTCGGAGCGAATGGCGCTCACGGCTACAGGCAATCACACATGTCGATGGAACCGCTCGAGTCCAAGTGCTGGATCCAGCGATGTCGCCACGCCTGCATGCACTACTAGAGGCATACGGGGAACGCACCGGGATACCGGTGCTGCTCAACACATCGTTCAATCTGGCGGGAGAACCGATTGTCAATCGGGCGGTTGAAGGATACTCGACATTCCTGCGTTGCAAGATCGATGTTCTGGTCGCCGGAGAGACTCGAGTGATGAAGCGCACCTCGGCAATGGCAAGAACTCAAGTAGACAAAATAGAGGAGGTTGCGTGATTAAGACACGAGGCAGAACTCGACGCGGACTAATCGTATTTGGCAGCACTTTCGGATCGACGGCACAGTTGGTCCGCGGATTGTGGCAAAGCGATTCTGGCAAGCGCTGGCTCACGCCGCTGGCCGTCTTTCTGTGTATAACGGGGCTGCTGCTCATATTGGCAACCGCGGTTGAAGCACTAGCTCCGTTCATCTACTCAATCTGGTAAATCCGTGGATGCTCTCCTGCAGTTGTTAGCCTGCCCATCGTGTGCGGGCCCGCTCAGAACCGATTGGTCCTGTCTCGACTGCGGTATGCACTACGAAGCGCCCGATGGCATCCCTAACCTGCGACTGCTGGGCGATACGCGAACCGAAATTGTGCGCCGCTTTTATGAGCGGGCACCTTTCCCCGACTATCCGCCACGCGCCACCCTGAGTTGGTTGCGAGCACGCGCCGAGCGGAGTGAGTTCGCGCGTTTGATCGACCGAGCGATTCCCGGCAATGCGCGCGTCGTAGAGATTGGGTGTGGCACCGGCCAGATGAGCTTGTATTTGGCGCGTGCTGACAGGGTTGTAATTGGCGCGGATCTCACACGCGAATCGCTCCGGCTAGGAGTTGAGGCGGCCCGACGCTTCGAACTCGATCAGATACAGTTCATCGAAACCGACTTGCACCATCCCGGTTTGCGAGCGGGTGCTTTCGATGTGGTCTACTCGTCAGGGGTTTTGCACCATACTCCAGACCCGAGTGCGGCATTCGCGCGCATGGTGCGCCTTGCACGCCCGGGCGGGGTCATTGTTCTCGGGGTATACAACGCATTCGCACGCATTCCTCTCCGGGCCCGGCGCTTCGTCGCTCGGTTGTCTGGATACCGATTCATCCCGTGTGATCCGGTGCTGCGCGACCGAGAGAGCGAGCCAGCACGGCGCAAGGCATGGGTGCGGGACCAATATCAACATCCCGAGGAGCACCGTCACACCTTGGCCGAGGTCCAAGGCTGGTTTGCCGAAAATGGCGTCGAATATTTGCGCGCGTATCCAAGCGCAATGCTGTGTGAGGACTCGGAGGAGCTGTTCACTCCTGCCGAAGACAACTGGTACCTTGAGGGCTGGTTGGCACAGCTGGGATGGATTAGTGCTCTCGCGCACGAGGGTGGCCTTTTCGTTACCGTCGGTCGCCGCACTTGACCGGGGGAGCGGTTCCGCAAGATATTCTGCTATCCTCGCTCTGCCTAGCGCGGCCACATCTCCGCGTGTGCTGCCTCAAGCAGACCAGGCCACGTGAAGACCTCGAAAAAGTCTCTTTCGTTGGGATCATCTCCGGCGAACTTCTGCCGCCACGCACTCATATTCACATTTCGCTCTATGGCTTTCTTGATCTCGTCGAATCTGGTCTGCGGACTATCACTGGTGCGCCCGATCTCCTGGTTCATGGCTCCAATCACTGCTTCTATAAGCTCGATCTCTTGTTGTACGAAGGCCTTGCCTTTGAGCACATCGCCATGGCCAGGAACGAGGGTCTCGAAGTCTAGTTCCGCCATCCTTTTCAGCGTGGCGACTTGCTCGATGGGAAAACCACCTCCCAAGTAGGGCACAGGAGAATCCACCAGATCACCCGTAATCAGAATCTTTTCTTTCGGCAGATAAGCGATCGCATCGCCAACGGTGTTGCCGCGCCCCAGATATTTCAACTGCACTTCACGGTTTCCCAGATTTACATCGAGTTGGTGATCGAAGGTAACGTCGGGAATTTTGACTTTCAAGTCCCGAAACTCCGCCGACACCGCGTCACTGGCTGCCTTGCCTCCCTTAACGGCGTTCTTCAAGTCTTCTATCTCGCTTTCGGTCAAAGGCGTGCCGCTGGGATACTTTCCGGTGTCGATCTCCCGCTGGAACTTCTCCATGCGGTGCGAATATTCAGACAAGTAGGAGGCGTTACGGAGAGCGATTAGCTTTGCCGTTTCGGTTTGAGCGATGATGGTCAGTGCAGGAAAAGCATCCGCGTAAGCTGCATTCCCTTGATTGTGATCGTTATGCCAGTGCGTGTTGAGCAAATAACGGACAGGCTTGTCCGTCCACTGGCGAATTTCCGCAATGTCTTCGCGCGCGCTGGACGGCAGATAACAGGAATCAACCACCAGCACGCCGGTATCGCCGATGATGACCACCGTATTCCCCTGCGGAAAATGATCAGGGGCGTTCTTGTGCCGAATTATCGGCGAGCTTCGTGACCGTGCGTTGATTGTTGCTCGCCGAGTCCGCGAGCAAGAGCATAGGGACGATAAGCCAGATCGCCAGAAGGGTTGCGCTGAGCGGAACGACGGAAGCGCAGAATCCTCGGGCAACCGAAATGCGGAACAGTCGCGTCATCATCCCAGCTTCCTCTTCCGCGTCACAGTCCCGACGCCAGTCCTAAAGACGACAGGCACAGACAATGGTTAGCAATCCACTTGTAGGCTTGAGTGAGGGTGCGGCCGCAATGCTATTCGTATCGCAGGGCCTCAATGGGATCGAGACGCGAGGCCCGGATGGCTGGCACCATGCGCTGATGAGGCCTACGGCACCGAGGATGAGCGTGGCCACGATCAGAGTACTCGGCGCAATGACCAGGCTGACATCGCCCGCTTCTGCGTTCTTCGCCACCGCGCTGTACAGGGTAAGCCTTCCGAGGGAGAGCGCGACCCCGTAGGCGAGGATGATTCCCAGAGCGCCACCAACGAAAGTGATGGCGAGAGATTCGGCCAGAAACTGAAGCAGGATGTGCCTCCGACGCGCACCCAACGCCTTTTCGACTCCAATCTCGCGGGTCCGCTGGGTCACCGAAACCAGCATGATGTTCATTAGGCCGACCCCGCCGATGCCCAACGTGAGGGTACCGATGAAACCCAGCAGAATCGTTAGACCGAGCGAAACCAGTTCGAACTGGTGGACCTGTTCCATGACGTTAAATACGAACATGGCGCGGCGGTCGGTCGGGTCGAACTTGTGCTCAATGGCCATCACTCGGCGTGCGGACTGCTCTAATCCTTCGTACGCAGGGGTCTCATAGTTGAACCAGATCGAATCGAGGTAGTGCGTGTCCTTGAGCTCGCTCATGGTGGTGAAGGGGATGTAGATCAAGCGGTTCGTATTGTCATCGCCCGCCTGCATTTTGGGGCTGACGACCCCGATGACTTCAAGACTAAGGCCATCGGCCCGGATTCGTTCTCCCAGCGCGTTACGTCCGGAGAAAAGCTTTTCTTTGGCTTCGGAACCAATCACGGCGACGTGGGCATGCTGGGTCTCATCTTGCGCGTTGTAGAAGCGGCCCTCCGCCAGTTTGAGTGCGCGGATGGAAGTGACGTTGGGGTAATTGCCGGTAACGCTGAAGTTGAATGTCCGCGTCTCGTACTGGATGTTTGATTGCTTCGATGCCTCCGGAGTGATCCGCGCGATTTGAGGAATATTGTTCGTGAGAATGTCCACGTCGTCGAGGGTGAAGCGTAAGGGCACACCCGCCTTCTGGCCACCAGCCTGCATGGACGTGCGGCCAGGAACCATGATCATCAGCCTGGTGCCGAAATTGGCGAAGATATTGGCGCAAGCCCGGCCGAATCCATTTCCGTAGGCCAGCAGCAAGACAACCGTGGCAATACCCCAAGCCATGCCCAGCATGGTCAGGGCAGTCCGGCGACGGTTATGCTGCATGGCCCCGTAGGCTTCGTGGATCAAATCACGTAACACGTCTTCCCCCTGGTTCTATTCCTGTCGCAGCGCTTCCACCGGTTGCAGCATGGCGGCCTTGCGCGCCGGGTAGAGTCCGGCGGCCACCCCCGCGAGCGTCAAGCAACCAATCGCCAGAATTGCGGACCCGGGCACCAGCTTGGGAGGATCAAATCCCGCCGGTCCTTGTTGCAAACCAAGCAGCGCCATCAGGCCGCCGGCCAGTCCCATGCCGATCAGTCCGCTCAACAGTGTCAACAAAATGCCTTCCAGGAAAAACTGGACCAGTATGCTGCGGTTGGTGGCGCCCAGGGCCTTGCGCAATCCGATCTCGCGGGTGCGTTCGCTGACCGCCACCAGCATGATGTTCATGACGCCAATGGCGCCCAAGGTCAGAGTCACCAATCCCACCGTACCCAGGAACATGTTCATCGCATCGAAAATCTTGCCAACCATCTCGGCTTGCTGAACCGTATCCAGGTTTTCGAAGGCGTCTTCGTCGCGGTAATCGAAACCGTGATTGCGGGCGATGATCTTGTGGACGTCTTCCCTGGCCAGTAAGTGCTCAGCCGGCATGCGAGGCTGATAGTTGATCAGGGAAATTGAGTTTTCGTGGTTCGCGCCCTTAAGCGGGAAGTTGGTCGCCATTACTTGAAAGGGAATGTAGCCCCGCATGTTGGTAAGGTTTTCGTCGCCCCGGCCGATTCGCTTCAAGGTGCCGATGACCTCAAACCTGATGCCATTAAGAAGGACGGTGACGCCGACCGCGGGCCGTCCGGAAAAGAGGTTCCTGGTCAGTTCGTCGCCCAGAACGATTACGTTGCGCCTCTGACCCTCATCCAAATCATTGAACCAGCGTCCCTGCTTGAGAGGAAGGTACCGGATTTCATTGTATTGCGGCTCCACACCGACAATTTGTCCGTTGGCGCTGGCGAATTCGCTGACCGCGCGGACGTCATCGCGGGATAGGACGGGCGAGGCATTCCGGACGTGCGGAGCTTCCTTGCGGATGTCTGCATAGTCCCGGTAGGTAAGCAGATAGTTGCGGGCGGAGTTCATGCTCCCTGCGACTTCTGGGGCACGGCCGGGGAAGATGAACATGATGTTTTCGCCGAATTCAGCCAGCGCACGCTTGTTTCCCGAACGGAAGCCTTCGCCCAGGCCGACCAGAAGCAGCAACGATCCCACCCCCCAGGCAACTCCGAACATGGTGAGGAATGAGCGCAGCTTGTGCGCCCACAGGGTACGGAGGATTTGCCCCAGGATGTCCAGAACCATCCGCATGATCACCCACATTGTACCTTTGACGATCTAAACGAAGATAAGTCTTCGTCTAAAGCCTCAGTGGATAGCATTTGTAATCAGGCGTTTAGACCAACTACGACCTTGGAGTTGCCCTCCCCCAGGGCAGCTTCCTGCGGGGTTGCGGACTGCAATGGCGATATTTCAACAACTATTGTGCTGAGACGCCGTCAACCTTATTGCCTTCATTGACTTACCCCTTCCTCTGGACCGAAGATTCAGCCCAATGATCGGCCAGACCATTTCGCACTACCGCATCCTCGAAAAGATAGGTGGCGGCGGGATGGGCGTGGTCTATAAGGCCGAGGACACCCGCCTGCACCGTTTCGTCGCATTCAAGTTCTTGCCAGACGATGTGGCAAGCGATCCTCAGGCACTCGCCCGCTTTCCGCGTGAAGCACAGGCGGCTTCTTCCTTGAATCATCCCAACATCTGCACCATCCATGACATTGGCGAGGATCAAGGGCACGCGTTCATCGCGATGGAGCTTCTAGATGGTGTCACGCTAAAGCACCGCATCGCCGGCCGTCCCCTGGAAATAGAAACTCTTCTCGCACTGGCCGTCGATATCGCAGACGCGCTCGAGGCTGCGCATACGGCTGGCATTGTCCATCGGGACATCAAGCCTGCCAACATTTTTGTCACGCGGCGCGGAAATGCCAAGATCTTGGATTTCGGACTGGCGAAGTTACCCGCACGAGCGAAACCGGGCACAAGCAGTGAGAGTCTGGAAACGATGTCAATCGGATCCGGGGCGGACTTCCTGACCACCCGGGAGCAATGATGGGAACCGTAGCTTACATGTCGCCGGAGCAGGTGCGAGCGATGGATTTGGATGCACGCACCGACCTGTTTTCTTTCGGAGTGGTGCTTTATGAAATGGCGACTGGAAAAATACCCTTCGGAGTTCCTGACCCGAACGATTGGAAGCGAGCCCAAGGTTGGCCTGGCAAATCTCAACCAGAGCGAAATGGCGCTCTTCTCTGAGTGCTGGCCGCAGTGTGCTTAGAAACGTGCTTGACACCGCCGACATTGTTTGAGATGGCGATTTTGCGCCAATTGACCATTGGAAGTACCGTGGGCAGTGAGGAGGTTTCCGGCGTACTATTTTTTAAGAAGATCCGCCCACCAGCGGAGGTGGCAAGATCCGTGACAGGAAGGAGACCAAGTTGTCGGAGCGATCAGGAGCCCGCGATGACGATCCGTTCGGTGGTCGGCACCCAACCAGTCACGAACGGATGACGGGATTGCCCTGGGATGCGTCGTACCACGACGGTCCACCGCCTTGGGATATTGGCAGGCCGCAGCCAGCAATAGGGCGTTTGGCATCCGAAGGCGGATTCGCCGGAGCGGTGCTCGATGCGGGCTGCGGAACCGGCGAGAACGCTCTTCACGTCGCTTCGCTGGGATTCTCGGTTCTGGGCTTCGACGTGGCGGAGACGGCACTGGCGATCGCCCGGCAGAAGGCCGCCGACCGGCGGATCGAGGTTGAGTTCGCTACGGCTGATGCGTTCCATTTGGAACGCTTGGGGCGCAGGTTTCAGACGGTGCTCGACTGCGGACTGTTTCACACCTTCGACGGCAGCGAGCGGCGAGGATACGTGGCGAGTCTGGCGTCGGTGACCGAACACGATGGAACCCTGTATGTGCTGTGCTTCAGTGACGATGGTCCCGATACCGGCCCGCACCCCGTCAGTCAGGAAGAGCTGAGAGCGGCCTTCCAACCCAGCAATGGATGGAATGTCGCCACCATCAAACCGGACCGGATCCAGACGAGATACCACGACGACGGCGCACCGGCTTGGTTCGCGACAATCAAACGGATCTAGAGTACGGAACTGGTCGGCCCGATGTACGATCGCGCGCCGTCACTCATGACTCAATTGGGTCTATGCGAGAGGGTCGAGATCCTACCTTCAGGACAACGGCAAACTTCGCGGACAGCAGTGATGGCTGTTGCAAACAGGCTACGGAAGTATGCACTTTACGCAAAGCACAAAAACTGACGCAGTGCGCTACTTTGTTGCAGCATTAGGCCATCTAGCGAACGCCAAAAAGTAGAGGACCGCCGCGTTGAGCAGCGGAATGGCCATCAGGATAGAGAGCCACCGACTAAATCCTGCTTTCTTGAAGATTTGCCAGAACGGGACACGAGTACAAGGAACCAAAAAGCAAAGCCCCCAACAAAAAGCACCCCTGGAAGCCCGATGACGCGTCCCATAGTTCACCTCGCGTTAGCGCTGCTCTTTCCGCCGCTGCTATCGACAGAGACCTTTTCACAAGATCTTGAACTTCGCGACGATCGCCGTGATGTCGTCGTGTTGTTCCTGAAAACTGAATTGCCGAACACCATCCACGATTGCGGTCAATAAAGCTTGGCACGGCAGATCCCGATGTTGTTGAAGCGATTCAATCAGGCACCGCTCGCCAAATTCCTCTCCTTGCTCGTTACTGGCTTCGGTGATCCCATCCGTGTAAAGCGCAAGCACGTCCCCGGGGAAAAGCTCCTGCTCCCGCATCGAGCAATTCCACTCTCTGAACAGTCCGAGCAACGTGCTGGTGGACTCGAGCCGATCCACGCTGCCGTCTTTTCTTACCAAGAGACCGCACAAATGGCCGCAATTGACGTAGCGCAGTCGCCCCGCCGCCTCGTCGTAATCGGCAAACAAAAGCGAGGCGTAGGCACTGTCGCCGGTGTTGTCATAGAACTGGCGGTTCACAGAACGGAGCAACACTTCGGGCTGATCGAAGGCCAGCGCCGACTGGCTCCGCAGGCTGGCCTGCAAATTCGCCATCAGCAGAGCGGCGGCGATCCCCTTGCCGGAAACATCGCCGATGATCAACCCCAGCCGCTGTGGCCCGAGATTCAGGAAATCGAAATAATCCCCTCCAACCTGGCGCGCCTGCAGGCAGATACCCGCGTACTCTACCGATTTCAACTGCGGCTGAATCTGCGGAAACAACCGCGCCTGCACCTGCCGCGCTATTTCGAGTTCCTGGGCGGTGCGGCGTTCGGATTCGAGTTTCTCGGCGTGCGCCTGCCGGCGCAACTCCAGGCTTTGCCTCACCTCATCGAAGCCTTCCAGGCCAAACGCATTTCCGTCCGGATCCTCGAAACGCGCATAGGTGCCGCCCCACCCCGGCGTCTCCGGAGCAGTTGTGAAACGAACTCCGCGTTCGCTCCATTCTTTGTACTTGGCGTGGACATCTTCGGTCATGAATAGAACCCAGCGGTAGCCGCCAATCAGTTTGTATTCCGGCGAGTCGGGCTTAGGTTCAACCAGCGCGAGATTCGCACTGCCGTCGGGAGGCGCCACTTCGATCCAACGTTCGCCGGTGGGAAGGCGTTGTTCTGTGATGAGTTCGAAGCCCAGTTGTTGCAGGTAGAACCGCTTACTGACGTCCAGATCGCGGACGAAAACGACGATGTCCTGGATCGACAGATAGGGCTCGTCGCGGCCCGGGCGAAGCACGGTCCGGTTCGACCACGAGATAAAGGGGTCGCTGGCCATGGGCGTGATTATACCGGGCCCGATAACTGTTGATCAGGCGTTTACACCAACTACGGGGGTCAATGAGTTTGATGGCGGTGTTACAACGAGTACGATTCGCAGACTTTGTGACTAGCGGCTCACGAAGGAAATAAGCGACGAGCCGTCCGGTTCAAGGTACGTCCAGCAAGTGCTCCAAGTAAAATGCCAAGACCGAGGCCGAACAAAATTCCAAGGATGGTTAACACCCAGATGGGCCAAGTTGTTTTCGACAGTCCGTAAGCATACCGGTGGTAGTAAGGCCGCGCTACTACCATACTTCCGACAATGCCTCCCAGCAGTCCCAACGCCCCGAATAGCGGGACGAGGGCTGCGTAGGCAGCGAGAAACCTCAAGCGAGGAACGTATAACAAGAACGCAGCGACAACTGTTCCGACCAAGGCGTGGGAGATAAAGAGTACAAAACCGAATCCAGGCGGCATTCAGTCCCACCTCGTCTCGCACTGTTGGACGCTTTTTGAGTGATCGTCGCAGAACATCATAGCCGATCCAAACATACGTAGGTCAGCCGTGGAGTCTTACCCCTGGAGTCCGTCCCATGACCAGTGTGGGATGCTGAGGCCGTTCGGCACATCATCAGCGGAATGCTGGTAGCGGGACATCGTTGTGGTCGTCGCCCAAGCGAAGTAGTCGTGCAGCACTTGTCGCAGCGCACCGTCGTCGGCTAGTCCGACATCGGCCAAAGCCTGGTCGAAGCAGGCAATCGCGCGGCGATCCATTTCGTCGTGCTCTCCGTTGCCGCTGTGCATCTTGACCACGGTGGTCTCGTCACCATAGGAATCGGAATACGTGCTGGGGCCACCGAGTGCCTCGGCCCAGTATGCAGCGAGTCGCTCGACATGCTGGGGGTGGAAGCCGTGGCTGAAGGCATGGCCGACCACGTCGTCGGCCATCACCCGACGATGCCAGG
>Ga0207100_1044_pt1 | contig 32217 bp, 25 predicted proteins | sample Alteio_BWMinHeat_82_FD_153520 | JGI IMG/M metagenome (GOLD analysis project Ga0207100, IMG submission 153520) | Enriched cells from forest soil in Barre Woods Harvard Forest LTER site, Petersham, Massachusetts, United States -... | ecosystem: Environmental > Terrestrial > Soil > Temperate forest >...
GGTCATTTTCTGGATGTCACGCAACCAGACCCCGACGCCAGGCCGGCCGAACTCTATGGTGAATCCCACTTCGCCCCATTTCACCCGTCCGGTCACGTCGTTGGTCTTGACCTCCTCCGTGCCCCGACCTTGGACCCCAGTGGATTCGTGCGTGGCGCGGGGATCGGAGAAAGCACGGCGAACCACTCGCGGCCACTGCAGATCCTCGGGTTCGAAGGCGGCGGTAGGACAGACGTCCGGTTCGGGGTCGAAACGCAACCGGCCCAACTGGAAGATTTTGCGGATCATGCGCACGATCGGCGGATTCAGATGCTCGGTGCTCAATCCGTAATAGCAGGCGTAGCATTCCACACACTCGTCGCGGTTGACGGTGGCGCGATTGATGGCAGGATCAATATAGATCGCGCCCATGGGGCAGACATAGGTGCAGTTGCCGCAGGCAACGCATTTGTTGGGATTGATTTTCATCGTTCTGTCGGCGTCGGCCAGAAAACTTTTAATATCATATCATAATTACAAAATGTCATAACTGGAGTAGTCTAAGCGTTATCTATAACTTACAGTCGACCGCAGTCTGAGCCCGCATGGGTACGAGCCGGCCGCTGAATGGAAAATGGAAATTATTAGGCAACGACCGAATGCCCTCCCAGCTCGAACTTCGGTCGAGCCTGAGCGAAGCGCTCATTTTCCGGTGTAAATGACGCGCCAGATCGAACCTGAGCCATCGTCGCTCACTAAGAGGGAACCGTCGGGGGCGACGGTAACGCCCACGGGCCTTCCCCAGACATTTTCGTCGTCGACCACAAACCCAGTCAGAAAATCTTCGTATTCTCCAGTCGCATGCCCGGTCTGGTGCAGAGGCACGCGAATGACTTCATATCCGGCGCGCGGTGACCGGTTCCAGGAGCCGTGCTCGGCGGCGAAGATGTCTCCTTGATAGTCAGCCGGGAATTGCCGTCCATCATAGAAAGTCATTTGCAACGATGCGCTGTGCGGCTGCAGGATCACGTCCGGCGTGATGACTTTTTCCTTCAACTCGGGATGCTTTCCCGGTAAACGGGGGTCCTGGTGGCTGCCCATGTACCACCAGGGCCAGCCATAGAAACCACCTTCCTGGACGTGCGTGATGTAGTCCGGAACCAGATCATTGCCCAGCCCGTCCCGCTCATTCACGGAACACCACAACTCGCCAGTCTTGGGATTGATGGCAATACCCACAGGGTTGCGGATACCGGAGGCATACATACGCATCCCCGATCCGTCGGGATTGAATTCGAGGATGTCGGCGCGATTCTGCTCTTCAGGACTGTCGCTGACATTCTCGTGCGAGCCCACCGACACAAACATTTTGGTTCCGTCGGCCGAGAACTGGACATCTCGCGAACGGTGATGGCCTCCGCTAGGCAGATCGAACAGGTGCTGAGGCGGTCCGCTGCTGGTCAGATCGCCGTTGTGATACGGAAAACGCACGACCGAATCCATGTTCGCCACGTACACCCATTGCGGATCGGGTCCCCGCGGATAGAAGGCAATGCCGAATGGCGTATTCAGCCCGGTGGCGAAGACCTGCACTTGTTCCGACTTGCCATCGGCGGTGATTCCGCGAAAGACCTTAATGTCGCCACCGTTGGTTTCCGCGAGGAAGAAATCGCCGTTGGGAGCGGTGCGGATGATCCGCGGATTGTTCAGGCCGGTCGCATATTGCTCTACCTTGAAACCCTTGGGGGCCTTTGGCCATGCGTTCCGGGGGCGGGCGACGACCTTAGGGCCAGCCGTGGCGGATTGCGTGGCGTACGGTTCGGGAAGATCCTCCACCTTGATATGACGAGTTGTGCCTGGTTTCTCGAAACGGTAGTCGGTGAACGGCGGGTGGGGAGGCGGCGCCGTTGATTTCTTGATGGCCCCGGCCGGGACTACCGAAGCGTTGGTTTGCGCGCCTTGTGCGTTATTGAGGGACTTGAGAAAGGTCACAACTTCCCAGCGTTTCTTTGCCGGCATGCTCGCCCAGGAAGGCATCCCGTTGTTAACGTCGCCTTGGGTGATGTACCAGAAGATGGCGCCGTCAGAAGCGGTTTGTGCGGTCCCGCGAGCCAGGGGCGGCACGTTGCCTGCTCCCTGGCCAGTGTTTCCGTGGCAAGCGCCACAGTTGTGCGTATAAATCGCTTTGCCGGCTAACACCGCTTGTGCTTGTCCGGCATAAGGGTCCTTGACCTGCTGTGCCGACGCAGGCGCGTTGTGGAACGAAGTGCTCTGGGCTTGCATGAAGGCCGCACTGCCAGAAATGGCAAGCACCGAAGACCAAAACATCACGACGACGTGCGCGCGATGAATACAGGAGCTTCTCGTCATTTTGGATATCCGTACGCGAGGCTAATAGGGCAACAATTATATTATATGATAATTAAGAAACGTTTTCGTACCGCCCCCCAAGGGCAGACACAAACAATCAGCGGCCTGCCGGGACGAACTGTAGGCAGACCGGCGTATCGACCTTGATCTCCTTGCCGGTATTGGAGAGTCGGCCGGTGTTGCTGTCGATGGCAAAAAGAACGATGTTGTTGCTTATCTGATTCGCCGCCAACAAGTACTTGCCGCTTGGATCAATCTTGAAATTGCGCGGCATCACTCCACCTGAAAGAGACTGCTCAACTGGAGTCAGCGTGCCTTGCTTGGGGTCGATCGCAAACACTCCGATGGTGTCTGGGGCCCTTTCCGTTTCGCTTAGTGTCCGCCGGTTTGACTCGTAGAGGAATTTGCCGTTGGGAAGGATCTCGATTTCGGCGCTGTGATTGCCGCCAAAGAAATCGTGAGGTACGGTCTGGGCGCGCTGGATGGTGGTCAAAGTACCTTGTGCGGCGTCCCAGGCAAATACGTCGACGACTCCACTCATCTCGCTAAGTTGATAGCCGAACTTGCCTGCGGGATCAAAGGTGAAGTGGCGCGGACCGCCACCGGGATAGACGCTGACGGACGGAGGGCCGGGCGGCGAAAGCATTCCGGTTGCGGCATCGAAACGGAATATGAGCACTTTGTCCATACCCAGGTCGGAGACGATGACAAAGCGGTTGTCGGGCGAAGGTCCGATCCAGTGGGGGTGGGGGTCCGATTGAATGGCCGCCACACTGTGTCCAACATTTTGAATGAAAGACGTCAGCTCTCCGAGGGAACCGTCTTCCTTGACCCGGATCACTGAAACGCTCCCGCTGCCAAAATTGGCCATGAACACGTATTTTCCGGTGCGGTCAATCGAGATGTGGCAGGTGCTGGTGCCGCTGGCCGGGGCTGTATTCAACAGGCGGAGCTTACCGTTTGCCGGATCAATTGCGAACGCGCTCACGTAAGAAGAGTGATCGAGCGGCGGCCCCACGGAAAGAGGGTCTTCACTGACAGCATAGAGGAAGCGGTGATTCGGAGAAATTGTCAGGAACGAAGGATTAATGACCTCCGCGGCCAGTTGGGGCTCACTGAGTTCTCCGGTGGCCGCGTAGAAGCGGCTGACATAAATTCCTTTGCTATGGCTCTCTCCAAGTCCATAGGGCTTGCTGTGGTGCACCCACTTGAACCCTGTATAAGTGCCGGCGTAGAGAAAGAAATCATTGTCCTCGGCCAAAACAGCCGGGCCAGCCAGAACTGCAAGAACGAAAGCAATCACCAGACAGAACACGGATCGGATTGGTCTCATGAAGATCTTGATCTCCTTACTACGAGAAAGCAGTGGTTAACACCGCGCAGTGATGCAGCCGGAAAAATAAAGTCATGCGGCTCATTGGTGCGCAGGAACAAACACGATGCATACGGGTACATCTATCTTCAGTTCGGTCTTGGTTGGCGATAGCCGTCCTGTGCTGGCATCCACGCGAAAGAGCACGACGTTGCCGGTCAGTTCGTTCGCGGCGAACAGATACGCGCCAGTCGGATCGATTGCGAACTGCCGCGGCATGGTGCCTTGCGGCGGCACTTGTTCGACCTCGGTCAGCGTACCCTTCACCGGATCGATCGAGAACACTCCGATGGTATCTGGTCCCCACAAGTTGGGGCCCCGAAACCGGCGGTTGGACTCATAAAGAAATTTTCCGTTGGGATGAATGGCGATTTCCGCGCTGTCACTGGAGCCAATAAAATCGGGCGCCAGAGTCCTGGCATCCTGCAGTTTGGTGAAAGAGCCACTCGCGCGATCCCACGCCAGAACGGCTACGAAACCGCTCATCTCGTGGAGCGCGTATCCGAATTTACCGGCTGAATCGAAGACAAAATGGCGTGGACCACCGCCCTCTTCCGCTTCGACGAAGGGCGGCGCATCGGGGGAGAGCGCACCGCTGGCGGCGTCGAATCGATAGACAAACAGTTTGTCTACGCCAAGATCGGAAACGACGGCGAATCGGTTGTCCGGCGAAACGTCGATCGAATGAGGATGGGCCTGCGACTGGAAGGACGGGTCTTTTCCATGACCGACGTGCTTCATGAACGCGGTCTGCTCGCCGAGGGAACCATCTTCTTTAATGCGCAGCACCGTGACACTGCTGCTGCCGAAATTTGCCATCAATACATAACGCCCGGTCTTGTCGATGGACAGGTAGCATGTGCTCGTCCCGCCGGTAGGCAGGGTGTTCAACAGATGCAGCTTGCCGGTTGCGTGATCAATGGAGAACGCGCTTACGTAAGACGCGTGATCGAAGTCCGGCCCCAGTGAAAGCGGGTCTTCGGTGGCTACGTAGAGGAATCGCTGGTTGGGATGAACCGCAAGGAACGCGGGATTGACGATCTCCGCCGCAAGCTCTGGCTTACTCACTTCTCCAGTCGCGGGCTTGAAGCGGCTCACGTAAATCCCCTTGCTGTTACTTCCTCCAGCCGGAAGGCCTTCCTTCATGTATGTAAAGCCGGTGTAGGTGCCGAAATATACGAAGTACTCACCCGTCGCCGCAGGTGAACTCCAGGCACATGGAACGGAAACGAACACAAGAGCGATCAGAACAAGATTGTGAATATTTTTCATGAGTTGTTCTTTTTGGCGATACTGCCCCGAGGAATCGAGCAAAACAGAGAAATTCTACTGGTGCGGCGGTACGATGGCATGGGTGTAGTTGTCCCCTTCGGGGAATCGGGCAAAATAAAGAAATTTCACCGGCTGGTCGCTGGCATTGATATTGGAGTGGATGGTTGTCGAATCGGGCGGCAACATATATGCCATTCCCGGCCGCTGGATGCGCAGCTCCGTCCCGAGAAACATGAGACTGGTGCCGTCGATGGATGCCCAGACTTCTTCCTGTCCCGGTCTGTGGGGATGCGGCTCGCCCATGGTCAGCGGGTTGATAGCTACAGTAATAACGCTCTGCTCGGTCGCCAGCCCGTCGGCGGGAGAAAATAATTCCTTCACGATATGCGCCCAGTGACCGGATGCGCCACCCACAATATAAGGATCGGCAGCAGCGGGTGTTCTCTGACGCGCCATGGCCTCGTCCTTGACCACCATCTTGGTCTTGGGATGGAACTCGTTGGGCAGTGGCTCGTTGATGACGTAGAGAGTTAGCGGCTCGTCGCCGGTAGACTTCATCACGAATTCGAGTCCCGCAGGTATGAAGACGGCAACGTTCTTTTGCAGTTTCGCCGTATCGCCACCGGCCGCAATCTCTCCCTGGCCTCCGAGAATGTAATAAACCTCCTGCTGCCCCTCGAGTTTCGAGGGCGTCGTCCAGGCGCCCGAAGCCAGCCGGCCATATGCAAAAAAGTTAGCGGCGTGCAGCACCGCGCCCTTCTCCGGGGGAGCGAAATTATCTCCGCGAGTAAGAATGTCACGCAGGACCAGCGAGCCATGCTCGAAACGGGGCATCGAACCCTGCCAGTCGCCGATAAACATGTCAATCCGACGATCGTGCGGCTCTCTGTCCGTTGCATACTTAACGAACTCCGGCCCTGGATACGAATTGATTCCGTTGATAGCGTTTTTCGTCCCGCTTGAAGGCGGAGGCGTCTGCGCCGTTGCCAAGGATAGTAAGGCGAAGAGCAGTGTGCCTACAGTCAGAGAAACAAGCGCTGCGTGTTTCATGAATGCGGTCTCCTTTTCCTAATTCTTAGCTACTTCCGGGGTTCGTGCGGATGGTAGCGAGCGAAATAGAGAAATTTGACCTGAGAGTCTTCGTTTTGATTGATGTTGGTGTGAGGCGTCTTGTTATCGGGAATGTGGTAAAACGCCATTCCGGGAGTTTGCCGCCGCAATTGATTGCTCACGAACGCGAGACTCGTGCCATCCAGGGCGGTCCAAACTTCCTCGATGTCGTCATGATCCACGATGTGGGGCTCACCGATGGTAAGTGGATCGAGGGTCACGGTCAGAACGCTCTGCAGTGTCCCGAGACCGTCCTGGGTGACAAAGAGCGTCTTTACGATGTGGGCCCAGAGACCGTTGCTTGAGGTGATGGGAAGCTTGTTCTCGTCCCTGACCAGCATGTTCGAATTCGGCCGAAAGCCGGGAGGCGTTGGTTCATTGACTACGTACATCGCCAGGGGCTCGTCGCCGGTGTTTTTTAATGTAAACTCCAGGTTCGCCGGCATCAAAACCGCGATGTTTTTGTGCAGATCGACGGTTTCGCCTCCGGCAGTCGCGGAGCCGCGGCCGGACTCAACAAAGTAGATTTCCTGCTGTCCGTCCAGACGCGTTGCCTTGGTAGAAGCACGCGGAGCCAGCGTGGCGTAGGTGTGAGAATTGAGATAACGGAGAACAGCGCCTTTTTTCTGGGGATTTTGAGGATCGCCGCGAGTGAAAATGTCGCGCTCCTGAAGGGAACCGAGCGTGTTGCGCGGGGTCGAGGAGTGCCAATCGTCGAAGTACAGATCGATGCGATCGCCAGTGGCTTGCGCCAGAGCGAGCGGCGAGAGCAGGGCGCACAAACCCAATGATGCGAGAATCTTGCTCATCATCAGACCATTCTCCTTGACGGAAGGTTGGAACTGCTCTGGCAAACTAAATAAGTTAGTATTATACCTATATATGATAATTAATCTAGTGGACCGAGGAATTGAGCAGGCAAATCTAGAACCCCGCTGGGCATTGAGGAGATCCGCACTATGAAACTGATTCGATTTGGCGAGCCGGGCAAAGAAAAGCCGGGTGCGCTTTTGCGCGATGGCAGTCGCATTGACGCGTCTGGCTTGGGCTCGGACTATAACGAGGCGTTTTTTGGAGATAGCGGTCTGAAGCAACTCGATTCCTGGCTGCAGAAGAACGCTTCCTCCGCGCCGCGGGTCGCGTCGTCGGTACGCCTGGGACCTCCGGTTTGCCGGCCCAGCAAGATCGTCTGCATCGGACTTAACTATCGCGATCACGCGGCCGAAACCAAGGCGGAGGCGCCGAAAGAGCCGGTTATCTTCTTTAAGGCGACCACATCTCTGGTGGGGCCGAACGATGCTTTGGTCAGACCCTTGAACTCAACCAAGGTGGACTGGGAGGTTGAGCTGGCGGTCGTCATTGGAAAGAAGGCTTCGTACGTTTCCAAAGAGAAAGCTTTGGATCAGGTCGCAGGCTATGCTCTGCACAACGACTATTCCGAGCGCAACTTTCAGCTAGAGCACGGCGGGCAATGGGTAAAGGGAAAGAGCGCGGACACATTCGCTCCCCTGGGTCCGTTCCTCGCAACCCCCGACGAGATTCCGAATGTGGGCAATCTCAAAATGTGGCTCAAGGTGAATGGCACTCTCCGGCAGAACAGTTCCACATCAAACATGATTTTTGATGTGGCTACGCTGGTTTCTTATGTCAGCCAGTTCATGACACTTCTTCCCGGAGATGTGATCAGTACCGGAACACCAGCTGGAGTGGGCTTGGGTATGAATCCGCAGATGTATCTAAACGCTGGTGATGTTGTGGAGCTGGGAATCGAGAGCTTGGGGGAATCGCGGCAAGTGGTTCAAGAATACAAGTAGCTTGCGCACTGGTGGGCGACGGCGATTCCGTATTTGCGGTCCATACAGTCTGGCTGGCTTGCGATCACGCGGATGCACGGCGATTCCCAGACCACATTCTCGATTGTGATCCGTTCCGGAGAAATATGACGACTGCTTCCAGCCGCGTCCGCTGGTTTCTCATTTTCTGGCTGTTCATGTTAAGCGCGGTTGCCTTTCTGGATCGAGTGAATATTTCGATTGCCGGAAGCTCCCTTGCGGCCGCCTACCATCTGAGCAATGTTCAACTGGGATGGGTCTTCAGCGCCTTCCTCGCCGGCTACGCTCTTTTCCAGACGCCCGGTGGAAGACTGGTCGACCGCCTGGGACCGCGCCGAGTGCTGGCTGCGGGAGTGATCTGGTGGGGTGTCTTCACCGCGCTGACCGCTGCGGTTCCATCGGGCATAGGCGGCGCACTGTTCTTGTTTGTCTCCATACGCTTTTTGTTGGGAGCCGGCGAGGCGGTGGTTTATCCCGCCTCGAATCGATTTGTGGCGCACTGGATCCCAACCCAGGAGCGGGGAATCGCGAACGGCTGGATCTTCGCCGGAGTGGGCGCCGGTGCAGGCCTTTCGCCTCCGCTGATCACATACATCATGCTGCACTACGGTTGGAGAGCATCTTTCTGGTTGTGCGCCGCGATTGGGCTGGTGGCTGGCCTCGTGTGGTTCATCGCGGCGCGGGACACTCCGGAGGAACACGCTTCAGTCTCGCCCACGGAACTGGTATTCATCCGTTCCGGGCTGGCCGCCGAGAACGTCCGGCGGGACCGGAAGCTGCTCCCCTGGGAAACAGTCCTTAAAAGCAAAGAAGTGCTGGCCATCTCCCTCAGCTACTTTTCCTTCGGATATGTGGCCTGGATATTCTTCAGTTGGTTTTACATCTACCTGGCGCAAGTTCGAGGACTGAACCTGAAGGCCAGCGCGTTTTACGCCATGCTGCCATTTCTGGCAATGGCGGCTTGCTGTCCGCTGGGAGGAACAATCAGCGACCGGCTTACACGCACTTATGGCCCTCGGATTGGGCGGTGTTATCTCGCGGCGGTCGTCATTGCCGTTGCAGCCATGTTTCTGGTGCTGGGCGCCGAAGTTCAAAGCGCGCGGCTGGCCAGCGTTGTGTTGGCGGGAGGAGCAGGAGCTTTGTACTTGGCACAAAGCTCATTCTGGTCGGTGACTGCGGACATCGCCGGTTCATCTTCGGGATCGGTTTCGGGCTTCATGAATATGGGAGCGCAGATCGGAGGCATGGTGACCGCTTCGCTTACGCCGGCGATCGCAAGCGACTTCGGCTGGACGGCTTCATTCCTGCTGGCGGCAGCGTTGTGCCTGATGGGTGCAGCGGCATGGCTGTTCGTCGATCCGACGCGAATCCTTCAGGCCCCAGCAGAACTACGCTAGCTCCTGCGCTTTCAAAGCGACGCCACGGACTCTCACTGATCGCCACGGATCTATTTTCAGGTCTTTCTTCAAGGTTCAGATCCGTGTTAATCCGTGAGAATCCGTGGCCGATTCTGTATTGCCTTACTTCGGCTGTGGGACGATGCGCAGATACGGTTTCGGCGACTTCCAGCCGCCAGGGTATTTCTGCTGCGCTTCATCGTTCGAAACTGCCGGCAGGATGATGACATCGTCGCCCTGCTTCCAATTCACTGGCGTGGCTACCTTATGCTTGGCCGTCAGCTGCATGGAATCGAGGACTCGCAGAACCTCGTCGAAGTTGCGGCCGGTGCTCATGGGATAGCTGAGCTGCAGCTTGATCTTCTTGTCCGGACCTACGACGAATACCGTGCGCACGGTGGCGTTGTCGGCCGCGGTGCGGCCTTCCGACGTGCTCCCGCTGCTGGCCGGCAGCATGCCGTAGAGCTTGGCGATCCTGAGCTCGGGGTCGCCGATCATCGGATAGTTCACTTTATGGCCCTGCGTTTCCTCAATGTCCGCCGCCCACTTGCCATGGCTGCTCACCGGATCAACGCTCAGTCCGATAATCTTGGTGTTGCGTTTGGCGAACTCCGGCTGAAGCCCGGCCATGTAACCGAGTTCGGTGGTGCACACCGGAGTAAAATCCTTCGGATGTGAAAACAGGATTGCCCAACCGTCGCCGATCCATTCGTGAAAGTGGATGGTGCCTTGCGTGGTTTCGGCGGTAAAGTCCGGGGCAACGTCATTGATGCGGGGGACGCTGGTGGTTTCAATCAGGGTGTCAGTACTCATATTTGCTCTCCTCAATTGCTGATTTGGTCGATCCCGGCATGCCGGGATTTTGATCTGTTTCCGCCGAGGTCTTCACAAACGGGCAAAAATCAAGGCAAAAAATAAACCCACCCGATTTCTGCCGGGTGGGGGTCGGGAAACCTTGCTGCGCTACCCACACTCCGGCGTCCGCGTACAACAACACAAGACGACTGGCGTGGAGCGCCTTTGCATAACGCTGATAAGAATACCCGGCGCCGGAAATTCCGTCAAACATCCAGCTGTGAGCGCCACGAACCACGTAGGGACAGTCTGCCCAGTCGAGCGCAGCTCGACGCCTCTTGCCGAAAGCGAATGGCGGAGCAATGCTCTGCCGCACAGCCGAGGGCGGCTGTCCCCACGCGGTTCGTGTCTAACCAACACTGTTGCTGCTGTTATGAACCTCGCGCGGTCCATAATTTTTGAACCTGAACTGGCGCCCGGCGAGTGGTTCGACGCTACAATAAATCGTCATGCCTGCCGAACTCCGCCGTCTTTCGCTCGTGCAACTCGATGTCTTTTCCTCGCGCCCGTTCGAGGGCAATTCCCTGGCGGTCGTGCCCGATGCACGTGGGCTCAGCGACCAACTGATGCAAGCCCTGGCGCGTGAGATGAATCTTTCCGAGACCACCTTCGTCCTGCCCCGTGATCCGGCCATCGAGCGGGAACGCGGAGTGCGGGTCCGCATCTTTACCGTGCAGGAGGAGCTGCCTTTTGCCGGGCATCCCACGCTGGGCACCGCGTTTGCCCTGCGGGGTTCGACGGGCGCCGGCGAAGTTGCTCTCGAATTGAACGTGGGCCGGGTGCCGGTTCGTTTCGAGGAAAAGTCAGGGCAGCCCGTGTTCGGTGAAATGACCCAGGTGGAGCCCAAGTTCGGGCTGATCCATGATCGCGAGACGGTGGTGCGCGCTGCCGGCCTGCGCGATGGCGACATTGACCCTTCGCTGCCGATCCAGACAATTTCGACTGGATTGCCCTTTACCATCGTTCCGCTGCGCGGCCTAGATGTCATGCGCCAGTTGCAGGTGAATCTTGCGACTTCGAGCGAGTACTTGAAGCAGTCGAGTGGGGGCACGGCCTTTTATTTCGTGAGCCGCGAGACCGTCGATCCCGCCGCCCGGCTGCACGCCCGCATGCTCTTTTACGGCGGTGAAGACCCGGCTACCGGTTCCGCTGCCGGTTGCGCCACTGCCTGGATGGTGGCGCACGGAGTGGCTCAGCCCGACGAACATGTGCTCATCGAGCAAGGTGTCGAAATGCTTCGGCCGAGCCGGATATTTGTTCGGGCCTCGCGCCGTGATAACGAAGTGGTCAACGTTCGGGTGGGAGGAAATGCTGTGGAAGTCCTGCGCGGAGAAATTTCTTTCTGAGTCACGCGCCCCGATTGCCGCGAAAAAATACCACCTGCACAAGCACCAAATTTTTTCAATGGGGCTAATTTACCATTAGCATCGACGGCACTTTACAGCCGCCTCTTCTGCCGTTAGCATTCTGTCTCGCGCTCAGTTCTCCACATCAACCAACACGCTCGTGACACTCTGGCTGCCTTCATCAGGTTCAGGCTGCCATCTGGGAAGCAGGATTAAAAGCCGGAATGAAGCCGAAACGAACCATTCTTTGCGTCGACGATAACGAACAGTCTCTTTCTATCCGGAAGGTCATGCTTGAAACCCGCGGCTATCGGGTGATCGCCTGCAGCAGCGGCGAGGAGGCGCTGGAGCGCTTTAAGATGGGCGGCGTCGACTTGGTGCTCACCGATCTGATCATGCCCGGCGTGGACGGAAGCAAACTCATCGACGCCATCAAAACTCTCTCGCCTCAAACTCCCGCCATTCTGTTCTCCGGGAAAGTTAGAATTTACGATCGCGATACACGCGCCGATCTCTTCCTGCCCAAAGGCATGTACGCGCCCGTGGAGTTGTTGGAGCGCATCCGTTTGCTGCTGGTGCGCAAGCGCGGTCCGCATCGCGCCCAGTCCAAATCGCAGGCCGCCGGACAACTCGGCGCCGCGTGATTCGTTCTGTATCCCACTATTCGTAAACCCAACCAAGTGCCGAGCGGCGCAGGCTTCGTGTAATATCGATCAGTTGGATGCCTGCCTTCATCGAAGCCGTGGAATTGCGCAAGACCTACCGCGTGGGCAAAATTGATGTTCCCGCCCTCCGGGGCATCTCTTTCAGTGTGCAAAAGGGAGAATTCGTCAGCGTCGTAGGCCCATCGGGCAGCGGCAAGTCCACACTTTTCTATCTGCTGGGCGGCCTGACTCGCGCCGACTCGGGCCACGTCGTCATTGACGGCGACGACTTCGCGCAACTCTCCGATGCCGAACGCACCCGGCTGCGCAAACGCAAGATCGGATTCGTCTTCCAGAAATTTAACCTGTTGCCGACCCTGGATGCGCAATCCAACATTGATGTTGCGCTGGATATCGCCGGCACGAATGGCACCTACGATGCCGGCTACTTCAAGAAAATTGTGGGCCTGTTGGGACTGGACAAGCGCCTGCGTCATCGGCCTTCCGAACTCTCCGGCGGCGAACAGCAGCGTGTGGCGCTGGCCCGGGCGTTGATCAACAAGCCAGCGATTGTTTTGGCCGACGAGCCGACGGGCAATCTGGATTCCAAGAATTCCGAGATCGTGTTGGCCATGCTGCGGCATTCCAACCAGGAACTGGGACAGACCGTGCTCATGATTACCCATAACCCGGAAGCCGCCAGCTATGGCGACCGAATTATTCATATGCGCGACGGCGAGATCATCGCTCCGGAAAAGGACCCGCAGTGGACCGGCCACTCAACCTGAGTCCAAGGTCCGATTGCACGCGAGCGTGGCGCGCCAAGTCATCACTGTGAACCCCTCCGAACTCATCTACGACTGGAACCAGATGGACGTAGCCAAACTGCGGCCAACAGGACCAGTACTGCTCAACGATGAGTCCCTGCGCGATGGCTTGCAGTCGCCTTCGGTGCGCGATCCCTCGATTGCGGAGAAGATTCAGATCCTGCATTTGATGGAAGCCCTGGGGATCAACTCGCTCGACCTTGGGCTGCCGGGGGCGGGACCGCGCGCGCTTGCGGATTGTGAAGCGCTGGCCCACGAGATCGTCCGGCAAAAGCTGAAGATTCGCGCCAACTGCGCTGCGCGCACCCATGAGAATGACATCCGGCCGATTGCCGAGATCGTCCAGCGCACAGGACTTAACATCCAGGCCGCGACTTTCATTGGCTCCAGCCCAATTCGTCGCTACACCGAAGGCTGGACCGACGACTTTCTGCTCGATACCACAGAGAAAGCGGTGAAGTACACGGTCTCACTGGGTCTCGATTCGATGTATGTGACCGAGGACACGAGCCGCTGCGATCCGGAAATGGTCAAGCGTCTGTATTCGACCGCGATCAGTTTTGGAGCTCGTGCCATCGTAATCTGCGATACCGCGGGACACTCGACCCCGATGGGTGCCCTCGCTCTTGTGCGCTTCGTGCTCGAAGAAGTGGTGAAACCTTCAGGAGAAAAGATTCGCGTGGACTGGCACGGGCATTGCGACCGCGGCCTCGCGATCGCCAACTCGATGGCGGCCCTGATGGCGGGAGCGGATTGTGTCCACGCGTGCGCGCTGGGAATCGGCGAACGGGTCGGCAATACGCAGATGGACCAGATGCTGGTCAATCTCAAACTCATGGGCATTCCTCCCTGGGCCGAGCAAGATCTCACCAAGTTGAAGGAATATTGTCAGGCCGTGTCGAAGGCCACGGGCGTGCCCATCCCGGCGAACTACCCGGTGGTGGGAGAGGACGCGTTTCGCACCGCGACCGGGGTGCACGCGGCAGCCGTCATCAAGGCCTATAAGAAGAAAGACATCGAACTGGCAAACGCGGTGTATTCCGGCGTGCCCTCGCAGATGTTTGGACTGGAGCAGATCATCGACATCGGCCCCATGAGCGGGAAGTCGAATGTGCTGTTCTGGCTGGAGCGCCACGGCGTCCCCGCCACGGATGAAGTCGTGGACAGAATCTACAAGCGCGCCAAAGCTTCGAACCACACCCTCACCGAGACAGAAATCCGCGACTGCCTGTAGCGAGTGAATGCAGGAAGGGCGTCCCGCCCGTACTGGAGCGCTCTGAAGGCTTCAGTCAAAATCTTTAACCCCAAGGGCTGCCAATAACTTCGCAAAGGACGCAAAGAGGATCCCCAATTGTGCCGCTTGGAGCGGCACCCGGATAAACTTGACCGTTATCCATATATGGAGTAATATGTATATACTATTGGAGTCACTATGATGGCTTCCCCGAATGCGCACATCGCAGGGATCACCCTCGAAAAGCCAACCGATCTCTCCAGCAGGAAAATCCAGGAGAGACTAAGCCCTTCCGCCCTAGTGGGGTTCTTCCGGCTCGCCGATGTGTGGAAGCTGCGCGACGAAGATGCCCGGGGTCTGTTGGGCGGGATTTCCAACGGCACGTATTACACCTTAAAGCGGCGTCCATCCAAGATTCTTGACCAGGACAAGCTCACCCGGATTTCACTGCTGCTCGGAATTTTCAAGGCTTTGAATATCCTGTACAGCAAAAAGCTGGCTGACGCCTGGGTGCAACTGTCCAATAGCAATCCGATGTTTGGCGGTGAATCGCCTCTGGCCTCGATGATTAAAGGCGGGGTCCCGGCTATGATCCGGGTGCGGCAACTGGTGGACGCGCGGCGCGGCGGTCGCTAGTGACGCCTCGTGTCACGCAGCTTGAGCAAGACAATACCCATCGCCTGATTCCCGCGCGCTACAGTGATGACGGCGCGAGCGTGCTGGCAAGGCTTACATCCGATCCGCGCCATCTGCACGATCTGTTCCAACTCGAGGGCGCAACCAACGAAAGGTTGCTGGGGGAAGCGAATCTGCTGCCCGGGGTCACTGTCCACGAACTGGTATTCGGAATTCCCAACTGGCACATCGTGAATGCCGCTTTCACGCACGCCCGGCCCGAAGGCAGCCGGTTCAACGGCGGGGATCGCGGCGCGTGGTATTGCGCCTTCACGCTTGACACCGCGCAAGCTGAAGTTGCATTTCACTTTGCCGAGAGTTTGCGCGAGGTGAACTGGGAAGAAAGCGAGACTGCGACCTACCGCGAGTACCTGGCCGATTTCCGGGGCGAATTCCGCGACATTCGGAGGAACTCTGAATACGCCAGCTGCCTCGATCCAGTGAGTCATGTGGCATCACAACAACTTGCCCGCGAGCTTTTGAACCAGGGCTCGGCCGGAGTGATCTATCCCAGTGTTCGCCATCGCGGGGGCACATGCCTTGCCTGCTTTCGGCCTGCACTGGTGATCAATGTCCGGAAAGGTTGGGTGGTCACGCTCGAGTTTTCCGATGCCTTTGACGCACCAGTGGTCCACATCGATAAGGGGCGGAAGAGGACGTAACCACGTCAGCACTGTCCTGCCGCAATCGACGAGCGTTTACGATGGCACCTCCAACTCCCTCGTCGCGTTGTAAGATGAGCAATTCAGTCATCGCTCGTTATTCTTCAGCCAACCTTAACTGGTTACTTTTGTTGACGACTGACGACTGACGACTATTTTCCCCCATGCCTCGATCGCAATCCGACGTATCGGAGCTATTTCCTGGCGTGCAGCAGGAAGTTGCCCACCTCTGTTCGTTGACTGAGATCCGCTCAGCCTTTACCTGGTTTCGCGCCCAGGAACCGCAGTTCGCCCAGTGGCAGCTGGAGCTGGCGCGCATTGCTGCGCCTCCGTTTGGCGAAAGCGCCCGGGGCAACTGGCTAGCGGACAAGTTTTGCGAACTCGGTCTGGAATCGGTTCACACCGACGAAGTCGGAAATGTTTTCGGCACGCATGCTGGGTACGGGCACGGACACGTCTCGCTCAGTGCTCACCTCGACACGGTCTTCCCCGCGGGCACGCCGCTGAACATCCAGCAACAGGGAAGCCGGTTGTATGGCCCCGGCGTTTCGGACAACGGCGCCGGAGTGACCGCGATGCTGGCTATGGTGGCGGCGTTGCGCGCGGTGGGCATCCGTCATGCCTTGCCTCTGCTGTTTATTGGTAACGTCGGCGAGGAAGGTGAAGGCGATTTGCGCGGCATGCGCCACATTTTCTCCCAGCCGCGCTGGAAGGACCAGATCCACTGCAGCCTGGTGCTTGATGGCGCGGGCGCGGACACCATCGTGGCCGAGGCCCTGGGCAGCCGACGTTTCGAGGTGATTGTGCGCGGCCCGGGTGGACACTCCTGGAGCGATTTCGGCGCACCCAATCCGATCGTGGTGCTGTCCCGTGCTGTACAGGCCTTCGCGCAAACCCCGGTACCGGCATCGCCCAAGACCACGTTCAACGTGGGAGTAATTCGCGGCGGGACTTCGGTGAATTCGATTCCGGAATCGGCTAGCATGCGGGTGGACATCCGTTCCACGTCGATGGCGGAAATGGAACGCCTGGAGCGTGCTCTGCGACAGGCGCTCGGTCAGGCCGTGGAAGAGGAAACGCGGGCCACGGACACGCGGACGGCTTCGCGGCGGCGGCCCTTCGGACTGAGTTCTGAGGTGGTTGTAATTGGCAATCGTCCCGCGGGCGAACTGTATCCGAATGCCCGCATCCTGCAGGTAATCCGCGCGGTGGACACGCAGCTGGGGAATGCGGCGCAAGTGCAACGTGCTTCCACGGACGCCAACATCCCGCTTTCTCTCGGACTTGAGGCCATTGCCATCGGAGGCGGTGGAACCGGGGGCGGGGCACACACCTTGCAGGAATGGTTTGACTGCAGCGGACGCGAGCTTGGCCTCAAGCGCATTCTGCTGACTCTGATCGGCCTCGCAGGAGTGGCATTGTGAAGTTCGCTGCCGACTTTATTCTGCTGGTGTGGATTGCTACCGTGACGACTGTTCCGGTTGCGGCGCCGCGTCTGCCTTCTCAGCCCCGGGCCGACGTCATTTTTCTCAATGCGAACATTTACACCGGCGTGGTAGATACATCCTCGTTTCACGCCATCCAGCGCGCGGAAGCCGTGGCCGTGCGCGATGGACGGGTTGAAGCCGTAGGCCGGAACGACGAGATCCTGAAACTGAAAGGACCGTCGACCGAAGTGATCAACCTGGGCGGGCATTTCGTCATGCCCGGGTTTAACGATGCCCATGTGCATCTGGCCAACGCCGGCTTTCAGCGTCTGACCGTCGACCTGACAGGAGTGAAATCGCTGACGGAGTTTCGCGAGCGGATTCGGACGCGCGTTCAAAACGCCGCGCCCAACGAGTGGATTGTGGGCGGCGGTTGGGACCAGACTCTGTGGCCGGTGAAAGAACTGCCCAGCCGTTGGGACATTGATGAAGTAACCAAAGACCATCCCGTGTTCCTCGAGCGCGTGGACGGCCACATCGCGGTGGCCAACACGCGCGCCCTGCAACTGGCGAGTCTCACAGTTGCCAGCAAAGATCCGCCAGGGGGGAAGATTGATCGTGATACGACAGGTCAAGCCACGGGGATCGTCCGCGAAACCGCGCGTCAGGCGATAATCGCGGTCATCCCCAAACCAAATCACGACCGGCGCCGGCAGGCCATTGAAACCGCGCTTCAAGAACTGGCGCGCAGCGGCATCACTTCCGTGCAGGACAATTCCGACTACCAGGACTCAAAGCTTTCGTGGGACGACTTTCAGATACTGGAAGAAATCGAACGCGAGGGCAAGCTCACCGCCCGAATCACGGAGTGGCTGCACTTCAACGATCCCCTGCCGGTATTGCAGGAGTACCGCGCGGCGCATCCCCAGTCGGACATTCTGCTCCACACCGGCATGCTCAAAGGCTTCATGGATGGATCGCTAGGCTCACGCACCGCCGCGCTCCTCGAACCCTACGCCGACGACCCAACGAATTCCGGACTGCCGCAGTACCAGCAAGACGAACTGACCCAGATGACGAGGGAACGTGTGAACGCGGGATTCCAGGTCGGTTTTCACGCCATTGGCGACAAGGGCGTACAAATGGCCCTGAATGCCTTCGCCGCCGCCTCCACGGACCGTGTGGGGACGAGTTCGGAGCCCCTGAGCGCAGCGAAGGGATCCGTTCAGGCCGAACGGAGCTCGGCAGCGCTTTCGTCGGCATCTGTTCCAGACCTCCGCTTCCGTATCGAACACGCGCAAGTCACGAACTCCCAGGAGATAGCAAAGTTTAAAGAGCTGAAAGTGATCGCCTCCATGCAACCGAATCATGTGCTCACGGACATGAACTGGGCCGAAGCCCGCCTGGGCCCGAAGCGGTCGGCCTATTCCTACGCGTGGGCGTCATTCGCAAAGAAGGGAGTGGTGCTAGCCTTCGGGACTGACTATCCGGTCGAACCGGTAGCGCCGTTCCGCGGCCTCTACGCTGCCGTCACCCGCAAGAGTGAAGATGGCAAGAAGGAATACTATCCCGAGCAGAAACTGAACATGGAACAGGCCATCGCCGCGTACACCACCGGTTCAGCATTCGCTGAGTTTGCAGAAAAAAATAAGGGAACGCTAGCCCCCGGCATGCTGGCCGACCTCGTGGTGTTGGATACGGACATCACCTCCGTGGCGCCTGAAAAAATTCTGGCAACCAAGGTTCTACGCACCGTGGTGGGCGGGAAGACAGTCTACGAAGCCAAGTAGGGAATTCGGGCAAGACCGCGTGGCGACAGCCGTCCTCGGCTGTCCGGCTCAGCGAAGCTGAGCAGTTGTTCTCCTCGATACTGCCTTTCCTTCCTACCAAATACCGCCGAGCCCTGCTCGGCTGGACAGCCGAGGGCGGCTGCCCCCCCACGTGGTCCGGGGTTCTACTTCGTCTGCTACTCTAGGCGCGTGTCCCGCTCCCTCAAAGCCCACATTCTTCTGGTTCTGATCACTCTCATCTGGGGCTCGAATTTTGTAGTCATCAAGAATGCGCTGGCCGATATTTCTCCCCTCTTCTTCAATGCGGTCCGCATGAGCCTGGCAGCGGTGGTCCTGATGGCGGTTTTCTATCGCGAGCTTGGACGTCTCACGGCCAACTCCCTGCGTTCTGGACTGTTGGTGGGCTTCTTCCTATTTATGGGGAACGAACTTCAGACGGAAGGTCTGAAATATACGACGCCATCAAAATCGGCCTTCCTGACCGGAGTTTCGGTCGTACTGGTTCCCATACTCCTGGCTTTGTTCTGGAAGCGCAGTCTCAATCGCTGGACCTCGATCGGAGTGGTTCTGGCGTTTGTCGGCTTGTATCTTCTGACCATTCCGGGGACGGCCGCGGGCGGGCTCAATCTGCGGAGCATGAATCATGGTGACCTGCTTACTCTCGGGGCGGCTGTAGTGTTCGCCTTTCACATCATTTTTATTGAACACGCAACCCGGACGCAGGGGTGGCAGCAGATCACGGTGGTGCAGGTTGCCGTCACTGCCCTCCTGATGATTTTGACCTTTCCGGTGGCGGAGACGTCTTACGTCGTCTGGTCTGCGCGGGTGCTATGGGGGATCGGGATCACAGGATTTCTGAGCCTGGCGCTGGCCTTCGCCATTCAGGCCTGGGCGCAGCAATTCACTCCCGCCACCCATACCGCGCTGATCTTTACTCTGGAGCCGGTGTTTGCCTGGCTCACCTCGTTTATTTTTCTGGGAGAGCGCCTGGGCACCCGCGCCGGGATGGGAGCAGCGTGCATTCTGGCGGGATTGCTGATTTCGGAAGAGAAGGCAAGCGCCGAATCGATGGCTGTTTCTCCAGACCACGCGGCGGTCCCCAGCCAGCACGGGTAGTGGCCCCAGCGGAGCGCAACTCCGCTGTTTTTGGGAGCCGACCCAAAGTTGAAGGCGAGCCTGGCTCGCCCGCACGGGCGGGACGCCCGCGCCCACACTGCACTCGCAACACTTTTCCGCCAGCCCGCGTCTAACCCAGTAGGCTGGTGACCGCAGTTGGCAGGCGGGTATAATTAAATTTGCAGGTCATCTTCGGAGGAAGTCATTATGAATCAGCGCGCAAGCGCTCTTTGGGTACGCTTGAAGGCGAATCGGCTCGCGTACGGCATTTTTATTTTGATTACGTTGACCGTCGGTATCCTGATCGGGACGGTGATCTCCTCGGGAGTAAAGGGCCAGGACAAGAAAGCATCCTCCGATGTGACCCCTTTGACCGTGCCTTCGCCCCAGGTGCTCTCCAACCAGTTCTCGCAGATCTCCAAACAACTCGAGCCCAGCGTGGTCAACATCAACACTGAGTCCACGATCAAGACACCCCGCCGGCGCCGCGGGGCACCCAGTGGGGACGATGACGCCAACCCGTTTGACGATTTCTTCGACCGATTTTTCGGTGGTCAGGGTGGGCAGGGAGGCCAGGGGGGTGCGGGCGGTGGTTCGATCCGCGAGCGCTCCCTGGGTTCGGGCGTGATTGTGGACGCCAAAGGTTATATCGTTACCAACCGGCACGTGGTGGAGAAGGCAGACCGCATCCGGGTGAAACTGCAGGACGACCCGCCGGGAATGCTGCATGACGCCAAAGTAGTCGGATCGGACCAGGAAACCGACCTGGCTGTAATCAAGATTGAAAGTGACAAGCCGCTCCCCGTTGCAAAACTGGGCAATTCTGACAGCATGCAAGTGGGAGACTGGGTGCTTGCGGTGGGTAGTCCGTTCGGACTGCAGGAGACCGTCACTGCCGGCATCGTCTCGGCCAAAGGCCGCAATATCGTGCCCCAGCGCCAGTTTCAGTCATTCATTCAAACCGACGCTGCCATAAATCCGGGCAATTCCGGAGGTCCGCTGGTCAATATGGCGGGCGAGGTGATCGGCATCAACACCGCGATTCTTACCGACACCAACGCCTACGCCGGCGTGGGATTTGCCTTGCCCTCGAATACAGTGGCGCAGGTTTACAACCAGCTCGTCAGTCCCGATCATCGCGTCTCGCGCGGTTCGATCGGAATCATGTTCAACGCGCTGGATAATCCTGCCATTGCCAGAGTCTATGGAACCGGCTCGGGTGTGACCATTTCAGATGTGACCCCGGGAAGTCCGGCCGAGCAAGCCGGCCTGAAGGTGGGCGATACCATTGTCGCCGTAGACGGCAAGTCGGTGAAGAACGGCGATGAACTGGTCTCCGACATTGCAGCCCGCAAGCCGGGCTCGAAAATCGCAGTCGGATTCATCCGCGATGGCAAAAAGCAGGAAGCGACTGCCACCGTGGCCGACCGGGCCAAGCTGTTTGCCGCGCGACTGGGTGACGAAGATGAAGGCGGCCCGGAGAGCGGACCCAAGGAGAGCAAACTCGGCGTAAGCGTCCAGACCCTTACCCAGGAGATGGCGGACCGCCTCGATGTCCCCGCCGCCAAGGGCGTGATCGTGAAGGATGTGAAGACCGGATCGTTTGCCGAAGATGTCGGGTTGAGTCGGGGCGACATCATCCTCGAGATCAATAAGCAGCCGGTGGACAATGAAGACCAGTTTGCCCGCGCCTCTGCCACATTAAAGAGCGGCCAGGATGTCGTATTCCTGGTACGCCAACGGGGCGCCGGCCGCGACGGTGGAACCATCTTTCTGGCCGGTACACTTCCGTAACCGGAAGCTGGCACAAAGAGGGCTGGCACTGAAGGCAGGGATGGTTTACCCTGCCTGCTCGATCAGGAATAGCTGGTAACCGAACCGAGAGTTACTCCGGACCACGACCTTGAAACTGAGAAGCCCCATTTCGACGACCTGTTTGAGCGCAGGCTGCATTGTGCTCCTGGCCTGTGGCGCGGTTTCAGGGCAGACCAAAAGCCAGTCGCCGACTCCGGCAACCCCGGCCACAACCAACTCCTCGCCGAAATCGCAGAACGTGTCGGCTCACTCGACCGCCCGCAAGACCAGGAAATCACGCAAGAGCGCAAAGTCACATCGTGGGCAGCAGAAGATCGATCCCACGCGCTGCCGCGAGATCCAGGAAGCGCTGATTCGCGAACACTATCTCGACGGTACCGCCTCCGGAACCTGGGACGCAAAATCGCAGGCCGCAATGCAGCGCTACCAGGCGGACAACGGCTGGCAGAGCAAATCGGTCCCCGATTCCCGGGCTTTGATCAAGATGGGACTGGGCCCGGACCACGAGCATCTGTTGAATCCGGAGAGCGCGATGACGTCGCAATCGGGACCGCCCCACGCCTCGCCGATGATGGGCCAAAGCCCCGCCATGGTAAACCCGCCTCAGAGGTAGATTGGCATTGCTCGTTAGTCATTCGTCGTTGGCCAATGCGACCAGTGCTAACGACTAGCGACCAACGACTAACGCCCGTTCTTTTTCATCACTGGATTGGGAAAATATGGCAGTGGTTTGTCACTGATGATGGCGCGAGGATTGTCATCGACCAGCGCCCGGGCCACTTCATCGCCGCAGAGTTTAGCGACCTTATCTCTCGCCGTTGAGAGCGATGGAGTGCGGTGCTTGGTGTCATGGGCATCGGTCGCTAACACGTGCACTGCGTCCCGCTCGAGCAGCCACTCGGCGGCGCGCAGAACTTTTTGACCCCACATTCCGGTCACCGCCGAGGCGGTCACTTGCACCGCGCAACCCTGATCTACCCACTCGAGAACGCGCTCCTGGGTCTGTTGCAGGATGGGATTGCGCTCGGGATGAGTGATGACGGGCGTGATGCCAACATCAGCCATCCGGGTGAAGCACTCGTTGATTTGCGACGGAATGCTGTAGTTGCTCAGCTCCACCAGCAGGTAATGGCTGTCCTCAATGGTGTAGCGCTCGGGCGAAATCAGGACGTCCCGCAGGTTGTCGTAAGAGAGATGGAAATCGCAGCCCAGGGTCAACCGCGGTTTCTCGCCCACCAAAGCTTTGAGATATTCGAGGTTACTCGCCAGATCAGGCCGGCTGTAGCGAAAGCGCTCGTTAGCGTGGGGAGTGGCTACGATGTGCTCGATGCCGTCTTCCGCCGCCATGCGACACATTTCCAGCGACGTCTCCCACGACGAAGGACCGTCGTCCACCAAAGGCAGAATGTGGCAATGGATGTCGATCACGTGAACGTCCGCGGGGAGAGGCTGTGTCGTGATTTAAGCAGATTTTAAGAGAAAGACCAAGGGAATGGCCTGTACGCCGTTAAGTTCTCTAAACTTTCGTCATCAGGGTAACCGCCATCCCGGTTACTCGAAGCCCGCTGTGCTGAATGTGGGCGCGAGCGTCACGCTCGTGCAGTGCCCGGCACGAGCGTGGGGGCTTGCGCCCACATAAAACCTACTTGCCCATGGTCAGGACGACACGGAAGCGGGCCCGTCCGCTGATCATTTGATCGTAGGCTTCCGCGACTTTTTCCAGTGGATAGCGCTCGATCATGGGGCGCACTCCACTCTGCAAACTGAACTGTAACGTGTCCTCGGAGTCTTTGGCGGTACCGGAGGGCCACCCGCGAACAGTTCGGCGGCCGAAAATGAGTTGCACAGGAGTGGTGGTAAGAGGCTCCATGGTGGCGCCAACGATGACTAACTTCCCGTCTGGCCCCAATCCATCCACCAGAGCAGAGATCGCCTTCGAATCGGGTGCGGTGGCGAGAATCACGCTGGCGCCGCCCAGAGCTTGCAACGAGGCGGCAGGCGAGCCGGCATCGGTATCAATGTAGTGGTGCGCACCCAGTTTCCTGGCCAGTGGTTCTTTGTCTCCGCCACGGCCGATCGCGACCGTGCGGAAACCCATCTGGCGCGCGTACTGAATTCCCAAATGACCCAGGCCGCCGATGCCTTGCACCGCAACCAGATCGCCCGCCCACGCCCCGGCGTGGCGCAGCGAGTTGAACACCGTAATACCGGCGCAGAGCAGCGGCGCGGCTTCGTCCGCTGCGAGATCCTCAGGCATGGCGGCGACCGCCTCAGCGGGGACTATCACGTATTCTGCGTAGCCGCCATCGAAACTGACGCCGGTAATCTTCTCGAACTGGCAAAGAATGAAGTGGCCTCGACGACAGGGGTCGCACTTAAAACAATGTCCGCCATGCCAGCCGACACCTACCCGCTGTCCGGGCTTCCATTGCGTGACGTCAGGCCCTACCGCCTCGATGCGCCCGGCGATTTCATGGCCCGGGACGCGGGGGTACGTCAATCCGGGAAACCCCGTCTCCTTGACGATGGCGTCACTGTGGCAGACGCCGCAAGCTTCAACCTTGATTCGGACCTGGGCACGGCCGGGCTCCGGAATCGGGCGCTCGACTATTTCGAAATTTCCACCAGGCTTACTGACTTGTACGGCTTTCATGAGTTTAGTCCTCAGGAATTCGCAGCTATGACCACGAGTCTGGAAGCGGTTGTTTGGGTTACAGACTATAGATGGGAGAGCCAAGAGCGAAGATGCAGAAATCCTTTTTTCATTCTCGCTGGAATGCGAAAGGGTGCCCCGTACCCGTCTCTCCGTTCTTTGGAGAGACAGGGCGGGCGAAGGGCCCGTGGCATTTCACGAGCGCGGACGCTCGCGCCCACAATTTTACTTGTATCTCTCCGCGATGAACTCGCTGATTGATTGATAGGCCTTGGTCAGCGTCGCCTCGTCGGGCAGGAATACGATACGGAAATGACGGGTGCCAGCCTTCTGGCCAAAGCCGGATCCGTGGACCACGAGCACGTGCTTGGCGCGGCACAGTTCCTTGACGAAGACATCGTCGCCTTCCTTGATATCGATGCGGGGGTAGGCGTAGAACGCGCCCCGGGGAGAGACACAGCTCAAGCGAGGTGTTGCGTTACACCATTGCACCGTGAGATCGCGCCGGGCGCGAAGTTTGTTGCGCACTTCCACCAGATGGTCCTGAGGCCCGTCCAGCGCGGGCTTGATGGCGTACTGTTCGGGATGATTGGCGCACAGGCGCGCCCGCAGCAGACGATGAATACCTTCGACGTAAGGTTTCACCGCGGCAGCATCGCCGCTGACTACTCCCCACCCGATGCGCCAGCCCGGCGCCAGATAATTCTTGGATAGCCCGCCGAAAGTCACAACCGGAACATCGGGAGCGATGGCCGCGATCGAGAGATGCTGGCTCTTTTCCGACTCATCCAGAATCAGCTTGTCGTAAATCTCATCGGCAAAGATGACCAGGTTGTTGCGTCTCGCCAACTCCGCCAATTGTTCCAGCATTCGGCGCGAGCAGACTGCGCCGGTAGGATTATTGGGATTGATCAGAACGATGGCGCGAGTGCGCCCGTTGATCTTATGCTGAATGTCGATCAGATCAGGCTGCCAGCCGTCGTCTTCGTTCAGGTTGTAAGGAGTGATCGGAATGCCAAGTTTGCACAACACCGCCGAATACAAGGGATAATCCGGACTGGGAGTTAAAATGTGCTCGCCGGGATTGATCAGGGCAGTAAGCGCTATGTCTACGGCTTCGCTGGCGCCCGAAGTCACGAACGCATCCTGGATCGTGGAAATGCCTTTGCGTGCCGCCTCGCCGCGAATCGCCTCCAGCGCTTCCGGAATGCCGGGCGACGGGGCATAGCCATTCTTGCCCTCCCGCATTGCTTTATAGACGGCCTCGATCAAATGGGCAGGAGTCTTGAAATCAAAAATGTTGGGATCACCGACGTTGAGCGCCAGGACCTTGTGGCCTTGACGAGTGACCTCGTCCGCAACCGACGCCAGGTCGCGGATGGCGTAGCGGACGTTGTCGAGACGCTGGGCGGCGGCGACCTCGCGGATTTGCGCGCTGGGCATGGGGCTCCGTCTAAAGTAAAGCTCTTAACCGCAAAGGTTAAAAAACTGCCGCAAAGGGCGCAAAGGAATTCTTTGCTTGGTGATCTTTGTGCGACCGACGACTGACGACTGGTTTTAGTCCACTCTATCGATCTGCGCTTTCTGCAGACGGTCGGAGTAATCCACGTAGACCGCCTTCCACTCGGTGTAGAAATCAATGGCACCCATGCCGCCTTCGCGGTGGCCGTTACCCGTAGCCTTGACGCCGCCGAAGGGCAGATGCACCTCGGCGCCGATGGTGGGCGCATTGATGTAGGTGATGCCGGCATGCAGATCGCGCATGGCGGTGAACGCCTTGTTCACGTCCTTGGTATAAAGTGCGGACGACAGTCCGTACTCGATGCCGTTGGCGATGGCGATCGCGTCTTCCAGATCTTCGCAGGGAATAATGGACACGACCGGTCCGAAAATTTCCTCCTGCGCGATGCGCATTTTGGGATCGACATCCACGAATACCGTGGGCTCCATGAAGTAACCATACTGGTATTCGCCCTGGTCGAGGCGGTTGCCGCCGCACTTCATCTTTGCGCCTTCGGACTTGCCGATCTCCACATAGCTCAGGTCGGTCTTGAGCTGGGCTTCGTTAATGGCCGGGCCCATCTCAGTGTTCTCATCGATGCCATTGCCCACCTTCAGACGCTTGGCGCGGTCCACATAGCGCTCCACGAACTCGGCGTAGACGCCCTTCTGCACGATGATGCGACTAGTAGCTGTGCAGCGCTGGCCGGTGGTGCCGAAGCCGCCCCAGAGGCCGCCTTCGATGGCCAGGTCGAGATTGGCGTCGTCGAGCACGATCATGGGATTCTTGCCGCCCAGTTCCAACGAACAGTGCTTGAAGCTCTTCGCAGCCGTGGTACCAACGATGCGGCCGACTGCGGTCGAACCGGTCAGTGAGATGGCGCGGACTTCGGGATGCTCCATCAGTGGCCCGCCCACTTGGGGGCCGAATCCGCTGACAATGTTGATCACGCCTTTGGGCACGCCCGCGTCAGACAGCGTCCGCACCAGGTTGTAAGTGGAGAGGGGTGTGTCCTGGGCCGGCTTGATCACGCAGGTATTGCCGCATACGATCGCGGGCAGCAGCTTCCAGGATGGAATCGCCATGGGGAAATTCCACGGCGTGATCATGCCGCAGACGCCGATGGGAGTCCGTACCGCCATGGCGAATTTGTTAGGCAGCTCCGATGGTGTGGTCGGCCCAAACATGCGGCGGCCTTCGCCGGCAAAGTAGTAAGCGGTGTCGATTGCTTCCTGGGTGTCGCCGCGAGTTTCCTTGAGTATCTTTCCCATCTCGCGAGTCATGTCGCGGGAGTACTCTTCTTTCCGTTCCAGCAGCATTTCAGCGGCGCGAAAGACAATCTCGGCGCGGCGCGGGGCGGGTACCAGACGCCACTTGGCAAAGGCGTTGCGGGCGGCTTCAACCGCTGCGTCTACGTCGGCTTTGGCGGACTTCTGGAAGATGCCGACGACATCGCGCGTATCGGCGGGATTGCGGTTCTCAAACGTTTCTCCGGTCGAAGAGTCCACCCACTCGCCGTCAATGAAGTTCTTATAGACCTTGGTTGTAGGGCTGGTGCCGAGCATGGCTGGGCTGGTCAGAGTGTCGGTTGCCATAAGTCTCCTAAGGTGCGGGGAAGAATGCCGTGAGCCTCTATGCTACAGGTGGGGTTGAGGGTCGAGCAAGCGGGAGTACTTTGTAGCGCCGGCATCCTGCCGGCCCGATGGGCGGGCTTTGCCCGCCGGGTTAGGAAGCATAGCGGAGGGCGAGAGGCCCTCCGGACAGCCGGCGGGACGCCGGCGCTACGAGATTCCCCTTCGCGTCCGTTTTTAGTCTGGAGCTTTGCAGAAGTGCCGTCCGCTTGACAAGCCTCGGACGAGAGTACAAAATCCCGGCCTTCCCTCGTCGATTCTCAGGAGGGCAAGGGAACTATTGGGTTAGCGACAACGTACTGAGTCGAGGACGCCTGGACCGGCGTCCCGGGAGCGAATCTTCGTGGAATTGCAGATCCAGAGTTTATCCAAGGTCTATAAGAACGGCGTCCGCGCGCTGGACAACGTCTCTCTGACGATTCCCGTGGGCATGTATGGATTGCTCGGCCCCAACGGCGCGGGTAAATCCACATTGATGCGTACCATTGCCACGCTACAGGAGCCCGACAGCGGCGAGATCCACCTGGGCACGCTGAACGTGCTGCGGCAGAAGCAGGAGTTGCGCCAGACGCTAGGCTACCTTCCGCAGGAGTTTGGCGTGTATCCGCGGACCTCGGCCCAGGAAATGCTGAATCATCTCGCGTTGCTGAAGGGCATCACCGACGCTAAACAGCGCAAGGACACTGTGGAAGCGCTGCTCAACCGCACCAATCTTTACGAGCATCGCAAGAAGGCACTGTCTGGGTTTTCCGGTGGCATGCGCCAGCGTTTCGGCATTGCGCAGGCACTGCTGGGCAACCCGCGCCTGCTGATCGTGGACGAACCGACCGCAGGTCTCGATCCGGGAGAGCGCAATCGCTTTTACAGTCTGCTCTCGGAAATCGGCGAGGACGTCATCGTGATCCTCTCCACGCACATCGTGGAGGACGTGATGGAGTTGTGCACCAACATGGCCATCATTCACCAGGGCAAGGTGCTCTTTGCCGGCGCTCCCAGCGAAGCGGTCAAGTCGCTCGAAGGACGCCTCTGGCAGAAGTCAGTGGCCAAGTCCCAGGTCAAAGATCATGAGCAGCGCTATCGTGTTATCTCCAGCAAACTGATTGCGGGCAAGCCGCTCATCCACATCTATTCCGTCGAGAACCCCGGTGACGGCTTCACGCCGGTTAGCGCGGACCTGGAAGACGTTTTCTTCAGCCGCATTTCCGGCATCGTCTGAGGCCATCCATGTTTAAACAGTTCTTCAACTTCGAGGTCCGGTTCTGGCTGCGCTCCTGGATGCTTTGGGTATTTTTCCTGATTGTGGCCTTGATGTTTTTCGGGGCAGCCAGCAGCGATCAAATCACCGTCGGCAGCTCGCTGAAAAATACATATCGCAATGCTCCCTGGGTCGTGGAAAACTTCTACGCAGTTTGCAGCCTGCTGACGCTGCTGATGACGACAGCGTTCGTGAACTCAGCCGCCTCGCGTGATTTTGCTCATAACACCCACCAGATCCTGTTCAGCACGCCGATACGCAAACTGGATTACCTGGCGGGACGCTTTCTGGGCTCCGCTCTGATAGCCGTCATTCCGCTGCTGGGCGTATCGGTCGGGATCTTGGCTGCGAAGTACATGCCCTGGGTGGACGCGGAACGCTGGGGGCCGGTGGTGTGGGCAGCGCACTGGAGAGCGATTCTGGTTTTTGCCGTCCCCAACACCCTGTTCATCGCGGCGCTCATTTTCGCCATCGCGGTGCTGACGCGGAGCACAGTCGTTTCATTTCTGGGCAGCCTGGGCCTGCTCGCGGGATACGGAATTTCGCGGGTGCTCACCAGCGACCTGAAAAACCAGAAACTGGCGGCGCTGATCGATCCCTTTGGCATCGATCCTTTTCTCTACGCCACCAAATACTGGACCGTGGCCGAAAAGAACACGCTGGCCATCGGCTACTCCGGATACATGCTCTGGAACCGCCTGATCTGGCTGGGGGTTGGGGCTATGATCTTTGCTTTCGCCTACTGGCGCTTCAGTTTTGCGGAACGGAGTCCGAGAAAAAAGAAAGTAAAGGCTCAGGAGAGCGTTTCAATCACCACCGCGGCGATTCCAGTGGCTGCCAGAAACTTCGGCGCCGGCGCGGAGTGGTTGCAATTCTGGGGCACGGTAAGAATTGAATTCAGGCGATTGGTGAGGACGACATCGTTCATCGTGATCACCGCTTTCGCTCTGCTGAATTGTGTGCCGGCGCTGATCTACAGCAACACGGAAGGCTTTGGAAACACGTTTCTGCCGGTTACGTATCGCTTGCTCGAAGTCATAGCCGGGACGCTCTACCTGTTTCTGATCGCGATGATCACCTATTTCGCGGGCGTCCTGGCGTGGGAGGAGCGGGACAGCGGCACTGACGAAGTGCACGATGCGCTCCCCAATCCGGAGTGGCCCACGTACCTGGCCAAGCTCACGGCCCTGATGGGCAGCATCGTGATTATTCTGGGCGTGGCCATGTGCGCCGCGCTCTTGGTGCAATTCTTCCATGGGTATCATCGCTACCAAATTGGTCTATACGTTGGGAACTTGTTTGGTATCGACCTGCTCGGGTTCGTTTTTCTGGCCATTCTCGCGTTCTTTATCCATGTCATCTCACCCAACAAATACGTCGGCTACTTCGGATACATCGCCTTCCTCATCCTGACCACGTTTATCTGGTCACCGTTACACATCGCCACGTACCTGGTCCAGTTCGGCCAGGCGCAGACCATGACGTACTCCGATTTCTTCGGCTACGCTCCGTTCATCGAGAGTTGGGCCTGGTTCATGCTGTACTGGACGGCGTTTTGCGTTTTCCTCGCGGCGGCCACAATCCTGCTATGGCAGCGCGGACGCGAAACCAGCTGGCGCAGCCGGATCAGGAATGCACGGCTGCGCTTCCAAGGTGCCGTGCGCTTTGTAACCGTCGCGTCCGCGATTGCTTTTGTGGCCACGGGCTGCTGGATTTTTTACAACACCAAGGTCCTCAATACCGTCCGAAGCGAAAACGACGCTGATCGTTTACTGGCCGACTACGAGAAGACTTACAAGAAGTTCGAGGACCAACCCGAGCCGCGGATCACAGACGTGAAGTATGGCATCGACCTGTATCCCAAATCGCGAAACATGTCCATGCGCGGGCAGCAGACCATCGTGAACCAGACCCCAAAGCCGCTGACCGCAATCCATTTCACGCTGGACAAGGACTATCAAACCACGATCGAGATACCCGGAGCGAAACTCTCCCAGGACGACCAGCGACTGCACTACCAGATTTATGAGTTGACCACGCCGATGCAGCCTGGCGAGTCGCGCGTGATGCAGTTCACCATGAAGACCCAGTTGCGGGGCTTCGAAAACTCGCTCACCAATCACGCGGTGCTGCCGAATGGCACCTTCATCCATAGTCGAATCGTCCCCCAGATCGGGTACCAGGCTGGCAACGAATTGGACGACAAGAACAAGCGCAAACGGTTCGGACTCAAAGAAAAAGACCTGATGCCGGCGCTCGAGCAGAACTGCAACGCCGACTGTCGCGATAGCTACATCAGCAGCAACTCGGACTGGGTGAATGTTGAAACCGTGATCAGCACCTCGCCCGATCAGATCGCGATTGCCCCGGGTTCGTTAGAAAAAGAATGGACGGAGAATGGCCGCCGCTACTTTCACTACAAGCTCGACCATTCCGGGCTGAACTATTACTCATTCCTGTCGGCGCGCTACGAGATTGCCCGCACCGAGTGGAATGGCATCAATATCGAGGTCTATTACCTGAAAGAGCAGCCCAGGAATGTTCCCAAGATGCTGAACTCGGTGAAGAAGTCGTTCGATTATTACATCAAGAACTTTGGCCCCTATCCCCAGAAAGAAGCGCGCATTATCGAATTCCCGCGCCTGGAGCGCTTCGCCGAGGCCTTCCCCGGGACCATGCCGTACTCCGAGTCGATCGGTTTCATTGCCAACATCGAGAAGCCGGACGACATCGACATGGTCTTTTACGTAGTTGCCCACGAAATGGGACATCAATGGTGGGGCCATCAAGTGGTGGGGGCGAACATGCAAGGAGCGACGTCGCTGGTTGAAACCCTGGCCCAGTACTCGGCGCTGATGACCATGGAAAAAGAATACGGCCGCGACACCATGCGTAAATTCCTGCAGTACGAAATGGACAACTACCTGCGTTCGCGCGGCGCCGAACTACTGAAAGAGCGTCCGTTGTTGCGGGTGGAGGCCTCGCAGGGTTACATCCACTATCGCAAGGGAAGTGTCGTGATGTACTACCTGCGCGAGATGATTGGCGAAGAAGCGGTAAACCGCGCGCTGCGCAAGCTACTGAACAAATATGGATACCAGCCGCCTCCGTATCCCACCTCGTACGCCCTAGTGGATGCGCTGCGCGAGGAAACGCCGCCGCAACTGCAATACTTGCTGCAGGACCTGTTTTATGACATCACGTTATTTTCCAATCGTGCGGTGACCGCGACCGCCCACAAAGGACCGGACGGCAAATACCACGTCACGGTCGAAACCGAGGCCCGCAAGTTCAAAGCCGACGACAAGGGCAACGAAACCGAAGTCCCGGTCGACGACTGGATCGAGGTGGGAGCGCTGGCCGCTCCAGAAAAGGGAAAGCGCTTTGGCAAAGTTCTGCACCGCGAACGGGTGCACATGACCAGCAGCAAAGCCAGCTACAATTTCACCACCGA
>Ga0207100_1045_pt1 | contig 32163 bp, 26 predicted proteins | sample Alteio_BWMinHeat_82_FD_153520 | JGI IMG/M metagenome (GOLD analysis project Ga0207100, IMG submission 153520) | Enriched cells from forest soil in Barre Woods Harvard Forest LTER site, Petersham, Massachusetts, United States -... | ecosystem: Environmental > Terrestrial > Soil > Temperate forest >...
TAAAAGACTATGTTGGAAACCATTGCGGTGGTTCTTTTGGTTCTGTGGGGCGTGGGATTGGTCACTTCGTACACGATGGGGGGATTTATTCACCTTCTGTTGGTCCTCGCCATTGTTGCCGTGCTGATCAGGGTCATCCAGGGCCGTAAAGTATTGAGTTGAGATCATCCGTCATAACAAAGGAGAAACAAACATGAAAAAAAACAAAATGAGATGGCTGGCCGCCGTATTGATCGGCACAGGCATGACATTGAAGATGCCCGTGGTCCGCGCCGGCGAAAAGTCCGAGGAAGCCGCGACAGATCAGTTCGAACGTCATCACAACGTTCATGACATTTACGGGGAGGTCGGCTCGCTGGAGAAACGCATCAAAAGAGATCAGCTGGTGATCAAAAATAAGCCACAAGATGGAAATGTGACTGTGATGCGAAACGACAAGGCGAAGCTGAGCAAGGACATCGCTCTTTGCCGGGCTGAAATCCGTGACTTAAACGCCAGACTGGATGCCCTGGAAAAAGAGACCCCGGGGAGCACTCTCAATTGAAAACAGCCGTCTTTGTCAGTCTGCTTGTAGGGGTTCTCACCCCTTGCCTCCGGGGGGAATACACACCCCCCCTGGTGGTTGGGCAGGCCCCGGAAGCGGATGCGCTCTTCGCCCCCCTCCAGGGAGACCCTCGGGAACTCCATCTCTCGATGGGCCTGGCCCTCCCGGACAAGGAAAAGACGGTGGCGGAAGTGGCGATCGGACACTACTACGGGATTTATCGCTGGGCGCTCCCGAATGATGCGGGCTACACACAACTGAACATCGGGGGCGGCATCTTCCCGCGTTTTAACTTCGCCGACAACAAACACCTGCAAGTCGTCGATTTCTACGCCAGCCTCCCCTTCGACATCAGGATGGGACGGTGGTCCGGACGGTTCATGTTCTATCACGTCAGCTCGCATCTCGGGGATGACTACATCAGGGACAACCCGGGGCTGGTCACGGATAAGAATTCCTGGAACAGTCTCCGATCCACCCTTTCCTGTGATGTGGACCGTTTCCTGCGTCTCTATGGAGGATACACCTATCACCTCATGGCTTATCCGGCCACGCAACAGCATCAGGCCGCCCAGGGCGGACTGGAGATTCATTTCAAACCATTCGTCCAGGACCGCGCCCAAATTTACTGGGCCAACGACGCGCAGTGGTGGGAGCGAACGGCCTGGAAGACCCAGTTTAACTCTCAACTCGGGGTCAAGATAGGAAAGGACGCCGCAAACGGACGGAGTATTTCCTATTACGTGGAGTACACCGACGGCCCTGAATATTACGGCCAGTTCTTCACGGCCCAGGAAACCCGGATCGGCCTGGGCATCAAGTTCGAGATCAGTTAAGGAGCATACTCAAAGGTTTCTCGCGTGACCCTCAATAAATTTACGCTGCTCATCGTCTTCTCGGGTCTGGCCGTTCCTTCGCTTCGGGCGGACGAGATGGTTCGTTATCATACGGACGCTTTGAGATACGAACTTTATTCGGATACTCCCTCGATGACAACTCAGCTCATGTATTTTGACAACGAGGACAACACGTCGGACGCCGGGGTGGTCAAGTCGGAAGCGACGAATGATCAGACCGTCGTCAACAAGGGGCGCGCCTCCCTCAAAATGACCTTTCATATGCCGGCAGGCCCTCAATTCTATTCCGGATGGTTTTTTCTGCGTTCCGAAGGAACGGTGGACATTTCCGACAAGGCCAAGGTGGCGTTTAACCTCAGAACGAGCCCCGGCGTCGACCCTCATTGGGTGCAAGTGGGCATTCGTTCCACCAATGTTCCGGCCGGTTCCAACCATGCCAAGATCTACCTGTCGGAGCTCGGCATTCAGAAAATACCCTCAGACAAGTTTATGCACATCGAAGTCCCCACCTCCATGCTTCAGGATCGCGAACCGGACCTGGACCTCACCCGCGTCAAAGAAGTTTTCATCGTCGGCATCGTGGGTCCGGACAAACCTCTGTCCGGGCAGTCTCTCTGGATCGACGGGCTGACCTGGCAATGGGGCTTCACCCGGGTCGCCGGTGGACTCAAAGCCACTCTTTCCTCCGGGGTGCTGTTCGATACCGCCCAGTGGAATTTGAGACCGGATGCCTTGCGGATATTGGACGCCGTGGCAAAAGAGATGGAGGGGTATAGGGATCACCGGACTCACTTCGACGGCGGCACGGACATCCGGGGCGGCGATGAGTATAACATGGACCTTTCCCGAAAACGGGCCCGGTCCGTGGCCGATTATTTGACCAGGAAAGCCGGCCTGGATCCCCATAAAGTGATTGTGACCGGCTTCGGGAAAACCAATCCGGTCGCGCCGAATGATACGCCGGAAAATATGCAAAGAAACCGCCGCGTCGAGATCTTCATTGAGGACGGAACCAAACCCGCGACAGAGGATCAAACCATCAAACCCGGAGGATAGTTTATGCCAACGATAACAACATTGCCGTACCTGACCTACCAGGTCAAAAACGAATTGAAGCCAGGGCCGTTGGAAGGCCTTTCGGAGAAAATGATCGACCAACACTGGATGCTTTATAAAGGCTATGTCACGAACGTCGACCTGTTGAACAAGACCGTTTGGGACTGTCTCGACTCCGGCGGAGAGCTTAACGAACCCCGGATGGCCGAAGTTCAGCGCAGGCTCGGGTTCGAATACAACGGGATGATTCTTCACGAATATTACTTTGGAGCGCTGAAAAAAGGTGCCCGGGCACCCTCCTCGTCTTCTGATCTTCACAAAAAGCTGGGTGACGATTTCGGCGGTTTCGATCGGTGGCGGAAGCAATTCGTGGAAATCGGGAAGATGCGGGGCGTGGGTTGGGTCATTGCCTATTTGGATCCATTTTCTCAGCGGTTCATCAATGCGTGGGTCAGCGACCATGAGATCGGAAATATCACGGGTTTCATCCCCGTTGTCGCCATGGACGTCTGGGAACATGCTTATGTGACCGATTACGGGACCAATGCGGAGGGACGAGAAAAATATATAGAGGCCTTCTTCCGAAATCTCGATTGGGACGTTATCGCGGAGCGATTGAGCCTGGCCCTGCAATCCAAGGTCGCTTCCCGGGGAAAACTGCTTGGCTAAAAATCATCTGTTGCCTATCCGTATCCTGTTGACCGGCCTCCTCGCGCTCAACGGGTTCGCGCCGGGGGCGGTCCTTGCCGAGGAGCCTGTCCCGGCCGCCTCACCCACGTTGCCGGAGGGGGTTCACAACTGGGAAACTGGAGCCAATAAGAGCTACCTGATTCCAGCCCTTGAGATCCCGGGCTTCCTCACCATCCTCAATGTGTACGACAGGTTCCGCTACGGCAACGATGTTTATGGCACGACCGTGGACACCACCTGGAAGCACATTCGTCAGGAGAATTGGCAGTATGACCAGGACCCCTTCAAAGTCAACCAGCTGTTTCATCCGTATCAGGGGTCTATGTTCCATGGATTCGCACGATCAGCCGGCCTCGGCTTTTGGACTGCGTGGTTCTATGACAACGTGGGCAGCTATCTCTGGAAGATGGGTGGGGAGACGGGGGAACCTTCTCTCAATGACCAGATCACGACGGGTCAGGCTGGAAGCTTCTTCGGGGAAGCGCTATTCCGAATGGCCAACCTCCTGCTCGAGGGCGGGGGTGAGCACCCCGGCGCTGGACGCGAGTGGGCTGCGGCGGTGGTTTCTCCGCCGACCGCTTTGAACCGCCTGGTCTTCGGCGACCGGTTCAAAACCTTGTTCCCAAGCCATGACCCGGCCACTTTCCTGCGCTTGCGGCTCGGCACGACCATCACTTCAAATATCAGCGAGCTGGGCACCTCAAACGCCTATACCCGGGAGAAGGCGACCGCGGACCTCTCTCTCGAATACGGGCTTCCCGGGAAGCCCGGTTATACTTATGACCGCCCTTTCGACTATTTTGATTTCCAAATCACCGCCCACGCCAACAGCACAGACCCTTTTGAGGACGTCATGGTCCGGGGCCTCCTCTACGGAAAGAAATACGAGGCGGGCGACAACTATCGGGGTATATGGGGCCTCTACGGGAGCTACGACTACATATCGCCAGAGATCTTCCGCGTCTCGAGCACGGCCGCATCGCTTGGAACCACCGCCCAGTGGTGGCTTTCTCCCGCAGTGGCGCTGCAAGGCTCGGCTCTTGGCGGCCTCGGCTTCGGCGCGGCCGGCGCCGCTGCGAGTACGACCGAACGCGACTATCACTATGGAGCGACCCCGCAGGGGCTCTTCGCGCTGCGCATGATCTTTGGCAACATGGCTATGTTGGACGCAGCGGCGCGCGAATACTTCGTTGCGCCGCGCTATTTCAGCGGCCTGGGCACCACCGACGCAAAAGGATCGGAGCAGATCGCCCGCGTCAACACATCATTCACCCTGCACCTTTGGGGTCCCCATGCCATCGGGATCCAGTACGTCATCACGCGCCGGGACGCCTACTATCCCGACATCGCCGACCGGCACCAGACGATCGGAACCGTCAGCTTTGCCTATAACTATCTCTTTGGCTCTCATTTTGGCGCCACCGAATGGCGCGCCATCGAGGACCGCGAACGGTGACGGGAGGACACGCCATGAATAAAGCCATCTCAATCGCGCTTCTGACCGCGGGTATTATCCTGATGGTTTATGGCGCGAACGCCTCGGACTCGTTGAGTTCCGGTGTCTCCCGTTTCTTCACCGGTTCGCCCACAGACAAAACCGTCTGGCTTCTGGTGGGGGGTCTGGTTTCAGCGATTGTCGGGTTTTTTGGGTTGTTCCGAGGGTCGGAGAGGAATTAGAAATCCTAAAACAGGCACAAAAACGCGCCGGAGAGAAGCGGCAGCCAAAAATTATCGTTCCATGGCATGGGCAGCCATTCAATGAAGGACGCGGCGGCGGCGCCCACGACCGGAATCCACCAGGCCATGAACCCCCTCATCAAAATCGTTCCCACGATCCAGCAACCGATAAAACACGCGGAGGTCCCTTCCCATGTCTTCGGCCCCGACCCAATAGGATGACGGCCCCAGGTTTTTCCCACCAGACCGGCCAGGCCGTCCCCCACGGCCAGATACCAGACTCCCACGATCGCCAGCCTATAGTCGGGGATTAACCAGATCGCTGCTGTTGATCCCGCCAGGGTCCAAAAGATGCCCGAGAGCTGGTTGACTTCCTTCTCTCTCTGGATACCGCCGAAAAAGCGCAACAACCGCTGATTGAGGGATGGACTGTTCAGGCGGGCGATCTCCAAAGAACCTTCCAAAATCAGGAGGCCGCCCAGTACAGCCAGACTGTGCGAGCGCGAAAGAAGCATCGCCCCACCCGCATAAAGCGCGGAAAGGAAATGGAAAGCTTTCCGTTTGAATTCCGTATACACTCCTTCTATTTCATGTCCTCAAGATGCTTTTCAAGGATGCGCCGGGCGGTGACTTGAAGGGAGCGTTCTTCTTGCTTTGCCAAACCCTTTAAACGGCCATAGAGACCGACGGTGAGATGAATAACGATCACTTTCGTGAAGCCGGCCAACTGGTAAAAGAGGCGTCCGACTGGATAATTTTTCTTCTTCATATCTTATTCTATCAGTCAATGCTGTAGTATACAAGTATTATTATTGTAGTATACTATTATTTAATAATTCGCCGGGAAGGCTGAACGGTCCGGTTTGAAAAGAGACCTTGGCTAAGCTAACATCCCCCAAGCGGGGCTGGCCAAAGTCTCTGCTCGAGGAGGAAAGTAAAAATGAACAGAATGAAAGATACCTTCTTTAAGGTACTATTCACCGTGCTGCTGGGATCCAGCTTTGCGCTGGCGGTGGCCCACAGCACCGGTGTTTCGGGAACATCGGGAAGCTCAGACAGCGTCGGGACGAATGGAACCGCGTCGGGTAACCCCGACGATAGCAATGCCATCGTGCCGGGATCTTCCAATCCGGGGACGGTCCCCGGCACATCCAGCAAGGCCCCGGAGGGCGAGAGTGGAACCACTGTCTCGGAGGGCGCTCAAAACAGGGCGGTGACTCCGGGCGGGATGCAGACAACGCCCGGCGGCTCGGGAGCCAACATCAGCAATACCCCTTCCAACATCACTCCCGCCACGACGCCCCCGCTTCAGTAGCACGGGTGAAGATTAATCATCCCTCTCATCGAGAAATCGGTGAGAGGAGTTTCATATGAACCCATCCACTCTGACTCAAACGTTCAGGAAACTCTTCGCATCGTATTCCCTCCCTGCGCTCGACGACCCCATCCGTGCGGAGCTTTTTAGTATCGAACGTCTGGAACAATACGCGGCATTTCTTGCTGACAGCCAGGGACTCAAAGCCCGCCGTTCACGAGGGCGCGAACTTCTTCCGCGCGTCATAGAAAACAGACGCGTGCTCAATAACGCCTACCGCCATATCACGCTGGACATCCGCAAAGACAAAACCATGACGCCCGCGGCCGAATGGCTGATCGATAACTTCTTTATCATTGAAGAGCAAATCAGACAGATCCTGGAAGATCTTCCACCGGGGTTTTACCGCGAGCTTCCCAAGCTCGTCGATGGCCCGCTGGCAGGGTACCCCCGTGTTTTCGGGGTGGCATGGTCTTTCGTTGCCCATACGGACAGCCGTTTTGACCCGGACTGGCTGCGGCGGTTTGTGAAGGCTTACCAAACAGTTGAACCTCTTCACATTGGCGAGGTTTGGGCGCTGGCCATCAGCCTGCGCATTGTGCTCATTGAGAATCTTCGCCGGTTGGCGGACCGGATCACGCAGGGAAAAATCGCGCGCCACCAGGCCAATCAAGTCGCGGATTCTCTCCTGGGCCTTCACGGCCGCTCGATTGTCGTTCCGGCGATCGCTCTGCGCCCTTTCGAGAACGCGCCTTTGCATGCCGGCTTCGCCGTACAGCTTGTCCAGCGTTTGCGCGACCAGGGGTCGGCCGTGGCGCCCGTCATGGAGTGGCTCGATAAGCGTTTGGCCGGTCAGGGAACGACCGCTGAAGACATCGTCCGCGCCGAGCATCAAGCCCAAAGCGCCATGAACGCCACGATCCGGAATGTCATCACAAGCCTGCGTCTTCTTTCTTCAATGGATTGGAGCCAATTTGTTGAAGACGTCGGCGCGGTGGATCAAATCCTGCGGGAAGGAAGCCGCTTTTCCGCGATGGACTTTTCAACGCGCGATCTCTATCGGCACGCCATTGAGGAGCTCTCAAGGGGGGCCCGGCTCTCGGAAAGCGAGGTCGCGCGGCGCGTCATTCGGACAGCCGCCCAGGCGCGCAAAGCCGCCGAGGGCGCCGGAGATCCGGCCATTCAAATCGAACGAAAAGGCGATCCCGGTTACTATCTCCTCTCTCAGGGTCGCGTCTCTTTTGAAAAGGAAATCCGCTTTCGCGTGCCGGTCCGCGGCCGGATTCTCCGTTTCTGCGCGAACAGGGCCACGCCGGCCTACCTCGGCAGCCTGGCGCTGGCGACCGGCGCCGTCCTCACCGTCCCCCTCTACGAAAGTTGGCGGCGGGGGATGCCGGGTTCCCTCGTCATTCTTTTTGGTTTCCTGGGGCTGATCCCCGCCTCTGACATCGCCCTTGCGCTTGTGAATCGTCTTGTAATGCGATTGCTCAAGCCCAGGGCGCTGCCGAAGCTTGATTTTTCAACGGGCATTCCTTCAGATTGTCCGACTCTTGTCGTTGTGCCGACCCTGCTGACGAACTTGACCGCCATTCAGGAATACATGGAACATCTGGAGGTCCATTACCTCGCCAATCCGGAGGGTCCCGTGCAATTCGCGCTCCTGACCGATTGGACCGACGCCCCTCAGGAACGGACCCCCGCGGACGACGCGCTCCTGAATTCAGCGGTTGAAGGCATTCACCGGCTCAATCATCGTTACGGACCGGGTCCCGAAGCCCGGGTCCGTTTTCTTATTTTTCATCGCCGGAGGGTCTGGAACGCGCAGGAAGGCGTCTGGATGGGATGGGAACGCAAGCGGGGAAAACTGCGCGAATTAAACCAGCTTCTCCGGGGTGAAGAAAAGACCACTTTTATCCCCGAGATCACGCCGATGACCCCTCTGATGCGGGGCGTGCGATACGTCATTACCCTGGACACCGATACGCGCATGCCCCGCGGCGCCGCCTACCGTCTGGTGGGGGCGATGAATCATCCGCTCAATCGCGCTCTCTTTTCGAAGGACGCCGGGCGCGTGGTGGAAGGCTATGGCATACTGCAGCCGCGCATTGCTCCGGTCCTTCCCACAAGGGGATCCGGCTCCATTTTTCAGCGCGTGTTTTCCGGCCCCGCGGGGATTGACCCTTACGCCTTTGCCGTCTCCGACGTGTATCAGGACCTTTTCAAAGAAGGTTCTTACGTGGGGAAAGGGATTTATGATCTTGACGCCTTCGAAGCGGCTTTGGATTCGCGCGTCCCCGAGAACCGCATGCTCAGCCACGATCTTTTCGAGGGCGTCTATGCCAGAACGGCGCTGGTCACGGATATCGAGTTCTTCGAAGAATTTCCCCCGCATTATGAGACCGCGATCGCGAGGACCCATCGCTGGGTCCGCGGCGATTGGCAACTCGCCCCCTGGATACTCAAAGACCGTTCTTTGCCGCTCATCAGTCGCTGGAAAATAATCGACAATTTGCGCCGGTCTCTTTCTCCCATCGCCATGTTGCCGGCTCTTGTCTGCGCCTGGACGATCCCTGCGGTCCCCTCCGCTCTTTGGACCGGCTTTATCCTGATGACGCTCGGACTTCCGCCGTTCCTCTCCGTCCTGATGACGGACCTGATGCCGCGACGCGGTCCGGCTGATTTTTCGAATCGCTTCCACACATTGGGAAATGATCTTCGACTGGCCTTTACCCATTTCGCGCTCACTCTGCTCTTCCTGGCTCATCAGGCCTGGGTCATGTTTGACGCGATCTTCCGCACGCTGTTTCGCCTCTTCCTCAGCCGCCGCCGGCTCCTGGAATGGACGAGCGCCGCGCAGGCGAAAGCCGCGGCGGATTTTAACCTCACGCAATTCACCCGGCGCATGGCCGGCGCCCTCCTCATCAGCATCACGGCGGGGCTCGCGGTGCTCCTCTCGGGACGTCCCTGCTTTGTTCCCCTTCTTTTTGTTTCCGGATGGATGCTCTCCCCGTGGGCGGCTCGACGGATCAGTCTCCCCCGAAAAAGCCGGGGCCAGCGCCCCCTCTCCGGGGACGAACGGCAATACCTTCGCCTCGTCGCCCGCAAGACCTGGCGATTCTTCGAAACCTTTGTCAACGTCTCCACAAATTTCCTGCCGCCGGACAACTTTCAGGAGGCGCCCCGTCCCGCGGTGGCCCGCCGCACATCGCCGACCAACATCGGGCTTTATCTGTTGTCCATCGTCTCGGCGCGCGATTTCGGCTGGCTTGGCCTCGGTGAGACGGTGGAACGTCTCGAAGCCACCCTGGAGACCCTCAAAAAACTGCCCCATTACCGCGGCCACCTGTTCAATTGGTACGACATCGTTGATTTGCGGGCGCTCGATCCCCTGTATGTCTCCACAGTCGACAGCGGGAACCTCGCGGGGCATCTCATCACGCTGGCCAATGCCTGCCGGGAGATGAGGACAGCCCAGTTTCTACGACATGATTTCTTCTTCGGTCTGAACGATGTCCTGCGGATTATCGAGGACCTCCTGCCGGATGTTCAGGATGACCGTCACACGGAGACCGTCACCGGGGCTCAACTGAAGGAGGCGGTATTCTCTCTGAAAGCAAGCCTGGAGCTCCTGCCGGTTTCCCCATCACAATGGCTGACGACGCTCGACCCTCTTCAGATCCAGGCCGACATACTGGCCGATATCGCGCGCACACTGGCCGGCGGACATGGGAGCGAGGCAAAGAATGAATTGTTGATTTGGTCGGAGCTCCTCCTTCATCAAGTGAGGAGTCAAAAACGTGATCTGTCCGAGTGGCCCGATGTTTCTTCCAGCCTCGCGCGCCGTTTGGGCGTCTTGGCGAAAGAGGCCGATGACATGGTTCGTTCAATGGAATTTCGCTTTTTGTTGGACCCGGTGAAGAAGATTTTTTCGATTGGATTCCAGGTTGAGGAGAAGAAAATGGACACGGGTTTTTATGATCTTCTGGCTTCCGAAGCCCGTCTGGCGAGTTTCATCGCGATCGCCAAGGGTGATGTCCCCGCGACGCATTGGTTTCATTTGGGACGTTCGTTGACTTCTCTGCGCAAAGGGACGGTCCTTCTTTCCTGGTCGGGCTCCATGTTTGAGTACCTGATGCCGCTCCTGGTCATGCGCTCGCCCACTGGAAGCCTGCTCGATCAAACCTACCATGGCATCGTGCAGCGCCAAATCGACTATGGCGCCGAACAGGGAGTTCCCTGGGGTGTTTCGGAATCCGGCTACAATGCGCGCGATATTGAACTGACGTATCAATATTCCAACTTTGGCGTGCCCGGCCTTGGGCTCAAACGCGGTCTATCCGAGGATTTGGTGATCTCCCCTTACGCGACTTGCCTGGCGGCGATGATCGACCCGGTCAACGCGGTTCGCAACCTTCACCGTCTCGCGGCCGCCGGCGCGGGCGGCGCTTACGGTTTCTACGAAGCGCTTGACTATACCTCGGAACGCCTGCCGGAGCCGGAGAAAGTGGCCGTGGTGCGGACCACCATGGCGCATCATCAGGGCATGTCCCTCCTTTCCCTGGACGACGTTCTTTATGACGCGGCCATGCGCCGGCGCTTCCATTCGGATCCTCGCGTGCAGGCCACCGAGCTCCTTCTGCAGGAGCGCGCGCCCAGAGATATCTCAGTGGCGCGCCCCTCTACGGAAAATGCGCAGGGGACGGTGGACGTGCGGGACCACGTCCCCTCCATCGTGCGGAGGTTCCGATCTCCACACCAGCCGTCACCCGGCACGCATCTGCTCTCCAATGGCCGCTACAGCGTCATGATCACCACCGCGGGGTCCGGGTATTCGCGGTGGCGCGACCTGTCGATCACGCGCTGGCGGGAAGACGCGACGCGTGACCCCTGGGGGACCTATATTTTCCTCCGCGACGTCGAGAACGGAACGGTCTGGTCCGCCGGATATCAGCCCACGGGAGCTGAACCGGATCATTACGAAGTGGACTTCTCCGAAGAACGGGCCGAAATCGTCCGGCGTGACGGGTCGCTCCTGACGACCCTTGAAGTGATCGTTTCGCCTGAAGATGACGCCGAGATCAGACGCGTAACGGTCAAGAATCTCGGGGGCGCTGATCGTTTACTTGAAGTCACGTCTTACGCCGAGATTGTGCTCGCCACACCGGCCGCGGACGCCCTCCATCCGGCTTTCTCAAACCTCTTTGTTCAAACGGAATTCGCGCCCGAGGTGAACAGCCTGCTGTGCTCACGCCGGGCCCGCCAGCCCACGGACGACCCCATCTGGGCGGCTCACGTGATCGTGGTCAAAGGGGACGCCGAGGGCGCCGTGCAATATGAATCCGACCGGGCCCGCTTCCTGGGCCGGGGGCGCGCGATTCATACGCCCCAATGCATCCTGGATGGAAAACCCCTGACCAACACGACCGGCGCCGTGCTGGATCCCGTCGTCAGCCTGCGGCAACGGCTGAGAATCGGCCCCGGGAAGAGCGCGCAGGTGAGTTTCATCACCCTTGTGGCCCCCTCGCGAGAGCAGGCGCTGATCCTCGCGGACAAATACCACGATCCGGCGATGTTTGAACGGACAGCCACCCTGGCGTGGACCCAGGCGCAGGTCCAGCAGCATTACCTGGGCATCGATCCTCACGAGGCGCATCTCTTCCAGGACCTGGCGAGCCGCATCTTGTACGCGGACGCGCTCCTGAGGCCGGGCGCGGACGTTCTTCAACGCAACACGCGCGGGGCCTCGGGACTCTGGCAGTACGGGATTTCGGGGGACATCCCGATTGTGCTTGTGCGCATTGATGAAGTGGAGGACCGCGACATCATTCGCCAATTGCTTCGCGCCTACGAGTATTGGAATATGAAAAATCTGGCGGTTGATCTTGTGATTGTGAATGAGAAAGCCCCCTCCTACTTTCAGGAGCTTCAAACCTCTCTTGAAGATCTGGTTCAGGCGACTCAAACCGGATTCCGGCAAACCTCCCAGGAATCGCCGGGACGCATTTTTCTCCTGCGCGCCGACCGCCTGAACCTCGAGGACCGGCTTCTTCTGCAGACCGCGGCGCGGCTTGTTTTCCTGAGCCGGCACGGAAGTTTGTCCGAACAGGCGGGGCGCGTCGAGCGCCCTGATGAAGCGGCGGTTCCTCTTCCGCTTCCGCCGAAGGCGTCACAGCGCCCGGGCGTCTCGGAAACCCCCGCGGAAGCGGCCACGCTCGAATTTTTCAACGGGTTGGGAGGTTTTGCGATGGCAGGGCGCGAATACGTCACGATGCTGGGTCCCGGTCAGTGGACGCCGGCTCCCTGGTTGAATGTCATCTCGAACCCGCTGTTCGGCTTTCAGGTTTCGGAATCCGGCTCGGGTTTTACCTGGTCACTCAATAGCCGCGAAAATCAACTCACCCCCTGGTCCAATGATCCGGTGAGCGACCCCTGCGGAGAAGCCATCTACCTGCGCGATGTGGAATCCGGCGATGTCTGGACGCCCACCGTTCTGCCCATCCGGGAAGAAGCGTGGCCGTATATCGCGCGTCACGGCCAGGGGTACAGCCTCTTTGAGCACGCCTCCCATGGGATCGGCCTCACGCTCGTTCAATTTGTCCCCCTGAAGGATCCGATCAAAATTTCACGGCTGACCATTGAAAATCGTTCAACACGCCCGCGAAAGCTCTCGGTCACCGGCTATCTCGAATGGGCGCTGGGTGTTTCGCGGAATGCGTCGACCCCTTTCATTGTGACGGAGCTCGATGCCGAAACCGGCGCTTTGTTCGCCAGGAATCCCTGGAACAGTGAATTTTCCGGCCGTGTCGCGTTCGCGGACCTGGGCGGACTTCAAACGTCCTGGACAGCGGACCGAACCGAGTTTCTCGGGCGCCACGGGACGCACGACCATCCCGCGGCCATCGAACAGGGCCGCCGCCTGTCGGGTAAGGCCGGCGCCGGTCTCGATCCCTGCGCGGCGCTGCAAACCACTGTTGTGATGCAGCCGGGAGCGCGCAGGGAAATTACTTTTTTTCTGGGGCAAGCCGCCGGCCGCGAGGAAGCGGTCGCGTTATTGCGGCAGTACCGGGCGGCGAATCTCGATGCGGTCCTCTCCGATGTGAAAAAACAATGGGAAGAGGTTCTGGAAACGGTGCAGATTCACACCCCTCAGCGCTCAATGGACCTTTTGGTGAACCGCTGGCTTCTTTATCAGACCCTGGCCTGCCGGATTTGGGCCCGCGCCGCCTTTTATCAGGCGGGAGGCGCCTACGGGTTTCGCGATCAGCTCCAGGATGTCATGGCGCTCGCGGTGTCACGGCCCGACCTGGCGCGACGGCAGATCCTCCGCGCGGCGGGCCGCCAGTTTCCCGAGGGAGACGTTCAGCACTGGTGGCATCCTCCGGCCGGGCGGGGTGTCCGCACGCATATTTCGGATGACCTCCTCTGGCTGCCCTATGTCGTGAATCACTATCTTGAAGTCACCGGGGACGCGTCCATTCTGGAAGAGCCCATCCCTTTCATAGAAGGCGAGGCCATCCCGGAGGGAAAGGAAGACGCTTATTTCCAACCGCGGCCGTCCAGCCAAAATGCCACGCTCTTCGAGCACTGCGCCCGCGCTCTGGAGAAAAGCCTCGCGGTCGGATCGCACGGACTTCCGCTGATGGGGACCGGTGATTGGAATGACGGCATGAACCGGATTGGTTCGGAAGGAAAAGGAGAAAGTGTCTGGCTGGCCTGGTTCCTGCACGCGACTCTCTGGGAGTTCGCCAAGATCGCCGAGAAGCGCAATGAGTCGGCCCGCGCGGAACGCTGGCGCCTGCATGCGGGGGCCCTCAAGGCCTCGGTTGAGAAAAATGGCTGGGACGGAGATTGGTACCGCCGCGCGTACTTTGATGATGGGACCCCTGTCGGGTCGGCCGAAAATTCGGAGTGCCGTATTGATTCGATCGCCCAATCGTGGGGTGTTCTCTCCGGCGCGGCGGACCCGGCCCGCGCGCTTCGCGCGATGGCCGCGGTGGAAGAGCACCTGGTGCGGCGCGAGGCCGGTCTGATTCTTCTTTTGACGCCGCCCTTTGATAAAACACCCGAAAACCCCGGCTACATAAAAGGTTACCTGCCCGGAGTCCGCGAAAATGGCGGACAATATACCCACGCCGCCGTCTGGACGGTTCTGGCCTTCGCCGCTCTGGGCCAGGGGGAAAAAGCCGTGGAGCTTTTTAACCTTCTCAATCCAATTCATCATGGCAACAGCCGCTCGGCCATCCATCGTTATAAGGTCGAACCCTATGTTGTCGCGGGGGACGTCTATTCCGAACCGCCTCATACGGGACGCGGCGGATGGACATGGTACACCGGCTCGGCCGGCTGGATGTACCGCGCGGCCGTGGAATGGATTCTGGGAGTTCGCCTGCGCGGCGCCGCCTTGTTCATGGACCCCTGCATCCCACCGGCCTGGCCAAGCTATGAGGTCAAATTTCGCCATCACTCCGCCCGTTACGAAATAAAAGTGGATAATCCTCAAGGTGTTTCGCGAGGCATTCAACACGCCACGATGGATGGAAAACCCATCCGAGGCGAGTCCGCCATTCTCTTGGTTGACGATGGCGCCACTCATCACATCAACATTGTTTTGGGCCGGACAAGGACCGAGTAGGACGAAGGGTGACTCGAAAGTAGGGGAAGGACACTTGACAGACTCGGGGGCTGGAGCTAGGATGGGAGCAGGTTCTTTGAGAGATTTCTTTGCCGATGTTTTGGCTCCGACCAAAGGCAAATCCGCCAAAAGCGGAGACGCAAAGCCCAGGGCCCGCCGCACATAACGTGCAGATCGGGTAGCCAGGTTGCCGGAGCATATGGCCGGTCTGCCCATAGTAGGTGTGGTAGACCGGCCTTTTTTTGACCCGCCCCAGCCGCCCGGATTTTGTAGAATTCAGCCTTCCCCTCAGTCCTTAGACCTCTTTCCCCTCATCACTCGCCACTCCCTCATGGCTTAAACCAGGAGGCCGTCATGCCGCCATTGTATAAGAGTAGTATGACTGTTATACTATGAATACGACCTTTGAATTCGATCCGGAAAAGAGCAGGGTCAACAAAGAACGTCACGGCATCGACTTCATCGAAGCGCAGGAACTATGGAACGTTCCCCACATTATTTTGCCCGCGAAGACGATAGGGAGTGAGGAGCGGTTTATTATCCTGGGTCAATTGAGGCGAAAAATTTATATGGCCGTCTTCGTTAAAAGGGACGAGGCGATTCGGCTGATCACGTGCCATCGCGTCGATGAGCGGTTTGAGAGAAAATACCGGGAGGCTGACAATGAAGAAAACCAGGAAAATTAAGCCGATTACTGGAGAGGAATTCGACAAAATGGCTGAACAGGGGCAAGATCTCACGCCCTATATGGATTGGGATAAAGCCTTGTTCTATCCCAAAGGTTCTTCCAGCAAACCCCGAAAAGCTTTCTCTGTTCAGAAAGTCAACGTCGATCTTCCCGACTGGATGGTCAAGCTTCTGGACCGGGAAGCGATCAAGCTCAACATTTCCAGGCAGGCGGTCATCAAAACCTGGATTCGGGACCGGCTCGATCCGCAGCACCACTTCTCATTATAAAAATACACCGCCCATGTGGGGTTTTATTTGACGCCCCGCGCCATAGCCGAGCGGCGGCGGGTTTGCTATAATTGGTTTTGTCGGAGCTACCACTCCCGGATCGCACCAATCTCCTGATAAAAAGCGAGGAAATTCTTTTCCATGAAGAAATACATCTACTTTTTCGGCCTTGGCAAGGCGGACGGCAACGGCAAGATGAAAGATCTGTTGGGTGGCAAGGGCGCCGGCCTCGCGGAGATGTCCAGTGCGGGCGTCCCCGTTCCCCCGGGTTTCACCGTCACCACCGATGTCTGCCGCTATTACTACGCCAACGGCAAAAAACTCCCGGCCGGTTTCGATAAAGAATTCAAGGCCGCCATGGAAAAGCTCGAGAAAATGTCCGGCAAACGCCTCGGCGACCGGAAAAACCCGCTCCTCGTTTCCGTGCGGAGCGGCGCCAAATTCTCCATGCCCGGGATGATGGACACGATCCTGAACCTCGGGATGAACGAAGACGCCCTCCACGGCCTGGCCGAGGCCACCGGCAACGAACGTTTCGCCTGGGACTCCTACCGCCGGTTCATCCACATGTTCGCCAACGTCGTCATGGAAATCCCCAAAGACAAATTTGAACATCTCCTGACGGCAAAAAAGCAGGCGCGCGGCGTCAAAGCCGACACCGAGCTCAATGCCAAAGACCTCAAAGAGCTCGTCGCCGAATTCAAAGCCCTCTATCTGAAGGAAACCAAGGAAGATTTTCCGTCCGACCCCTGGAAACAACTGACCGCCTCGCGGGACGCCGTCTTCAAGTCCTGGATGAACGAGCGGGCCATCACCTACCGGAAGCTCAACAGGATCGCGGACGATCTCGGCACCGCCGTGAACGTGCAGACCATGGTCTTCGGCAATCTGGGCAACGACTGCGGGACGGGCGTGGGCTTCACCCGCGACCCCTCCACGGGAGCCAAAGAATTCTACGGCGAGTACCTCGTCAACGCCCAGGGTGAAGACGTCGTGGCCGGGATCCGGACGCCAAAACATATCACGGAACTCGAGCGGGAAATGCCGAAAGTTTACGCCCAGCTTCGCGCCATCACCTCCAAACTCGAGAAGCATTACCGGGACATACAGGACTTTGAGTTCACGATCGAACGCTCCGTCCTCTACATGCTCCAGACCCGCATCGGCAAACGGACGGCCCCCGCGGCGATCAAGATCGCCGTCGACATGGTCAAAGAAAAGCTCATCACGAAAGAAGAGGCGCTCATGCGGATCGAGCCGGAGCAGATCAACCAGCTCCTCCACCCGGTGATTGATCCCAAAGCCGATCTCAAAGTCATCGCCAAGGGCCTCCCGGCCTCGCCGGGGGCCGCCACCGGAAAAGCCGTCTTCACGGCGGACGACGCCGCCGAGCGCGGCACCTCCGAACCTGTGATTCTGGTGCGCATGGAAACCAATCCGGATGACATCCACGGCATGAACGCCGCCCAGGGGATCCTCACGGCCCGCGGAGGCATGACTTCCCACGCCGCCGTGGTCGCCCGCGGCATGGGAAAGCCCTGCGTGGCCGGCTGCGAAGACATCCGGGTGAGCGAAGAGGAACGCCGCTTCTCCATCAATGGAACGACCGTGAAGGAAAACGACTGGATGACGATTGAGGGCTCCACGGGCCGCGTCATCCTCGGCAAAGTCCCTTTGATCGAACCCCAGTTGTCGGACGAGTTTAACGTCTTCATGAAGTGGGCCGACGCGATCCGCACGCTGAAAGTGCGGGCCAACGCCGACATCCCGCGGGACGCGCGGGCCGCCATCCGCTTCGGCGCCGAGGGCATCGGCCTCTGCCGCACAGAGCACATGTTCTTCGCCGAGGAACGTCTTCCCTACATGCAGGAAATGATCATCGCGGAAGACGAGACCTCCCGGCGTAAGGCGCTCGGCAAACTGCTCACCTTCCAGAAGGATGACTTCAAAGGCCTCTTCCGCGAAATGAAAGGTTTCCCTGTCACCATCCGGACATTGGACCCGCCCCTCCACGAGTTTGTGCCGAAGACCAGGGAAGACTGCGAGACGCTGTCCAAGAAAATCGGCGTCCCGGCCGAGACGATCTGGCGCAAATCCGAAGAGCTCCATGAGTTCAACCCCATGCTGGGCCACCGGGGCTGCCGCCTGGGCATCACCTTCCCTGAAATCACCGAGATGCAGGTGAAAGCCATCATCTCCGCGGCCTGTGAACTCAAGAAAGAAGACGGGACGAAAACCATCCCTGAGATCATGATCCCGCTCGTCGGTTTTCCGGAAGAGTTTCAGAACCAGAAAGACCTGGCCGTCCGGGTCGCCGAGGAAACCATCAAGAGCTACGGGGTCAAGCTGGACTATAAGATCGGGACGATGATCGAAGTCCCGAGAGGCGCCATCGTCGCGGGCAAGATCGCCGAGACCGCGGAGTTCTTCTCCTTCGGGACCAACGACCTGACCCAGATGACCCTCGGTTTCTCGCGTGACGACGCCGCCCGGTTCATCAAAGTCTATCTCGACAAGAAGATATTCAAGGATGACCCCTTCCAAACCCTCGATCAGTCCGGCGTCGGCGAGCTCATCAAGTGGGCCGTCGCCCAGGGCCGCAAGACCAAGAAGGACCTGAAACTCGGCATCTGCGGTGAGCACGGCGGCGACCCCGCCTCCGTCAAGTTCTGCCACCGGGCGGGTTTAGACTATGTCTCTGCGAGCCCTTTCCGCGTGCCGATCGCGCGTTTGGCCGCCGCTCAGGCCGTCATCGAAGGAAAACAAAAGAGCGAGTACACCCAGAAATGACCGCAAAGCGGTCATCCTGAGCGTTAGCGAAGGATCTCGTCGTTATCCAAATGAATCAACCTCAACAACCGGTTCAAACAGCGCCACAACCGCAAGCGCAGGGTCAAGCCCCCGTTACAAGGCAGTTCGTCAACTATGCCTTCTATAAGGCGGACATCGCCTGGCGGCGTCTCAGTTCGGCGGAGAAGGAAAAGGGGCAGGGTGAATTTTTGGCCGTGGTAGAGAAGTACCGGAAGGATTTGATGGTCCTCTCCTACTCGACCGTCGGCTTGAAGGGCGAGACGGACTTTCTGCTCTGGAGGATCGGCACCGAACTTGAGAAGCTCAGGGACATGTCGGCCGAGCTGAACCAAACGGGGCTTGGGAAATACCTTCACACGCCTTACTCCTACCTGGCCATGACCAAGCATTCCACCTACGTGGATAAGCACGAGCATCCCGGCCAGGAAGGGCGGCGGCTCAAGATCGTTCCCGGCAACGGCAAGTACTTCTTCCTCTACCCCTTCTGGAAAACCCACGAGTGGTACCAGCTTCCCAAGGAAGAACGCCAGAAAATGATGGACGTCCACATCGCGATCGGCCACAAGTACCCGGGGATCAAGATCAACACCACCTACGCCTTCGGGCTGGACGACCCGGATTTTGTCGTGGGTTTCGAGGGCAACTCCCCGGCGGACTTCCTTGACCTCGTCATGGAACTCCGGGAAGTCAAATCCCGCCTCTACACCCTCCGCGACACCCCGATCTTCACCTGCGTCAAACAAGACCTCAAAGAAATCCTCGTTTCGCTGTGAGCCGCCGCCGTGAATCGTTCATAACCACGTTAATAACTACCCAATAGAAACCGCATAAGTTGCGCGTTATACTAGGGTAGATATGGATAAACGACGAGGTCGCGCCGGGTTCACCCTTATTGAACTGATGGTCGTGGTGGCGATCATCGCATTGCTCGCCTCGATCGTGGTCCCCAAATTTGCGGATATGGTCACGCGGGCCAAGGAAGCCTCAGTGAAGGGGAGCGTGGGGGCCGTGCGGAGCGCCATCAGCATTTTTTACGCGGACCACGAGGGTGTTTGGCCCACGATGATGCCCGATGATCTGATTGCAAACTCAAAGTACCTGCCCGCCATGCCTTCTATCACCATCCCGGCGGTCTCTGCTCAAGACAACCCGGGTCATCCGCCCAACAATGGCGTTGCCGGCCTTAATCTTGGCGCAACCGGGACGGCGATCGATGTCGGACTGTGCGGCGGGATGACGCCTTGCATGTGGGTCTATGATGGCGGCGGTGGGACCGGTGTCATTTTGATCGCCTGCACTCATCTGGATACCCAGGGAATACCCTGGACGACATACTAACCTCTTTCAAAAATAGTCTTTTGGCGGTAAAATAAAGCATCCCCTCCATGTCGCTTCGGGAGGCAAATGTATGACGACGCTTAGAGAGCTCTACATAAAAAGGCTTGGTAAAAGAAAGTTCAAAAGCCTGTCCCGGGAGTGGAAAGAACACATCCGCCGGATAGACTCGCTGCCGAAACCTGTCGCCCCCTCGAAACAACAACCCCCTCATAATCTAAAAAGTCAGTAAAGTTACCGGCTTTGAGATACTTCCTGCTGGACGCCAATGTCCTGGTCGCATATTACTGTGCGGACGAATCCTCATCTTTCTCGAGAGAGGGGGTCGTCGATCTATTCACTTCCCAAATGGGGGGTACGACATTTCTCTATCTACCCAACTTCTGTGTGGTGGAGATTCTCAAGGCCTTTGCAAAGAAAAGCTGGGCTGAGAACAAATTTGGGAAAGGTACGGAGGCGGATCACGCTTTTTCCAAGCTCAAAGCGACCTTTTTAACAGACGTGGTCAACTCCAAAATTCTCTATTCTTACGAACTTTCCAGAAGGCACATCCTTCTGGCCGACAAAATATACGAACGAGCATCGAAGATCTCATATCGGAGCGGGAGCCCGCCAAGTTCCATCGACGTTCTGATCATTGCCATGGGACTTGATTTAAGTCGGATTCACGGACAGGACAATTTTTGGATTGTAACTGCAGATGACTCTGTGACTGATATCTGCCTGGACAATAAGAAGGAAATGCCACAGGTCGTCAATCTGGGGTGGAACCGGCGGAAAGGTTAACTCTTCTTTTTCAACGTCTTCTTACTGATTTCTTTTTCCAGGCAGGTTTTACAAAGGCAGGGGGTGGCGGCGCTCTTCAACGGCATGACGAGGGGCAGATCGGCGCACCAACAATGATCTTCACCGGCTTTTCCGGCGCAATGAAATTTATCTCCGCACTCCGGACAGTGATCCTTTAGAGCTTCCTTCCCAGCCATTTCTTAATCATACATCAAGGCCAAACCTTACAATACGGGAATTCTTTTGGGCGGCCTTTATACGCGGGTGGGCCAAAACCCCGGATAATTTAAACCGGACTCCCGGAGCCCAGACCGACGGCGGGAAAAGAAGACTGATCACAAGCAACCCGCGCTTGATCAGGCCACGGCGGCGGTCGTAACCAACCTTTCGGATTCTCGTGAAGCCTTCTGAGAGTCTCTCAGCGACCAAACAACCCCCCCATCAAGAAAACCGACATGATCCCGATGGTCAGGAAACTACCCAACCACAAAGCCAGCGCCGGCACCGCACCGCTCGATTTAACAATTTTGATCATTGAACCCTCCCTGGAAACAGAAACGCCCTCCGGCATTCTTTGCCGAAAGGCGTCATCATTGACCCACGACTGCCGCACTTCTAGGTACGGGACATCTTTATTATACCACAACTTTCCGGCCGTCAACCCTGCTCCCTCCCGTCATGCCGGGATTTTCATTCACGGCATGACGGGGGAAACAAGGATCGTTAATCAGTTATTAGACGTGCGCCTCCGATGGCTTGTGTTCCGCTCCATACACGGCGCGGATTCCTTTCTCGCCGGTACGGATGCGCATGGTGCTGCTCGCGTCGAACACGACGATTTTTCCGTCACCGATATTCCCGGTCCGCAGGGTGTCGGCGATGGTATCCATCACGTGCTCAACGTCCCAGTCCCGCACGAGGATCTCAAGCTTGAGCTTGGGCAGGAAGCGAACCGAATCTTCCGGCATTCTGGCCCCGTTCGTGCCCTTATCGCCTTTTTGACGTCCATACCCGCGCACATCCATGATGGTCATACCCATCATCAGGTCTTCCCGTCTCAAGGCCGCGGTCACGTCATCGAGCTGTTCGGGACGGATCACGCAGGTCAGCATCCGCACGCGGTAGGACTTGCTCACGGTTGTCAAGCCGACATAGAGCAGGCTGACAGCCGCCCAGCCGCCGGCGATCCAGAAGCAGATATGCGCTTCATTCACCGAATCGGCGTTGCCGATGATGTAGAGATAGACGATCGCGGCCGCCATGATGGCGTTGGTGATCAGACCGGCCACCGGAATGACGCCGTGCTTCAGGATGTTGAAGTCTTTGCGGCCCTTGAACGCGATGATCGTCCAAACGCAGGTGAGTCCGTAGAGGACGAAGGTCCCGAGGTTGGAGGCGAGCGTGATGCCCGTCAATCCCACCACGGAGCGGACGCCGATCCCCGCAATAATGGAAGAAACCGCCACCAAAACCCACATCGCCATGTGCGGCGTGCTGTGTTCGGTGTGCAGGAACCCGAGAACGTCCGGCAATTCCCGGTCTTCAGCCATGCCGCAGGTGACGCGGATCGCGGTGTTCATGCAGGAGAGCGTCGTGCCGATGACGGCGATCGCGACGGTGACGGCCATGGAGATCATGAGACCGAAACCCAGGCCGTGGAACACGTTGTCGCCGATCAGCCTCGCGAGGTCGCCGATGGGGGCGCTTGAGGCGGCGGCCGCGGCCATCCCTGTCACGACGGTCGTTGTCGCGGGGGCGGTGGCTGTCGCGGCCACAGCGGTCGAGAAGGTCAATTTTTCACTGACCATCAAGCCTGTCGCGAAGTACTCGAAGAGATACGCGAAGAGCCCCTGAATCACGAGCGATAGGATGATCGCCTTGGGGATCGTCCTGGCCGGGTCCTTCGTTTCGGCGGCGAGAGCGGTACAGCTCTCGAAACCGACGAGGATCAGGATGGCGATCGTGGATTGGACCAAAACGCCCTGGATCGAGTGAAACTTCACGATGTCCCAGGCTCCCGAGAAGGCCCATTGGGTCGCTCCCTGCGGGTTGCTCATCCGGTAATAGATGGCCAGACCGCTGAAGATCACCAGAGTGACCAGCTGAATCACATTGATCCAGATGGAGGTCAGGGTGGACCCGCTCACGCCGCGATAACCGATGTAGCCGGTCACGAGCGCGAACACGATCCCGATCACGGTGAGCTCTTCGTTGGAGAACGTCTTCCCGGTGAAGGACGTGTAGATGAAGCCGATCAGGGTGGCCATCATGGCGACCATGACGCCCGGGTAGACCCAATAGAACAGGTGGGCCGCCCATCCGGTCGCGAGCTTCGCGATGCGGGCCAGCGAGGCCGGACCCGTCCGTGTCGCTCCTTGACTGTCAAGGAAGGCTTTCTCAGCGAAGTAGACGCAGCTGGCGAACCCGGCTTCCGGGTAGATCCTCGCGAGCTCCGCGTAGGATAAGGCCGTCAGGAAACACACGCCCAGGGCGACAATGATTCCGGCCCATGTGTCGCTGGCCACTGAAGCTCCGCTCGGCGCGGTCGCCGCGGCCTGCAGCTGGTAAGTGATCCACAGAAAGGCCCCGGGGGCGATGAGCGCCATAGCGTTCATCGTCGCGCCCAGAAGTCCCATCTGGGGTTTAACGGCCGTTTGAAGTACTGGTTCAACTTTTTGGCTCTGAGCCATAAAACTCCTCCTTATTAAGATAACAACCAACGGTTTCCGCTCTGCTGAGCTTCAACCACTTCCTCGCGGACCGCTTGCGCGGTGCCCCGCTCAGTCGCAAAAAAAGCCCTGGCCTGTTGAGGCCAAGGCTTCATTGCCTATTAAATCATCCGCTCGGCATTGGGCGGAACTCATTGCACGGTCTTAAAACAAAAAACCCCAAGTTCACGAAGAACCGGGGCTTCATTGCCTAAGTCACTCCATACCCATCACTGGGTACTGTGCTTACTATAGCATAGGCGAAAAGCTGATGTCAAGAATTATTCAATGGTAGGTTTCAAATAATGTCCTCCTTATATTCGCCCCCGTTCATGATACGGATCCGCAAGGGACGTCCTTGAGGAGGCCGCACGGCGCCCCAGGCGACCGCGAGCTTCTCCATTTGGATTTCGGCGATGAACTTGCCGGACTTGCCGACCACCAACTCCTGAGCTCCGGTATCGTACGCGACCCGGGCCATGGCATAAAAAGGGTCGTTCGAAGGGACCATTAAAGGGAACACCGTGCGTCCCACTTTTTCGGCCGTGGCGATGACCTCGGTGAAAAGGCGCTCCTCATCGGGAGACAATTCGCCCAACCCTCCGCCCAAATGCAATCCTTTGGCGATTTTTGAGGTCATCACGATCACATCTGTCGTGTCCGGATCCATCTCGTACAGCACCTGCTTCAAATGAGAAAGGTTCCCCGGGTCCCGCACCGCCACCAGGACCCGCCGAGATTTGGTGCACCTGCAGTCGTGAGGGGTGAGAATGTCCACCTGATTCAAATTGACCTTGTCGATATGGCCTTCTTCCTGTTCAATGCCCCTGAGCATCATTTTGCGTTTGTTGAGACGCTCGGAAATCTCGAACAGAGTGAACAACAAGACCGTGAAGATCGTGCCGGAAATAGTCGCGACCTTCTTCGTCAAAAGATTCAAAGACGCCGTGGAAAAAAGGACGGCGAAAATGCCGATCAACCCGAGAGGGATTTCCTTTCCCCGAATGGCGATGTTGAGCGGGACCTTCCATTCCCGGGGCGTCTTGTCCTTGTACCTAAGAATTGTGACCGCCAGGGCGTTGAAAACAAAGCTCCAGACCACTCCAAAAGCGTACGCCTCGCCCAGGAGATAAACGTTTCCGCGACAAAGCAGGATCGTGAGCAACTGCAAGCCCACCGTGAGATTGATCATCCGGTGGGAAGTCCCAAAACGAGGATGGGGCTGGCGGAACCAGTCCGACATCACATGGTCTTCCCCCATCCGGTTCAAAACCCCGTTGGCCCCGACGATTGAGGTGTTGACGGCCCCGGACAGGATCAAAGACCCCACCGCGACGACAAACGCCTGGAAAAACAGCCTGAGATAAGCAGGGCCCACAAGATACATCGTCAATCCGCTCAAAAGGTTGTCGCCGTAATGACTTAAACGCACAGAGTCAGGGATGATCATCACGGCAAAGAAGCTGATCAGGGACGTCAACAACATGCTGTAAAGAAAGATGATAAAACCCGTCCTCTTGAGATTCTTCAGCTTGGGCGCCTCCATCTCCCTGTACACCTGCGCCAAAGACTCCTCTCCGCTCATCGCCAACAGGGAATGACCGAAGGCGATGCCGATCCCCAGGACGCCCAACGGCGGGATCCTGTCCTTCCAGGAGTGGAGCCACCCCAGAGAATCTTCATTAAAGATCGGGGGCAGGGGCGGCCACTCAAAGCCCCGCCGCCACAGGGTCAAAACGCACCAAACGATGGCGATGACAGCCATCACGGTTGTGACCTGCATAATCTTCATCGCCTTGTCGCTGGATTCCTCGATTCCTTTGATGTTTTCCCGCCAGAAATAGATCGTGACAGCCATAGCGAAGATCACGGCGAAAAGGTTGGGAGGAAAATGCCAGTGGACGCGTGCATGGGGAAGAACCGCGTTCAGGAGACCCGCCAAATACTGACCCGCGGAAACGGCGCTGATGGGACCGGTGAGAACGTAATCGAACATCAGGGCGGAAACGGAGATCTTGGCGAGAGTGCCGCCCATGGCTTCTTTGACGACCCGGTAGACTCCGCCCCGGACGAACATACTGCAGGATTCGATGTAAAGCGCCCGCACGGCGTAGGAAAAAAGCATCACCGCCAAAATAAACCAGGGGGCGGATTTGCCGATCGCGTGCTCCGCGATCCCCCCGATGTAATAGGCGGTGGAGGCCAGATCGCACAGGACGATGGCCGAAGCCCGCCAGAAGCTGATGAATGTCAGCATGGCGGTCGTGACCAGGATGACGTCCCTGGCGGTTTTCTTGTTAACGGTTTCTGTGGCCAGGGTCGTCAGGCTTTTTGTCGGGAACGCATCCCGAGTTTGATAACCACTAAGGCGATAATGCCGATCACGTAAGCAAGCAGAGCGGTCGTCATCGGAAACCTTTTACGAAAGCGCCCCGTCGCCCGATTCTCCGGTCCGGATGCGGATGGCGTCATCCACAGAGGCGACAAATATCTTTCCGTCACCAACTGCCCCTGAACGACAGGCGTCGCTGATCGCTCCCACCAGTTTTTTGACCTGAGCGTCCGGCACAACGATCTCGATCTTTGTTTTCGGAATGAAATATTCCTTGTATTCCGTACCACGCCACTGATGACTGACACCCCGCTGCTTGCCGTGCCCCTTGATCTCCGTGACCATGATGCCGGGATAACCGGATTCTTCGAGCTGCGCCCGCAATACTTCGAGTTTTTCGGGACGGATGATGGCTTCGATTCTTTTCATAAATTCTCCTCGCGTTTTATTTTTTGACCGGAGGGAGGGGTCAGGAAACCCCTCCCTCCTGATGCTTTTCCGTTAAGATCCTGTCGTCGTAAACTCCGGATACGCGGCGCCGCCATGTTCGTGGATGTCCATACCCTGCAGCTCGCCTTCCTTGGAAATACGCAAGGTGCCGGTCAGATTCACCGCGTACATGAGGATCAGACCCGTAATGAAAGCCCCGCCGCCGATGGCCGCGTTGCCTTTGATCTGAGCGAACAGCTGGTCCGTGCCGCCGCCATAGAAGAGGCCTCTCACAATAGAGCCCGCTGAATTATCGGCTCCCAATGCCGTGGGCGCTCCATAGGCGCCCGTCGCGAAGAGACCCAGACTCCATGTGCCCCAAATTCCAGCGAAAGCATGGACCGGGACAGCTCCGACGGGATCATCGATACGGAGATATTCCAATAGATCCGTACCCCAAACCACGACCAAGCCCGCAACAGCGCCAATCAGTATCGCGCCAAGAGTCGAGACCCAGTAACAGGGGCAGGTAATCGCGACAAGTCCCGCCAAAATTCCGTTGCAGGTCATCCCGCAGTCCCAGACTTTGGTACGGGGATAAACATAGAACATGGCGACGATTCCGCCCGTGACAGCGGCCAGCGTCGTATTGCAGGCGATGCGTCCGATCCCGATATAGTCCATCGCAGACAACGTGCTGCCGGGATTGAAGCCGTACCACCCGAACCACAGGATAATGGTGCCGAGAGAAGCTATCGTCATGTCGTGACCGGGCATCGGTCCACCGCCATCCCGCTTGAATTTACGGCCCAGCCTGGGACCCAGAACGATGGCGCCGGCAAGGGCAATCATGCCGCCGATGGTGTGAACGACCGTGGATCCGGCAAAGTCATGGAACGCCGCCGGGTGAATGTTGTTCAGCCAACCGTCAGGACCCCAAGACCAGTGACCCAGAATGGGATAGAGCACCCCGCTCACAACGACGCTGTAAAGCAAGTCGCCGATAAATCCCGTCCGGCCGACCATGGCGCCTGATGTGATGGTGGACGTGCAATCCGCGAAGGCGAACTGGAACAGGAAGAATGCCAGCGTCGCCACGCCGGTGCTTCCATAAGTCGGGGGAATGTTATGCAGGAAATAATACTGATTGCCGCAGAACCCGTTGCCCGAACCGAACATCCAAGCGAATCCCCATCCCCAGAACAGAAGTCCGCAAAGACAGGTGTCGATAATACCTTCCAATAAGACGTTGACGGTTTCTCGGCTTCGCGCAAAACCGGCTTCGAGCATCATGAACCCTGCCTGCATGAAGAACACCAGGAATGCCGTCACAAGCACCCACGAGGTGTTGATCGGGTTTACATAAGGCGGATTGTCCGGGGTTGCCGGAGCCGCAGGGGCTGGAGCTGCCGGAGCAGCGGCCGCGGCAGGAGCCGGCGACTCATCCGCCCAAGCCTTGGTTCCTTTGCCGCCAAAATGCACCGCAGCAATCGAAATGATCCCCAAGAGCAAAGCCACCCCGATCATTTTTCCACCCAAGATCGTATAAAAGACCTTGCGTTCTTTCGGATCCCGCATCTTTTCAATAAACCTTTTCATAGATTCCCTCTCTTTTCTGAGTTTTTTGCGGCAATGGTTTCCGCTCTGCCGAGCTTCAACCACTACCTCGCCGACCGCTTCGCGGTGCCCGGCTCGGGCGTAAAAAAACCTTGATCTCATTCTGCAGATCAAGGCTTCGGCGCCAGGTAAAGCCGCGGCCGCTTCTTCGCACCGCAACACCCAGATATTAGATGAAGCCGGCGGCGCGAACAATCGGTTAAAAACTGGTTTTATTATCAGCCAATCACTGATCACTCTCCGCATGGCCCCATTGAATGGCCTGCTGCACCAGCTCAAAAGTATTCCTGAGGTTCATCTTCTCGCGGATATGTTCCCGGTGGGTTTCCACCGTTTTCATGCTGAGGTTGAGTTGTTCGGCGATCTGCCGGGTGCCATAACCTTGCCCGATCATCCGGAAGATTTCAAATTCACGATCGCTCAAACGCTTCGCGGGCGAGGATTCCATGCCCTCTTTTGCGCCCATCGCGCCCCGCAGTATATGCTCTTTGAAATCGTCGCTGACGTAGGTTTGGCCCTGCAGCACATGGCGGATGGCTCCCAGGAGTCTCCGTCCGCTCTCCCGCTTCATGAGGTAGCCATTGGCCCCGGCCCGCAGGGCCCGCTCGGCGTAAAGAGATTCCTTATGCATGGAGAGCACCAAAATGAACAGATGGGGATGGTGGGCACGGATGCTTTTGGTCAGGTCGATCCCGCTCATTCCCTCCAGGGAAATGTCCACGACGACCAGGTCGGGCTTCAGGGTACGGAGCAATCTGAGCGCCTCCACGGCGTCGGCGGCCTCACCGCAGACCGTCAGGTCCTTTTCCTCATTCAAAACCCGCACCAACCCTTCCCGAAAAACAGGGTGGTCGTCCACCACGAGAATTTTTGACTTAAGCGACGGCATGGGAAACTCCTTCCTCAAATCGCGGCGACAAGGAACAGCTCACGCGCGTACAGCCGCGCGGCCGGGATTGGAAACGCAAGGTGGCGCCGATTAAATGGGCACGGTAATCCATAATTTTCAACCCCATTCCCCGTCGGAGAAGAGGCCATTTTAAACCCACGCCGTCGTCCACGATACTTAAGGCCACCCGGCCTCCAGCCTCAGAAAGCCCGATGGCGATCCGTCTGGCCTTGCCCCCTTTGATGGCGTTCATCACCGCTTCCTGGGCAATACGGTAAAGATGCGTGGCGACGGAGCCGTCCTGAATCAGCACCGATGTCCGGCACCTGAAACGGCAAGCCACCGAATATACACTGGATGTTTTGGCCGCCATCTCCTCCAGAGCGGCCATGAGGCCGTTGGTCTCAAGCTCCACAGGATACAAACCTCTGGAAACCATGTCGGCCTGAGCGAGCGCTTCGGTGAGACGCCGCTCCATCAACTCCACGTCCTTGACTTCCGGCAGGGATTTGGCGACGAGCTTGCTCCTGAGGGAATCACCGATGAGCCTCAAACCGGCCAGCGTTTGGCAAAGCCCGTCGTGAAGTTCCTGCCCGATCTTGTGCTGTTCGCGATTGGTGACTTCCAAGATTTCCTTTTCAACCCCTATGCGCTCACGAATGTTCCGTTCCCGCCTCAAGCCCTCGCTCAAAGAGCTCGTGAGAATGGCCACTGAACCGAACACCACGAGCCTGAACAAATCAGCCATCCCCAGCGAAAGGGAATGAAGCGGAGGAATCAGAAAATAATCCAACGCGAACAGGGAAGCTCCGGCAGTCAAAAAACCGGGGCCCAAACCTCCATACCAGGCGCTCAACACGACGGCTCCCTGGAACAAATCAAACGCATAGCCTCCGACAAACGGAACGATCCATTGGGTCAGGGCGAGAGCCAGAGCGCTCACTGATAATGCGAATCCGTAACGCATGACGGGACCGCGTTTTTTGAACAAAACCTCTCCTTTGAAATCACACAGTCAAATAAAAAAGCCCCGGATTCCTTGATCCGAGGCTTCATCGCCGCTCCATCGCTCGCCCGACATTGGGCGGCCCGACCTAGACTATCACGCCCAACCAACCATTGTCAAGAATCCCCTCGTTTCATAATTCATTACGGTTGTCCCGACCGTCAAAAGCGTTTCCGAAGAAATTCGACGAGGATATAGCCGATGAGGGCGGCGACAACGGCGATGAGGAAGTTGGTCGGCGTGAAAATATCCCAAACCGCCCAAGCCAGACTTTTACCGCGACCTGACGCTGACCGTTCATATTCCCCCATTAACAGATTGGAATAAAAAAGGAAAATAATAAATCCGATCTCGATAATCGCCCGCCAAAGATTTCTTTTCACTTATACGATATCTTCCTTATATTCCCCGCTGTTGAGAATTCTTATACGGATCGGCCGGCCCTCGGGGGGCCGCACGGCGCCCCAGGCGACCGCGAGCTTCTCCATCTGGATCTCCGCGATGAACTTGCCGGACTTGCCGACCACAAGCTCCTGCGCGCCCAGATCGTAAGCGACCCGCGCCATCGCGTAGAAAGGGTCGTTCGAAGGCACCAGGAGCGGCGTCACGGTGTGGCCGACCTTCTCCGCCACGGAGATGACCTGGGTGAAAAGCTGTTCCTCCTCCGGAGAGGGCTCGTTCAAACCGCCCTCCAGGTGAAGACCTTTGGCCACCTTGGAGGTCATCACGATCACGTCCGTCGTGTCGGGATCGATCTCCTCAAGGACCCGCTTCATGTGCGAGAGGTTGTTCGGGTCGCGGACGGCGACCACGATCTTCCGCGGCTTGGTGCATCCACAACCCTCGGGGGTGAGCAAATCCAGTTCGTTCAAATTCACCCGGTCGATATGCCCGTCCGCGCTCAACCCTTTGAGATAGACTTTCCGGTGGTTGATCCGCTCGGAGATCTCAAAAATGACAAAGAACACCACCGTAAAGATGATCCCTGAAACGGTCGCCACCTTCTTGGTCGCGAGGTTGATCAGCGCGGTTGAAAAAAGAACCAGGAAAATCGCGGCCAATCCCAACGGAATCTCCAGATTGCCGATCATCACGTTGCCGGGGACTTTCCACTCGCGGTGGGTCTTGTCCTTGTAGCGGAGGACGAGGACGGCCAGCGCCTTGAAGACGAAGCTCCAAATGACCCCGAAGGCGTAGGCCTCACCCAGGATATAGATGTCGCCGCGGCACAAAAGGATGGTCAAAAGCTGGCAGGCGACCGTCAGATTGAGCAGGCGGTAGGAAGTCCCGAAACGGGGATGCGGCACGCGGAACCAGTCGGGAAGAACGTGGTCCTCGCCCATCCGGTTTAAGACGCCGTTGGCCCCGACAATAGAGGTATTGACGGCTCCGGAAAGGATCATGAAACCAACCCAAACGACAAAAGCTTGAAATAAAATCTTGAGGGAGGAAGGCCCCACCAGGTACATCGTCAGACCGCTCAGGAGATTGTCCGAGTATTGACTCATCCGGACCGCGTCAGGGATGATCATGACGGCGAAAAAACTCACCAGGGTCGTCAAAAGCATGCTGTAGATGAAGATCACAAACCCTGTTTTTTCCAGGTTCTTGAGTTTCGGGGCTTCCATTTCCCGGTAAACCTGGGCCAGTGACTCCTCGCCGCTCATGGCCAGAAGAGAATGGCCAAAGGCGATGCCAAGACCCAAAAGCCCCAGTGGGCGGATTTTGTCTTTGAAAGGGAGAAGCCATCCCAAGGAGTCCTTGTTAAAAACGGGAGCCAAAGAAGGCCAGTGGAAACCCCGCTTCCAAAGCGTGAGCCCGCACCAGACGATCGCGATGACGGCCATGAGGGTCGTGACCTGCATGATCTTCATGGCTTTATCACTCGATTCTTCAATGCCTTTGACGTTTTCCCACCAGAAATAGATCGTGACGGCCAGGGCAAAGAGCACGGCGAACAGATTGGGGGAAAAATGCCAGTGAACGCGGGCATGGGGGAGGATCGTGTTGAGGAGTCCTACCAAATACTGGCCCGCCGCGACGGCGCTGATGGGACCCGTTAGAACATAATCAAACATCAGCGCGGAAACGGAAATCTTGGCGAGCGTACCGCCCATGGCCTCCTTGACCACCCGGTAAACGCCTCCGCGGACGAACATACTGCAGGATTCTATGTAGAGGGCCCGGACGGCGTAAGAAAAGAGCATGACTGCCAAAATAAACCAGGGAGCGGCCCGGCCGATCGCCTGTTCCGCGATCCCTCCTATGTAATAGGCGGTCGAGGCCAAATCGCACAGGACGATGGCCGAAGCCCGCCAGAAGCTGATGAATGTCAGCATGGCGGTCGTGACCAGGATAACGTCACGGGCGGTCTTTTTGCTGGGAACGGTGTTAGGCATTATGTGGGATTAACGAAATTTATAACGTCTTTTCAGCTTCTTTTATCTTCTCCAGAACTTGAGGGGGGGATGTCTGCTGGAGCAAAGCGTCACCGAAACCGTCCAGCTGAAAAAGGGAGGCCA
>Ga0207100_1046_pt1 | contig 31043 bp, 27 predicted proteins | sample Alteio_BWMinHeat_82_FD_153520 | JGI IMG/M metagenome (GOLD analysis project Ga0207100, IMG submission 153520) | Enriched cells from forest soil in Barre Woods Harvard Forest LTER site, Petersham, Massachusetts, United States -... | ecosystem: Environmental > Terrestrial > Soil > Temperate forest >...
ATGGCATTCTTGGTTTGTGGTATCCCTGGCTGATCAAGTCCGAGACTCTGCACTACGGCTACGCTCTAATTATGCTTACCGGTATTTGGGTCCTGCGCAAGGGATTTACCGGGAGGTCCCGGACCTGGTGGACAGTGGCTCTGGTGATCCAGTTCTGGCACCACATCGAACACTTCCTGCTGATCTGGCAGGCCACGACCCACCACAATTTCTGGGGCAAGCCAGTGCCTTGCAGTGTTTTGCAGCTGGTCTTCCCACGCGTGGAACTGCATCTTTTTTACAATTCGATCGTATTCATCCCCATGGTCATCGCGATGTACTACCACATGTTCCCCTCGGAGACCGAGCAGGAGAAGATGGTTTGTACGTGCGCCTGGGGCCACAACCAGTCCACACAAGCCGCCTGATTCGATAGCCGTGACGGGGCTCCGATCCATCGGCGCCCCGACCTGTTACCCAACATTCTTGCAAGAAACTTCCCGACCTAGTTCACAGTAAAGTTCATCGTGTTGGACGTCTCGCTCGCGGTGCCGCCGCTCCCGTATATGCCACCGGAGCCCGCAGTTCCGGGGTTGGTTACGGTGACCGGCACCATGCCGGGGGTAGCAATGGCGGTGGCTGGGATCGTCGCCGTCAGCTGGCCGGCAGTCATGCGGGTCGTGGTCTGCTTTGCGCCGTTCCAGTTGATGACCGCGTTCGTGGCAAAATTGCTGCCGTTGACCGTCAATGTGAACTGAGGATCGCCGGAATTCGCGGTGTTGGGTACAAGCTGCGCCACGGCGGGCATGACCCCGGGTTGCGGCGCCATAGCCTTGGGAGAGCTGTATCCGCATCCCAGGCATACCATCGTCAGCAATAACACAAAAATTGCCTTCATAGTTTCCTCCCGATTGAGGGTTTCTATTGAGAAGTTAGCAAGGGGCAAGGAGGCAGGTGTCAGGCGGGTGTTACTTTCTTGTCAAGGATATGTCTGCCGGCTGAGAGTCCAGGCAACCTCCCAACCCGGCGTCGTCCTGATGGACCTTAGTTCTGAAGGGTCTGGCGCGTAGCGGTGCAGTTGCGGCCAGTACCCATCCGCATCACACAAGATGCTTCGCAGGCTCAGCATGACACCGGCTTGGACAGGGGATTTTTCGAATTGAGCCACGACCAAAACCTAGTACTATTACGTCGCTCATAGCCGATGCTGGGCACTCACCAGCACAAACGGAGGGCGGTCTCATGCTCAGCTACTCACGCGGTCCCGACCAGGAGCTGTGGGAGTTGACCATCGGGCAGGTGCTCGATCGAGGCGTTGAACGCTGGGGCGATAGCCTGGCCCTGGTTTCCTGTCACCAATCGAAGCGTTACACCTGGCGCGAACTGCGGGATGCGGCGGACGCGGTGGCGCGCGGGCTGGCATCGCTCGGAATACGGCGCGGAGACCGGGTGGGGCTGTGGTCCACGAACTGTGCCGAGTGGATGCTGGTGCACCTGGGATGCGCGCGTGCCGGGGCCGTGCTGGTCAATGTGAATCCGGCATATCGCACTCATGAGCTTGCGTTCACGCTGCAAAAGTCGCGCATGAAGATCTTGTTCCTTTGGGAACGGGACAGTAGGGCGGAGTACGCGCAGGTCCTGGACGAGGCGCGATCGGGAAAGCAGCTGAGCCTTGAGGACGCCATCTTTTTCGGCACTGATCGGTGGGAGAAGTTACTGACCGCATCCGGCAAAATTAGCGACACCGTGGACCCGGAAGATATAGCTAACATTCAGTACACGTCTGGGACCACGGGTCAACCCAAGGGCGTAATGCTGACCCACCGCAACAAGGTGAACAATGGGAAATTGCTGGCACAGGGCATGCATTTCACGGAGCTTGACCGGATCTGTGTGCCTTTGCCGATGTATCACTGCTTCGGGTGTGTGATCGGGACCATGGCGGCCCTCGCCACTGGCGCGGCCATCATCATGCCAAACTGGACGTTCGATCCGCACGCCACACTTCAGGCAGTACAGGCGGAGCGAGCGACGGCACTCTACGGCGTTCCGGCCATGTTTATCGCCGAACTGGGACTGCCAGATTTCAAGTCCTACGACTTGTCCAGCCTGCGTACGGGAATGATGGCGGGCGCGCCCTGTCCGGTGGAAGTGATGAAACGCGTGATGTGCGAAATGGGATGTTCGGAACTGACCATCGGCTACGGGCAGACGGAAAGCGCGCCGATAGTGACCATGTCGGCGGCGGATGATCCGGTGGAGCTCCGGGTATCCACGATCGGAAAGGCGCTGCCGTGTACAGAGATGAAGATTGTCTCGCTGCTGGATGGAGAAGCCGTGCCGGCCGGAGAGCAGGGCGAAGTCTGCGCCCGCGGTTACATGGTGATGAAAGGATATGACGACGAACCGGAGGCCACCGCGCGCGCCATCGACGCGGAAGGCTGGCTGCATACCGGCGACATCGGCCTGATGCGGGAAGACGGGTACATTCACCTGACCGGGCGCGCCAAGGACATGATCATTCGTGGCGGCGAGAACGTTTATCCGCGGGAGGTGGAAGAATTCCTTTACGCTCATCCCAAGGTGGCAGAAGTGCAGGTGGTGGGAATTCCGGATGAGCGACTGGGGGAAGTGGTCGTGGCTTGGGTCCGGCTAAAAGCGGAGGAAGCTTCGACAGAGGAAGAAATACGGAAGTTTTGTGAGGGAAAGATCGCGTATTTCAAGATTCCGCAATATGTGCGTTTCGTGGAGCAGTTCCCGATGACGGTAACAGGCAAGATTCAGAAGTTCCGCATCCGCGAAATTGAGACCGAAGAACGTGGCCTGGAAAAGGTCGCGAAGCTGGAGACGGCATAGCCGGAACCGGGCGGATTTTGCGGTTTACAGAATTTTCTTTCCAAACGCCGACTGCGCCAGTTCGACGGCTAAATCCGCCGTGCGATTGTGCTCATCAATCACCGGGTTCACTTCGACGATTTCAAAACTGAGCATGCGGCCGTGGTCGGCGATGATTTCCATCGCCAGGTGCGCTTCGCGATAAGTTGCGCCACCGCGGACGGGAGTGCCCACGCCGGGCGCATCTTCGGGATCGATCCAGTCCATGTCGAGAGAAATGTGATAGCCGGCAGTGCCGCGCCCGGCCATGCGTAACGCCTCTTCCATGACGGTGCGCATACCGCGCTCGTCGATATCGCGCATAGTAAAAACGCCGATACCAGCCCGCCGGACATTTTCCTTTTCGACAGCATCAATGTCGCGCACACCCACCAGCACACAATTCTCGGGTTTCACCTTGGGCGAGAAATCGAAAATGTTGGCCAGTTCGGCCGGGCCCAACCCCATGGTGGCGGCCAAAGGCATGCCGTGGACGTTCCCGCTGGGCGAGCTATCGGGCGTGTTGATGTCGGTGTGGGCGTCAATCCAGATCAATCCAATCTTCTGGTTTTGGCGGCGATAAAATTCGGCGACGCCGGCCACGGTTCCCGCCGCCACCGAGTGGTCACCGCCCAGTACCAGTGGAATCATGCCGGCTTCTAACGTCTTTATCACCAACTCGGCGTTCTTGGTGCAGGTAGCAGTAATTTCTTTCAGGTATTTGGCCGACGGATCGCCTGCCTTCTTCTGTTCCGCGATGGCCACGGAAATATTTCCAGCATCTTCCACCACATGCCCCAGTTCTTCCAGTCGCGCCTCCAGTCCGGCCACGCGCACCGCCGAAGGCCCCATGTCCACTCCGCGGCGCGATTGTCCCAAGTCAAGCGGGACTCCGATCACGCGGATTTTTTTAGGGGCGATGTTGGGCCATGATGTATTTGAAGGCGCCATAGTTGTTTAGGGCAGCGATGAAGTCGATTCAAAGATCCAGTTATGAGGCCCCGGAGGGACCGTTGATAGTAGCCCGCCACTTCAGTGGCGGGTATGCAGATAATGCGATGCGCGTGCTGTAGGCACGCCTGAAATGGACCTCCGACCTATGTGGAGGCGGTTCAGGTCCCTGCGGAACGGGCGTGTTGCCGTAAGCCTACCCGGCGTTGAAACGCCGGGCTACTATCAGCCGTCCCTCCAGGACGCACTTTCTTGCAAACTCGCGCTCTCACGATCTTCGGCGGTAACAATTCTACGGGTACAGCCGATTCAGCATCCGCGGGAACGGAATGGTTTCCCGCACATGCTCCAGCCCGCAGATCCAGCCCACGACGCGCTCGATTCCCATGCCGAAGCCGCCGTGCGGCACGCTGCCGAATTTGCGCAGGTCAAGGTACCACTTGAAAGCTTCTTCGGGAAGGCCGTGCTCGTGAATTCGCTGCACCAGCAGATCATAGGAGGCCATCCGCTGCGATCCGCCGATGATCTCTCCATGTCCCTCGGGCGCCAGCACGTCCACGCACAGCGCCAAATCGAGGCGCTGGGGATCGGGCTCCATGTAGAACGCTTTTACCTTCGCCGGATAACGATGCACCATGACCGGCTTCTCGAACTGTGACGAAATATAGGTTTCATCCGGCGAACCCAGGTCACCGCCCCACTCGAACTTATTTTCGAGAGCGCCTTTAGCATGAGCTTCCTGCAACATCTTGACTGCGTCGTCGTAGGTGATGCGCGGAAACGGAGCCTCGACCTTCTCCAGCTTGGTGACATCGCGGCCGATGACTTGCAGATCGCCGCGCCGCCGCTCCAGGCAACGCTTCACGATGAAGCTGATCAGACCCTCGGCCAGATCCATGAGATCGTCAAGTTCGGCGTAAGCTACCTCGGGTTCGACCATCCAGAATTCCGTCAGATGCCGCCGCGTCTTGGATTTTTCCGCCCGAAAAGTTGGGCCGAACGAGTACACCTTGCCCAGGGCCATGGCCGTGGCTTCGATGTAAAGCTGTCCAGACTGGGTGAGAAATGCTTCCTCTTCAAAATAATTCACCGGGAAAAGAGTCGAGGTCCCCTCGCAGGCGGCGGGCGTAAGAATGGGCGGATCGGTCAGGGTGAAGCCGTGTTCATCAAAGAAATCACGTGCCGCCTTGATGATCTCGGCACGCACTCGGAGAATTGATGCCTGACGCTGCGACCGTACCCACAGGTGACGGTGTTCCATCAGGAATTCGACGCCGTGCTCCTTCGGCGAAATGGGATAAGGTTCGCTCTCGGAAACCCGCTGCACCACCTGAACTCCCGATACGTCGAGCTCAAACCCGCCCGGGGCGCGCTTGTCGGCCCGGACCTTGCCTTCGACAATCACGCTCGACTCCTGGGTCAGGCCCTTTACCGCGTCGAACACTTGGGGGGCCACGGCATTTATCGGCACCACGCCTTGAATCAATCCGGAGCCGTCGCGAAATTGTGGAAAGAGCAGTTTGCCACTCTCCCGCAGGTTGTAAAGCCACCCCTGAATGGTGACGGTCTGACCTTCGTGCTTGCCGATATCGGAGATCGTGGTTACGGGAGAGGACATAGAATTATTGAGAAATTGGGTAATTTAGTAATTGAGCAATTGGAACCAATCGGCCCGGATGGCTTTTCAAATTACAAAATTACTCAATTTCCAAATTTCGAAACGCCTCGCTCATGTTTTCCACCGGATTCACCTTCTCGTCCGCTTCAATCTCCAGCAGCAAGGGCGGCGTATTCGGTGCCGAGCTCAGCAGTTCCATCGCCGCTTTCCAGTCAATGGTTCCCGCACCCGGCCACAAATGCGAGTCGCGGTCTCCGGCATTGTCGTGGACGTGCGTCGAATGAATATGGCGTTTCAGGATTTCGAACGCTTCCGCCACGTTGCTCATGATGTGGGCATGGCCAAAATCGAAACATACGCCTATGTCGTCGAAGTGTGTGATCTGGATAAACTCCACCAACTTGTCGGGTATAGATAGCTCGTTGGGAATATTTTCCAGCAGGATGCGCACTCCCAGGGGCTTGGCGAAGGCGCGCAAGTGCTCGATCGACGTCATGGCCGCCTCGAACTTGCGATCGTCAAACGATTCGCCACTGGTTCCCAGGTGCTGTACCAGAAAGCGAAAAGGAATTTGTTCGGCCACTTCGATCGCACGCTTGATCTCGTCCATGGCCTCGATGCGCTGGGCACGGTCGGTCGCAGCCACGTTCACCGGCGGCGCGCCGGTGCGGCCTCCCTCGTAGTCGGCGTACATCGGGGCATGAATGGAATGAAGAGGGACGCCGCTGTTCTGAAACCAATCCGCTATTTCGCGCACATGCTGTTTGCGATTGGCGTAGTCGAGGTGCTGTCGCGCGGCAAAGATTTCGATGGCCTGCACTCCGCCCCGCACCAGTCCGTCAAGCAGCCCAGGATGCAGCCGCTCTTTCACATAAACGTAAGTGGATATCGCTTTAAGCATATTCGGCTCTGATTAGCACGTGTGGGGCGGACACTCTTGTCCGCCGCCTTTGAGTTGGGCTTTGGGCATTCAAAATAAAACTTCGGGCCGTTGGAACCAGGCTGTGATCAAGATCCTAAACCCAAAATCAACGTCGAAGGCGGCGGACAAGAGTGTCCGCCGCCCCACACTTGTTTAAAATCCCATCGCTCTTCCGCCATTGCGTTTGTCGCTCGCCCCCAGGCGCGTTCCCCGTTTCGGGTCCACCATGATGCACTCGCCATCGCTCCAATACGGCTCGCGCGTGCCTGAATCCTTTTCCCCAAATTCAATATGGTGGCCCATGCCTTCCAGGCCCTTCACGATATCAGGAGAAAATCCTTGCTCTAAATAAGTAAAGTCCGGCAGCCACTGCTGATGAAAGCGCTGCGCGTCCACCGCCTCCTGAATGTTCATTCCGTAGTCGACCACTCCCATCAGGATGTTGGCAACGGTGGTAATAATCCGCGGGCCGCCGGGAGAGCCTAGCACCAGGAATAGCTTACCGTCTTTCAGAACGATAGTTGGGGTCATGGCAGAAAGCGGACGCTTGCCCGGCCCAACCGCATTGGCCGGCCCCTGGATCAAGCCGTACATGTTGGGTACGCCGGCCTTGGCGGCGAAGTCGTCCATCTCATCGTTCATGAGAAAACCGAGCCCCTCGGCGGTGACTCGGGAACCGAACGTGTCGTTCAGCGTTGTAGTCGTCGCCACCGCGGTCCCTTCCGGATCGACCACGGAATAATGCGTCGTATGATTCGTCTCCGCCACAGCGCTGGGTGGGAAGTGCGCGACCGCGTATTGTTCGAGCTGGCTGAAGATCGCCGGTCGGACCAAATCCTTGCTGACGCTGGCATGCGCCGGATTGATCGACTCCCGCCAGGCCGCGCCGTATCGTTTGTCGATGAGCTGGGCCACGGGAATTTTGGAAAAATCGGGATCGCCCATGAACTCCGCCCGGTCGAAGAACGCGCGCCGGAAGGCCTCCAGGGTCAGGTGCACCGCAGCGGCGGTGCGGCCCCGGAATTTCGGCAGGTCGTAGCCCTCGAGAATATTCAGGACCTCGAGCAGCGCGGTCCCGCCCGACGACGGCGGTGGAGCGCTGATGATGTCGTATCCGCGATACGACCCGCGCATCGCTTCGCGCTCCTTCACTTCGTATTGCGCCAGGTCGTTCGCCGTGATCAACCCCCCGCCCTTTTGCATGGCTGCGGCTAGTTCACGCGCCATCGCTCCCTGATAGAGGTCGTCAGGATTAGCCGCGATCCGTCTCAAAGTGCGCGCCAGGTCCGGTTGCTTGAAGACGTCGCCAGCTTTGTAATAGTTCCCATCGCGCTGGAAGATGCGCTGTGACTCAGGGAACTGGGCCAGGTGTTTATCGTCGCGCAAATCCTTGGCGTCCTGCGCGGTCAGACCAAAACCGTCCTCAGCCAGCTTGATGGCTGGAGCGATCACCCGCTCGAGCGACAGCTTGCCGTATTTCCTTTCGGCGTACACCATGCCGGCGACCGAGCCCGGTACTCCGATCGCTTTGTAGCCCACCGCGCTGGCATCTTCGATCACGTTTCCCTGGGAATCCAGATACATGTTCGCCGTGGCCGCCGCCGGCGCCTTCTCCCGGTAATCGATGAAATGGGTCGTGCCGCCGGCCATGCGAATCAGCATGAAGCCGCCGCCACCCAAGTTTCCATCCTGCGGATGCACTACCGCCAGCGCAAAACCGACCGCCACGGCGGCGTCAACCGCGTTCCCACCCGCCTTCATGATCTGCACTCCTACCCGCGAGGCCGATGCCCGTACGCTGGCCACCATGGCCCGCGGCGCCTCAACCGGCACCAGGCGCGCCCCGAAGCTGCCCGGGGCGACTGATATCAAGAGCAAAAGAATGAATAACTTGCAACGAGGTCGCATGAGGTTGGGACTGCTAGAGGCTAGCCCAGTGACAGAGTGGGAGTCAAATCATCGAAAATTTTGGTAGAGGGTCAGTCTGAATTTCCCCATCTCATTTATGGGTCATCCTGAGCTTGCGAAGGATCTTGCGCGCAGCGCATCCTCACGGCAATTGTGACAGCGGGCGCGAACATTCCATAGTTATTACTACTTTTCCTCGAGCGTGCCCTTCTCCCAGGTACCGGATTGCCTCAGAGACCTCGCTCAAGCCGTAACGCCGGTCGATGACCGGTTTCACCTTTTCGGACGCCATGAGCTCGCGCATGATCGTCAAATCCTCTTTCTTCGGTTTCGCCAAAAAGGTGACCAGCTTCTGGCTCACGAAACGTGACAACACAAGCGCTGTGATCAAACGGGTCAAAATGCCGAACATCCCTCGACCGGTCCGATCTCCGACCATGACGACTGTCCCTTTGGGATTTAAGACGCGCCTGCAGGCTGACAACGAATGGTTCCCAATGCAGTCGAAAATCAGGTTGTAACGTTGGTCACTTTTAGTGAAGTTCTCGTGGGTGTAGTCAATGACGTGATCCGCGCCGATCGATCGGACCATGTCCACATTCCTCGTACTGCATACGCCGGTGACTTCTGCGCCGAACGATTTGGCGATCTGCACCGCGAACGTGCCCACGCCTCCGGCCGCGCCGTTAATCAAGACCTTCTGTCCCGGCTGAGTCGATCTCTTGCTGCCCAAGCCGCCTATCCGAAGACCCTGCAATGCGGTGAATGCCGCCACCGGTGCCGAAGCCGCCTGCTCAAACGTCACGTTATCCGGCTTCATGACTAATGCAGACTCGGGAGCACAGGCGTATTCGGCAAAGGCGCCCTGGGGGATCCAGACTCTGAGAGCCGAAGCCTGCGAGTCGCTGATACACACGCCAAACACCATGTCGCCTGGTTTGAACTGGGTTACGTTTCTGCCCACCACTTCAGCCTTGCCGGCCACATCAACGCCTAGTCGTCCGCCTTTGGGTTTGCGCAGTCCGGTCACCAGCCGACCGCCGCCTCTCATCAAGCCCTCGTCAAGGGGATTGACGGAAGCCGCGCAAACTTGAATCAAAACTTCATTGTCATGGGGAACAGGCTTTTCGACGTCGTCGATTTGGAGAACATCCGGAGCGCCGTATCGGCTATACACGACGGCTTTCATGTACGGACTTCGGCGGCGCCGGCCTGCTCCTTCCATCGTTCAGGGTTCACGCCCATCACGACGAGCCATAGCTGCACCGGTATTTCCGCGAGGGCGGATGCGGCAGCGATGAAAGGGAACAGATTGAGTGCAAACGGCGGTACCACGAACGTCATCCAACCCAAACCATCAATCGCCAAAAGCACTCCCAGAATTCGAGGCAGGAAGGTCGACTTGAAAATGAGGTAGCCGGCCAGGACGCACCAGAGCCCGAAGAACACCAAGTCTATGTCGAAAGCGTAGCCATTTAATCTGAAGAAGACGTACGCCAGCGCTTGCAACTGGTCGGGGGTAAATGCGCTCACGGAACTGCCGCCTTGCAGGACGAGCAAAGGAGCAACGTACAAGAGGCAGGTAAGGGCCTGCATCGCGCATACTACGAGACCGACAAACGCTGCCAGTAAAGAGAGGCTCCGGTTCACCGGCTTAAACAAGTAGTAGAAGAGAAGGATCCAGGCGATATGGCACGCAACCCCGATGAGCGAGGAGACGAACCCCAACCAAAATAGCCGCTCGTGTCCCAGGATATTGGCCGCCGTGGCTGCGGCGTTGCCAGAGACAATAAGCCTGCCGAGAACGAACACCTGGCCGAACGCTGACGTCATGCCTTCGAGCATTTCAAAGACACCGGCAACCCTCGCCTTGAAACGCGGCGACGCTTCTGCAATCCGTTCCATAATTTCATCGACTCCGCATGGCCGGGACTTGCACTTATTGTTCGTTAACCGGGCAGCTTCGTTGCGAGCCCAGGGGCGGGTTCCGCCGGATTGCGCAGCGACGTTCCGCAGTACGGACAATAGACATCATTTACCGCAACCACGCGCTGGCACTGCGGACAACTCGGACTCAACTTGTAGCTGCAGCGAGGGCAGAAGTTGAATCCCGTCTGGACGGCATTCCCACATTGCGGGCAGATGCTGCTGCGCGGTTGCCGCAGCAGGAAGTAAAGAATGATGCCCAGAGCGTTGGGAATAATAAGGGCCATGATCGTCCAAAGCGTAGGGCTCATCCCGCGTCGTTTCGCGTCGCGGTTTATATAGCCGATGAGCAGCAAAAAGCAGCCCCCACCAATGCCGGCCAATAGCCCAAGCAGCGGCCTTGCCCATGCCGGCGGCCCGCCCGAGTGCCGAGCCACCACAACATTGAAGAAAACCTGCGCGGCGACAAATAGAATCCCCGCGAGCGCCCATGCCCACAGCGGAACAATCTTGATTTCCGCAGTCAGTCCAGTTTGCGTTTCGTTTCTTACCTGCATAAGTTGCTCCGCCTTGTTACTGCCTCTATCGCGACTGCTCGCCATTGCTTGTGAGGTGCGTGCCGCGAGCCAACAACAGCACACTTACCACCAGCGCGGGCGCGATGAAGAAAAACATGAAACCGGTTTGCCAAACCAGGGTCGAGACTCCGGCCCGTTCGCCTATCCAGGCAAAGATCCGCCACAAAAAGGGGACGGTGAGGGTGGCAGAAAGACCCACTCCCAGACAGGCCATCCCCACCAGCCACAGGCGTTCCCGCGTCTCCCGCAGCCTGCTGGCGTGGAAGCGCACCCGCATCTGGGTGGCTCGCACCAGGCGCGGGTCGGCGGCTAGCGGCAGCGAACGCAACCCACGAACTACTCCGTTTGCTGCTTCCGCATAGTGACGGCATCCTTCGCATTCGTGGAGATGGGCCCACAGCCAGGTCTGTTGCGTCTCCGAGAGATCTCCACCCAGAGCGATCAGCTCCCGGGCCTCGTCGTGTACGTTCCGCGTCATGCCTGCGCTCCCTTCAGCCGCGACATCAGCATGTTCAATCCGCGATAGAGTCGCGACTTCACGGTGCCCAGGGGAGCCCCGGTCACGGTGGCAATTTCGTCCAAAGCCAATCCCTCCTGGAAACGCAATACCACGGCTTCGCGATATTCCGCCGGGATGCTCACCAGGGCCGCGCCGATGCGCTCGGCCTGCTCGTGCTGCTGCACGACTTCCCACGCCATGGGTCGGGTATCGGCCGGTTCGAGCGGGGTGCGGTCTTCGTCGTCCATCAGCCCATCCAGGCTGACCGGATTTTTCTTTCGTAAGTAGTCGATGGTCAGATTCCTCGCCACCGCGTAGAGCCATGTGCTGAATTCATGCGTGCCGTCGTACTGATGGCCGCGTTCGAGCACGCGAATCCAGGTTTCCTGGAAGAGGTCTTCCGCCAGTTCACGATTTCCTGACAGGTAGACCAGATAGCGGAACAGCCGGTGCTGATACTGCTCGATGAGACGATCCAGCAGGTCCGGATCACGCCGGCGGAGACCGCGAGCGATTGCGCTGGCCTCGGATTCCATCACATTCACGGAGCAATAAGCTAGGGCGTTCATGCTACCCGGATATACGGGTGAGGAGACGAAAAAGATGCAGGATGGAAGCTATTCTCGGAGAGCTGCGGCAGAACGATCCGCCTGCGGGGAGGCGCTTTTCGACCACGGGTTGGTGGCCGTTTGGCACAGACTGGCCATTTTTCATTTAAGAATTGCGGTTTTTACTGCCGGCGCGTCGCGTTCCCGGTCTCCGGCGTTTGGTCGCCTTGGAGTTGACCTTGCTGGGCCTTGCAATTCTGGCCTTCGCTGCCACCATCGCGTAGGACTGCTCAATCAAATCGGTGATCTCGGTCCAAGGGAGGGCGTCCAGGCGCTCCAACGACACCCATTTGTAGCGACCGACATACGGAGCAATGTCTTGCTGCTCGACCAGTTCGGCGAACGTTTCAGGAGTGCACTTTAACATCAACCGTGGAGGCACGGAGTTCAGATCGAGGATGGTGAAAATCTTTCGTCGCACTTTGAAACAGAGGTCGTCTCCCCATTGCAGGTTCTCGGTCGCATCGGGGAAGGAAAGGCAGAAGCGGCGGATGGATTCAACGCTCATTTCTGGATGAATGCCTGCGACCAGCACGACACAAAGATTTCTACCCTTACGAAAGGCCGTCGTCCTAAGCTTGCGAAGGATCTAGCGCGGAGCGAATTTCACGTTGGTCCGGCTCCTTGCACCGGCACACGCCAGAATGACTCTCGTGTTCGACGAGATCAAATCAACCGCCGCGTTCCTTCTCACACCTGCTGTCGCGCTTCACCCAGGGTCACGCTGACATCCATCTTCTTTTTGCCTCGATAGATGGTGAGCCGCACCGTGTCGCCCGCCCGGTGATTGTTCATGACCTGGCCCAGGTCCTGCTGGTCCTGAATCTCCTGGCCATCAATGGCCACGATCAGGTCGCCGCCCACCATGATCGGCATGTTGCCGATGTAGGCGCGCTCAGTGCCACCACGCAAGCCGGCGCGGTCCGCGGAGCCACCCGGCACCACTTGCACGATCAGCAATCCACTGTCGGCCGCGAGCCCCATCTGGTCCGCCAGGCCCGGCGTAATGGGAATCGTGCTCACTCCCAGGGCCGGACGCCGCACCCGGCCCAGGGTCATCAGGTCGTTCAGCACGGCTTTGGCCGTATTCACGGGAATGGCAAAACCAATGCCCGCGCTCTGGCCCACACTGGAGGCAATCAACGTGTTGATGCCGATCACCTCGCCGTGCCAGTTCAACAGCGGTCCGCCGGAATTTCCTGGGTTAATCGCCGCGTCCGTCTGGATGGCTTCATCGATCTGCAACCCATCAGGTTCCTGCACCGGGCGGATCGAACTGATGATGCCTCGGGTCATGGTCCCCGAGAGACCGAAGGGATTACCGATGGCATAGACTTTTTGTCCGACCTGCAAATTGCGCGAGTCGCCGAGCACCATGGGAGTAAGCCCCGGACCTTTGATCTGAATGACCGCCAGATCGTGAGCGCGGTCCGTGCCCACGACGGTTGCCTTGTACTCCTTCCGGTTGTGCAGCGTCACCTTCACCTGGCGGGCATCGGCGATCACGTGATAGTTGGTCAGCACGTGACCTTCTTTATCGATGATGAAGCCTGAGCCCTGCCCTTCCTGCGGCACCAGGCCATAAAAGAAATCGAAGGTCACGGCGCGCGAGGTGATGTTCACCACAGAATCGATGTTCTTGCGATAGACGCCAATGTTGTTCTGCTCTTCGGCATCAAAGGGCTCGGTCGTAGCGGCTTCGGTAATCTCCACCTTGTTGAGGGGACGGCCAAACCAGTTCGCAGAATGCATCGGCCCGGAACGGTAGGTAGTGAAGTAGTAGAACGCGCCGGCAAAAATCAGCGCCAGCAGGACGGGACGCAGCAGCTTCATATTTCAAAACCTTCCATCACCGACTCCATCTGATTCTAAATCCCTTCAAGGACCACGTGGGGACAGCCGCCCACGGCTGTCCGGCGGAGCGGAGTCCGCTGTTCTGGTCGCCAACACTGTCGAGTTACGCTCGACTAGACCGCCGGGGGCGGCTGTCCCCACGTGGTTCTTGCCGGGTTACTTTGCCGATTCCTTCTTCAACTTCGCGTAGATTGTCTTCACCTGGCGCGCGGTTTCATCGAGCGAGCCCGAGTTGTCGACCACGTAATCGGCAGCTTTGCTTTTTTCCTCATCGGGCAATTGGGCCGCCATGCGGCGTGTGACTTCGCGGCGTGCGGTTTCCTGGTCCACTTTCAAACGCTGCGCCCAGCGCTCGATACGCTGCTCAGGTCGGCACGTCACGGCTACCAGACGATCGAATCCCATCGCCATGCCGGCCTCCAGAATGAGCGCCGCCTCCACCATGGCAATGGAGTGAGGATCGTGCCGGCCCACCTCCGCCATCCACTCCTCCTGGCGGCGAATCACGCCGGGATGCACGATCTGGTTCAGTTCCTGAACGCGAGTCGATTTGCCGCCGGTGCCGAAGGCGAGTTCCGCCAGGCGGGCGCGGTTCACGCTGCCATCCGGGTTCAGGATTCCAGATCCAAAATGATCCACAACTCGCCGGTAGACTGGCTGGCCCGGCTGTATGAGCTGGTGAGCAATCTCGTCGGCCTGAATGACATGCACGCCCAGGCCGGCAAACATTTCGCCCACAATCGACTTGCCGACGGCGATGCCCCCAGTCAATCCAACCTTAAGCACTTCGGGCATGCTCGGGCGCCCGGGTGGGCGTGCGCGAGCCCCTCCTCATCCTGGCCGCTTTCACAGTGTTTGCCATCAGCATGGCGATGGTCAGCGGGCCCACTCCTCTGGGTACAGGCGTAATCGCTCCCGCCACGTCAGCCGCATTCGGATGGGCATCTCCCACCAGCGTTGACCCTTTGCTCCGGAAGCTCTCCTCCCGCTTCGCATTGCCGGCGAAAAGCCGGTCAAACTCTGCCCGCTCACTCACCTTGTTCATGCCCACGTCAATCACGGTAGCTCCGGGTTTCACGAAGTCGCGGGTAATCATTCCGGCCCGGCCAATTGCGGCCACCAGGATATCGGCACGACGGCATACGCCGGGAAGGTCCCGGGTCTTCGAGTGGCAGACCGTCACTGTGGCATTGGCGTTGATCAGCAACATGGCGGTCGGTTTGCCAACAATATCGCTGCGTCCCACCACCACAGCCTCGTGACCCGCGACTGGAATATTGCTGCGCTTGAGGATCTCCATGATGCCCGCGGGCGTACAAGGCACCAGGCCGGGCCGCTGGGTGGAGAGAAAGCCTACGTTGACCGGGTGGAAGCCGTCCACATCCTTGGCCGGATCGACGGCCATCAGGATCTTCTTGGAGTCAACGTGGGGTGGCAGGGGCAACTGCACCAGGATGCCGTCGATTTCATCGCGCCGGTTCAGCTGCAGGACGAGCTCGAGCAACTCCTGTGTCGAAATCGTGTCCGGCGGAGTGAGTTGTTCACTGTAAATCCCCATCTCTCCGCAACTCTTAACTTTCCCCCTGACATAGATTTCTGAGGCTGGGTTGTGGCCAACAAGGACCACCGCCAGGCCCGGACGCAGGCCGGACGCAGCCATCTCCTTTACCTCAGACGCAACCTCCGCTCGGATTTCAGCGGCGATCTTGTTGCCGTCCAGAATAGTGGCAGCCATGAACCCTTCGCCTCCCGCTGTAGAATCGAGCTTTATCGTAAACTATCCCGGGGAAAAGAGCGGCAGAAGCTGTCAGCTTTCAGCTGTCAGCTATCGGTTACCCCGGAGTTGTGGTTTAACTGAAAGCTGAGCGCTGACAGCTGAGAGCGGGCCCCCGGCGGTTAAGCTTTTTCCGGCTTTTACGCTCGCAGAAAAATCGCGTAAAATCTCCCCATGATTCCCCAAGACCTGCTCGACATCCTGGTGTGCCCGGTGTGCAAAAAGCCGCTGGCGCTGAAAAACGAAGGACAGAGTCTGAAGTGCGCCGAGTGCCGCCGCGTCTATCCGGTCCGGGACGGAATTCCGATCATGCTGGTGGACGAAGCCGTCACCGATCCTTCCTGAGCCAAATACCCTAAGCCCATATCCTGAGCCATATTCTGTCATCGCTTCGCGTCCCACAACGACACAACGTGTCAAGATCGAGAATTCCCGATATGGCCCGTTCGTGCCACAAAACCCACCCCGGCCGACATCATCGAAAGATTTAGGTGCCTTGCAACTTACCGCAGCATAAGGGGTTTAAGAAACCAAACGGCCTCTCCTTACGTATATGGAGAAAGAGCCTTGAGTGCGGCACCAAAATTGCATGCAACGTTCATGACAGGTAGTGAGTCTAATAGATTAAGGAAATAGTGGTCGGAGGTGATAACGATCATGAGAGAACGATTCTCCAGTACCGAACTGTTGGCTCTGCGCAACGATCTTCTGCAGGGAGGTTTGATCGATTCGCGCGAAGCCGCTGAACTCCTGCAAGTTTTCCTCATGGGCCGTGGCTACGGGGTATCGCCTCAAGCAGCCATGGACGCCGTGGGCCGGGTTGAGATGTCAGGGTGCTCCATGCCGGTGCTGCAGAAAGAACTGGAGAGCCTTGCTCTGGTGATGTAAGCGGTGACGAAGATTATGTGAGAAATCTGCGGGGACCTCAGAACCAAGCCGTTTCCCCGCGAGGTGAGTAACAAGAATCAGCCGGGCAAACCTGCCCGGCGTTTTTGTTTTTGGAGCAGCTTCTGGCTCCTAGCGGTCAGCTTCTGGCGAGCGCGGTCGCCAATTTGAGCAACCCCTTCATAATCACCTTGCCGTCAGCAAAGTTGACGCCCGTGCGAGTTCCGTATTCCTCTACGCCGAGCTCGCTTAGCGTTTGTTCGTGGGCATTTTTCAACAACCGAATCTCCGCCCTCGTCAGGACCATCAAGGCTAAGCCGATCCAGCTTTTCGAACAGAGTTCGCGCCTCATCCCGGGTAGCGCCGATGCGCGCGTTGAAGTCCGCGACTTCAAAACCGAAGCAAATTTCGCCCAACCCGCCCGGCAAACCCCTTGTCTCCAGCGGAGGTAAATCAACGGTTGCCCCATCCACTCCTGCTCTATTCAGTAGTTTCATTTGGGCTTCCTGACACTTCTGGTGCGAAGCACATTCGGAGGCTAGAGGCCAGGAGCTAGAGGCGCTCTCCTTCACTCATACCTCAAACTCTCCACGGGATCTAACTTCGCCGCTCTGGTGGCGGGAACCGTTCCGAAAATCACGCCTACGAACGACGACACCAGGATGGCCACGATCGCGGACAGTCCTGAAATCGGAATGCGGTATTCCGTGAGGAAGCGCACCGAGTACGGAATCGCCAGGCCGATGACTACGCCGATCAGACCTCCGACCAGGGAAATGGTCATGGCTTCGGCCAGGAACTGAAAGCGTATCTCGCGGTTGGTGGCGCCCAGTGCTTTGCGGATGCCGATTTCGCGGATGCGGGAGCTGACCGTCGCCAGCATGATGTTCATGATTCCAATGCCGCTCACCAGCAGGACTACCGCCGCGACCAACAGCAACACCAGCGTCAGCGCGTTGGCGGTTTTCTCCGCCAGCTGGACCAGTTGGGTGAGATTCATGACTTGGTAGACCGACTCGGCGCGGTGGCGGCTCTTGATAACCCGGCGGATCTGCTCCGTTGCCGGCTGCACCATCGAAGGATCGGCAGTCGAGAAATATATCTGTTTGACGTTCGGAGTGTCGGTAAAGTAGCGACTCACCGTGTACGGAATCAGCATGGTGTAATCCACCACTTCGGTTTGCCCGAAAGTGTCCACCCGCTCCCGGAACGTGCCCACGATGGTGAACGGCAGGCCGCTGAGCTTGATGATTTTGCCGATGGCTTCTTCCTGCGATCCGTAGAGCTCCTCGGCCATTTTCTGGGTGATCACTCCGACTTTGTTGTGTTCCTGCGAGTCCTTGGAGTCAAAGAACCGGCCGGTGATCACCACCAGGTTGCGCACGATTCTGTAGTCCGAGAAAACCCCGAGTACGGAAATGTCGCGTTCCTTGCCTCCGCCCACGGGAATACGTTCGCCCAGAGGCACCACGGGAGAAGCCGCGACGATGCCCGGCACCTCCTCCATAGCGGCATTCATGTCGTCGATGGTGAGCGGATCGGGAGTGACATTGGCTATCCGCTGGCCCCCGCTCTGGTATTCGGCCTCGATCTGGTTGGTTCCGATTGACTGGATCTGGCTCAGCACATACTGCTTGCCGGTCATTCCGATGGTCACGACGAGGATCAGAGAGGCGGTGCCGATGACCATCCCCAGCGCGGTCAGCGCAAAGCGGACCTTGTTGCTGCAGAAAGTCTCGTAGGCGAAACTCAGGACCTCGCCGTACACCATTTTCGGCGGACGTCGTTCCGGCGCGGTGGTAGTGGCAGTTGCCATGCGTCTTGAGATTAGATGCTAGCCGCAATGGCCCGGAGGCCGCAAATCGAAGTCAAAGCTGCGCCGCCGCGAAAACCTTCGAACGAGGAGGGAGCGAAACCGTCATAGAAGCCGCGGAGCGGCGCAAGAATAAAGCTCAGGGCGCAAGCCCCTGGGTGACCGGCCATGAAAGCCCTGACGGGGCGAAAGAAGCCGCGGCACGGACGCCGAATCTCGCGAAATCCTGGAATCGTCTTGACCGGGCGGCATCCAGAGTCGGTATGCTGACCCGTCGAGAGGCCTAGCCCGGCGGCCCGGCCGCGCCCCGGGCATAGTAGGCGGCGTAACCCGGGTCCAGCTTCCTGCCTTTCGCGCTGAAAATCCGGAAGTGCGCCAGCCCCGCTCGCTGTAGAGCAAACTGCAGAGTCGTCCTGAGCACCCCGAAACCGTAGGCCACGCTGCGGCTGAAGTTGATGGAAGATGCCTCCTCGAAATACTTGGTCGGGCATGATACCTCGCCGATGCGGAAGCCAAAGTTCACACATTGCGCCAGGATCTGGTTGTCGAAAACAAAGTCGTCCGAGTTCTCGAGCAGAGGAAGCTCGAGCAAGACCTGGCGGCTAAAGGCACGATAGCCGGTGTGATATTCCGACAACTTAATCCGGAGAAACAAATTCTCGAACGCGGTGAGGAAGCGGTTGGCCACATATTTGTAGAACGGCATACCTCCGTGCAGGGCCTGTCCGCCAATGATGCGCGATCCCAGCACCACGTCGTAGACCCCGTAGGCCACCAAGCTGGCCATGGCTGTCACCAGCAGCGGTGTGTACTGGTAATCGGGATGCACCATGATGACCACATCCGCGCCCGCAGCCAGGGCCTCGCGGTAGCAGGTCTGCTGGTTGCGTCCGTAGCCATAATTCTGGTCATGCACGAAGAATTGCAGCCCCAGCTGGTTGGCAATTTCGACGGTGCGGTCGGAACTGTGGTCGTCCACAAGAATGCGGATGTCGACCAACTCGGGCAGTTCCGCCACGGTCGCTGCCAGGGTCTTCTCCGCGTTATAGGCCGGGAACACCACGGCGATGCGTTTCCCGTTGATCATGAATGATGATCATAGTCTCATAGCCGTGGCTTTTGACTCTCTGGGATTTGGACTGGGAACTGATTTGTGTGGGACCCGGTCTCTGACCCGGTCCCGCACGGACTTTTGTTGATAAAATACGTCTAGGACTATGGCTGAGAAGCGCACCCTATTCGAGAAGGTCTGGAACGAGCACATCGTCTCGTCGCCACCGGACCGCCTCCCGCTTCTTTATATAGACCTGCACCTGGTCCACGAGGTCACCTCGCCGCAGGCTTTCGACGGCCTGCGCGTGGCTGGTCGCCGGGTGCGCCAGCCGAATCGGACGGTCGCCACAGTTGACCACAATATCCCGACCGAGCCTCGCGGCACGCCGATCACCGACCCGATTGCCGCCCGCCAGATCCAGGCCCTGCAAAAGAATTGCAAAGAGTTCGGAGTTCCGCTGTTCGACATGGACTCGCCCAACCAGGGCATCGTGCACGTCATCGGCCCCGAACTCGGACTCACCCAGCCGGGCATGACGATTGTCTGCGGCGACAGCCACACCAGCACGCACGGCGCGTTTGGAGCGCTGGCTTTCGGCATTGGCACATCCGAAGTCGAGCATGTGCTGGCCACGCAATGCCTGCCCCAGCGTAAACCGAAAACCATGCTGATCGACGTTCGCGGCCCGCTGCCCGAAGGGGTAACCGCGAAAGACCTGGCCCTCGGCATCATCGGAGGGATCGGAACCGATGGCGCCACCGGACACGTCATCGAATACGCCGGCGAAGCCGTTCGCGCACTTTCGGTCGAGGGCCGGATGACGCTGTGCAATATGAGCATTGAGGCCGGAGCCCGCGCCGGCATGGTCGCGCCTGACGAAACCACCTTCACTTACATCAAGAATCGCCGCTTCGCCCCGCACAATGGAGACTGGGAAAAGACGCTGGCGCACTGGCGTACCCTGCCTTCTGACCCTGGCTCACGCTACGACAAGGTCGTCGAAATCGATGCCTCGAAGCTGGCCCCGTTCGTGACCTGGGGGACGAACCCGGGCATGGTGGTCGCGGTCAGCGGAAGGGTTCCAGACTTAAGTGAGCTGAAAACCGACGCCGATCGCCGGGCTGCCGAACGCATGCTGGAATATATGGGGCTCGAGCCGGGCACCCGGGTTGAAGAAATTCCGGTGGACCGGGTTTTCATCGGCTCCTGCACCAACTCGCGTCTGGAAGATTTGCGTGCCGCCGCTCGTGTGGCTAAAGGGCACCACGTAAATGCGAAAGTTCGGGCCATGGTGGTGCCGGGATCGCAAGCTGTGAAACATGCCGCCGAGAATGAAGGCCTGGACCGGATTTTTCAGGAAGCCGGCTTCGAGTGGCGCGAGTCAGGATGCTCCATGTGCCTGGGCATGAACCCGGACATCCTGCAACCGGGCGAGCGTTGCGCCTCCACCAGCAATCGCAATTTTGAAGGCCGCCAGGGACGAGGCGGACGCACTCACCTGGTCAGTCCGATGATGGCAGCAGCGGCGGCCATCGCGGGTCATTTCACAGATATCCGTAACTGGAAATTTCAGTAGAAGAGTAGCGCCGGGCGTTCCGCCGGCTGTCCGGAGGGCGTCCCGCCCTCCACAAAGTCTGGAGAACGAATGAAACCTTTCCGCAAGCATAAGGGCAAAGTCGCGCCGCTCTATCGCCACAACATCGACACTGACCAGATCATCCCCAAGCAATTCCTGAAAAGAATCGAGCGCACCGGCTTTGGCGAATTTTTGTTCTATGACTGGCGCCGTACCAAGGACGGCTCGCACGACCCATCGTTCTCACTGAACCATCCAGGCCACGCTGGAGCCAGCGTTCTTGTGGCCGGCAAAAATTTCGGCTGCGGATCATCGCGCGAACATGCCGTCTGGGCCCTGGAGGATTTCGGCTTCCGGGCGGTGATCGCTTCATCGTTCGCGGATATTTTTGCCAACAACTGTGTGAAGAATGGTGTGCTCACGGTGGTGCTGACCGAAGCTGAAGTCGAGGAGATCGTTCGCCGGACAGCGGAGCACCATGACTACCATCTCTCCATCGACCTGGAGCAGCGCAAAGTCCACGATGACTACGGATTCTCGGCCAGCTTCGAGATTGAGGAGTTCACCCGTCACTGCCTGCTCGAAGGGCTCGACGACATCGGGCTGACGCTAAAACACGAAGCCGAAATCACGGCCTACGAAGCCCAGCACCCCGCTTCACAAAAGGTCGTGTAGGGCAAGCGCTCTCGCCCGCGCTTTTTCTTTGCGTGTAGCAGCGGCCCAAGCCGAACCCAAACGTCTCTTTGATCCCTGGAGCTCTCGTGCCTGCTCTCGAACCTGCGGGCGTTGCCCCGCCGCACGGGCGATTCGCCCGCGCCCACATTGGTCGGAAAACCGGAAAGCAGTCTCGATGGCGCAAGAACGCCTCATCATCGTGTTACAGCCTTAGTAGGTCGAGGAGGCACGACAATTGCAGACTGGGGCCAAGATCGAAGCTCGCCGATTCGCGAGGGTGATGATGGATGTTGACGTAAATATTTACTCGCAAAAAAACGGTCTGGCGCCGGGCCGGACCGTGGACATCAGCGAAGGCGGCATCTCAGCGGTAGTTCCCATCGACCTGTTTATCGGCGAGACCGTGAAGATGGAGATCAGTTTCCCGCTCGAATCGGTAACTGTCACCGCAGTCGTTCGCAGCCGGAACGTTTTCCGCTATGGCTTCGAGTTCGATCAGCCTAAGACAGGCAAAGAACTCACAGGAAACGAACTCATCAAAAGAGCTCCGGGGAAGCCCTGACTCGCCCTAATTTGTGTGGGGCGGGCGCCCTCGCCCGCCGCTGTCTCCCGACTAAACCGGCGGCCCCGGCGGCGCTCCCGACGATTTCAGCTTAGGAGTGTTTTGCTCCGGATTCTGCAGGAACAAAATGATCTCGTGATCGAGCTGTTCGATCGCAGGGCCTCGGGTTGTGTTCTTCCGGATGACGCCCTGAACCTCGCGCACTCCGGCCAGCCCCACCGCCCGCGCTTCCGGCGTGGCCTCGGAATTCGCCGCCAGAATCATCAACCGCTCCGCAACTTCGGTTTGTACCACGCCCGCGAGATCACGTTCCGCTGCTGTCTTGGTGATGGCAGAAAATGCAGCACTCACGAGTGCGGAAACTACGCTCCCGGGTGAAGGAACCCCGCTGTCCTGCTCCGAAATTACGGCCAGTCTCTGCAGGCGCTTCGGATCGAGCAATCCTCCAACCACGATTTCCGCCACGGCGCGCGCTCCATCCTGCGGGCTGAAAAGATATCCCGCCGAAGAGGTGAAGCGCTCGGCATCTGAATCTCGGTTTTCCTGCGGCGCCAGCGCCTTCCAGATCTCCGCCGGAACTCTCAATTGGGACGGATTCAAGGCGCTCAGAGCCAGTTGCAGGGCCTCTTTCTGACTCTCAGCGGGCCAAATGATGATCGACTGCTGCCCGTCGCCCGCCAGGGAGAGTGGCACCTTGGCGCTGCCCACCACATTGATTGCGGCTCCCAGCGCGTAGCGATGAAACAGATAAACCAGGGGCAGACGAGAGGCAAACATAGAATTGGGTTCGCCTGGGCGCAGCATGCGCGGGCTGTAGTGGGCCAGCAGCGAATCCCGGACGGGCAGAACTTCCTTCAGCCAGGTTACCGGATCGGGACCGTCATCGTACGAATTCCAGCGCGGATCGGCAGTGTTTCCCCAGACAATTCCTTTCGCGGTGGCGTCTCTTACGATCGCGTCCAGGCGCGCATGTTCTCCCGCGTTGCTGCCTGGCTTCCCCTGGCTGTAGCCCCACTCGATGGCAAAACGATCGTAGCTACCCGTTCCCTGCATGTAGGCGTCGGAGAGGTCGGCGGTTCCGTCGGCGCGAATCTGCACACGCGGCGCGAAGTAGTCCATCACCGAGCCGCGCCCGTACGTGCTGGCTACAAAGTTGTGGTCGAGGCCAAGCACATGACCCACTTCGTGGCAGGTAAGCAGCGCCAGGCGCTGCAGCATGACTTTTTCCTCGGGGGTTTGCGGATCGAGGTTATCGAGGGCGGCGAACGTATCCAACGCGGGCTCAGCTGAATCGCGGCTGGAGGGCATCACCGATTCCCAATAGTTGTTGACCGTCCGCATGCGATGCGAATCCAGTTGCACCACGGCGTGAATGATCTCGCCGGTGCGCAGGTCAACGTGGCTCTGCCCCACCGACCATCCCCGTCCGGAACGGTTTGTCCACTGGATGGTGGGATAGCGAATGTCCATCGGGTCCGCACCCTCGGGCAGATCTTCGATACGCAGCGCATTCCTGAAGCCGGCCTGCTCGAATGCCGCATTCCACCACAGCGCTCCCATCCGTGCGGCTGAACGGACTGGCTCGGGAATGGCGCGGTCGAGATAAAACACGATTGGCTTTACCGGCTCGCTGAGCGCCGCATTCGGATCCTTTTTCTGCAGACGCCAGCGTTGCACCAGGTAGCGAGTAAGCGGCTGATCGTAGGGCTGGGAAAAATCCTGAAGGCTGGTGCTGCTGAATCCTACTCGGGGATCCTGCTCCAGAGGTTGGTATCCGGGCGCGGGCATGGCCACAAACGAATGATGCTCACGGATAGTCAAGGTATGCGGATCGGGCTGGTTCAAATCGCTCTCGGAATCGGAAGCAAAAGTCAGCAACGCTTCTACTTCGGTGTTAAGCGGAAAGCTTCCGTTGTGTTCGAGATCAAGCACGCTACGGTCCTTGTCCAGCCGCCAGTCCGCTGCCTTGGACGATTGCTCACGCACGACGATTCCGCCCAAGGCGCGGGCTGGCCGGCGCAATTGTGAAAGCAGGTCAAACGCGTCCCGGACAAGCAAGGCATCGGCATCGACCAGCACCGTGCCGTCCCTCTCTGCTTCGACCGGGAGGGAAGCCAGCACGGACGTTGGGAAACTGTATTCCACGGAATGCTGCAGCTCCGGCGTGCCACTAGGAGCGACGAAGCTGCTGTTCTCCTCAATCACCAGCACGCGCATCCCGACTCGCCGAAAGCGGCACACTGAGCCCGATCCAAAGGAACTCCGGTCGGCGAAGGCCTCGATCGTACCGACGCCGCTGCCCAATCCGGTGAAATAGAGAAATTCCCCTTTGAGGGCGGCCGGCGATAGTTCGAACAAAATGTCGCCCTTTTTTTCGTCCCAGTAGTAAGGGAAAAAGCCTTCGTGCCGCTCCAACCCCGCGGTGCGCACCGCCAGGGCGGAAGCGTCGCCGGCGGGCTTGGCCGATGTCTGGGCGGCGCCGGTAGCGATGCAGGCAACAGCCCCGACCAAAGCAAACGAAATATGCAGTCTTTTCATAGGCTTTTGTCTTATACATTACGGGCCCGCGGTTGCTCAAACAGCTTGCGATCAGGTGGGGATGGGAGACGCACTGCTACATGTCCCAAATGCATTGGCCGTTCTGGAAAAATGAGATCAGGCCGTCTTCGCTGACTTTCAGAACATGCCCGAGGCGCGAGGCTGCGATCGCCGCCGTCGTGCGTCCGCCCTCGATGTTTTCGGGATGAAATTCGGCCAGATCCTGATGACGGAGAATCGCACCGAATGCCAGCAGGTTGGAATCCTTGTCTAGCACGATCCCGCCATCGATACGGGCCACGGTCTCCAATACCGCGGTCGGAAGTTCGAGCACTCGTCTCCGATGGAGCAAATAGTGGAGCTGGTCCTTTGATCCGGAAAGGGGCTGTGGACCATAGTCTGGCAAGGATGAAAGCAGGTCGCTTCTCGACACCAGGGTGGCGACGCTGCTGGGGTCTTCAAGCACGACCAACAGGCCGCCCCGCCGATCTTCCGCCAGATTCAGCGCGACGAACAGTCGCCTGGCCAGTTCGGAATTGCCGATGGCGTCGTTCCACATTTGATACTTTCGCTCCGCATCGGTAAGCCTCCAGCGACCGTCCAGAAAGCGGAACATCTGCACTCCATCGGCAATGATCTTCATTTCTCCGTTGGGGGTAAGAATCATGCAAACGTGCCCACCACAAAGTGTGGCCCGACTGTGGGTCCGGTAGCGGTCGGGACTGGGGACGGCGAGCTCAGTATTCGAAAATGGCTCCGCCCACTGCTCCACGTCGATGACCTCGGCGAGGCAGCCGTCCTGGTCGACCAGAGCCAGCGTCTGCAGCCCATCACAGAGGCGGTAAAAACTGCGAATCGAAGTCAGCGCCAGGGAATAGCGCAGCGCACCAGCTGGAGTCGAAGGGAGCGCGTGGCAGGGGTCGGGCTGCGTTCCAAACAGAAGCGTACCAGTCGAGATCCTACGGTTTTCGTAGGTACTCAAAGAGGTGGTGCGCAGTACTTCGACGACATCCTCGACCCGATCCGGCCCGGTCCACACTTCGCCCCCATACGGGCGACTATCGACGTAGGCGGATACATATCGGTCTTCGGGCAGACCTCGAAAAAGCTCGAATCTCTGATCGACCAACGCCGGGTCGAGAATCATCCGATACCGGGAGTCGAGCACCGTGCCAATACTCTTCAGCAATTTCAACTCGGAATCGCTGAACGGTTTGCCGTTGTCGAGAACATACTGAGCTCCCAGCCAGTTCAGGGTCAGAGATGAGCCGTCAGAATTCTCCGTGATTCGCTGCTTGCTCTGGTGAGAGCCCGCCGTGACCGCTTCGAGCCGGGCTGTGGGGAAGAAATACTTGATGCCATATTCAACGAACTTCCCGTAAAGTCCGTCGAGAAATGGAGGTGCTTGGGTACGATTCGACATGCAGGGAACCTCCAGGAGACCGCCAGGATAGTGCAACTATTCGATTGGATGATCACGGAAGTAAGAAGTATGCGAAAGAACTACATTGTTGCTCGCAAGCTCGGGGCGTGTCGATTCTGCCGAATTCGCCGTTCAATGCCCATCTGCTTAGACTCTTTCCGGAATCGGATATATATTGAGGCTAGCGAAGGGCCAATGATTCAACGGGCTGTCCAGCAATCGCGCCAGCGAGGCTGCAACTTGTTGCGAGCACGACGCGGAGGGATGCGTGAGTGGTTGAAACGGGCGGTCTTGAAAACCGCTGTGCCTGAAAGGGTACCGGGGGTTCGAATCCCTCTCCCTCCGCCATATAGTTTGAGCTACACAGAAAATCTGGCTGCACCGGAATTCCCCAAGTTCTCGCCCTCAAACCGCACCGGAGAAGCAACCCCGCGCAACTGGTTCGCAAGCTCTGTGCCCTTTTCCCTGGACAAATGCGTTTCTCGGAATACATTCCTGTTGGTGATGGATAATGTCGTCAGAGAATATGACGGTCTAACCGGAATGGAGTCGCTTTTGACTCGGGCCCTATGACAGATTCGGTGAGACCGGTTCGCCAGAAGAGGGAAATGCATGGCGACGCTGAAGCTCCTTGTCGTAGAAGATGACCTCGCGAGCCTGGAATTGATGACGGAGGTCTTCACGTCTTTGAAGGCGGAGGTTCGTCCGGTCAGTGACAGTGAGAAAGCGGCGGATATGGTCAACCGGGAAAAATTTGACGGGATCTTCCTGGACCTGGAAATGCCAAAGGTGAATGGCTTCGATCTCGCGCGCCGGATCCGCCAGTCGTCCTGGAATAAATCTGTTCCGATTGTTGTCGTGACTGGCCGCGATGACCGGCGCACCATGCAGGAAGCATTTGAGATTGGAGCGACGTTCTTTTTGCAGAAACCTGTGGACAGGGTGAAGCTGACCGGCCTGTTCCGCACCATACGGGGCACGCTACTCGAGAATCGACGCAAGCACACCCGAGTTCCCCTCCACACGGCGGTGATCTGCAGTGTAGGCCCTCGCAGCGTACAGGGAGTCACCTGGAACCTTAGTTCGGGTGGAATGCAGGTCGAAGTCGGCGATCTGAAGCCGGGAGACTCGGTGAAAGCATCCTTTCGATTACCCCAATCCGGGGTGGCGATTGATGCGGTCGGGGTTGTCGTGTGGACGAAAGAGCAGCGCCAGGGAATCCAGTTCACCAAGACAAGTGCGCAGAATCAACAGGCGATCCAGAAATTCATTATTGAAGCGGAAAAGCTGGAGTAACTCACAAATAACGCAATCAGGCTGGTCATGACTGCCCGGCAGATTTCGCCAACTTGGGGCCACGAACCACCCTGCCTACTTCGATAATGAGTTGTTGCCGCCATGAGCCATTCTTGTGAAACAACGCCTGGGTTTCTCGACCAAGAAGCGCGATCTCCTCTTCCGCCAGCGTCTTGGCGGTCATGACAAAAATAGGCAACTCCTTCAAAGTGGCTTCTTTCCGGATGTGGCGAATCACCTCAAAACCGTTCATGCCCGGCATCATGAGATCGAGCAGCACTGCATTGACCAGTTTTGAAGCGAGCACCTCCAAGGCCCGAGCGCCGCTTCGCACGCTCTGAGTCTCGTATCCCGCGGTCCGCAGGGTCTCTTCCAACAACTCCAGAGTCTTAGGGTCGTCGTCGACCAGCAGGATAGTGGAATCGTCGTCATCGGCCGCAACCGGCACATGTTTGCGGATCGCTTCCAGAAGCACCGGCTTGCGAATCGGCTTGATGAGATAGTCGGCCGCACCCAGCGCGAACCCAACCTGTTTTTGATCGACGATAGAAACGATGATGATCGGAATGTTGGCCGTCTCCACGCTCTTCCTCAGCTCAACCAGCGTTTCGAAGCCATTGCCGCCCGGCATGAACACGTCCAACGTGATCGCATTCGGGAGCAATTCTTTAGCTCTCTTGACCGCTTCGGCTCCCGACTCAGCCATGGCGATCCGGTATTCTGAATCCAGGTAGCTGGCAAGAAGCTCCCGGGCGGGGGCCTCGTCGTCTACAACCAGGACAAGTGGCTTGACGCGGCTTGCGCTCAAAGGAACGGAAACATTCGCTAGCGCGTCAACCAGCAGAGGACCGGGGAACGTGGATCCGGCGGGAAGGGTAAAAATAAATCGGCTGCCTTTGCCCAGCTCGCTTTCGACGGAGATCCTCCCGCCTTGTTGTTCCACCAGGCGCTTTGTAATCGCCAGACCCAGCCCCGTTCCTTGGTGATTGGCTTCCGCCGTTCCCTCGACCTGCCGGAATTCGTCGAAGATGATGGCCTGATCCTCGGCCCGGATGCCAATGCCGGTGTCGGTTACCGATACGCGAATCGAATTTTCGTCTTGATGACAATCGATGGCGATCCGGCCCCCTTTGGGTGTGAACTTGACCGCATTGCTGATCAGGTTGTAGAGGATCTGTTTGAAACGAACCCGATCGGCATAGACGGCCCAATCGGCCTCAAGCTTATCTTCCACAGTGATATTTTTTGCCATTGCCAGGGGGCGGATGGTGGAGAGGACCTCGGGCAAGGCATCTTTAACGCGAAAATCCTCACACCGCAATTCGAGCTGCCCGGCTTCGATCTTCGAAAGATCCAGAATGTCGTTGATGAGCTGCAGCAAGTGCGACGATCCCTGCTTGATGTGATTCACAAAGCGCTTTTGCTTGTCGTTGAGTCCGCCTGCTGTCTGCTCGGCCAGAAGGTCGGAAAAACCCACAATCGCGTTCAACGGGGTCCGCAACTCATGACTCATACTGGCGAGGAACCTGCTCTTCATCTGGGTGGCGCGTTCGACCTCGCGATTGCGGAGTTCAAGCTGTTGATTGGAAGCAGCCAGGCTATCGACGAATTTCTTCTTTTCTGCTTCGGCTCGTTTTCTCAGCGTAACGTCGACCGCAACAACAACTTCCGCATCCCGGCCCGCAAGGTTTAGAGCGTACGAGGTGATCTCTACTTCGATGACGGTTCCGTCCTTCCGCCGATGCCGCCAGTCACCGATTCTCTGGTTTCCATCCTGGATGGTGCTCACACTTTCGAGCAGAACGGGAACATCCGCCGGCGGGCGAATGTCTTTGATGGTCATGGTCAGGAATTCATCGCTGGAATAGCCATAGTTGCGGACTGCGGCGGCGTTTACCGCAAGAAAACGCAGCGTCTCCCGGTCATAGATCCAGGTCGGAAGCGGATTGTTGTCGAACAGTCTGCGGTGCCGCTCTTCGCTCTCCCGCAGCAACTCGTCGGCCCGTTTGGGCTCGGTCACATCGCGTGCGACGGCATACATGACGCCTTGTTGGGGCACTGACACCGCATTCCACGAGAACCATCTATACGATCCGTCTGTGCACAAATAACGGTTTTCGAAGGCGAGAGTGGGCTCTCCTTTTACGAGGGTCCCCTCTTCGGCTTCCGTGGCTACGCAGTCCTCCGGATGGATGAACTCCTTGTAGGGACGGGCCGTAAGTTCGTTTGCGCTGAAGCCGAGAGTTTCCTCCCAGCTGGGGTTGACGTACTTAAAGTAACCGTCAAAATCGGCGATGCAGAACATGTCGACTGACAGGTCCATGAAACGATTGCCGGTCTCCAGCTTGGAATAAAGTGAACTCACAAAACCGATGACCACGAGGCCAACGCACAGAAACGCCAGTCCAACGAACCACACATGCCTTTCCACCGCCCAGACACCTCGGTGCAAAGCGGCCACTGGCTGTTCGACCAAAACCCCCCAACCGTACGGGGAGATCGGTTCGTATCGGGTGAAGAAGGTGTCGCCATCACGCTGGAAAGTACCGTTGCCGGCTTGGCCCGTTCGCATCTGCTTGACCGGCGCATACCCACTTAAGTCGACCAGGGGAGAGAAGGATTTTATCTTCGGACGAGCGGATAGATGTCCGTTCTGGTCCACCAGTGAGATTGTCCATCCACCCTCGAGCTTGGTTTCCATCAAGCGCTGGCTGATACCGTCCAGGGCAAATGTTCCCATGAGAATGCCCATGGGTTTGCCATCGTCGCCCTTCACCGGAACGATAATCGCCACGACCAACTCATATGGAGGAATGGCACTCCGGTATGCTTCAGAAACATACGGCTGCCATTGGCCGGTGACGCCCTTGTACCAGTTGCGGTAGGCGAAATTCATGCCGATCACGCTTTTGTCAGGCGGGCTGACAACGCGAATCGTGCCCCCCAAGTCGAACGTTCCAATGTAGGTAAAATCCCGGCGCAGGGCCCTGGCTTGGTCCAGGTGCCATTGCACCAGCTTCAGGTCCCCTTGGGTCCAGGCGGCGCGAAGGGTCCGGCGAGTGGCAATCGACTCCAGGAACGCAGTGCTCTGGCTCAACTGGTCCTCGACCGAGGTGGCGGAAATTCGGGCGATCTGAGTGCTCTCGATTGTCGCCTGTTTCTCGGCCTGGGTTTCCATCAATCGGCTAGTAGAGTACGAAAAAAGCGCGATCGGCAGAATCACGAAGACAAGCAGCAACGCGGAAAGCCGCCAGCGGCTTGTCGCCCATTTTTTTACCCGGACGGCCAGATTCATCGGCCCTCTTTGTGGAAGCTATGTTTCATTGCGTCCTGCCTGAGCGAGTGGCTTCGGATTCCCGCTCTCGACCCTTCGCTTTTGCCAAAGGCGTTCCAGTTCGGCATCCAGGGCCGAGGGGCTGATGGGTTTCGACAGATACTCGTCAAAACCCGCTGCCAGGGTCTTCTCGCGGTCACCGCGCATGGCGTAGGCGGTAACCGCCAGTACGGGGAGCGTAGCCATGGCTGGGTCTTCGCGAATCTTCCGCACAGTAGCAAAGCCATCGAGCACCGGCATATTGAGGTCGAGCAGCAAGGCGTCTGGTTTGGACTGCGCAATCATCGCCAGTGCTTCCTGACCATTGCAGGCCTCTTCGACGGTGTATCCGCGGGCCTCAAGTAATTCACGCAGTAGTTCGCGGTTGACCGCGTTGTCTTCGGCAATGAGGATTCT
>Ga0207100_1047_pt1 | contig 30723 bp, 19 predicted proteins | sample Alteio_BWMinHeat_82_FD_153520 | JGI IMG/M metagenome (GOLD analysis project Ga0207100, IMG submission 153520) | Enriched cells from forest soil in Barre Woods Harvard Forest LTER site, Petersham, Massachusetts, United States -... | ecosystem: Environmental > Terrestrial > Soil > Temperate forest >...
TCCCAGATAGATACTCCCAGCTTTCACCCGAGATGAGGAACCCATCGCCCAGTATTTCAAAGTCGACATCGCTAGCTTGTCCAAAGACGCTAGCGCCTGTCAGAACGCACGGGTCGCATACAGCAAATCAGGAAGGAGAGATGAAGGTGGTGGAAGCGATCTCTGTCCCACGACAGACTGAGGTCCGGCAAGCCTCTGGGGCCGAGTTAGAGCGAGCCTGGGATGACTACGTTTATCGGCATCGCTCCGCCTCACTCTTCCATCTGACTGCATGGAAGCGAGCCATCGAAAGGACATTTGGTTTTGAACCACGATACCTCGTTACTATAGACGGAAGCGAGATCCGTGGCGTACTTCCCTTATTTATGGTGCACAACTTCCTGCAGGGACGAGCTCTCATTTCGATCCCTTTTGCCGTGTATGGCGGTATCTGTGCCAACGATGACAACGTTGCTACGCTGTTGCGCGAAGCTGCCTGCGACATGGCAAGACAGGAGAAAGTTCAGTACCTCGAGCTCCGCGAACAATCGCCCGCTAACGATCTGAATTTACGCGTAAAGCACCTTTATGTCAGTTTCGATCAGGAGTTACCTGAAAGCCAAGAACTGCTTTTGCAATCGTTTCCGCGCGATACGCGCTACATGATCCGAAAAGCGCAAAACAACGGACTTCGGGCAGTTGTGGATAACGATCAAATCGACACCTTCTACGAGATCTACGCCCGTAGCGTGCATCAGTTGGGTACCCCGGTGTTTGCGAAGCGTTTCTTTCGCACTTTGCTGGAAGAGTTCTCCGGGCACTGTGAAATCACAATAGTTTGGCACAATTCCCGCGCACTAGCTGGCGTTCTCAGTTTTCGGTTTCGGGACTGGATTCTTCCTTACTACGGTGGGTCGTTAGTCGAGGGGCGGCGCTTGGCCGCGAACAATTTCATGTATTGGGAAGTCATGAAGCGGGCCATCCAAGGCGGCGCACGATATTTCGATTTCGGTCGTAGCAAGGTGGGCACAGGATCATACGCCTTCAAGACACAATGGAACATGCGAGAGCGTCCGCTTCCTTATCAGTTCTACCTGGTCGAAAGAAACACCATGCCTAACTATTCACCCGCAAACTCAAGATTTAAACTGGCCACAACCGGCTGGAAGCGCTTGCCGCTTCCTGTGGCGAAGATTTTAGGGCCGACGCTGGTGCGGCTATTTCCTTAAGCGCTTCTAGCGAGCGATATCGTACAAACAAACTCAGCCAATAGTGCATTCATGTTACGCGGACTGCTACTCTGGTTCATACTCATCGCAGGATTGCCGATTGCGTTCCTGCGGCCATTTGCAGGACTACTTCTATACTTGTGGTATTCTCACGCCCGCCCGAATGACTTCGTCTGTTGCGGATACTCGTCCGCAATGGGTGCGACGCTTCTCTCGGGTGCAACGCTCCTCGGCTACGTGCTTTTCGAGATACATCGCTCGCCGCCGGTGATTAAAGGCCTGAGGCTCATATCGCTGTTTTGGCTGTGGATAGCCTTGGCTACGATGAGCGCCGCAGTGCCCAGCCTGGCCCAGTGGAAGCTTTCACAGTACACCCATATCTTCGTGATCACTTTTCTTGTCGCTGCCATGGCAAATTCGCAAGAACGACTCCGGACATTGTTTTATGTGATGGGCGGGTCACTTGGTTTGTTGGGCGCCAAAGGAGCTATCGACTTCATCACCAGCGGTGGCCATTCTCGAATGAGGGGTCCAGGTGGGTTGGCAGGCGAGGAAAACGAATACGCTCTGGTGCTGAACATGGCGATTCCGATTCTGTTTGGATTGTCACAATTAGAAGACCGTCGCTGGCTGCGCCTTGCGATGAGGGGAATGGCCGTTGGATGCGCCGTCACCGTGATCGGCACGCGTTCTCGTTCAGGATTCTTGGGTTTGATTGCAGTTGGTTTACTGCTGACGTTTTATTCCAAACGCAGGCTGCTGGGGATTGCCGGCTTGGTCCTTGCTTCCGTCCTGCTGCTGAAATTTGCCCCGCCCGAAGCCATGCGGCGCTACGAATCAATCTCGACCGCGGCGGAAACTGACAACTCCGCCATTGGCCGCCTACAGGCTTGGGAAACAGGTTTAGCCATGATTAAGGCGCATCCATTCTTTGGGGTTGGACCGTTCAATTTTTTCGATACTTTCTCGCAATATTCGAACTATGAACCACGTGCTCCGCACAACGCCTTCGTCGCCTTGGCGGCAGAGTCAGGTATTCCTTCGTGCGTGCTGTTTGTGGCAATCCTGCTATCGACCATTGGGCGGATGTGGTTGTTGCGAAGAAGGCTGAAGAAAAGTCCCGCCAATGAGGCGTTGGCTGCCTATTGCCTGATCATCCAAACAACGCTTTCGGTTTACATAGTTCCCAATTTCTTCATCAATCGACAAAATCTAGATCTCATGTACCACTTGGTCGGCCTCAGTGCTGGCTTGGCTTTAGTAGCGCACCGCAGGCTGGTGGAACAGCGACTGGATACAAACGAACGCTTGCAGGAAGAAGCGGGATTGGCTTTCCAACCAGTCGGCATCTGAGAGTACGTGCGCACTATTATAGGTCCGGAGAGGTGAAGAGTGTGCTTGATGATCCGGTTGCAAGGATCAACGAACACGGAAGTTGATAAACCTAAAATGGTGCCTCTGTGAAATGTGTCAGGGTTATGCACGTTGTCCACAGCCTCGGGACCGGGGGAACCGAGGCAGGGGTACGCAAACTCCTTGCCGGCTTGGACCGCAATACCTTTGAGCAGACGGTGTGCACGGTGCTGGATGGACCCACTATCGAGCCCCAGACTGACACGCGAGTCATTACTTTAGGTCGTACTCCCGGCAAAGTCGGGTGCCTCGTGGCGGACTTGACGCGGATATTCGCCCGGGCACGTCCTCACATTGTTCATTCGCGGAACTGGGGCGCGATCGAAGCAGTTCCAGCGGCAAATCTGGCACGAATTCGGGGAGTGATTCACAGTGAACATGGTCTGGACATACGCACCGTCAGGCAGCAGCCTTGGCGGCGCAAGGTGTTTCGCCGGTTCTGCTTCGGCTTGGCAGACCGCGTGTTTGCGGTTTCACAGGGGCTAAGGGACTACTACCTAAGGCAGTTGCGCATCCCTGCTGACCAAATGCAGGTTATCTCTAACGGGGTAGACACGGAGCGCTTTCGGCCCCTTCCTGAATCCCGAACGGAATTGCGACAAAAGTTGGGCCTTGCTGAGGACCTTTTCGTTGTCGGAACCGTGGGCCGTTTGGATCCCGTCAAAGATCATCGCTTACTTTTGCGGGCTGCAGAGGCTGCGCTGTCGCAAGGGTGCCCTGTTCAGCTGATTATTGTGGGGGACGGACCTGAACGAGTCAATGTGGAAGGCGATGTGCAAGCTAACCCGTTGCTTCGCGACCGAACTTTGTTTGCTGGTGAAGCTCGCAATGTTGCGCAGTGGCTGAACAGCTTTGACGTATTTGTCCTGCCTTCTTTGGCCGAAGGAATGTCTAACACGCTGCTTGAAGCAATGGCAACAGGAGTCGCTCCTGTCGCAAGCCGCGTGGGAGGAAATCCTGAAGTGATCGAGGAAGGACGGTCCGGACTTCTGTTTGAGGCTGGCGGCGTAACCGCACTGGCGACTCACCTCAAACGTTTGGCCGAGAACCCGAAGTGGCGACACGAATTGGGAACAAGCGCGCGGCAGCGGGTTCAAACCTGCTTCAGTCTTAAAGCCATGTTGGAAAACTATACCCAACTGTACGAGAGCGTTTTGGTCAATGAGGAATTTACTCCTCCGGCATTTACCGCAGGCTTAGCCGCACAGCACCGACACGTGTCGCTTGAAGCAGTAGAAGCGGTAAGGAAGATTCAGTAAGCATGGCCATCTGTGGCATCGCGGTGACCGATATCAGTGAGCCCATTGGCACACCATGCGTGATGAACATGCTCTCAGCGCTAGCAATAGGGGCGCACGACGTGCGTTCGAACTGCTCGGCGCCGCTGGCAAGCTTGGGCGCGGTTTCTGGGTCAGCAACAACCTCAGTCTTTTGTTCTAACCGTCTGCTGGTAACCTGCGATATTAACTTGTATAACCGGCAAGAATTGCAGGATAGCATTTCGACTTTGTCGCGATCGGCACCCATCGAAGCGCTCATCGCGGAGCTTTACCTACAATACGGTGAGTCGTTTCTACAAAAGCTGCGCGGCGCATTCTCGGTTGCTGTATGGGATCGGGAGTCCCGCGCCTTATTGCTGGCTCGTGACCGTTTTGGCGTGAAACCCCTGTGTTACGCAGCGCGCGGCTCGGAAATCATTTTCGCCTCTTATCCTCGTGGAATCTTTGCCACTCAGCGCCTCCCGAGGAAACCGGATTTTCGCGCCATCGTTAATTATCTGAATTATCATGTGGTTCCGACTCCCGACACCGCTTTTGAAGGCATAAGTAAGGTCAACCCAGGCGAATACGTGGTCTGGAAGGCTGGAAAAGAGCGCGCTAAGCGCTACTGGAATTTACACTATGCGGAAGACGCCCATGGACCAGTCGGGAAGTTGGCATCCGACCTTCTTTCCCGGATAGAAGACGCCGTGCGCGTCAGCTCTGCCGATCTCACTCCCGAGCGCACTGGATGTTTCCTGAGCGGCGGTACGGACAGCAGTACCGTGGTTGGTTTGCTGAGTCGTATCACTGGTCACCCTGCCAACAGTTTCTCCATCGGTTTTACTGAAGGCCGATTCAACGAGCTCGAGTATGCGCGCCTCGCGGCCAAGCACTTCCGGGTTCGTCACTTTGAGTCCATCCTGCGGCCTGGGCACGCATACGAGGCCATCCCGAGAATTGTCGAAGGGTACGATGAACCCTTCGCCAACGCCTCCGCCATCCCCACCTATTTGTGCGCAAAGCTGGCGAAAGAGCATGGCATGGAAGCGATGCTCGCCGGAGACGGCGGCGATGAGCTCTTTGGCGGAAATGAACGCTACCGCACTCATCAGATACTTGAGCTCTACCAAAAGATCCCAGGGCTTGTCCGCCACCTCATTGAACCCGTGGTGTTCGCCAGTCCTAGCGCAGGGGTCTTCGGAAAGGCGCAACGCTATATCCGCCGCTCCAATACTCCGATCCCTGAGAGGTACTGTGCTTGGCGTCTGTTCCAGGTGTTTCCTGCGGTGCAGGTGCTGGGTCCAGCCATGCTGTACGTGAATGGCGATGTCATGGCGGTGATGCGCAGATACTACGATGCTGCACCTGCACACTCGGAAATCAACCGGTTGCTCTATGTCGATATCAAGATGACGCTGGGTGACGAGGATCTTCCCAAGGTTGTACGTACTGCCGAACTGGCAGGAATTGAGGTCCGCTTTCCTCTTCTCGATCATCGTTTGGCCGAGTTTTCAGGGCGCCTCCCCGCTTCGATGAAGGTTCGCCGCCTCGAGAAGCGCTTCTTATTCAAGCAAGCAACTCGTCGTTTGCTGCCCCACGAAATCCGGCACAAGAAGAAGCATGGATTCGGGCTACCCATCGGTGTTTGGCTCAAGACCGATCCGAAGCTTCGCAGCATGTCACGAGATGTGTTGCTCGACCCGAAGACATATCAGAGAGGTTACTTTCGGCGGACATTCATCGAGCAGCTTATGGCTAACATGGAGCAGGACACGACTCCTTACTTTGGTGATCTGCTTTGGTCGTTTTTGATGCTGGAGCTGTGGCACCGCAGACATTTGGAAGGAGCGGCAGGGTGAGAATAGTTCTGCACCAGACCTGGGACGAACTGAAGCCGGTGGCGGCCAACTGGAACGCTGTCTTAGCGACCAGCCGCAGCAATACCGTGTTCCTCACCTGGGAATGGTGCGAGGCTTGGTGGAAAAACTATGCTTCCCGTAGGCCTTTGTTTGTGCTTTCGGCCTGGGAACGCGGCGAACTGGTCGGTGTCGCACCCTTGTATGTGGCGAAGAGGCAGCACTGGGGCATGATGTGCTCCTGTTTGCGAGTGATCGGCGACGGCTCTCACGATTCTGACTATCTCGACTGTTTTGCTCGCGTAGGTCGCGAGAGCAGTGTAATTAGCGCCGTCGTGAAATTTTTGGAGGACCATCGCAAGAGTTGGGACCTGATTGAGCTCACGGGTGTCTCGCAGAATTCTCCATGCCTGACTGCCTTGATCAACTGTGCGGGCGAGCGAGGGTGGCGCACGGCTACCGAGCCAATTGGCTGTGCAGTTCTGAGATTACCGAAGCGCTGGGACGAATACCTGCAGACACTGCAGCCCCGGCTTCGCACAAAAATCCGTTCGTCGCTTGACCATTTGCAGCAGCACCTGGCATCGATTCCCACGCAGTGCTGCACGCCCGACGAGGTTGATGCATGGTTACCGGAGCTATTCAATCTGCACTCCCGTCGTTGGGAACACAACCAGCAGCCCGGCGTGTTCCGGGATTCGGCAAAACGCGCTTTCTACCACGACATTTCTCACTCTGCCCTGAGGTGTGGCTGGCTTGCGTTCCACCGTTTAGCCTGGAGCGAGCGTACGCTGGCCTTGCAGTATGGATTCCGGTATGGCAACCGCTTTTACTTGCTGCAGGAAGGTTACGATCCTGATTTCGAAACGTTGCGTCCCGGCTTTGCCCTCCGTGCCTGGCTGATGCGCCATTGGATTGAAGTTGGTCTGGACGAGTACGACTTTCTCGCCGGAATTGCATCCCACAAAATGGCTTGGGGCGCGCAAGAAAACGTTAACCAGCGTTTGCTGCTGGCCGGAAATGGTCGTGGCGAATGGGTGGCCCTGACGGGCCCCCGTGCGGCCAAGGAGCTGAAGGAATCCGCAGCAAGGTTAGCTTCACCGCAGTTACTTTCCTGGGGAAAGCAATTTGTCACCCGGCGTGCTAACGAAAGGCCTCACGCTTCGGACAGGTCGCCCACTCGATTTTCGAGTCGCGTTGTACGGGAGATCGCCTCTCATCTTTACAGGGACACTCCGCTGGGCAGGATCGGACGCAATATAGCAACCGGATACAGTTGGAACGCCATTAACCGTCGGATCTCTCGTCGCCGAGCTCCAAGTTTTCACATATTTATTTACCACCGGGTCAACGATGATCGCGATCCTTTCTCCCTCGACGCAATGCCCGTGTTGCAGTTCCGGCAACAGATGGAGTACCTCACCAGGAACTTCCACATCATCAGCCTCGACCAGATCGCACGAGGAGCTTTCTCGGGCAATGGGCAAAAACACTGCGTAGCGATTACTTTCGACGACGGCTATCGTGATAATTTTCTCTTTGCGTTTCCGGTTCTGAAGGAACTGGGGATTCCGGCCACGATTTTTCTCGCCACGGGCTACATTGAATCGGGAGAGCTGCCATGGTACGACCAGGTCTGCCTCGCGTTCAAGCTGACATTACAGTCGCGTATTTCGCTTTCCGTGCATAGTGAAGACCTCTCGCTGAACACTCAAAACGCCCGGTTACACGCTTTGCAGCACACATTGGCGGTGCTTCGTGCCGTGAATGAAAACACTCGTTTGCAGCTTTTGAACGAGTTGTTCCAACAACTGCGAGTTCCCCCCAGGCTCAACCTCCCCAATGTCATGCTGAGTTGGGATGAAGTCTGCCGCATGAGCAAATATGGGATCGGCTTTGGAGCACACACGGTTACTCACCCGGTGCTGGCAGGTTTGTCGCGTGAAAGGCTCGAAGACGAGGTTCTCGGCTCGAAAAAGAGCGTCGAGAATCGCTTGCAGCATCGCGTGCGTCATTTCGCGTACCCGTTCGGCAAACCATTCGATATTGGTCCGGAAGCTAAGCGCTTGGTAAGGGCCGCCGGATTTGAAACCGCCGTGACGACAGTGCCCGGCGTTAATGATCCTGCACAAGATCCCTTTGAGCTAAAGAGGTTTGGCCTCATGGAGCCTGACCTGGGGATGTTCGGTCTGAAGCTTGACTGGAACCGGATGTCGGGCTCATCAGGCACAGAACAGATTTACAGACAGGGGCGAACTGCATGAATCGACGTGCATACACCGGCGTCGAGGTCCAATTCCTGCGGCAAAGCAGCCGCGCGTATGCCACAAGGTTCCCAGCGCACGTGGCACTGATGTAAATGGATGAGCCCGATGAATCCGCGATCATGAAACGAGAGCGGCACCTCCCTCCCGCCAAGGCACAAGAGTGGCCGCCGGTGATAATCCTCAACCTATTTTACTCGGGTTTGGGTATCGCCCGCGATATGGCTGGCTGTGGTGTGCGCGTAGTTGGCCTGTCTGCCCATCGCCACATATATGGGAATTCCACGCGCCGGTGCGATGTGCGCTTTTCACCCAACACACAGGAACAACCGGAAGAGTTTGTCGAATATTTGCTTCAAGCCGCTGCCGAGTTACAAGGCGCTGTCATTTTTCCTACACGCGATGCGGACGTGCTTTTTTTGGATCGTTTCCGCGAAGAGCTGGAGCCTTTTTTTCGGTTGGCTGTTCCGCCGCGGCAAGTCTTGCGCCGGGTGATTGACAAGTATGCCTTGGTCGAAGCGGCTATTGCCGCCGATGTCCCAGTGCCTAGGACTACCGTGGTCCGCACTGCTTCAGACCTTGCCGCTGCTGTTGTTGAAGTTGGTTTTCCCTGCATAGTGAAGCCGATCAGTTCGGTTCATTGGAGGGTAGCCAACAATTGGAACTTGGTGGGAGGACAGAAAGCTTTTCGGGCGAACAATTTTGCCGAACTACAGAGCGAATATGAGCGGCTCGCTCGAGTGCGTCCTGAACTCCTGCTACAAGAGTGGATCCCGGGCTCAGTGGATCAGATCGTCATTTGGGGCGGCTATGTTGGTGACAACTCGGAGCCCTTGGCTTATTTCACGGCCAGGAAAATCGTCCAATCTCCCGAGGACTTTGGCACCGGCTGTGTTGTGAAAAGTGAGCCTATTCCGGATTTGCCAGAGCTGACGATTCGCGTCTGGCGTGCACTCAATTACCAAGGCATGGCAGAAGTCGAATTCAAACGTGACACCCGGGACGGAAAGTTCAAGCTTATTGAAATCAATACTCGTCACTGGGACTGGCATCAACTGGGTCGAGCTAGCGGTGTGAACTTAACCTGGGCGGCTTACTGCCACTTGGTAGGAAAGTTCCACACTGCACCCCACAGGCCGATCCAGCATGCAAAATGGGTGGCCGAAGACGCCCTGCTAATGTACATCGCCAGGAGTATCTATCACCGAGAGTTTCATCCTCTCGCGGTGTGGACCCACGTTTCCGGGCAGCGAATGTACGGTATTTTCGATCGCAATGATCCGCTGCCATTCCTGCGCTATTCGATCGACCTGCTACCAACTTTTGCTAAGGCAGTGGCGAGACAGATTTTCCAGAGGAGTTAGCAGCGATGATGTACGAAACAATAACCGAGAAGGTGCGAAGGAGGCTGACCTCGCGAGACAAGTGCTCAGCCAGCTGTCACGCCCGAATCCTCCCCTGTCTGGCTGTAATGGCTCTCTGTGCCCTGAGCTTGTCAGCCTTTGCTCAGGCCACGTGGCATACGGAAGTGGTAGACGACGGCTCCGGGGCAAATGTAGGCAAGTCTGCTTCTCTGGTTATCGATGGCCGGGGAAACTTCCACATCGGCTACTACGACGACACCCGGCATATGCTCCGCTACGCATTTCGTGACAGGGGTGATACACAATGGTTCAAGATGGCAATACCTTCAACAGCGCCAGCCTACGAGTATCTCTCACTCGCGGTGGATAGTAAGGGGTGGCCTCATTTTTCTTTCCTGTCGGAGTCTGAAGGCATGGAGTACGCTTTTTGGGACGGACAAACGTGGCAAAAAGTGGTTATCGATAATATTCGCGCCAGTTACTTCAACTCTATTCAGCTCGACGTTCAGGGGCACCCCCGCATCAGCTACTACCAGGAATACTCTGGAGACTCAAGGTCATCTAGGAACGAAAGAAGGCTGGTGCTGCATCTTAAAGGAGCATTCTTTGACGGACAGCAGTGGTTTATCCAGACGGTAGATTGGCGTGGGGGAACAGGTAAGTACAATTCGCTGGCCGTCGATCTTGGTGGCAATCCACACATTGCCTATGTTCGCGTCTCTTCTGGTGAGCTGCTGTACGCCCATCGAAAAGAGAACCGATGGCAGTTCAGTAAAGTTGATTCCGGTGCCAGTTACCACCACAACGTCGGCGAAGGGAATAGCATCGCGCTCGACCCCTCTGGAAATCCCGGCATTGCCTACTTGGACATAACCGCAAACACGGTCAAGTACGCAAGCTGGGATGGCAGCAAATGGAAGGTTGACACCGTCGATCATCTCGCCGGGCGCGCACTGTTGCAGAATGTCTCGCTGAAGGTGGATAGCCAGAACCGGGCTCACATCGCCTACTACGATGGCGGTACGGGCGTACTCAAGTATGCCACACAGACGGGAACCGGATGGCTTCTCGATGTCGCTGATCGCGAAGGCAATGTGGGCATGTCTCCGTCACTTTGTCTTGACGAGCACGACAAGCCTTATATCGCCTACTACGACGTGACTCGGCACGCTCTTAAGTTCGCGCAGATGCAACCTGCGAGTACCCAATCGGCAGCCAACGCGAATCGTTGACAGAAATCTATTTCAAGGTTGGGATGGATCAAGCGCCGAGAGGCTCACATGATGATCACGGAAACCATGATTCTAGAGGCGGCAGAGACTAGCAGCAGGCACTATCGTGTGCTGCATGTGCTCGACCATTCATGGCCGGTACTGAGCGGCTACAGTATACGAAGCCAAAATCTGGTGCGTGCGCAACATCGGTTCGGGTTGCAGCCAGAGGTGGTCACGAGTCCGCTACATCAACTCGATGACGCTCAGGCCTCCGACACGACTGTCGATGGATTACGTTATGCGCGCACAACATTGACTGGAATTTTCTCTCGCCGTGTGATTGCGAGCGGCTGGCCGGCGGTCCGCGAAGCGACAGTGGTAAGGCTCCTGCGGCGGCGCATTCTAGATCTCGTTGATCGAACGACGGTTGACATTATTCATGCGCACTCTCCCGTGCTCTGTGGGCTGGCGGCACTTCACGCAGCGCGTGCGTTGAGCATACCGTTCGTGTACGAAGTTCGGTCCTTTTGGGAAGATGCTGCCGTAACCCAGAAGAAGACACGACAAGAGGCGCTTCGCTATCGCGCCAGCCGAAAACTGGAGACTCATGTCATCCGACGAGCAGACGCGGTAGTAGGTATTGCCAACCACATATTGCAGGACCTGCGCAGCAGGGACATAGATCCCGCGAAGCTGTTCTATGTGCCCAATGGCGTTGATACGGACATGTTTCGTCCGATGGCGCGCGATACAGACTTAGCAGGTAGATTGGGCCTGGGCAACGAAATCGTTTTAGGTTACATCGGCACCCTGTCGTACTATGAGGGCGTTTCATGGCTGGTTAAAGCTGTGGGCGAATTGAGGCGACGCCGCGTTTTCTCCAAACTGATCATCCTCGGGGCGGGCGAAGATGCGCCGGCAATTGCCGGCACGATAAAGGACGCCGGACTACAGGATTGTGTCCTGCCCATCGGCAAGGTCTCACATGACCAAGTGCAGAGTTATTACTCGGTTATAGACGTGCTGGTCTACCCTCGTCGGAGCACCCGCCTCACTGAACTTGTCACGCCGCTCAAACCATTGGAGGCCATGTCGTTAGGCAAGCCGGTGTTGGCCAGCCGCATCGGCGGCATCCTGGAACTCGTGGAACATGAACGCACCGGCTTGCTGTTCAAACCCGATGACGTAGACGACTTTTGTCACCAGGCCAAGCGCCTCATTGAGCAGGAGGATCTGCGTCGAAAGCTAGGCTCGCAAGCCAGAAACAGCGTAGTGCATGAAAGAGACTGGAAGGTTCTGGTGCGGCGATACGGCGCGGTATATGAATATGCCTGCAATCGGAGGGGCGCCACACCTAGAGCTGCAAGAACATAATGCTACTGGAACGAGCCTTTATGGGGGACCCAGTGAATTCAGCGACAAAAGTTTTTATCGTCAGCCTCGATGGCGCGACGTTCGATGTGGTGCGGCCTCTAGCACGCCAGGGGTATATGCCCAATCTTGGGAAGGTGCTGGAGAACGGCTTGGCATGTGAACTTGAGTCCGTGATTCCGCCCGTCACCGCTCCTGCCTGGACATCCTTCATGACCGGCAAGCACCCCAGCAAACACGGCATCTTCGATTTCGCGCGCCTTGATGTCGACAGTAACAGCTGGAAGATAAACAACTCACAACACATTCGGGCCAAGACCCTTTGGCAGATCCTCAGCGAAAAAGGAAAGCGGGTAATCGTGCTCAACCTCCCGTACACCTATCCGACCTATGAAGTCAATGGAGTCATGGTGTCGGGATGGGACGCGCCTACGATGCGTTCGTTCACTCATCCTGCCGAGTTGGGCACTAGGATTTTCGAACTTATTCCTGACTACGGTTCTACCCTCGATCTTTCAATGTGGAACTATCTTCCTGCCGACTCGAATGTGGAATTCAACAGTTTCACCGACAAGTTGATTCGAAGCGCAGAGCAGGGCGCAGAACTGGCGGCTCACTTTGTCGGCACTGAAGCCTGGGATGTATTTATGGTGCATTTCCAGCAGACGGACTGGATCCAGCACAAGCTTTGGAGTTACATCGAGAAGGCCTGCTATGACCGAAGCGATAAAACGCAGAGGGTTGAAAGGGTTCGCGAATGCTACCGAAGATTTGATGAGTTAGTCGGCCGGCTGATGGTTGACTCTGGTCACCCGGTTCAGATCATACTGTCAGACCACGGGTTTGGACGTTACCGCGGACTTATATGCCCTAACTATTTTTTGACTAAGTGGGGCTATTTCCGTTTGCAGACCGAGAACGAGAGTAAGTTGAAGCACCTTTTCAAGCATTCCAACAGCACTGCTGTCAGAAAGCTCTATCGTAGCCTGGCAAAGACGAAGCACTCTTTCGATGCACACCGGTCGGCAAAGAAATACAAGAGTTGGGCGGATATGGTAGAGGAAACCGTTCCGCGAGACAGATTTCCCATCGACTGGAAGTACACGAGAGTGGCAGCTGTTGGCGGCAGCGAAGCTGCCTTTCTCTATGTCAATGTGAGCGGGAGAAGCGTAACCGTGCGGGGAACGATTGACCAAGGTATGGAATACGAAGCTCTCATTGCCGAACTGATTTCAAGATTCCAGGACATTCGTGATCCCAACTCTGGAGACAAACTCCTGGCTCGGGTAGCTCGGGGCTCAGAGATGTATTCCTCCGTGGGCGAGGGGATTCTGTTACCAGATCTGGTTCTTATGCCGGTTGACGGATATGTTTTCTCCACCTCGGCTGCGGATGGATTCGTTCCAGAAATCTCCGGCGAAGGCAATCATCGCCACAATGGAATTCTGCTGCTGCAGGGAGATGGATTTAGACGCACGGTGCCGGACTTCCACCCCTACCTTGTGGACCTGGCGCCCACTATCCTCCACATGCTCGGCCTGCCTGTACCCGCAGACATGGACGGAAGAGTTCTCCAAGAGATCTTCTCTGATGCTCGCCAGGTTCACTATGAAGACGTAAACAACAGCATCGCGCCGAAAGCCACGGATTACACCGAGGAAGAGGCTGAGCTCATAGAGCAGCGCCTGAAGGCGTTGGGTTATGTCGAGTAGAGGAAAAGGAGAGCTGATGCCGGTCGATTCAAAAAAGGTAGTGATAATCAGTCTCGACGGAGCCACCTTTGGCGTGTTGCGGCCGCTAATGGACCAGGGTTATATGCCAAACCTGAGCCACATTGTGACTCATGGCCTTGCAGCAGAGCTGGAGTCTGTGGTGCCGCCTGTCACGGCGCCGGCCTGGACCTCTTTCATGACGGGTAAACATCCTGGAAAACACGGGATCTTCGACTTCACGCGGTTCCAGCCGAACGATTACAGTTGGGCTATCAACAGTGCCCAGCACATTCGAAGCAAGACCCTATGGCACCTCCTGAGTGAGAAGGGTAAGCACATTACAGTTCTGAATTTGCCTTACACCTATCCGCCATACGAGATAAATGGCGTGATGGTTTCCGGCTGGGATGCGCCCGCGAGCGATCCTGTGTTCTCCTATCCTACGGCCCTCAGCCGCGAAATATTGGTTGAATTCCCTGATTATAAGTCCAATCTCTGGGTCAGCGAGATCATGCCCCTACGCTCCAATGAAGAATTTGCCGAGTTCACCCGCAAGCTGACCGTGGGATTTCAGCAACAGACCAAGATCGCGCTGGACTTGCTGGAAAAAGCAGATTGGGACGTCTTCATGGTGCACTTCCAACAGACCGACTGGATTCAGCACAAGCTCTGGAGTTACATCGAACGCGGTTGCGAGGATCCCAACGACAAGAGCAGCAAGGTGGAGGCGACGAGGAATTGCTATCGTCATTTTGATGACTTAGTGGGCAGTCTGCTGAACAGCGTCGAGGCCATGGATGCCTCGGTAATCATTCTTTCCGATCACGGATTCGGGCGCCAGATGGGAAACATTTATCCCAACTCTTACTTGAAGCGATGGGGATACCTCGTTCCCACTGCGGGCGTCGAGCGCGATGACAAGTTGAAATACCTAAAGAATCTGTTTCGCAACTCCAAAAACACACCCGTGCGGAAGCTGTATGCCACGGTGGCCAAGATTAAGAGTGCGATTGAAGAAAGGAGCTCGAACAAGAACGACCATTCATCGTGGGCTGACAACGCCAGTGATGTCCTGACCGGGCGCCGGGTTCTCGTGGACTGGAATAAAACAAAAGTGGCAACCATTTGGGCGTATCAGATGGGCTTTTTGTACGTGAATGTCGTCGGTCGAGGGCCGATGGGCGTGGTCGAGCCCGGCGAGGAATATGAAAGCCTCGTTGCAGATCTAATCTCAAAATTCGAGGGAATTCGCCATCCTCGTACCGGGAAAAAGCTGCTTGATCGAGTATCCAGAGGGTCGGAGATTTATCCAACACTTGCTGATGGCATCCTTCTGCCCGACGTGGTGTTGGTGCCGGTTGATGGTTACGGCTTCGCCTTTACGATTTCCGACGTCGCGCCGGAGATCTCGGACGATGGCAGTCACCGACACAATGGAGTTTTGGTCATGCGGGGTAAGGACCTTAAGCGGGTTGTACCCGGTTTCTTTCCCCAGCTTGTCGATTTAGCACCTACTATTCTCCATATGCTCGGTCTGCCTGTGCCTGCAGACATGGACGGAAGGGTCCTCGAGGAAATTTTCAGCGACAATCTGCCGGTCCACTACGAAGACGTGGACAACAGCCTAGTGCCGGACGCCAGGAATTACACGAAACAAGAAACAGAATTGATTGAGCAACGGCTGAAGGGATTGGGGTACCTGGAATAATCTCGATTCACTAGAGCACTTTTCTGGCAACGAGGGCCCTCGCCCTAATTGCTTTGGTCTCTGAGCGATTATGTGGAAGGAACTCAAAGCACTGTTTAAGCACACCACGATTTATGGCATGGGTGGCGTGCTGGGGAAAATGGTGGGATTTCTCATGATCCCGTTTTATACCCACTATCTCACCCCAGCTGATTACGGCACGCTTGAGCTACTGGATCTCACGCTGTCGCTCATGGGGATCGTCCTCACGATGTGGATGAATGCTGCCATCATTCGCCACTACCATGATTACGAAGACGACCATAACAGGGGCCAGGTCATAGGCACGACTTTAATTATGGCAGCCCTGATCGGAATCGGGGTCGCCGCCTTGGGTATTGCCTGGGCAAGGCCGCTCTCCTCCCTCATTCTGAAAACGCCAGCTTTTTACCCTTACATTCGCTTAGTTTCGTTATCCTTCTTTGTTTCTTGCATCACCGCCGTGTCGTGGAGTTACCTGCGGGCGAAACAGCAGTCTGTATTTGTGGTGGGCACGGGTCTGCTGAATCTTGTCCTCTCCCTCGGCCTCAATGTTTACTTCATCGCTTACCTGAGAGTCGGGGTTATCGGCATTCTCTACAGCAGTCTTATATCAGGTTCCGTCATTGCTCTAATCGTCACCACGAATACGCTGCGGCGCGGGAGCCTCCGCTTCAGTTTGGAAAAGCTTAAAGCAATCATCGCCTTTGGGGCTCCTCTTATCGCCACAAGCATTGCTGCTTTCACCGTCAACTTCTCGGATCGGTTCTTTCTCCGGCATTTCGGAACGATATCGGATGTCGGCATCTACGCCTTAGGTTACAAGTTTGGATTCATGCTGAGCTTCCTGGTGGTCCAGCCCTTCGACATGATTTGGGGAGCACGCATGTACGAAATTGCCAAGCAAGAGAATAGCAAAGACGTCATTTCTAGGATTTTCAGTTACTACTCTCTGGCGTTGATTGCCACCGCGCTTGGCATGTGCCTTATCATCAAAGAAGTAATCACGATTGTTGCGCCTCCGCAGTTCCACGCAGCCTACAGGGTTGTTCCACTTGTCGCCCTGGCCTATGTATTTCAGGGAATGAATCGCTACTTCCTGTCAGGCGTTTATATTGCTAAACGCACCATTTATCTCGCTGCTGTTGGTTCGAGTAGCGCCGTGCTGAACCTGCTCTTAAACTATGTTCTGATCGGCCATTACGGAATGATGGGCGCAGCGTGCGCGACAGCAATCAGTTTCTCGTTCATGGCGGTGCTGGCTTGTATCGTCGCCCAAAAGGCTCACCCCGTACCGTACAGCTTTTTCAGGCTTATCATGCCCTTGGCCCTAGCTGCCTTGTTATACCTTTCCTCTACACTCGTGATAGGTTCTTTAGTTGTGGCCATAGCTTTAAAGCTTGCACTCTTTATCCTGTTCCCCGTCGGCTTATACCTGATGGGTTTCTTCGAGCAGCGAGAAGTGGACAAGGCTAGGGAACTGGCACGTGTGTTTCTGGTCCGTTCCGGAATGCGTACCGCCGCTGCATCGGGAAGGGGGTAGGGACCGGGTATGCCCGACGCCAAAGTCAGCGTGGTGATTCCGTCTTATAACTGTGCGCGCTACCTAGCACCGACCGTGGACAGTGTGCTGGCCCAAACCTACCGTCCTTGGGAGATTATCGTTGTAGACGACGGCTCCACAGACCGTAGTATGCAAGTCTTGAAACCCTATGGCAGAGCCATAAAGTACTTGTACCAGGAGAATCGTGGCGAGCCGGCGGCCAGAAATCTGGGCATACGCAGCGCTACCGGCGAATTCGTCGCCTGCCTAGACGCGGATGATTTGTGGCTGCCCGACAAACTGGAACTGCAAATGGGCTACTTCGCCGAGCATCCGAATTGTGCTCTTGTCTACACCGATACCTCAACTTTTGATGATAGCGGCGTTCTGGATGAGAGCCTCAGGGTTCGTTTCAACCAGACCTTTGCGAGCGGTAACCTGTTTTGCCAGCTGTTTCGGGAAACCATCTTTGGGTCGGGCTCGGTGGTGTTCCGCAAGAGCTGTGTCGAAAGGGTTGGGCACTTTGACGAGGAGTTTCTCATAGGAAGCGACTATGAGATGTGGCTTCGCATCGCGCGGCATTTTGAAATGGGCTACATTGATAAGCCCCTTCTGATGTACCGTCAACATGCCGCCATGTCCACGCGCCAAGTGCGGTGTTTGGCGTCGGACGGAACCCCATGGGAAGTTGCCGTATTGAAGAAAATCCTACGCTTGTATCCGGAAGCGGTTCAAAATGTGGGCGAGGATGCCATTAACGAAAGGTTCTCAAAGATATACTCTACGTATGCGCACCATCGCTTTCGAGACTCCGATTATGCTCTGGCCCGCGAGTTGTTTGGAAATGCACTGCGCCGTACGCCTGGAAACATGCAGTGCTGGCTTTTCTACATGTTAACATTTCTGGGTCCTTCCCAGGTATCGGCCTTTCGAAAAATTTATCGCAAAATGCGCTCGGGGCCCGTGTCAAAGGCCGCCCAATCACAGGCGCGAGTTGCATCGTAGGCTGTGGCCCTAACTGCCGCGACCTGAACGTCACGTACTTAGTCCTGCTGGGTTCCCGTCGCACCGATTGCGAGCGGCTGAATTACGGACTTTACGCCGGGAGCCACGGTGTGTCGGTCGAATGCACAAACATGGTTGCACGCCCGCGCCGGCTCGACCCTCCGCAAGGATCAAAAATATAAATCGGGCTCGACGGCCCAAGTTCTTGTGCTAGATTGGCGTCGGTCAGGCTAGACCCGACGGCTGAAACGGCTTCAGAACGGCCGTACCAATGTAAATCGAAAAGACGCGCCTCCCTCGTCACCCGCGCGTCCGGATCGGAATGTCAGCCTGAAGTCCGGCGAATCGATTCGCTATTGTTTTGCAACTGAACGCCCACCCGGGGCCAGGATTAAAACGGAAATGTGCGGGATATGCGGCATCGCTGATTTTCAGCGTAAGGATGTGATTCGGCACGAAGTCGTGTGCCGGATGAACGACACTTTGCGACATCGCGGCCCGGACGATGCCGGAGTCTATGTCGCTCCAGGAATAGGCCTGGGACATCGGCGCCTCAGCATCATTGATGTCGCCGGTGGTCGGCAGCCGATTTCGAATGAGGACGGGACAGTCTGGGTTTTGCTGAACGGTGAAATCTATAACTATGCTGAACTTCGCCAGAGACTATTGGCCAAAGGTCACACCTTCAAGACAAGTTCGGATACCGAAGCGATCGTCCATTTGTACGAGGATTGTGCGGAGAACTGTTTCGCCCAGCTGCGAGGGATGTTCTCCATTGCTCTTTGGGACTCTCGCCAACGCAAGCTGCTGTTGGCGCGTGACCGAGTCGGCAAGAAGCCGCTGTTCTATTTCTTCGATGGCAAACGGATTCTTTTCGCTTCTGAACTCAAAGCGATCCTGGCCGCTGACTCTTTGCCGAGAACAGTCGATCCGCTCGCAACCTCCGATTACTTTTCGCTGGGTTACATCCCCGCGCCGAAAACCATCTACAGGGACGTGCGGAAGGTGCTTCCCGGGCATTACCTAGTGTCGTCAGCATCCGGCATTCGTGAGACCCAATACTGGGATATTTGCTTCGGAAAGGTGGAAACAAAGAGCGAAGACGAGTGGTGTGAACAGCTGCGCCATGAGCTTTGCGAAGCTACCCGGATACGGCTGATGAGCGAGGTCCCGCTCGGCGCCTTTCTTAGCGGAGGACTGGACTCTTCCTGCGTGGTGGCCATGATGAGCCACATCATGAAGCGGCCGGTCACGACATGTTCCATCGGCTTTGAGGATCCGGAATACGATGAAGCCGCGTTCGCGCGGCAGATCGCGGAACAATTTCGCACCGATCATCACGAGCAGGTAGTGCGGCCCAGCGCAATTGAAGTTATCGACAAGCTCGCATGGCATTACGATGAGCCGTTTGCGGATTCGTCGGCAATTCCTACTTACTATGTGTCGGCACAGGCTCGGCAACATGTGACCGTGGCACTGGGCGGCGACGGGGGAGACGAAAATTTTGCGGGGTACCGGCGCTACTATTTCGACCAATTTGAAAATCGACAACGGAGCTGGCTACCAGCTGGTTTGCGCCGCAGCATCTTTGGGCCATTAGGAAAGTATTATCCGGCCCTGGTCTGGGCGCCACGCATATTTCGCGGACGAGCAACGCTTCAGAGTCTTTCGCGGTCGCCCCTGGAAGGGTACTTCAATTCAGTATCCAGTTTCCGGCCAGACGAAAAAGCTAACCTGCTGACGAAAGATTTTCTCAACAGCCTGCAAGGCTACGATTCTCTGGGCGTATTTCGTCACTATTACGATCGAGCTGGGACGGACGATCTCTTGTCGCGTATCCAGTACGTGGACATGAAGACATATCTTCCCGATGACATTCTAACTAAGGTCGATCGTGCGAGCATGGCCGTATCGCTTGAGGTACGCGCGCCACTTCTCGATCACCAGTTGATGGAACGAGTAGCTTCCATTCCGTCATCTCTCAAGCTGCGTCACAGTGACGGAAAGTACATCTTGAAGAAGGCCATGGAGCCGGTGCTGCCGAAGAACATCCTGTATCGGAAGAAACAGGGCTTTGCCGTTCCTCTGCATCGGTGGTTCCGGCGGGAACTGAAGGATTACGCACATGATGTGATGTTCTCGCGGCAAGATGGGATTCTGGAGCATTCCTTTTTGAAGAAAATCTGGGACCAGCACCAGAGCAACCGGTTCAACCGGTCCAGGCACCTGTGGACGGTGTTAATGTTCCGCAAATGGCAGGACACGTTTGGCGCTTAGAGTTGGGGCCCTCGCCGCTTGCAATCGAAGGGTGCACTACCTGTTGAGTGCCCTACAATTCCGGAATCAGTTGGAATTTCAAAAACCGCCGCCCTGGTCGGGTTCGGGGCAAGATGTACCATGGGAAATTTTCTCGCCATTCTGAATACCGAATCTCTCCGAGATGAAAGCGTTGGGTTATTTCAATCCGGGATAGCCATTGCCCGCACCCTAAAGCGCCAGCAGCCGAGCAAAACCGTCGAGACATCGTGGTCGCGTGCCGTCTCCTTTCCACGCCAAAACGGATCGGGATCACCCATTTTCATAGACCCGCAGACTGGAAGCTGGATGCTGACCATAGGAACGTGGTTTCACGGCAACGGCACATCCTGTCGTGACGAAGCAGGCCTACTGCAGCGCTATATCGAGGTCGGTCCGGCTCGGCTCGCACTCGAACTGGAAGGTTTCTTCACTGTAGTAGTCGGTAATGCACGCACGCGGGAGATCGAGGTTATTACCGATGTGGTAGGTAGCTGCCAATGCTTTGTGCGACGTCTGTCGGGTGGGATTGCCCTATCAGGCTCTTCGCTGCTTCTGGCGCGGCTTGAGCCTTACACCTTGGACCCTGTAGCCTGCCAGGAATTTGTTCACAGCGGCATCGTGTACGAAGATCGCACGATATATAAAGAGGTGCGGAAGCTCGGGCCGGGCAGCGTGTTCCGGTTTGCGGATGGTGCTCTCAAAAACCGGCTACGATACTGGAACCCGAGCACCCTCGACCCGGAGTCGCTCGGCCTGGAAAGGGCTGTCCGACAGCTCTGGGATGGCCTGACTCGAGCTGCAGAGAAACTCGCGCGCCGATTTCCGCACCCCGTTTGCGATCTTACCGGCGGCTACGATTCCCGAGCGATGGTTGCCGCTTTCGTTGCGGACGGCGTAACAGTCGCGACCACAGTCTCCGGTTCCGATGACAGTCCGGATGTTATAGTCTCGCGCGGACTTGCTGAACTGGCTAACCTGCCGCACAGGCAATTTCGAACGCAGCGTCCGCGGTCTCTCGCGGACATCAAAGAAGCCGCTGTCTGGACTGATGGAGAGTACGACGTGGTGGAATACGCAAGCACCTTGGCTGTTCACAAGGTGTTATTGAAACAGTTCAATATCAGCATCAATGGATCATTCGGTGAGGTAGCGCGCGGCTACTGGTGGGAAATTCTTGTTCCACAAACGGGAAAGCGCATTAAGCTAGATCCCGGCAAACTGGCGAGACTGCGATACGTACCTCGAATTTTCACGGCTTCGCTGTTCAAGCCGGAGCTGAGGCTGGAACTGGTACCACATTTCGCGCAAATCATTGAACGTTCGAATTCTGGTCTATCCTCGACGCCCAATACGTTCCAGATGGATCATGCCTATCTCGCGATGCGCATGCAGCGCTGGCAAGGACGGATTGCGAGCAGCACGAACCAACTCTGGCCATGCCTGTCGCCATTCATGTTTCGATCGGTGCTAGAAACGATGCTCCAGACCAGAGCAACCTTGCGCAAGCGAAGCCTGTTGATCCGGTGCATGTTGGCCCAATTCCAGCCACGGCTCGCCAATTTCCCCCTGGAGCACGGGTATCCAGCTGTGCCAGCCACGTGGAAAACGCTTTCCCGTTTCTTGTTGCCATTGTCGAAATACTACGGCACCAAGGTTCTGCAGCGCCCCGGCATTATGACCCAACACACGGGTGCGCTGCAGTCATCCCCGGTGCGAATGCAAATGTGGCAAGACGAAGAGATCCGTCAGTTACTAAATCCAGTCACCATGAGATCCGCCTCGCTGTTCGATGATCTTGGTCTGGCAAACTTCCTGTCACAGTCCCGGCAGGAAAGCTTCGCCGCGAATAAGGAATGGTCGAGACTTCTGACGCTTGAGTACACCCTCTCCCGAATGGCAAGTTGCTGATTCCGCAAGACTGCTTCCCCGGGAACGCCACACGAAAGCGCGCCATCCTTGTCCGTACTTAGCTATTGAAAGGGAGCCGCTCTTCAAGGATTTTTTATTGCAATCATCTGGGGCTTGAGGGTGCTGGGACTCGATTAATGCACCTTGATCCACTGCGGCTATGTTGGCAACTCAGTGGAGCTGTTTAGAATTTGCTTCAGCGGCACCTTTGCGAACCCAGCCTCTCCCACATTCACTACCAGCAGACAACGATTTCAAAGGAAGCGCACTGCTCTCTATGCAGGTTCTAATCTTTTCCAGTCTGTTCCCGAACAGTGCTAATCCTGCGCATGGAATTTTTGTCTACCAGCGAATGAGTCACTTTGCGTGTCGCCCGGGTAACCACGTGATCGCGGTCGCTCCGGTGCCCTATTCTCCACGTTGGTTCCGCCCGTCGAAACGGTACGTTTCAACTCTCGTTCCCAAAGAAGAACGGATCGGCGGTCTCACCACGTACCATCCTCGATATCCCCTCCTACCGATGGTCTCCATGCCGTTGCACGGCTGGCTAATGCTGCTGGGAACGTTCCCTCTGGTCAGACGGCTACACCGGCAGAACAAGTTCGATTGTATCGACGCTCATTACGTTTACCCAGACGGATTCGCAGCCGCGCTCCTCGGGAAACTCCTAAGCCTTCCCGTGATCGTCTCGGCGCGCGGCACCGACATCAATTTGTTTCCCTCGTTCCGGCTGATCCGTCCAATGATCCGCTGGACCCTGCGAAATGTTGCTGGAGCGGTCGCGGTGTCCACTGGTCTTCGCGACGCCATACTTCGTCTCGGCTTGTCGCGCGAGGGTGTGCAGGTAATCGGCAATGGGGTGGATTTGAAACGTTTCTCCTCGGTGGACCGTGCCGCCGCTAGAGATTACCTCGGCCTGCCAAAGGACGCACAAATTGTCGTATCGGTTGGTGGGCTCGTGGAGGCCAAGGGGCATCATCACCTGATTATCGCGCTAAGTGCTATACTTCCGCGGCATCCGAAGCTAAAGGCATACATCATTGGCGAAGGACCGTCGCGCTGCAGGCTGGAGTCACTGATTTGCGCGCGTGGTTTGCAAAATCAGGTGGTATTGAAAGGAGCTCAGGCACATGAGCAACTGAAGTTCTGGTACAGCGCGGCGAACCTCAGCTGCCTGACGAGTTCGCGAGAAGGCTGTCCGAACGTGATACTCGAGTCCATGGCTTGTGGCACACCTGTTCTCGCAACCGGTGTCGGCGCAGTGCCAGAGTTGATTGCTTACCCAGAGGTTGGCCTCATAGTTGATCAAAACGTTAATTCGATCGTGTCCGGCCTGGAAACTGCCCTCAACACGCCCTGGGATCGCGCCGTGATCGAACGCTACGCGCACCAGCGTACCTGGGAAAAAGTCGCGGCTGAGCTTGAGGACTGGTTCAACTCTCGACTGAAGCCGCCGTCGCTTTCGACAATCGGTGACGCCGCCCTATCACAGCCATCTGGGGTCGTGGCCCACAGTTCCGATCACACTACTGGCAGCCCGGTATGAAATTGGAAAGCGCCGGGCCGGCAGTCGCAGGTAAATGAGCCGCTTTGAGGTTCGCGTGTCGAAGTTTTTGTCGATTCGTTTCTCTTCTTTCTGCAACGAAAGGTTTTAGTACGGATGCGTTTTGGCACTAGAACATTAATTTTCATCGTCTCAGTGCTTCCGACGTCGCAAGCAGCGGAGGGCCCTCTGAATGCGCGGTTGACTATCCAGGAGGCACTCTATTCCGGCTCTTCGACTAGGGGCATTGCACGTCACCAGGAACCAGTCACGGTTGGCGTGCCCCTTCCCGACGCGGCGGCGGTTAAAAGCATCTCTCAACTTGGCCTTTCGGGAGCGCCAGTCGGACAGTTCCGCGTCCTCGGCCGCTGGCCTTCAGGCAATATCAAATGGGTCTTGGTGGACACGCAGGCCGACGTGCACACCGGTGGTCAAAACACCAGTATCAGTCTCACGGATGGCCACGGCAATTTCGGCGGCTCCGATCTAGCTACTGATGGTGGATCGACAATTTCGATCAACACCGGCCCGGCAGAGTTCGTCATCCGCAAGTCTAGGTTCAATTTGTTCGATCAAGTAACAGTAAATGGCAAGACGCTGGTCTCTTCCGGCACCAGCCAGGGCTTAGTCCTTATGGGACCCTCTTCCGGTGCTTCGTGCGGGGTGTGCGATGACCCCTATTTGAGCAGCAACGATTCTGAGTCCGCCGCAGTCATCGAGGAGAACGGCCCCACCCGCGCTGCTATTAAGGTAGATGGCTCGCACGTGGACGCGGCCGGCCGAGTGTACATGCACTATACCGTGCGCATGCAGTTCTACCGTGGCAAGACCTATTCCAAGGTGGAGGTCATCTTGCGCAACGCGGATGAAAGCACTGACCCCCGCGGCGATTTTAACTCCGCCTTCAAGGGTTTTTCTTCGTACGAAGCTCGTGTTAGCCCGGCGCTTGGTATGGCTAGAAACTTCCGCATTGGTACCGATGGCGGTACCGCATCGGGAAAGTTTGCTGGAGGCGAGAGCGCTTATCTTTACCAGGCCTACTCCAACAACATGGAAGAAGCAGGTTGGAACGTTTCTGACTGCATTGCCGCAGGTGCCAGTCGGTGTGTGGTCCCATACATTGCCCGCACGCCTGACGGTAGCGGCGGATATGCTTACAGACAGGATGGATATCAGATCGTTCATGGTGGAAGGGTGCTGGCCAACGGCGATCACACCAAATATCCGCAGGGCTGGGCCGACCTGCGCGACAGCAGCGGAGCCGGTATTGAGATTGGCGTCTATCAACTATCTGCTTATTGGCCCAAGTCCTTGCAGTTAGTCAACGGTGGTTCGGAGGCGAGAATCGGGATATGGCCCGACCAGAGTCTGTTCAGCACCGGCGGGGGCCGTCCCTATTACCAGGCTTGGCCCGCTTATTCCATCCACGATTTGTACTTTAACTTTCACAACACGGCTCCGGCATCAGCAGCCAATGATTTTCTGGCGTTCCAGCATTATTTGTTGGCACGAGCTCCTGTCGCCCAGTACAACAATGCCGGAGTATTTCCATATCCGTTGCTCGATCCCGCCGCCGAGGACAGCTACTATCGCTCCATCTCGGTTGTTTGTTGTATGAATGACAAGCCGCCGAAGATCTTTCGCTTTTATGGCTGGCCCGGTGGCGGAGCCGGCAACCAGCACGAACTTCGGTGGTCTTACCTGAGAAATTTTTTGCAGCGGGGGTTAACGGGCCGTTACCTATTTGCCGCGCATTTCTACCGCATGGTGACGGAGCAGAGCTTTCCGCGCTCGGACGGATTCGACTGGCGCAACCATCCCGTCAAACAGTTGAACCATCTGGGGAATCCGGAGATTCCTTCGGATAATGGCTCTTTGGCGACTCGTAACTGGATGGATTCAGCACATGCCCATTGGTACGGCATGACTGACTACTATTTCTTGACTGGTGACGAGACAATCAAGGATCAACTGCTGGATGGCGTAAAAGACAGGTTCCTTAATGCCAACTCGATGATGAACAACGGTCGGTTGCCGGACTCGCGCGACATCGGCGCCCATCTGATGGCCATCGCCCGCCTGTACCAGTTCCTCGGTGCGATCGACGATCCTGACGCTGCTAACCTGGTTCCCATCGCCGAGAAGACCCTAGACTTGCTTGTTTTCCCGGAGCTGAACTTGTCAGGGTTTGGAGAGGGAACTCCCGTGGTTGGGCTGGAGGGTTCGCACGGAATTAGCCGCACCCGGGGCGTGCAGTATGGATGTTGCAGTGCGGACACTATGGGCAATCTCTCAGGCCGCATCGCAGCGCCTTTCCGTCAGTCAATCTTGTCCGAGGGCATGTGGGAAGTAGCCCAAGCTTTTGGACCTCGCTGGTCTAAATATAATTTCACTAGAGATCTGGCCTATGGAATATCCCAATGGGCCTTGACGGAGGCCTATGGAGCTGCTGCGGGGCAAAAGCCTACCATGGTGAATTCAGGGTTTGTCTACGGCATTTTTTTGGATGCCCCCAACGCCAGTTCAAAGTATTATCTTAGCCCTGGCGATGGGCAGACAAATTGGTTTCATTTTTATATAACGGGTGCTTTTGCGGGCGATATGAGTTGGAGACGAAGATTTGAGTGGCTGATGCAACGCACGAGTGCCAGTCACGGCCTGTCCATCTTTGCGGAGTATGGATCCCATTTAGTCCAGGCGGTTGTGGGTGAGATTGTGGACCCGCCTGACCTGCAGCTGGTTCCCGTACCTATCAAGGTCGCGATTAATGGAGGGGGGGCGTACAGTTTGAGTTGGACGACTCCTCCCGGCGCGACCAGCTACAGAATCAAGTACTATCCCGGCAAGCAGATCGTAGACTGGATAGGATTTGATGCTGGCTCAAACAGATTCATCGGCGACCCCAACAAAATGTGGGCTTGGTTCGCTGCCTTTGACGCCCCAGGAGTGCCTTTGCCGAGTGCGCCAGGAACCACTCAGACATTCGTATTCAGGGGTGACTCATCAAACAACTACGCTTTCGCGGTGAAAGCGTATATTAGACGACAGAACACGACGCACCGCTGACGATCGGTGTCCCTTAGCCTCCTCAGTAGCAACATTGCTGTGCGCCTCCGTAGGATGTGGTTACACCAAGCCCAGCGCGAAGGAAATTACCAATCGCATGGCAAGTCATCTTCGGGTTAGGTGGTTCAACGTTGAAGAACAACGAAAGTAGCTTGGCCCTGTGGGCGAAACATGGCGGCAACCTCCTGATGGCCATGCCATACGCCGACGGCCTGATCAGCGAGGCGCAGGGATGCATGTTGAAGGACGTTGACGGCAATGAGATCCTAGATTTGGCCGCGGGACAGTTCTGTTCCATCGTGGGGCACAACCATCCCAAGTTGATTGAGAAAATCACACAGCAGATGAAGCGCGTCCTGCACGTTGGGACCCAGTACCTGAGCCCCGCCGTCCTGGAGGCTGCGGCAAAGTTCGCTGAAGTCGCACCGGGCCAGCTTAATAAGTCGCTGTTTCTATCCACCGGCACAGAAGCGAATGAGTGTGCGCTGAGTATTGCCAAAATGTGCACGCGTAAGACGGGAGTGATCGCCTTTTCCCGTGGATACTATGGGCTGTCTCTTGCGACTAAAAGCCTGTCTAGCATCTTTACCGGCCGGCGAAAAATCGGCGACTTGCCGACTGTGCCGGAAAGTCACACAATACTGACTCCCTATTGTTTCAGGTGCCCCGTTCACAACCGCTATCCCGACTGCAACCTTTCCTGTTTGAGTGTGTCGATCGAAAGTGGTATCGCCGGGGGCGACAACCTCGCGGCCATTATCGTCGAGCCTATTATTTCCGCCGGCGGCATGATTGTACCTCCTCCGGGATATTTGAAGGCGCTTAAGCAGTTCGCCTCCGAACGGGAAGCGCTGCTGATTGTGGATGAGGCCCAGACCGGTTTTGGACGCACGGGCAAATGGTTTGCCATTGAACATCACGAAGTAGAACCGGACATTCTAGTGGTTTCCAAGAGTGCTGGCGGAGGCTTTCCTGTATCGGGGCTTATCACCACTGACAACATTGCGGACCGCATCGCACGCGAACGGTTCGTGCACTTGGCCAGTCATCAATCCGATCCTGCAGCCGCTGCTGCCGTTGCAGCTGTTATAGACATTGTTCGAGAGGAAGGTCTTGTTCAAGCAGCCGCCGAAAACGGTAAGTACTTCCTCGACTGCCTTCGTGAACTGCAGTCCAGGCACTCGATTGTGGTGGACGTCCGTGGACAAGGACTGATGCTTGGCCTAGAACTCTCTGACGAGGACAATGAGGACGTCGCCACTATTGTCGACCTCTTGTGCGCACGAAGCGGAGTGCATCTCACCTATACATATTTTGAACCCGTGTTGCGTTTCATCCCGCCATTGACTATTACGCGCGCACAAATTGATACTGCTATCTCCGTTGTGGACGACGCTCTCTCGAAAGCGAGTCGAAAAGAAGTTCGCGTCGAGGATTTGCTGCCAAGCAATCCTTACTCGCGGTCCTATATCGAGATGCTGAGCGGAAAACGCACCCTGAGAACGGTTCTGTCGCGCTTGTATGAAACCCCCCCCGAACATTGGCTGAAAAAACTGGGCTAGCCGCGAGCAAGCGACAGCTGGCTCCACGGCCGCTCGTGCAACCGCACGGCAAGCCGCTATTCGGGCACTCGCCTCGTAGATGTTTTCACTTTTTCTAAACGTGAGTGATCTTCCACACTTCCCTACCTTAAACAGCTCTTCGGCATTCCCTACCTCTGCGCCACGACTTCACTTTTCAAGTTGGATCTACGACCAATGCGCGAGGGTAGTTTCGTCAAAGCAGCCGAAGAAAACAGTGGGGCTTCCGCCCGAACATTCGATGGCGGTAACGCGAGGGATGTGTACCGCGGCACAGTTCCTGCGCGTCATGCTTATGTACTGTCGTGACCTTGTGCGCCGCCGTCTACTGCCCTAAAGTGCCATTACAGTAGGCTTGAGTCTTGCGTTTTTTCGCGAGAGCCAGGACATTGCAATGGATCTACCCGCGATTCCTGGAAGTCGTTGGGCCGGTCACTATGGGCAGAGCAATCAAAAACACTTCGTTAAGTAAATCCACGTCAAGCCACCACGACCTGCCACACATCCGGTGGTTCTCATGTTTTCTGCTCTTTGGGCTGGCGGTCATGTTAGCCGGGTGCGGCGGTGGCGGTTCCTCCACTGCATCCCCGCCCGCACCAAACGTCACAGTGCTACTGCAAGATGCGCCAGCCGACGGCGTAGCAGCATTCAGCATTGACATGACTACTGTGTCGTTGAACGGCGCCGACGGGCAAACTCTCGCTCTGACTAACCCTGCACGGACCATGGAGCTGCGGCACCTTCAGTTGTCTCCTACGGTTTTTTTTCAGGGCTATGCCCCACAAAATGGAACTTACAATTCGCTGAGGTTGAGCTTATCCAATCCCGAACTAACAGTGCTCGGCGCGCATGGGAAGATGGTTCGCATTAACAGCCAGACCAGTCCCTCCGTACAACTGACTACTAGCAACGTCATCGTTCCTGTGGCAGTTACGGTAAACAATCTAGGCCACGTTGGCCTAATCTTGGATTTCGACCTTGAGCACTCCATAACTAATGACGGAAGCGGAAACTACATTATTGAACCCATAATCAAAGCCCGGATTTTGCCGGATTCTGCGCGGCCGGTGAAAATCGCCGGCGCCTTTGCCAGGGCAAATTCTGCGCCGCCGGCGAAAATCCGTGGTGCTTTGGCCATGGTCACCCGCCTTCTCAGCCAGGTTCCGATCAATGCGGCGGGTCAGGGTACATTCAACCAGCAGTCCTTTGAGATCCAGTTGCACGACACCGACGCGTCAATTCCGGTCGTAATCGACTCGAGAACAATGATCGACCACTCAATCGGACAACTTTCGGAACTTCGCATGGGCCAGCTCATTTCTGTGTCTGCTGATTTCCAGGAGAATGGGACTTTCCACGCCAACTCTATCGCAGCGCGTCCCCGTGACTCTTCGCAGCACTATGAAGGACCGGTGACTGGAGTTTACAAAGACAGCTCCGGAAACGCGTCCCTGGGAGTCGTGGTGCAGAATTGAGCTTATCAATCGGAATGGTCATTCAGGATATGAGCGTGGCGCATGACAAGAAGGTGTTGACCGGCTGGTCTGCATTCGTTCTCGTTCTTGTGTCGCTCAGCACCCTCGGCGCCGAGGCACAAGTTCAAGTTCCGCTAACAGTCCAAGAGGCGATTTACTCGGGTGCGCCCACTTCGGGGATCAACAGAACTCAAGACCCAGTAACTGTGGGGATCCCCCTTCCAGATTCGGCGGGAATCGTAAGTTCTTCTGAGCTTGGCCTTACCGGTGCCTCAGTAGGCCAGTTTCGCGTCCTGGGTCGCTGGCCTTCGGGAAACATCAAGTGGGTCCTTGTAGACACGCAGGCCGATCTGCCGGCCGGAGGTCAGAACACCAACATCGGAGTCGCCAATGGTTCGGGCAACTTCGGCGGAGCTGATCTTGCAACTGACAACAGTAACGTTATTACGGTCAACAGTGGCCCTGCCCAGTTCACGATCAAGAAGGCAAATTTCAATCTATTCGACCAGGTCGTGGTGAATGGCATGGTGCTGGTACGTTCTGGCAGCAGCCAGGGCCTGGTCATGATGGGGCCGTCGTCGGGTACGTCGTGTGGCGTTTGCACTGACCCGTACTTAAGCAGCAATGATCCAACCTCGACCGCAAGGATTGAAGAGAACGGTCCGGTGCGGGCAGTAGTGAAAGTTGATGGCTCACATGTGGACGCGGCCGGCCGAGTGTACATGCACTATACCGTGCGCATGCAGTTCTACCGCGGCAAGACCTATTCCAAGGTGGAGGTCATCCTGCGCAACGCGGATGAGAGCAACAACAATGCTGGCGATTTCAACTCCGCGTTTAAGGGATTCACTTCCTACGAGGCGCATGTTACGCCGGCCCTGAGTGGATCCAGAACATTCAGTATCGGCACCGACG
>Ga0207100_1050_pt1 | contig 30107 bp, 26 predicted proteins | sample Alteio_BWMinHeat_82_FD_153520 | JGI IMG/M metagenome (GOLD analysis project Ga0207100, IMG submission 153520) | Enriched cells from forest soil in Barre Woods Harvard Forest LTER site, Petersham, Massachusetts, United States -... | ecosystem: Environmental > Terrestrial > Soil > Temperate forest >...
CAAACAGTCTACAAAGGCTTTCATGTCGATGTGTACGACATTTCGGACCAGGTGCTCGGTCAGGCCAAAGAGCGGCTGACCAAGTTAAAGGACAACTACAAAGAAGACTTGCGCGCAACGCAGCAAACTGTGGATGAGGCTTTTAGCCGCATATCTTTTTACGCTGATCTTGCTCAAGCTATCGCCGATGCGGACCTCGTCATTGAGGCCATTCCTGAAGTGGCCAAGATCAAAACTGATTTCTATACCCAACTCGGGAAAGTTGCCCCGGAGAAAACGATCTTTGCAACAAATTCATCCACTCCGTTGCCGAGTCAGTTCGCGGAAGTAACGGGTCGCCCCGATAAGTTTCTGGCGCTGCATCTTGCCTCTGGTCTTTGGAAGAACAACACTGCCGAAGTAATGAAACACTTGGGGACGGATCAGAAAGTATTTCAGGATGTAATTGAGTTCGCCAAGAACATTGGAATGGTCGCTTTACCGCTCTATAAGGAACAGCCTGGTTATATCCTGAACTCCCTTTTGGTCCCCTTCCTAGAAGCCGCCCACCTGCTCCTAATGAACCAAGTGGCGGACATCGAGACGATTGACAAGACGTGGATGATTGCGACTGGTGCGTCGGAAGGCCCGTTTGCCATTCTCGATGCGATCGGCATCAACAGCGCATTCAACATTGTGGATGCAAAAGCAAATGCAACAGAGAATCCGGAGTTTGCGAACCTGGCAAATCTCCTCAAGACAGAATACCTGGAAAAGGGCAAGCTTGGCAGAGCCACGGGACGAGGCTTTTACACCCCTAATCCCAGTTTTGCAAGCACGAACTTCCTACGAGATTGATGGATATGCAATCAACGGCAGCCAAGAGCGTCTCGTCACCGTGGGCGAGTGCGGGTTGTTGAGGTTTTCTCATTGAATGCGAAACTTCAATCGCGACCGGACTTGCTGCTCCTCCTGTCCTTGTTCGTGGCGATTCTCTTGACTCCGGTGTTGAATCAGGATAATTGGAGGCGACTGATGCTCGCGGCCGTCACCTTCATACCCATTGTCTTATCCATTGTCCGGTTGTCGCAGATCAAGAGGTGGGTGTGGCCCTCGGTTCTGTTGGCATTGGGCAATGCTGTCTTTGTGGTGGCCGGCAATACGTTCCCAAGCCCAACACTGACCGGAGTTCGATGGGCACTTCTCGCTGCTTTCTTCGGGCTCACGGCCGCAGGTCTTTTCTCCCATCTAAGGAACTCTCGCTCGGTCGCTCGGGCCCAGCTCTACACTGCGGTCAACATTTATCTACTGCTTGGGTTGTTGTGGGCGACCCTCTATTTAGCGATAGATGCTTTCTCTCCGGGTTCAATCCAGATTGGAAGTCACCCAGCCGACCGTCAAACCGAGCTGCTGTATTTCAGCCTAGTAACGCTTTCTACGATTGGCTACGGCGATATCGTGCCGCTTAGCGGTGAGGCCCGCATATTGGCAGCACTCGAAGGGGTTACCGGAGTTCTCTACATAGCGATTACAGTGGCCCTGTTGGTGGGCAGGTTCAGAAGCGAGTCTTCGGACTAGCCTGTACCGGATCGAGAACCACGAGGTGTCATGACAACGAATAACCAGATATCTTCCGCGGCATCGCTGACCGCTCCAATGGTCGGCCAAAACCGAGCGCAACAGGAACCGGTGCTACATACCAGAGTGGCTGCTCTACGAGTGGGAAATGCCGGTGAATCCAACCCTCGGCTGGTGAATCTGTGAGACCGGCGAATTATACGCTGCAGAAGGACGAGACGGTTTCCCAGAAGGAGAGAAGTTGGGGACGCTTCTATTTCCCCCGAAAAGAAGCGGCCCCACGATCTGCCGCGCAGTCCGAGACGAAACGGCGCAGCACGTAGCGGGTATATCACAGGCAAATCGTTGTGCACTGTCTGGTGCCAGACAGAGTACGTGTTATAGACTTGCTTTGCCGCTCCTTGTAGCCGATCTGACAGGCGTTGGAGCCGCATTTCAGAAGGCCAAGGAGGAACCGAATCCGCTTTCACAGATGGAGAGGAAGGGTATACCTCGCCGCGCTAACCGTGATGGCCGGGTGCGGCGTGGTCTGCGGGCAAGAGTCGCCCGGTGTTCCTCAGCGGCAACCGGCTGCCACCGTGGCCTTGCCAGAGGAAACCAAGCAGAACGCGACCGCGCCGTGCGTGGAACCGCCGCCCTTGGTGCGCATAGGAGACTACGATGGGCCGTTGAAAAAGACGGTCGGAATTTTCGCACGGAAATTGGAACGGAAAGCGATACGCCCGCCACACTACAAACCCGATGCGATTCTGTGTTCGTTGGAGCTGAAAGATAAATTTTTCCTGTTCGTGATGGACTCCATTGATCCGGGGTCAGTTCTCAACGCGGCATTCAACGCGGGGCTGGCACAAGCCCAAGATGACGACCATACGTTCGGGCAGGGCGCTGCGGGATATGGGAAGCGTTTTAGCGCGAGCTTCGCTGATCAGGCTTCGTCGACGTTTTTCACCGATTTCGTGTTTCCCACGATCTTTTCGGAGGACCCGCGATATTACCGGCTGGCCAGTGGCAGCGGCGGCAGCCGGTTTTTGCATGCGGTTGAGCATGTGTTCGTGGCGCATCGCGATAATGGCAATCGTATGTTCAATTTTTCCGAGTGGCTGGGGACGACGAGCGCGGTGGTGTTGAGCAACACTTATCATCCGGGCAACGAACGCGGCGTTGCATCGGCGGTTCAAACGGTGGGCCTCAGCGTCACCCAAGACATCGGATTTGATGTGCTCCGCGAGTTCTGGCCAGAGATTTCCCGCAAATTCAGGCTACCCTTCCGTGGTGAATCCGAGCCGACGAACCATCGCGCAAGTCCTGCCGAGCACAAATGAACTGAAAGCCTAGGCTCGGCTGACGCCTTTCGTAGGTGCGGGCGAGGACAGAACGAAGCTGCTCAATTTGATCGTCTGACACCTTTCTTTCCCGTTTCAACTGCATAATGAGTGAAGACACGTTCGCCATGAGTTCCTCTCTCAGCAGCAACAGCCAATAGTTTCCGTGATGATCGAGAAAGTCAAACAATCAGGCGAACTGTCGGAAGGGGTTCCTCGGCGGCAGGGTCTTGAGCAACAGCAGCATCGTGTTCGTATCCATAACACTTCTCCCTTGTTGGTCGTGCAGTGAAGCTCTTGGGCAGTCTTTACGCCGCTTTGTTCTTGACAGTTTCGTCTTATGTCCTTAAGACTTCAATCTTGCTTCCATTGAGGAACCGCATGTACGGGCCTGTTTTTTTGCAGCTTAATCCCGCCTATTCCGTTTTCTTCCTATTGGACTTTGGTGCCCGACATGCCTGAAAAGCCGGAATTAGTAGCGAGACTTTGGGTGGGGTCGGCCATTTCTGGCGAATGCTCTGTTTGCCACGAAGTAATAGTCGTCCAAGGCGCCGTCACGGCAGAACTAGGAGAACTCAACGACACGCTCAAGCAAGTATTCGAGAAACACATTGGCAGCAAACACTCCCTCGAAGGCAGCGAACATGGGATCACGATCGGCAGAACTCCGCCGTTGGCTGGGGTAGCGCTAGTTAGCTGCGCAGCATTGCTAATGGAATTGGCTCTCACCCGCATTTTTTCGGTGGTCTTCTTTTATCATTACGGATTTCTGGCAATCTCGAGTGCGTTGCTTGGTTTGGGTACAGGCGGTGTCTTCGCACACCTACGGCAACGGCAGTTGGCGCGGCACAGCACGAGACAAATCTGCAGTCTGTTAAGCGGTATTAGCGGGATAGCTGTCGTTGTTGCATTGGAAATAACGCTGCACGTGCAGGTCGCTATGCAGCTGAGCGCCCACAACCTCGCACGGCTAAGTGCAGCCTATCTTGCATCTGCCATGCCGTTCTTCTTCACCGGGCTGTTGTTGTCAATGGTGTTTGCACGGGAGGTTCGGCGTATCCCACTACTCTACGGCGCGGACTTGCTGGGAGGTGCCCTCGCTTGCCTGGCTGTGGTGCCGCTGCTGAATCAGATCGGCGGTCCCAACACGGTCCTGTTTGCCGGACTGTTGATGGAATCGGCATCAGCGGTATGGGCTTCTACAAAACGCTGGCGTATGCCCGGCCTCGCGCTCACTGGTCTACTAGCGATCTTGATTGCGGCCAATAACTCCGGCCGGCTGATTGATGCAATCTATGCCAAGGGATTGCGGATCACCGACCGTGCGGAGTATGTGCGCTGGAACGCCATTTCTCGTGTCGAAGTCGACCCGGGGCCAATCGACGGCTTCAAGTGGATTGTGATTGATGAAGACGCTAATAGCGCGATGCTGAACTCTGACCCGCACCGGCCGTTGGACCTGGACTGGGCCAAGCTAAGGATTCCAACAGCGCCTTCTGCGGTCACCGCTCTGCGCCCGCGCGGTGATTTCGCCATCATCGGACCGGGAGGTGGGGTTGATGTTTTCCGTGCAGTCGCTAGCGGCAGCCAGAACGTTACTGGAGTTGAGATCAACCCGACCATCGTGGACGATATTATGCGGGGACGCTATGCGGACTATGTGCATCATCTCTACGAGCTGCCGCAGGTGCACATCCACGTTTCGGATGGGCGATCGTTCATTCGCGAGACAGAGAAGACATTTGATGTAGTGCAGATGACGCTGGTGGATACCTGGGCTGCCACTGCAGCGGGGGCATACTCTCTAAGTGAAAATAATCTGTACACGGTCGAGGCGATCCGTGAGTATTTCGATCACTTGAAACCGGACGGGATCCTCGCAATTACTCGCTGGGAATTTAGGCGACCCCGGGAAGCCCTGCGAGTTGTTTCAATAGCCATTCAGGCGCTGCACGAACTGGGAGTGGGCGACCCAGCGCACAACTTCGTCGTCCTCTCGGAAGGACCTCTGGATGAGGACGGGCGCCCGGTCTTGGTGATGGCAAAGAAGAGTGCGTTCACCACGCAAGAAGAAACGGACCTGTATACCTACCTGTCAACAACGAAACTGGTAGCCCAGTACATACCATCACAACCGGGCGACAATGCCTTCGGGAGGCTCATCGGCAGCAATGACCCTTACGGATTTGCGGCCGGTTATGAGTTCAACATTGCTCCGGTGACCGACGATGCGCCATTCTTCTTCTTTACCTTGAAAATAGGCCAAATCCTCAATCGCAATGTTCTGCACCGCGGAATCGACTGGAAGGTCAACCTGGGAGTGGTGGTGTTGTTTATCGTGCTACTTATCTCGATCACCGCGGTGGCGCTGTTCCTGATTCTTCCCCTGGCATTGCGTGGCGGCCGTGGACACACGTTGCAACTCTTGTATTTCGTGGCCGTCGGCCTAGGCTACATTCTTGTGGAAATGGCTTTCATCCAGCGCTTTGTCCTCTTCCTGGGGCATCCAACATACGCGTTGACGGTAGTGGTCTTCCTGCTCCTCTTATCCAGCGGGGCGGGAAGTTTTGCTTCACGCAAATATCTGGCTGACCCGGCTCGTGTTCGGCTCCCTCTGTCTCTGATTGTAATAGCGATTTTTGCCCACGTGCTATTGCTGCCCAGAATCTTAACCGCGACGGTGGGACTACCGTTCCTCGTTAAGCTCGGTATCAGCGGTGCACTGCTCATTCCGCTCGGATTTGCCATGGGCATGCCCTTCCCCACCGGCCTGCGCTGGCTCGCGGAGCCCCGAAGCCACAGCACGATGGCAACGGCTACTTCAGAAGTAGCGGAGGACAATGATGTGGTGGAGTGGGCATGGGCTATGAACGCCGCCTCCAGCGTGCTTGGATCTGTGCTAGCTATGGTCCTCGCTGTCCGTTTCGGGCTGAATTTTGCACTTGCACAGGCCGCCGCTGCATACCTAATCGCCTTGGCCTTGACAGGCGCATTCCGGTGAGCGCCGCAAATGGCGCTTTAGCCGTAGTTCATGGCAAGCATGCTTCAACTCAATGGCCCACTAGCGCCAAGGAAAGACAAGAAGACAACTAAGACCAGTAAAGGTTTACTCTGGAGGTTGAGCGGGAAACGCGTAACCGAGGATTAAGGAAACCGCTGAAACAGCTAAAACCAGTCGGAGGGCCACATCCCAGCCGAATCGGCAGCAACTCGGGATGGGTTTCAGTTTCTTACTCGTTGTTCAACCCAGTCCAACCAGCCCGCTATGCCAACCATCGCTGCTCCTTCGCTCATTGACGCTTTGACGTACAACCGATGGTAAGTGCGCCAGTTTTGCGTAAGACCGCGTAGGGCTTCCAAGCGGATGAGCGAGGCAAGGAGGGCTCAAACGCCGCCCTCTTTGCCTCGGGCTCCATTCCTCGCTCAAACCCAAAATCCAAGACTGCAAAACTAACCTTGTAAATCACCTGAAAGGAGCTCCATCGTCTTCTGCCTTGCCCCGTTCGCTTCAGGCTCATTCTTCGATTGGAAAACACTGATTCGGCGTGGCAGGTTCGGAGTGGCACCCTTTTCCAAAGCCGTCGTGAACCTTCGCCAGGTCGATTTTTCGGGATCGGGGCATTTCGGGGAGTGATTCGCAGTCTTGCAGCCTGCTCAAGAAAGGGTATGATTTCGCAGCGCGTGAAAGGGCAACTATTTGTCCCTCGTTAATGGCAGCGTCTCGAGAGCGGTGGCAGATTCGCCTCCGTGCTCGTGACTCCATGGCTACGAGAATGGAGGCTCGCAATATGCTACAGAAATATAAAGAGATTTTCTACGGAGGCCTTTTCGGGTTCGGTGCCGCCGTTCTCGATACGTTCATGGACGCTCGGATGGAGAGTCTCAGCCTCCAAGATGAATTGGTCCAACATGGTCCCATGTTGTTCTATCGCGCTCTATTCATTTTGTTCGGTCTAGCTTTTGGCTGGCTGCTCTGGCAGAAAAATAAACGTGAGCGCGAGTTCCGTGATTTATCGGAGATTCTAAACCGATTTCGTCAAGAGTACGGGGGCCCCGCGATCCTCATGCACGCAAAGTTGCAAGTACTGTTAACCCGAGAAGACCTGCGCCTCTCCGATGAAGCCGAAGAACTTGTACAGTTTGTGTACCAAAGATCCCAGGATCTACAGTCACTAGTGAAGAACAAACTGCCGTCGTGGTAAATCGACGCGGGCCCGGCCGTTCGCGGCACATTTGCGGACCTGAAGCCTGCCGACCCAAAAGCAAGGGCTGCGCCTGCGTTGGGCTCCTATCTCTGTGCCCGGTGGTAAGTGTCCATCATCAGCCGGGTGGAAATCTGTGAATAGTGTGCGGTGACAGTCGGCAAAATGACGGTGAGCAGTTTGAGATGCGGAACTGATCCCGGAGACTCTACCAGCCCAGAAACTCGCATTTTTACGCGGCGGCGAGCAATGCGAATGTTTTCAGCGATGCCATCTCCCGATGACTATTGCGGAAGTTATTAGGCCTAGGCCCTCGCACCTGCGGACTTGATGGCAAGCCCTTTATCGATCATGTCCGCCTCCATCTTCCGAGCAAGAGAAGCGGGCACGAGGGCGTTCATGATCCGGTTCAGCCGGCCTGGAACGACTCTGGAACGGTTTTTGATCAGACCGCTGAGGCCCTCAGATACGCACTGCTCGACGCTCATCGGTTTCATCGGCATGGTCTTCGGATCGAAACGAAACTTTTCGAGCACCGGTGTGTTCGTAAACCCGGCTGCCAGTACACTGACGTAGACACCTAGAGGTTTGAACTCGTAGTGAAGCGCTTCGCCAAGACTGTGTACATACGCCTTCGCGGCTGCATCATTCGTTATACGGGGAATGCCGTTTTCCGCGCCCATTGCCCCCACGAGGATCAAGCCGCCCCGCCTCCGCTCAGTGAGCTTACGGCCGAAGTAATGGGCGATGTCTAAATGCGACGTGGTGTTGAGTCGCAACGTCGCCTGAAGCAGCTGTCGATCGAGCTTCAGGAACTCGCCCGGGTTTGCCGTACCTGCATTCGAGACGACAAGGCCGATGTCGAGATCGTGGGTAGCGTCAGCGAGTCCCGCTATGAATCCCTCTTGTGAGAGGTCCAAAGCCAAGACGCGGTACTGAACACCAAACTCCTGTGAGACGGCGCGCCCCAGTTCGGCAAGCAATGCGTCTCGCCTGGCCACCAGCACTACGTTAATCCCCGACGCTGCGATTTGCCGCGTGAATTCCTTACCAATTCCCGACGAAGCGCCCGTGACGAGCGCCCACGGTCCGAACCGTCCTTTATCAAGCGATGCTTTCATCGTGTTCCTTTCTGTCGATTGCAACTGTTGCTTCATCCTTCGGTCTCACAGCGTGCCGATCCAATCTTTCAGGCGCTTTACCTCCATCACCACCAAGTCGGGGTCATTAGCGGCGTGTGCCACCGCAGCCATACCCTGATAAGCACAGAAGAGATGCGCGGAAAATTCTCGTGCATCCTCTTCATGGCCGGCCGCCCGGAATTGCTCCTCGAACCAGCCCATTGGCTCAGTGAAGAGTGCCGCGGATTTCTTTGCGAGAGCGTCGCCCTCCTTCTGCAACTCGGAACACAAGCCGCCCAAGGGACATCCCCCACGGGCAAGCTGCTCCCGTTTCCCCTGAATGCTTTCCACAAAAGCAAACAGCCGCTCCTTCGGAGAGCTCAACCGGTCGATCTCCTCCCGGAATTCTCGAAATTGCGCCAAGCGCCGCTCCACAACGGCCTCGCCAAGTTCTTCCTTGGTCTTGAAGTAGTAGTAAACGTTCCCTACCGGAACATGGGCGGCTTGGGCGATGTCCGCCAGGCTCGTCTCTCTGAAACCGTTCCGGTACGCCAGCTTCATGGCGGTCTCAATCAGCCGTGTCCGCTTGTCTGGGTGTGGTTTCCGTATGCGCATGTGAGTTAGGTAACTAACTCACAATATAAGCCTATTCCCCCTGTGTCGTCAACCCCCGCGTGCATCGTGATTCTCAGCCCTAAAAGCGGACTGGGAGCAGACTGAAGAACAATCGTGCGGCCCTAACTTATTCACCATCAGCCAGCTACGAAAGCTGCCTTCAAGGCGTTTTGCGAAAGCGGACTGAGAGCGGACTGAGACCAAGCAACGAAGTCAGGGCAAGTCCCTTGGAATGATGGTGGCCAGGGACGGAGTTGAACCGCCGACGCCAGCCTTTTCAGCTGTGTTTTAAACAACTTAAGTGACTTCAGGTGGCCGCCTAAGTACTTGAGAAGTCGTGAGAGACACGCGAATCGTGGGTGGAAATCGTGGGTTCAAACCGTGCTCGCAAAGGCAACAACGGCTAGGGGGGCGGTGTTCATTGCCAGTTCCAAGAATCCGTCATTCGAGGACGTTGCCGTTACAGGGAACTCAGGGTCCATCTATTATCTCAACGAATGTGGCGACGATTTAGCGCCAACCGAGGGCTGGAGCGACCGTAGTCAGAATTGCCTCCATGACATGCGCATTGTAGGAAACACCTAGTTGATTTGGGATGGTTAGCAATAGCGTGTCGGCCCCCGCGATCGCCTCGTCTTTCCTAAGCTGCTCGATGAGAATATCTGGCTCAGCAGCGTAGCTGCGGCCGAAGATCGCCCGTGTGTTTTCGTCAAGGAACCCGATTTTGTCTTCTTCCTGAGAGCCTCGTCCGAAATAGCCACGATCGCGGTCATCGATCAACGCAAAAATACTGCGGCTAACGGAAATGCGCGGAGTGCGTGTGTGACCGGCTTCCTTCCAGGCTGCGCGAAAGGCGCGAATCTGCGCGGCCTGTTGGATGTGGAGCGACTCACCGGTCTCGTCGAATTTGAGGGTTGAGGTCTGCAGGTTCATTCCTAGCTTCGCGGCCCATGCTGCTGTCGCGTTGGAAGCAGACCCCCACCAGATACGATCACGCAAGCCTGCAGAGTATGGCTCAAGACGCAGAAGCCCCCGCGGATTGGGAAACATTGGACGTGGGTTGGGCTGCGCGAAGCCCTTGCCGCGCAGCAACTCAAGAAATTCTTCGGCATGCCGCCGGCCCATATCTGCATCATCCTCTCCTTCAATTGGGCGGTAGCCAAAATAGCGCCAGCCATCGATGACCTGCTCGGGGGAACCGCGGCTGATTCCCAGCTGCAGTCGCCCGCCAGAGATTAGATCCGCAGCCCCAGCGTCCTCCGCCATGTAATGAGGGTTCTCATACCGCATGTCGATCACTGCGGTGCCAATTTCAATCTTTCGCGTTTTAGCTCCAACCGCCGCGAGTAGCGGAAACGGTGATGCCAGTTGCTGCGCGAAGTGATGAACACGGAAGTGGGCTCCATCCATTCCGAGGCGTTCGGCCTCCACGGCGAGGTCAATGGACTGCAAAAGCACATCAGCCGCGGACCGTGCTTGTGATTGCGGTGAAGGTGTCCAGTGGCCGAATGAGAGAAAACCAATTTTCTTCATACATCCAATTCTTCCGTTCCGGATGATAGCGAATCCTGGTTGCTTAGTTCGGTATTTGCGCCATAAGGCGGCAACGGCTGTTCTTCCACCTGCATCATTCACATCACCTCCATGGCATCGGTGATCGTTCGCTCCAGGGATTCAGCCTCTTCTCCACTCTGCGATGGTGGAATACCACGTTGAGTTCGATCAATCGTCCATCAGGTGGTATCGATTCGGCTCATGCCGGTGTAAGCAACAAGCCACGCGCGATGAATGCGGCGAAGCATGGCTGGATACAGAACGCGACGAAATGGTTCGATCGCCACGAGGTACGGTCGCGTGAGCCACGACACCCGGCGGACGTAGACTGCCCAGTACAAACGGTACCCGTTTGGGCAGCTCACCAAGGCAGTACAGATGAAGCCGTGGACCGTCCTGTTGCGGGTTTCACGAAGCGCTTCTCCCGGAAATTGATATAAGACCCAAAAGTGGCCATCCAGAGTACCTGGCGTTATTTCTGAGTCGCGTCGGTCGCGTTCCGACAGGCGTTCCAGAAATGAGTCTTCCGGCCGCATCGGTTCTCGATCCCAACCGAATACCCGGCCCAGAAAATATCGGAGGCCGTAAAGGAGAGTCGCAATGTGGCTCGGAGCCGTCTCGGCTTCGAGCGCACGAATGTCCGCAACGGTCCGCCCGCTGCCGCCTCCAGGAAGATCTACAGACGACACGTCATAGAGCGGAACGTCACGAAGAAGGTCGTGTCCACGAAGAGGCAAACTCCGATACTCGGCTGCGGACGCACGCATCGTGAGTGTCGACCACCAGTTCTTCACACGCGCGTTACCTCGCTGAACGACCCATGGTAAGTCCGTTCCTCACGCAGGGAAGCTTAAACGCCTGCACCTGCATCACTATTCTGCCCGAAGCGCCGCACTTGGAGCAGCAAGCGATCCCACGTGCCGCCATACCTAATTGAACGAACCATTTCTCTCTCGTAAAGACTCTGGGGGAATCCGAGTTCGATTTGGCTTGCTCCATTGAGTGATTTCAAGTGTTCGGCGGAGAGTTCCAGATCCAAACTGGCGAGATTGTCGTGGAGTTGAGATACCTTCCGCGCTCCAATGATGGGGATTACCGGCACCGTTTGATGGCGCAACCAGGCGAGGGCTACTTGCGCCATGCTTCGGCCGACCTGCTCAGAGACCGATTTCACTGCTGAGATGATCCGCGCCGTGCGTTGTTCCTCGGGAAGGAACTCCTTCATTCCCTCATTGCTCATCCGCCCTCCGTCGGCCTTGCCTTCACCGTGATATTTCCCGCTTAGAACTCCACTCGCCAATGGAGACCAAGCCAGAACCCCCAAGTTCAAAGCTTTCGCCATGGGAATCAGTTCGCGTTCGACCGTTCGCTCGATCAGGCTGTATTCGATCTGCAACCCGGTGAACTGTGTCCAGCCTCGAAGCTCGGCCAGAGTATTTGCCTGGGCGATCCACCATGCTGGAGCGTCCGAGATGCCGACGTAGAGAACCTTGCCCTGGCGAACGATATCGTCCAGGCCGCGCATGACTTCTTCTACTGGTGTGATTCCATCCCAGATGTGCACCCAGTACAGGTCGATGTAGTCGGTCTGCAGTCGCTTCAGACTGACTTCCAGTGCCTGCATCATGCTCTTGCGGTGATTCCCCGCCGCATTGGGATCGTTGCCTGGCGCGGCATTGGAGTATTTCGTCGCTAGAACGACACTCTCACGATGGCCCTTGATGAACTCGCCCACGAATTTTTCGCTCGTGCCGCTGGTGTAGAAATTAGCCGTGTCAAGGAAATTTCCGCCTGCCTCGCGGTAGGTCTCATAGACTTTCCGCGCTTCAGCCTCCGGTGATCCCCATCCCCACTCGTCTCCGAAAGTCATAGTGCCTAGCGCCGCTTCGGAGACCCGCAGTCCGCTCTCGCCGAGTAATCTGTATTTCATAATCGTGCTTCTCATGATTCAGCAACTCAGGAATTGATTGCGCTATTTGCCATAGAAGATCACCTGTCGAAGCGCCCATCTTCAAAAACCGTTGAAACTGTGAGGTGCTGCCATTTGTCGGCCTCGGCGGCGCGCGCAGCTTCTGCTTGCTGCACCCGCTTTTCTGCATCCACACCGAGGATCAACCGCACCGGCACCTCGTCGCTATTTGCGAGTTGCAGAATCACGTCCGCGATCTTTCGCGGATCGCTTTCCAAACGCCCTTCGAGTCCTCGCAACATCTTCAGGAACGAACCGACCGTGGCCTCATACTCCGGCAGCAAGTCCGCCGCATTCTGAACGGCGCGCCGAGCCCAGTTGGTCCGAATACCTCCCGGCTCCAGTGTGCAGACCTTGACCCCGAAGGGCGCGACTTCCATCGCCAGAGAGTCGCTGAAACCGCCCACCGCCCACTTGGCCGCGTGATACGGCGTATTGCCCGGAACCGCGTGGCGGCCACCGACCGAAGACACCTGAAAGATGTGACCGCTTTTCTGCTTACGCATCACCGGCACAGCGGCGCGCGTGGTGTACACCACGCCGTAAAAACATGTGTCCACGATCGCCTCGAAGTCCTCCGCACTCATCTGCTCGAACGGCGCAAACTGCCCATAGCCTGCGTTATTCACCAGAACGTCCAGCCGCCCGAATGTATCCACTGCCAACTGCACGGCCGCTTTTGCGGCGGCCTCGTCGCGCACTTCCTGTTTCACGGGCTTCACCCGCTCGCCGTACTGCGCCACCAGGGGTGCCAGTTCCTCCGTACGACGCGCCCCGGCCACCACGCTGTCCCCTGCGGCCAGAGCCGCCTCGGCGATACCCCTCCCCAATCCGTTTCCGCTTCCCGTAATCAACCAGACCTTAGACATGAAATTCTCCGTTCTCCTTTTTTAGATAGACGATGGCGCTTAAACTCGGCCAGTTGGCCTCGCGAGCGGCTTTATTGTGATTACTTATCCGGCGTCCCCCTGCATGACAATGCCTTGATCCCCAGGCGCTTCATTCTGTAGATCAATGTCGTCCGGGCCATGCCCAGCCGGACGGCAGCGCCTTTCCGACCTCCGATCACACCCTTTGTCTCTTGGAGCGTCTGAAGAATGTGCGAAATCTGCCCATCCAACAAGGTGATGGGCATGGATATCTTCGACCACTTCGAGACATCCTGTGTCGGGCGGGGAAGCTCCGGCAGCAAACCGCTTAACACACCACTGGTCGATAGAATAACCGAGCGTTCAATGACGTTTTGCAGTTCCCGAACGTTGCCTGGCCATGAATGCCGCACAAGAGCCTTCATGAATTCCTCCGAAATGCCCGTGATTCGCTTGCGCATGCGAGCAGCGTAGTCCATGGCAAAGTGGTGAGCTAACAAACGGATATCCTCGGGGCGATCCCGCAGCGGTGGTAGTTCAATGGGGAACACGCCGAGCCGATAGAAGAGGTCGGCGCGAAATTGACGCTCGGTGATCATCTCCACAAGATTCCGATGTGTGGCGCAGATCACGCGCACATCGGTGTGAATCGTGGCAGCGCCGCCTAGACGCTCAAACTCTCTTTCCTGCATGACGCGAAGAAGCTTGGGCTGCAACTCCAGCGGGAGGTCGCCGATCTCGTCCAAGAACAACGTACCTCGGTTAGCTCGCTCGAACCGCCCAATACTGCGGGTGACGGCCCCGGTGTATGCGCCACGCTCGTGCCCGAACAACTCGCTTTCAAGCAAACCTGCAGGAATGGCGGCGCAATTTACTATCACAAAGGGGCCATTCGATCGCTTGCTGCAGTTGTGAATGGCTTGTGCAATCAGTTCCTTGCCAGTTCCTGTCTCCCCGTTGATCAGCACCGTGGCGTTGGTCGGGGCCACAATCCGCACCATTGCGAGCGCGCCTCGCAGCGCAGCACTGTTACCGACAATGCTTGGTAATCTGCCGCAGCGTTCGTTGGTGTCGAGCGCGTCCCTCGCCGAGTCTGCATCCTGGATTTCAAGGGATGCCGTACGGTTGACTGGGGGCGCTTCACTTGCCCAGCTTGATTGTGCCGGCATTCATTACTCCTTTTGGTTTGTCCGCTATGCTTTCGACGCTCACGCCCGAGGCACTACTTAAGTGCTACCTCGCGCCTCGTTCTCTCCTGATCCACTCGCGGATGTAAGCTGGACAATTCTTGAGCTTGATGCTGGCCGCTTCACACCTCTCAAGAAACCTGACTGCGTCACGATCTACCAAGGTCAGGTCTTGCAAATCCAGAACAATCTCCCGAGTGGCAGCTTCGGACCTCAAAAGCGTTTCCATCTCGGCAACGTGCTCTTCATTCAATTGACCGGCAAGCCTGAAGATCACCTCTCCGTTCGATGACCTCTGAATCTTCAGCATCTGTCCTTTCTTCTCGAAGTTAAGCGATTTTTCGTTCATCCACGCTAGGCCGGGACCGCTCGTGCTTGGAGCCACTCAAGCGGACGCGGACGGAAATTGAGTTCGTGTCGAGCCTTCTCGTTCGAGGCTCCGCGCAGGCGCGTCGCGTAATAGACGCTGTCGGCGCCAGAAGTCGCCAGAGCTTCCTGCTCGGTGATCTGAAGCGGTTCCGGCGCCCCGCAAGCGCGTGCGAACGCCGGCAGCCATACGCGCTGCTGGCTAGGGTGATCGTCAACGATGTTGTAGGCGCCCGGAGCACATTCGAGCGCCGTGACCGTAGCGGATGCGGCGTCCTCGATGTGAACGAAACTCGCCACGCCCTGGCCGGCGCCGATGACCGGCACCTGCTGCCGGCGAACCTGCTCGCCCATATCACCGGCGTTCGTAAACCAGGTGCCCGGTCCGTAAAAGAATCCGTAACGCATCGCGACGCAGTCTATTTCCGATTCCCCAAAGGCCGTCGATTCGAGTTCAACATAGGTGCGAGCGCCGGCGGCAACGCCGGGTGAAGCATCAACGGCCAGGAGCGACGATTCGTCAGCCAACCCTGGAGCGGGTGCATACCAGAATCCCGAAGACTGCAGCACGTAGCGGCGCACACCGCTCTCCCGCATGCCTGCTAGAAGGCTGACGTGTCCTTCCCTGCGGACCCTGCTGTCGCGTTCCGCGGCAGCCTTCATCTCAGCTGGAGTGTAATGCCGCGGCAGCGAGGTCAGTTCATTGATGACGGCATCAGGGCGAACGTGCGTAATCGCGGCCCGGATCGAGGCCGCATCGACCGCATCGCCGATCAAAGCCTCGGCGCCCATCTCAGTCAGCATGCGCGCCGATTCCGACGAACGCACCAAACCAAACGCACTGTGTCCGTGCTGTTTCAGCCCGCGAATCAATGGGCGTCCAATAGCCCCAGTCGCCCCTGCCAGCAGAACTCTCATTTCGAACCTCCCACGTGATCAGGGATCGTCAGGGCATTGTCTTCGGTCTCGACGACGAATACGGCGAGCAGCTTCGCCGGTTCAGTCTCGCTCGCGTTGCGACGGATCAAATGATGCGCTCTTGGCGTCTCATACCAGCACTCGCCCGCACGGTAGATGTGTTCGGGCTGACCCTCCACCTGGCTTGCGACCTGACCCGAAACGACGTACGCATAGATGAACGCCGAGTCCGAATGATGGTGTGGTGCGGAGGCGCCACCAGGTGGGTATGACACCTCCACCGCAACGAGCGACTTGCCCGGAACATTCGAGATGGGGTGAGAGAAGTTAGTTTTGACTGTATCGTTATAACTAGTTGCACCAATTACGGCGGCTGGCGCCATCGTGATGGTTGCCAGCAGGAGTGCAGAAATACTCTTTGTTCTCATTTTCATCACTTTGACCAAATCAACATTGCGTATGTTCATAGACTCTCTCCTTATCCTGTTCACGTGTGCCCGGAGGTCCGGCGCAATCGAGAAGGCACCCAAAGCCTCACCCAGTAACCAAATTGCCCGCTCCGAGCGCGGAAGAATGCGAGGTTTGTGAGCTGTGACATGGAGTTTCCTTCCCCGCTCACGCCGGTGATAGGCGAATGATGGGTTTGATTGTGCCCCCTTTTGCACTGTCTTGCGCAGCTTGATTGATTTGATCGAGGCTGTAAAACTTCGTCAGTTTCTCGAACGGGAAGCGCCCCTGCACGTTGAGTTCGATGAGCTGCGGGATAAAAATATCGGGAACGCTCTCACCCTCAAGAATGCCGCGTATCCCCTTACCAGGTATCATCAGGTTGTTTACGTCAAAGCTCACTTCTGAGCCTAATGGCTGTGCTCCGACTATGCCGCACGTGCCGAGAGATCCGAGTGCTTCTATCGCCTGATGCAACGCTTTGGGGTCCCCGGAGGCCTCTAGCGAATAATCGACTCCACCCCCGGTAATATCTCGGATCGCCTCAACTGGATTTGTCTGTTTACTGTTAATAACATACGTCGCGCCCAGTTCCTTTGCCATTTCCAGACGCGAGGGCACGATGTCTATGGCGATGATGGTTGTTGCTCCAACAGCCCGTGCTGCCATTATCGCTGAGCATCCAACTGCGCCAGTTCCGAAGGAAGCGAAACTTGTACCCGGTCTCACATTCAGCGCATTCATTACGGCCCCGGCTCCGGTCTGAATACCGCAGCCGAGCGGACCGAGGCGTTCCAGCGGTACGTCACTGCTGACCTTGACCAGGTTGCGCTCATTGGCGAGTGCGTATGTGGCAAACGACGATTGCCCGAAAAAGTGATCGTGAACTTTCTCGCCGTGGCCGTCGATTGTTGCAGTGCTGCCGTCCAACCGCGCGCCGCCAAACGAGAGCGGGAAGGTCTTTTCGCAATGGGCAATTCTCCCCAAGAGACAAGGCCTGCAACGTCCGCATGTCGGGAATGTGAGCACTACAGAATCGCCAGGCGCGACTTTGACAACATCCGCTCCTACGCTCTCGACGATTCCTGCGCCTTCGTGGCCAAGAACGATTGGATGCGGTACAGGGTAGGCCTTATCACGGGCAACCATATCTGTGTGGCACAAGCCGGTGGCCACGACTTTGACCAATACTTCGTCTCGGCGCGGGGCTTCCAAAGTAAGAGTTTCGACTCTAAAAGGCCCGCCTTTCTCGCGCACGACGGCGGCTTTAATCTGTGTTGTGATCTTGCTCATCGAACCTTCCTCCTCGGTTGAGACTCTCTTGTAAAGACCTGCGCTACTTTTCACGCGATCGAGCACAACGAGCGCTGTCACTCCGGCCGGTATCAGGCGGGCGCGGCGCCGCTAAGCGGATGCCCCACAGTTGCCGTGCTGGATGCTGAGGTACTTTCCAGTGCAGGCGAAATTCGGCGAGTCCAGTCCACCAAATTCTTTAGCAGCTCCCGGATCAATTGTTTCGTCGGCTCATGGATCAGATTGCCGTTCTCATCGAATCGGTGTGCAGCATCTGCGATGACGACCTCAGGCTGATTCACGGTAAACAAGTTGAGAGCTACAAGGATCTGTCGCAGATGGTATTGGGCCCGAGCCGTTCCGATTGCGCTGGGAGACGCACCCATGATCGCCGCCGCTTTCCCAGACCATGCGCTGTCCCCGTGAGGCCGACAGGCCCAATCGAGCGCATTCTTCAAGACTCCGGGGATGGAGTAGTTGTACTCGGGCGTTACGATCAGAAGAGCATCGGCGCGCCGAATGCGCTTTTTCAGGTCCAGCACGGATGATGGTGGGCGCTTCTCGTCATCCTCATTGAACATCGGAATACCATCAAGTTGAAAGAGGTCGATCTCACTATTCTCCGGGACAAGTAATTTGGCCGCGCGGAGCGCGGCCTGATTGTAAGAGCCACGACGAAGGCTTCCAGCGATGCCAAGAATACGGACGTGGCTGCTCATTTGTTGTCTCTCCTATTTACCTTCGGACTTTTCCGAAGAAACGGTTTCTCGGCCCGCGACGACGGATCATTTCGGCGGGTCAACGTCGAGCGTGTCAGTTGGTATTCGGCGCGCACTGTTGTTCACGCAGCGTGCCAGATCACTTTTGAATTGGTAAGTTCCCGTGCGCCGGGAGCGCCAAGTTCGCGCCCATACCCTGAAGCCTTGAAGCCTCCGAACGGTGCGCGGGGATCGGTGCGGGTGAAGTCGTTGATAAATACCGTTCCAGACTCGATCTCGCCGGCAACCCGACGGGCCCTGACAAGATCTCGGCTCCAGACCGCAGCACTGAGACCGAAGTCAGTGATATTGGCGAGGTGAATCGCCTCGTCCTCGGTCTTGAAAGGGAAAATCATAGCCACGGGACCAAAGAATTCTTCCTTGGCTATTGCCGCCTCGGGCGGCAGCCCCACAAGCACAGTCGGCGGGTAGAAATTGCCGGGGCCGGCGGGGATCTCACCGCCAGTGAGAATGCGTGCTCCAGCCTTTACTGCGTCGAGCACCTGGCGATGGAGGTTCTTGCGGGCACCGGAGGTGGCCAGCGGGCCGATCTTGATGCCTGCCTTCATGGGGTCGCCCATTGGAAGCGCCTTGGATTGTTCGACAAACGCCTTGGTGAAGTCGTCAAACAGGGGTTCCGCCACCAGGAAGCGCTTGGCGCAAATGCAACCCTCACTGTTGTTGAAGTAGCGCGACGCCATGCCGTTTTGCACAGCCTTCGCAAGATCGGCGTCCTCCAGAACGATGAATGGATCGGAACCGCCGAGTTCCAGCACCACTCTCTTGCCGACTCGGGCCGCTTCCTCCGCAACGGCGCGGCCGGCACGGACGCTGCCGGTGACAGTGGCGGCCCGCACCCGCGGATCGGCGATGACGGCCGCAACCGCCGGAACATGGATTGCAAGGTTGACATAGAGTCCTTCGGGGCCACCGGCGTCGCGTACCAGGGTCTCCAGCGCCTCGGCGCAGCCTTGGACCGATTCGGCGTGCTTGACGATCGCGGTATTGCCGACAAGAGCAGTGGTATTGAAGAAGCGCAGCACCTGCCAGAAGGGCACGTTCCACGGCTGAACGGAGAAGATCGGTCCTACCGATTCATATATGATCTGTGCCGGTATGCCGGGGATGGGCTGTGGCTTGAGATAAGCTTCCCCCGTCTCGGCGAGGTGGCGGGCGTCCCAGGCGGATTTCTTGATCTCGAAGATGGAGTCCGCTAGCGGCTTGCCCATCTCCGCGGTGATTAGGCGGCCATAGGTCTCGACCCGTTCTTCCAGCAGCTCGGCGAGCCGAGTGAGGAAGGCGATTCGCTCTTGCAATGGAGTGCGGGACCAGTGCTGCCAGCCGTCCCAAGCGCGCTGCAAGCGTACCTCGATTTCTGCTTTGTCGTACTCCGGATAAGTGCCAATCAGTTCACCCGTCGCCGGATTGCGTGATTCGAAGTTCATTGAAGCCTCCCCGCCACTTTCTGTGGCCTATTCAGTTCTATTGCAAAAATTAGATATCGACCTGCCAGACTTCCCGGCATGCGAAGCTCAGATCACTTTGAAATAACCTTCATCGTTCAAGATGTGCCGGGGATAATCTTGCCGCTCCGAAATAAGTTTTTTGATTTTCTCGAGGAACGCGGGGTCTTGGTTGTCACCCCGATAAACGGTCATATCTTCGGCCAGCCAGGCAGGAAGAGCAGCGAAGCGGTGCGTCGTTTGTGTCTCTAAATACCAGGTAATATGGACGAGCGCACCACTTTCCTCGTACCAGACCGTGGTCTCGACTCCTGGAGCTACCCGCTGATAGTAGAAGTGCTGGATGGCATGCCGTCCAGCGTGTGGCCCCTCTTTCAGGGTGTAGTCAACAATGTCGGGCCCGACGATGGCAGGTTCGAAGACCCAGCCGTTGGCAAAGTGCCAGCTCAGTCGTGCGCCAAGGATACTAGTGAGCATGTTAGTTAACTCCTGTTTGAGATCCGACAACTTAATTGAGTCGTCGGTTTCGAGACGGTCCGTTTCGTCTCTTCCAGTAACTCAAGGTGCAAGAGGCGGGCCATCCGCAAGAGATTGAAGGGACAGAAGAAGAAGGGCCCGAAGGTGCTTGTGAATTTTGTGAAATTGGCGAAAATTGCGATTTCACCAGTCCTCGGAAAAGGCTAGTTGAGTTTGAAGTTGGCTTTTACGAATCCTTAATTTTCCGCCCAATACAAGTTTGAAAGTCAGCATGTCACCGAGCGTGACGTCACAGCAGTTAACTGCCAGTGAGAGCAAAGAGAGAGCGGAACTATATTCCGACGGCTGGATTCCATCCGTGATTGGGGTTGCGCAGGCTCGCACCAGTTGGCAATTCGCTTTCACCATCTTGTGTTACACGTCTGAACCGGCCCGAGTTGTGGGTGATAGCAGACATGCGGAACCGATCCGCGGGTAGGGTTGATCAGATCGATGAGAAGCCTCGCCAGCTTTCGCTTCTTGAACACTGCCGTCGATCACAACCTTCATTACAGTGCTTTCCTCCGCCCAGGGATCACGTGCGATTCGCAGCTAAAACTGTCAGAACCTGTAAATCACTTTTCCAGATACATACGCCATGTTCCTTCCCGGCGGAGACGTTTCTCGCAGAAAGGCTCCGGCTTCGTAGTACGCGCCCAGCAACTGAACTGTGGTGTGGTGATCAACTGTCCAAGTAATCGCAATATCCTGGAGGGCTCCGACGTATTTCTTTTGAGAAGCCAGGCCGCTTCGTAACAGAACTCCAGGATGAGAGTACATTCCGTCAGTCGTGCGCTGCCGCCAAAAGGAGAAACTATCTGGGGCTAACGAGACTTTCTTTGAAATCTGCAAAGCGATTTTTTCGTGCAAAACTATGGCATTTAGAGAACCGCTGTCATCGATGAAGCCGTAATAAAGACCCTTTGGGAACAACGGATAGAACGTCTGAAGATCTGGATTAGCGGGATTATTATCTCCGCTTGAAATTCCGAAGAGCAAACTTGGAACGGGTCGAAATTTGAGATGCGAGAATGAGTAAGAGAGAGTTTGGGCATATTTCCACGCGAGAATGCTGCCCCTGCCGAATTTGCCAAATTGAAGATCACCTTCCCCCACGTAGGACAAATTGCCCTTCCCCCCGTGTGTCAGAGACCCTACGGTATGGCGTTGATCTCGGCCGCTGCCTTGAGCAAATTGCGCAAATTTTCGATCAAGACCTAAGTAATAGGCGTCCAACTGGCGGATGAATCGGGGTAAATGCTTCGAAGTTACGCCGTAAACACCCCAAAGCGTCTGCGTATGATCTGGGTAATCATCGAAAAGCCCCGGCTTGCTTAACGCCGGGCGCATAGCGAATAGATCTACCTGCCAGTCCTTCGGCCTCAAGATCAGTTTGATTCCGTCGAACGATTGACGCACATTCAGGTCGCGCACATCCAACAAGGTTCCTTCACCGTACTGAAGGTCTTGTCGTCCAATTTTGAGGCTTGCGCGCGGACGATCGCCGTGTGACGGCAGGTGGAATTCTATAAATAGCTGATTTAGATCCAGCTTGTCCTCGTCTTGAACCGGCCTCGGGCCACCAGTCCGTCCGAATTCAAGACTGCTCTCTAGCTCGAAGAAGAAGCGTGTTGAGGAGCCCAAGTGAAAATCAGCACTGCCAAGAAAACGATTGAGATAGTATCCGTTGTCGTCTTGCGGTCCGGCACCCCAGTTGTAATTGCGATAGTGTTCATAAAAGGAGCGTTCTTCTCCAGCCAGCGTAAGGTACCAACCTGGAGCGTCACGCAAAGAAATGTACTTGAGTGGGTCCCAAGGATCTGTGCCCAATTCTGGGTCCTTCAGGAAACTCCAATCCTCCTCGCTTCTATCCAGCGGTACATAGATCGGACGCTCGAAGTCAGCCACCGTCTCATGCGAGTCATTTGTCTGCCCGAAAGCAGCAGAGAGTAGGACAGCTACAATCAAGAGCAAGGTGAGTACACTTGCTTGCGCAGCATTCAAAGCACGAGGATTTGTTTCGGTATTCGTTGCTGAGTGGGAACTTTTTCGTAAGCAGGAATTGCGTTTGAAGACGCTGAGAGACAGTGGCCGATGCGTGAGACGGCTTGTTATCGCGTGCATGGCTGTGGTCCCAGAACGCCCGATCTCGGGAGTGAGATCGGGCTCAGTCGATCATCTGAAACAATGTGCGAAGCGGCGCAGGCGGCACATCCTGCATGCTAGTGAGCATGTTGATCACACCTTTCTGACATCCCAGAACATAATTAAGTCGTCGGTTTCGAGACGGTAGGTAATGTCTCTCTCAGCAACTCCAAGCGTAAGAGGCGGACCATCCGCAAAAGATTCGGGTGGCCGAGGACGGTTGCCCCGCTCCCCGGCTCCATCAGAACGCAGGGTCCGCGCCGGCCTGCAGGATGCGCTTCACCGTGACGCCGAACGAGACAAGTTGCTTTTCTGTCTGCTCGTTATGGCGTCAGTCATCCGTCCCAGCAGGGTGGCGAAGTCCAGATCAAGCGCAGCATAGACGTCGTTGGCGAGTGGATCAGCGTTGGTTGCCATGATCTCGCAGATGATTGAGTAATAGTCGACTGGGATTACGCCCGCCTGTTGAATTCTGGCGGTCCCGAGCTCGCGGTTGGGTGCGTTGAACACTCCTGACGCATCGACCACCACATAAGTCTTGTAGCCAGCGGCCAAGGCCGAGTAAGCGGGAAGCGCCGCGCAGACTTGAAGAGTAACGCCCGCAAAAATGAGATGCTTGCGGCCTGTCGCTTCAACCGCCTTGACGAAGTTCGGGTCGTCCCAGGCGTTCATCGTCATTCGGTCATTAATTGGATATTTGTTGGTATCCAGCACTGCGAGGAGTTCTGGGAACGTCGGTCCCCAGAAAACATCTTTGGCTGTGGTAGACGCGATAGTTGGTATTCCGAGAATTCGTGCCGCCTTTGCGAGACCGACCACGTTGTGTTTCAATTCGCCGATCGCGATATCACGGACTCCAGTCAATAGACCGACCTGATGGTCAATCAGGCATACTGCTGAGTTGTCTCTCGTTATTCGTTCCATGGCACATCTCCATCTCCATTTCGATTTCGAGACGGTGCGTAACGTCTCTCTCAGCAACTCAAGAAGCATGACGCGGGCCATCCGCAAGAGGTTGAAAGGACAGAACAGAAGAAAGGAAAAGATGCCTGTGAATTTGGTGAAATTAGCGAAAATTGCGATTTCACCAGTGATGGTAAAAGGCCTAGCTGAGTTTGAAGTGGCTTTTACGAATCCTTCGTTTCTTAATGGGTACGCCAAGGTCGAAGGTAATCCGAGACTTCCCGACATTTCCCTCACTCCAATTTCTCTTTCAAGCCCTGCTTTCAGCGAAATCCTATTGGTCACTCGGTTGCACTACTCCCGATGAGCGCTTCGATGGGCTTACCAGCGCGTTTGGACATCGCTGGACGCCCATAGAAGTATCGGCCTGGTTCTGTTTAGAACTGGGAGAACTCGAATCGGACGGAGAAAGAGGCACTCCGTAATGTAGAAGGAGGTCGAATTGAAATTAGCGGAAAGTATCGCGCCCGAGGCCTTTCCAGTCTTGCAGGTACAGAACGCGCATCACAAAACATGGCAGATACTTCGGATGCACCGCTGGCCGCCTCACTTCCCGGTGATTTCGGGAACGGCTATGGGGAAGTGAACGCCACCCGCATCCACTATGTCGAGGGTGGCAAAGGCACGCCTGTGCTCCTGCTGCCGGGCTGGCCTCAGACTTGGTGGGAGTTCCGTAAGATCATGCCGGAACTGGCGAAGCGCCACCGCGTGATCGCGGTTGATCTTCGCGGAATGGGAGGTTCTGCCAAACCGGGGTTGGGCTACGACAAGAAGAACATGGCCAAGGATATTCACGAGCTGACCCAAGCGCTCGGGTACAAGCAGGTCAACATCGCCGGACACGATATCGGAGCAATGGTCGCATATAGCTTCGCTGCTAACTATCCAGATGCGACGCTCAAAATCTGCCTGATCGACGTTGCGCACCCCGAAGAGAGTCTCTACACACTGTCGCTGCTCCCGCCACCCGGATATGCGGTCCGCGGAACCGGGAAATCAACCCATCCGGTCTATCTCTGGTGGTTCGCTTTCAATCAACTGCCGGATCTTCCGCAACAACTGCTGGCTGGGAAGTCCAGGTTACTGATCGACTGGCTCTTCGATTCTCAACTGCGAAATCCCGCTGCGATCTCGGAGCGCGATCGTGCGATCTACGCCGCCGCGTACTCGCAGCCGGATGCGATCCGCGCTGGGAACGGCTGGTATCAGACGTTTGGACAGGACATCATTGACGCCAAACACTACGGCCAGATAGCAACGCCAGTTCTGGCCTTGGGTGCAGGCAAGCTAGGAAAGACCGGGCCGTCGGTTGAGTGAAGTCAAAACAGAAGATGTCGATACCAGCAGTCGGGTAATTTTTGCGCGAGTCGACGCGGACGCTCCGATGATACAGACGCTAACCCACCACCGGCAGCTTGCTTGATCGCCTTTCTGTCGCTCGTCGTCCTGATGTTTGTAGCCAACCGGCTGGGCCCGAGCTCCTGGCTTGCGTAGCTTGTTCGTCATGAAGAGGATCTTCACGAAGAAAAGCGCGACAGCGAAGACACAGATGAATATTGGAGGATACACCGGTGAAAAGACGGAGCCCCAGCATAGACCTGTTCTCGCAGATGATTTTGGCGGCGGCCCCGCAATCGCTTCACGCTGTTAAGCGACTTTCAAGACCGTCTTGCCTCGCGCGTGTCCCGTTTCGTTGAGTTCGTGGGCGCGTCGGGCGTCGGAGAGCGGCAGCACGGTTTCGACCACTGGTTTCAGTTTCCCGGCATCGACGAGTTTTGCGATTTTAGACAACTGTGCAGAACTGGGGTGCACAGACATGAAAGCCGAGCGCACACTATGATTGGCGGCTTCCTCTGCCGACGGCGGAGCAACAATCGAAACCAGAATCCCGCCCTTTTTCAGCACCTTCCACGAGCGGTTCTGGGTATCGGCACCCAGCGTGTCGAGCACCACGTCCACATCGTGGACAACACTCTCGAAACGAGTCTTTTCGTAATCGATCAGTTCGTCAACTCCCAATCGGCGCATAAGCGCTTGATTCCTCCCCGACGCTGTCCCGATCACATGGGCTCCCTTCCATCTTGCGAGTTGCACCGCGATGCCGCCCACGCCTCCGGCTGCGCCATGAATCAGAACCTTCTGGCCCTTGCTCAATCCAGATTGCTCGAACAGCGCCTGCCACGCCGTCAGCGCCACCAAAGGAATGGCAGCGGCATGGATGTGGTCAATTGACTTTGGCTTCAGGGCGGCTTCCATTTCCTTGACCACGACATATTCCGCATAAGTGCCTTTGCCACTGCGGGCGCCATCCGGGACAACATAGACTTGGTCGCCTTTCTTGAATTGGGTCACTCCAGGATCTATTGCTTCGACGATACCGGAAACATCCCAGCCAGGAATGTAAGGCAGGGGAAGCGGAAAGACATCCTTCAAGTAGCCTGCTCGCGCTTTCCAGTCGATCGCATTTACTGAGGCAGCATGGACCTTTATCAACAATTCACCGGATTCGGGGGTCGGGCACGGTGCATCTTCGAAGCGGAGCACTTCTGGCCCTCCGAAGTTGTGGACTTGTACTGCTTTCATATTTTCCATTTCGCAATCTCCTAGACGAGACATGATGAAATGTCTCGAAGTAAGGGTTGGAGTGACCGAGCCCTCCTACCATAGTGCAATCCGTTGCAACAGTAATTCTGAGAGCTTCTATGCCGCCGAGAATCGTGCTCACCGTCCTGGCAGTTACTGGATCGCATTACGCGCCCTCTCGAGAATAGCCTTCCTCGAAACGTGTAAGTGTGTCCCGGTGTTGTCACCAGACTGGAGACACCACCAGTCAAAGTCACAAGTTGATGCGTTTACCTGTCTCGGACGAGTCTTGAATCTGCTCGAAGAGCCGCTGCTGCCAGACCGCATCGTGGAATATCGGAACGGCTTGTGTTCCACTGGCCAGATCTCTGCTCAACGCCACATACAAGTCGCCGAGTTCCGCTACGCCTGTCTGTAGGCCGGCCCGTGGGAACCACTCGTACTCCGCAGGGATCGGGAGATGCTCCAAAGGCTTGCTATCCCCCTGTGCCCCAGTGACAATGAAGTCTTCATCGACACCACCAAATGCTGAGGTGTTGGTGATCTTGAGATCACCTGCATCGCCCGTGATATCGATCTGCACGCCTGAACCGCTCAACTTGCCGCCCTCGATATGGATCGAAAACAAACCACCATCCGCAAGAGTTCCATGCATCAACAGTTCGTCTGGCGATGTCGTCTGGATCTTTTCTCCCGTCTCCTTAATGGTGACCTCTGGAAACTGATTAGCGGTGAGCGCCGAGAAGCTCAACGGCTTTCCCACCAGTGAGAAGAGGACTGGAAAGAAGTGTCCGCCGAAGATCGCTACGACGCTCATGAAGTTCTCGATCGGCAAACTCCAACGGACGGCATTCGCACGGATCTTGCCGAACATGTTCACACTCACGTGCATCCGAGCAGAACGAACCTTGCCTACATAACCCTGCGCGACAAGGTCACGCACATACCGAAATGCCGGTGCAAACTGTCGCTGCAGGCCAATCTGGGTTTTCACTCCGGCAGCATCTGCGAGCCTCGCCAGCTCGGCAGATTTGGCCGCAGTCGGCGTAAGCGGCCACTCGCAGTAAACGTCCTTGCCTGCAGTGATGGCGGCGCGGATACCCTCCTCATGTTGCTGAGAGGTGGTTAGCACCAGGACCTGGTCGACCAATGGGTCCCTCACCAACGCATCCAAACTCTCGGCTACGTGAGGAATGCCATACTCTGTAGCGGCCGCCTTCGCCGCTTCCTTGCGTTGGCTGTAGATAGCTACGATCTCGTACTCCGGCAAAAGCCTCAGCACCCGGACATGTGCGAACAAGGCCCAATTGCCAACACCGATCAATCCCAGACGAATTTTCTTTTGATCCTTCATACCTTCCTCCCTAACTCAAGGTGCAAGAGGCGGGCCATCAGCAACAGATTGAAACGACAGAAGAAGAAGGGCGAGAAGCTGCCTGTGGATTTGGTGAAATTGGCGAAAATTGCGATTTCAGCAGTCCACGGAAAGGCCTAGCTGAGTTTGAAGTGGCTCTTACGAATCCTTAATTTCTTAATGCGGTACTCCAAGGTCGAAGGTGATACTCGGAGCCTCGCTGCGGCCCCGTTCGGGCCAGCCACTCGCCCTCGACTTCCCGCCAGTGCGTCCTCAATGATCTGCCGTTCACGACTGGCGTCCTGATTGGCGTCTGCGGACTCACTTTGTTGCGGCAAGCTGACTCGACGGGAATCCTTGGACAACCAAGCTGCATCCACGGAAAACACGCCATCAGGACTCACAATCACCGACCTCTCAACAACATTTTGCAGTTCTCGAATATTACCCGGCCATGGATAGGACCGAAATAGTTCGACCGTTCGCTTATCGATCTTTTTAAAGTGCTTGCCCATCTTTTGGGCAAATCGCTGGACAAAGTATTCCAGAAGCATCAGAAGGTCGTCTTGCCGTTCGCGAAGCGGGGGAATCTGGATCGGGAATACGTTCAACCTGTAGTAGAGATCCGGGCGAAATGCCCCGTTTGCAACGGCGGCTTCCAGATCGCGATTAGTTGCCGCTATTACGCGGACATCGATTTTAACGGGCTGCGTGCCGCCGACGCGTTCGAATTCACGTTCTTGCAACACCCTCAGGAGGGCAACCTGAGTATCCAGCGGCAGTTCGCCGACTTCGTCGAGGAAAATGGTTCCTCCGTTCGCCAGTTCAAATCGGCCGAGGCGGCGCTGCAACGCCCCGGTGAACGCGCCCTTTTCGTGGCCAAAGAGTTCGGAAGAAATCAGTGATGGGGCAAGAGCTGCGCAGTTCACGCTCACGAAGGCGCGTTGCGACCGACGAGATCGCTTATGGATGGCGCGGGCGACCAGTTCCTTACCAGTTCCGGTTTCTCCAATAACAAGAACGCTTGAATCTGTGGGAGCAACTTTCATTAGCCGAGAAAGCACTCCCTGCAACGCCGACGAGGTGCCGATGATCTCTTCGAACATGAACGCTTGGTCGATCTGCTCCCGTAGCACAACGTTTTCGTCGTGAAGTTGATCTTTCAAACGCTTAATCTCTTCAAGCGCCTTCTCCAGGTCGGCTCGCGCGCGGTGGTGTTCGGTGATGTCTATTGATGCCCCGACAAATTCCACGACGTTGCCGCGTTCGTCCAGGACAGGATGGCCGATACTGCGGGTGTTTTTGATGGTTCCGTCTGGTAGAACAAGCCGGAAATCCATCTCAAAATCAGTTTTTCTAAGCAAAGCCGCCGCGTAAGCTTGTTCGACCTCGGGTCGATCTTCGGGATGGTGCCTCTTGAGAAAGAAATCAACCGACGATGCGTCATCTTCGGGTTTAATACCGAACATTACAAGCCCTTCCGCGGAGACTGTCACCTTCCCTGATAAAATATCGTGTTTCCAACTGCAGGTCCGGGTTAGCCGTTGGGCCTCGAGCAAGGATGCTTCGCTCGCGCGGAGGGCATCTTCGGCACGTTTGCGCTCGGTGACATCCATCGCCGTACCGACTAATTCAGTGACATCACCGGAAGCGTTCACTACGGGGTGTCCGACGGAATGAATATACTTAGCCGTGCCGTCTGGCAGAAGAAGCCGATACTCGAGCTCAAAGTCAGTCCCGTCCCGAATGGCTCGCTCGATCATACGTGGGTGAGATAGCGCGTCCTCCGGGTGCAGCCGCCGGACAACCTCCACGCTGGATGGTGGCGTGGGATCAGGATCGAAGCCGAAGATCCGGTACATCTCTTTTGACCAATAGACGTTTGACCAATTGACTTTTTCTGGCCAATTGACGTTTTCCTTCAGAGAGACCTGCGCCGCCCAACTGCCGGTTTGCGTCAATTTCTGTGCTTCCGCTAAATAACCCTCGCTCCTCTGCAGAGCTTCTTCGGCGCGTTTGCGCTGTGTAATGTCCTCAGAAAGCACCATTATGAATCGCGGTACCCTCTCGGTGCCCGGCACAAGAGAAACGTTGTTGCTTACCCAAATCGAACTGCCGTCCTTGCGACGATACTTTTTCTCGATCTGAAACTGTCGTCGTTTTCCTTCCACCAACTCGGTGACGAGCGCCCAGTTGGCTTGGCGGTAGTCCTCATGCGTTAAGTCCGCAAAACTAACTGCGCGCAGTTCCTCCTCCGTGTAGCCCACCATTGCCTGGAAGACGTGATTGGTGGCTAGAAACCGGCCGTTCAGGTCAGTCAGCGCAACGCCGATAGCCGAATTCTCAAAGACGGATCTCCACCGCTCCTCGCTTTTCCGGAGAGCCTCCTCGGCACGTCTGCGGTCGTCGACGTCTATTGGCAACAAGTACCAGCGCACGATGCGGCCTTCCTTGTCCCTGAGGGCAAGGCCGCGTGTGTGAAACCAGCGGTATGCCCCGTCGGCGCGCCGTTGGCGGTGCTCACGTTCATAGGGTTCGCCCGTCTGAATCGCCCGGGTCCAGGCGGCGATCGTGAGAGCAAGGTCATCCGGGTGAATCGCGTCGCTGGTCCGCCAGTTGACGAGTTCCTCCGGAGTCTTGTCGAAATATTCCAATACTCGGCGGTTTAGTAGTTCGATTTCGCCGGTCGGCGTCGTCGTGACAACGTGCCCAGGAATGGTATCGACTAGCAAGCGAAGATTCTGCTCGTGTGACCGGAGAGCGTCCTCGGCACGTTTGCGGTCTTCAATGTCGGTATTTGTGCCATACCATTTGACAACTTTGCCGGATTCATCGCACAACGGGCTGGCACGAAAAAGAAACCAGCGAAATTCGCCATCGAAGCGGCGGAAGCGGCCCTCTGCTT
>Ga0207100_1053_pt1 | contig 29730 bp, 34 predicted proteins | sample Alteio_BWMinHeat_82_FD_153520 | JGI IMG/M metagenome (GOLD analysis project Ga0207100, IMG submission 153520) | Enriched cells from forest soil in Barre Woods Harvard Forest LTER site, Petersham, Massachusetts, United States -... | ecosystem: Environmental > Terrestrial > Soil > Temperate forest >...
TCCTTGGCGTTGCAGTACGCCATCATGGCGCTTTGCGTTTTCCACCGGGCTGCCTTAGACTTCGTTGGCGGTGAGGGGGACGCCATGCCGACAACACGAAGAACGTTCCTGGGCAGTGTGGGCGCGACCGCGGCGCTCGGAATCGTCGGAGCCGGAACTATAGTGCAAGCAAGAGGCGGCACGTCAGGCGCCATGCAGGCTTCAGGTACCGCCAAAAACAAATGCCTCTTCTGGGTCGCGGCTTTGACACCGTGCGACAAGAACCTGAAATTCGATGAGTCGGTCTACGCCGAGATGATGGCGTACTTCAAGGCCGCGGGCGCAGACGGAGTGGTCGTTCTCGGAACGACGGGTGAATATCCGTCATTTTCTCTTGCCGAGCGGAAGCAAGTCGCAGAAACAGCGTTCAAGCATAGAAATGGACTCAACATCATTGTGTCTCCAGGCACGTCGAATTTTCCGGAGACGATAGAGCTTTCGCGGCATGCGGCAGAGAACGGCGCCGACGGTCTTTTGATCATCCCACCTTTTTATTATAAGAATCCACCCCTCGAGGGCCTTACCGAATATTTTTCGCTGATCTTCGAGCAGGTGAAAATTCCGATCAACCTCTACCACATCCCCGATACCAGCGGCGTGCCGATATCGATCGAGTTGCTTCGCAGTGTGAAGAAATATCCCAATCTGGCCGGGATCAAGGATTCCGACGACAGTGTGCCGGACTACCAGCGTTTTGTGAACGAATTTCCCTCGCTGAATATGAGAACGGGGACTGTGACCAACCTTAAAGCGGCGCTTGACCACGACATGGGTGCCATTCTTATGGAAGGCAATTTGTTTACGCGACAGATTGCAGCAGTGTTCGCAGCGAAACGCGCGGGCAAGAGTCTGGGCGAACCTTTAGCCAAGCTCGATGCGGCAATAAAACTGCTGGAGCCTGCCGGCGGCTATCACTTTGGCACGATGAAATACGCCCTCAGTCTGCAAATGGACAGCAGGCAGACATATCCGCGCCCCCCGCATACGCATGCCAGTGACGAACAGAAGGGGAAAATGCAGGCGGCGTTGCAGCAAATGAAGCAGCTCGGCTAAGACTGGCTGTCTTGATTTGGATCGAGGCAACATGGCCCGGGTTAGCGCCAAATCAGAACGGAAGACGGATCCGAACCGCCACTGGCGGCTTGTCTTGTTCCCCTTCCTGGTTTCCGTGCTGGCGTGGATTCCGCTGGCAGCGTACGGCCAGTATCACGCGAAGGAAACGGAATGGCCCACTTACACCGCTGATCTTGCCGGCACCCGCTACCGGCCTTTTGATCAAATCAATGCCTCCAATTTCAATGACCTCGAAGTGGCCTGGCGCCTGAAGACCGATATGTTCGGCAATCGTCCGGAGTACAAACTGGAAGGCACGCCGCTCGTGGTCAACGGAGTGCTCTACACCACGGCCGGGTCGCGCCGGGCCGCAATCGCGGTTGATGCTGCGACCGGCGAATTGCTCTGGGTGCATGGCGAGCGCGAGGGTAAACGCGGCGCTGCAGCGCCGCGGCAACTTTCAGGCCGCGGGCTGGCGTACTGGTCGGACGGCACAGCAGAACGGATTCTCTATATCACTCAGGGGTACCGACTGGTCTGTCTGGACGCGAAAACCGGAGTTCGCGTTCCATCATTCGGCGAGGACGGGATTGTGGATCTGAAGCAAAACCACGATCAGACTATTTTCCCCGACTTGATTACGGGAGAAATCGGATTACATGCGGCGCCGATCGTAGCCGGGAACACGGTGATTGTCGGCGCAGCATTCCGCGAGGGCTTTACCCCCTCGAGCATGCGTAACAACAAAGGCTATGTGCGCGGCTTTGACGTGCGTACCGGCAAGCGGCTGTGGATTTTTCACACGATCCCCCAAAAGGGCGAGTTTGGCTACGACACCTGGTTGAACGGGTCGGCTGAATACACCGGTAACACCGGGGTGTGGACGCAGATCACTGTTGATGAAGAGCTAGGGCTGGTCTATTTGCCGGTTGAATCTCCCACTGGAGACTTCTATGGCGGGCACAGGCCGGGAAATAATCTCTTTGGCGAAAGCCTGGTCTGTATCGATCTGAAAACCGGTGAGCGCAGATGGCACTTCCAGTTGGTGCACCATCCACTCTGGGACATGGACATCTCCTCTGCGCCAATTCTCGCCGACATTACCGTCAACGGTCATCCGGTAAAGGCCGTTGCACAACCGAGCAAGCAGGGTTTTCTATATGTTTTCGATCGCGTGACCGGGAAGCCTGTCTGGCCGATTGAGGAGAAGCCGGTCGAAGCCGGCAGCGTGCCGGGCGAATGGTATTCGCCAACCCAGCCGATCCCCAGCAGGCCTCCGGCATACAGTCGAAACGGCGTCTCGATTGACGAGTTGATCGACTTTACCCCTGAACTTCGTGAACAGGCAGAAAAGATCGTCTCGAGATATCACATAGGGCCGGTGTTTACGCCTCCGGTCGCCAGCAAGACTGAGGGGCCACTGGCGACCTTGACGTTGGGAACCGCGGACGGCGGAACGAACTGGCCTGGCGGCTCCTACGACCCCGAAACGCACATCCTTTACGCCTACGCTTGCAACGCGTGCCTTGAGCCAATTGGATTAGTTCCGCCGCCGAAGGAACTGTCGGACATGAATTATGTGTATGGCACAGCGGGCAAGAAACCCCGGATGATCAACGCCGCCGGAACCGACTCCAGCGCCGATGCACCTAAGCCTGCGGGGAAGGCGGCAAGCGCTGATGAATGGAACGCTCTAACCATCGATGGCCTTCCTTTGATCAAGCCGCCATACGGAACGATATCCGCGATCAACCTGGATAAAGGAGAAATCGTCTGGCAAATTCCGCACGGCGAAACGCCGGACTTGATACGGAACAACTCCGCGCTCAAAGGCGTGAATATATCTCGCACTGGGCAGGAGACCTGGAATGTCGGGACCCTGGTCACGAAAACGCTGGTCATTGCGGGCGACGGTATGGTCACAACGACAGCGGAGCATCCCCGGGGCGCAATGCTACGTGCCTATGACAAGGCCACCGGCAAGGAGGTTGGCGCGGTTTACATGCCTGCGCCCGAGAGTGGCTCGCCTATGACTTATATGCTCAACGGCAAACAGTACCTCGTGATCGCCGTGAGCGGAGGCAATTATTCCGGAGAGTACATCGCGTTTTCCCTCCCGTCGGAGGAATAGCGAGAAGGAAGGGCGAGACGGCGAGATGCGAGACGAAAGGGCTGCTCGGTTAGCGCTCGTTGTGCTCGTGATTACTCTTCCGCTGACGTCTCCCGCCCAGCAGTCGGTGGCTGCGTCCGAGATGCGCTCAGTGTGGGATGGCGTATATACCGACGAGCAGGCTCGGCGCGGCCAACCGCTTTATCACGATGCCTGTTCAGCGTGCCATGGCGACTCGCTTAAGGGTAGTGGTGAAACTCCGGCACTGGCAGGCAACACGTTCCTTTCGAACTGGAATGGCCTGCCTCTCGGCGATCTGTTCGAGCGCATCCGGCGAACCATGCCGCAGGACAAGCCATCTCGCGTGAATCGGCAACAAAAGGCCGATATCCTGGCTTACCTTCTGAGCTGCAACGGGTTTCCGGTCGGCAAGACGGAGATCCCGCGTCAGACGGAATTTCTGAACGAGATTCGGTTCGACGCAACTAAACCGGATCCGAAGAAATAATCTGGAATTTGCAGTCGAGTTTTAACCAGGGCCAGTCTGAACCGCTTCCATCGATTAAGGGGGTTGTGATATGAAACGGTCATTTCCGCTAGTCGTCATTGCTGCAGCTCTGCTTGGGTTCGTTGCCGGCCATGCCACAAACTCCGGCTCGCGACCCGTGTTGAGCGGACACTTCGATGACGTGTCATTGATCCAGCAGGCCCGGGCGCAAACTAACAAACCTGAAATCATGCCGTTCGGATTCAACAATCCCAGCGAGCCGCAGCTTGCGCCTGACGCGCCTCCCATCATGCATTGGAGCATCGCCGACATCTATAAAGCGCATACGGAGATGGCGGAGAAGGCGGCAAAACTCGCATCGCAGCCCGGCAGCGGAAGCAGCCAGTCGTTTGGCGGCGGACCCGTCTCCGTGAGCACCCGCAATTTCGCCATGTTCATGCTCTACCGCGTCCATCGCGACCAGCCTGTGCCCAGTCTCACCAAGGTAAACAGCGTGTGGGATGATGCTGAGCAGCACGCTGGCGCCTACGACTTCTATGTTTTCACCGGCGGCTCCGGTCAGATGATCGTTGGCGGGAAGATCGAGAACCGGAAGAACCTGATGGATAAGGACGGCCCTGTGCCGGGCGAATATCGGGGGCAACCAGTGGTCGGCGCGCAGACCTTCAACGTGAAGGCAGGCGACTGGCTACTCATTCCGCCCGACACTCCGCACCAGCCCAAACCTGACACCGGAGGCTTCAGCTACATGATTATGAAAATCAATGTCGGAATCTATCCCTGGAATCTCATCCGCTAAGGCAAGGAAGACAGTTGTCCTAGTGCGAGCCCAAGTGGGTGCTAGCCACAATACTCGAAAGAAGCTCCGAAGGATCTCATTCCGAAGGATCTCATGAAGATACGTCCAGCTTTTGCTATCGCCTCGTCGTGCTTACCGTTCCTGTGACTTTTGCACAATGATAAGGACAAGTACAGCAACTACCCGATTCCGGCACTGCCCGGGTAAGAGCTTAGCATGGCCTTTCCAAAACAAACTTTGATAACAGCGGAGGTCTAAATGCCGCGCACGGTTGAAATCAAGAAAGGGCAGACTTTTCAGGACGGAACGGGATTGACGGTGAGGGTTGGAGAGATCGACGCTAGTGAGCGCGTTCACTTCGCCGTAATCAAGGATCAGAGTCCGTATGCGTTGGAGACGGCAAAAATGTCCTATTACGCCTTCATCCATCGCTTTACCAGAATTGACTCAGTTGAAGAGGCATGCGCACTCATTAAAAATCTTGGCTATGTCGCGTCCAGACATGTACGAATCTATGGCGAGGAGTTTGAATTGTTGTCCGACCCTTTTCCGCAGGCGGATCAGATCGCAATTCGCGCTAAGGCGAAAAGCGACCCTCGGGTTCGGATACTGCGGCTTCCAGTAACTATCGTGCGAGGTGGCAGAAGGCAGGAGGTCACAGCCGCATAAGGACTCGATGCCACCGTGAAGGCCGCGAACCTGTCATCTCTGGATTGACAACCTTTAAGTCATTCCGGGCAATCCAAAAACAAGCGGAATACCTCAGGAGGTTCGTTATGACAAAGATCGTGATGCTCGCTGTAGCACTCTTGGCTTCGACGGCTTGGCTCCAGGCCCAGCAATATCCGCCAGACACTTCCAAGCAAACTGGTTCCAGTCAAAACAAGGTTGAGGGTTGCCTTCAGGGGTCTGATGGCAACTTCACGCTCACCGATAGCTCTGGAACTACCTATCAGCTTCAGGGCGATACGGCGAAGTTGACCGAACATGTCGGTCACGAGGTCCAGATTACGGGCAGCACTTCCGGAGGGGCCGGCGATAGCGCCAATTCGGCAAGTGCGGGAGCCGCGTCACAGCCGAGTCTAAATGTGAAAAGCATAAAACACATATCCAAAACGTGTAAGTCAACCAACAAATAGTTAGTTCTGCTTCCCTCGGCTCGACCCCGGTGGTTGGTGTTACTTTCTTCCACCGGGGCGCTGTTTTTTGAAAGAGCCGTGAATGGAAAAGGGGAAACAATGGTCGTGAGTGTAAACGTCTGTTTACTCCCCTTATCCCTCGGGGGAGCTCGGCGACATCCAAATTTGTGGAAAACAATCGTTGTGGTTGAGGCATCGAAACAATCGAAAGGAGAGCACTATGGCATCCAAGCCTACCCACGAACAAGCACAACTCCACTTGCAAATCTACGAGGAACGCCGAGAGCCGCGACTTCGGCAGGCGCGTGACTGGTACTTCGCCAATTGCTTCGCCGATACTCTGGACGAGGCGATGCGCATCGCCCCGCCGGGAACAGAAGCGGGAACCAATTTCATGATGGTGATCGGCTACTGGGACCAGGCATGCGCGCTACTCAACTACGGACTACTTCACGAGGATCTGTTCTTCGAAACCAACAGCGAGTTCTTCGGTGTGTGGAATCGCATCAAGCCCACCATTCCGGAGGGCCGAAAACGGTTCTCGAACAAACTCTTTGCCGCCCACATCGAAAAAGCAGCAAACCGCTTCGAAACCTGGGCTGAAAATCATTCACCTGGCCTCATCGCCTCTATGCGCCAGATGGACCAACAAATGCGCTCACAGACGAAAAAAGCTGCCTAAGAGTAAGATTGGCCATCCAGATCACTGACCAACCGTTGAGTATGGCCGCCGGGAGCACCAGATACTTCCGGCGGCAGTTTCTCATTTGCGAGGCGGCCTGCCAGCCGCAGCTAAGCGACTGACCGGATTTCAGGCCGGGTTAAATTTTTCTTCCCCATAACGGAGATCGCCAGTGGCATCGTCGTAAACCCTCCAACGACCCGACTCCGCTCTCGACGTCTACACCGTACCTGTACCGCCTAATTCACTTTGGCACGACGAGAGGGCCGTTCGTGATAAGTTTCGAATCCACTATGCCGATCTCGACCCGGCGGTTGGCAGCACGCGCTTGTTCGCTGTCGCCCGGAACGCGCGGGTCGGATTTGCCAAAACCCTTGGTGCTCATGATTGTCGGGGAAATTCCGGTCTGCAACAAGAAGTCGCGGACAGCTTCTGCGCGACGCTGTGAGAGTTGCAAGTTGTACGTCTGGGTGCCGATGTCGTCCGTATATCCGTAGACAGCAATCGTATATCCCTTAAGTGTCATCAGAATCCCGGCGATGCGATTCAGGATGTCGCGATATTCCGGCTTAATGTTTGCCTTATCAAAGTCGAAGCGAATCGACTTGCTGTCCAGCGTCATCACCAGGCCCATGGCGGTGCGACGTGTTTCGGCGATTTGCCCGAGAGCCTCTTGCAGCTGTTCAAGTTGCGCCTCTCGCTCTTTCCGATATTCCTCCGCCTGCTGTGTGGCTTGATCTGCCTTTTGCTGCTCGGCGACGGCCTGCTGCCGCGCAAGTTGCGCCTGCGCCTCCGAGTTCGATTGATCTTGCTTCGCCAAGTCGCGCTGTTGAGCGGCTGCCTGCGCGTTCGCAGCCGCTTGCGAAGCCTGCTGAGCCAACGTCTGCGATTGCTCCTGTGTGTGCACGACTAGCCGGCTGAAATCTTCCGTCTGCTGGCTCAGCCTTGCCACCTCGCGCTCCAGGCGACGGACCGAGATTAGATAAACAAATCCAAGAACCAAGCTGAGCGCGATTGCGATCACTCCCAGAGCCAGCGCTAACCTACCTTGAGACTTGGCAGGTGCATCCCCAAGTCCACGCTCGTCCGGCTTCAGCGCCTCGCTTGAAGAGTCCAGCATTTGGCAATCTTAGCGTGGAATTCTAGATTGAGGCAAAACGATAAATCCCGGATTTCGGCAAACCGGAATGTATCCAGAAACGGGCTCCCAGGAAGTTGACCGGACTAGTGACGACAAGTCGGCTTTGCCTCCGCAATCGGTAATCACTCCTAGCGCATTTATCAGGATTGATCCGGCGTTCAAGTTCCGGTTTGCCCGTCAACCGCCGACGCCAGCCCCTTCAGACCCAGTTCGACCTATACCGTTAACAACTTGCAGGTTTGCGGGGAACTGCCAACTACCTGCAAATACGTGCAAGATGTATCAATCACGGGCTGAGACCACGGGCTGAGAATTCCCCTTATTCCAGAGTCATCAGCCCACGAGGAGGACCAGCGAAGGTTTGTCTCCAAGTCGCAATAACTGTAGGGTTGACCCCAGGCACTGGTTTTCGGCAACGGGGTTCCCAGAACCAGTCTGAGCGAGCTTTCCTTTGCCCAGACCGGTCATGACCCCGGACCAGTCATGCACAAGGATGGATGTTTTTAAAGCGGGCTTAGTCCGCACAACTTTTTTACAGTGTCACCGTATGTGCGCCATGTGGGTAGCGGCGTTGCTCAATCTGCTGCGATATATTTGCGGTCTCGATGCGGGTTCGTGCGAGGTTGGGAGCATCTTGCGGAAGAGCTTCTTAACGTGTACGGTAACGATATCCAGGTAGGAGACTCATGGAACGCCTTCATCTCAGACCTCTGCAAGACCCTCGTACAGGACGCGACTGCCAATTTTGCCGACGCTCTGATCCCGACTTCGGCAAACGCAATCCAATGGACAGGTTGGTCTGTTCCAACCAGGACGATGCAGCCGCCGCACACATCACCGAAAACGGATACGTCAGGCATCGTATGCTTGAAATAGAACTCCGTCTCGGTGTGTCAGAGTTCGGGCTAATGCCCAACGTTGCCTGTTCGGGCTAATGCCCAACGTTGCCTAATGTAGAACCGCAATTACTGGGTCACGCGCTTCTTGAGGAATCCGAACCACTGGCGCTGTGAATGGCAGAAGGGCGGCGCTTCAGTGAGCTACGCAAGGCATTAAGGACGCACATCGCGTCGTCTAAACTTTCCTCCTCTTCAAATCTGTCTCCGGATGTGTAGAACAATTCTCGGGCCCGCATAATGAGCGCGGTTTCCGCGTCGGCAATGCGCTCCGGTAGCTTGTTCACATTCGACTCGCACATCGCGGCTTGATAGAGGTCTTTCCACGACTGGGTACATAAAGCCTTGCAAGTGGCGGTGTTCATAGTGGATTCCTTGATACAACAGCGATGCGGTGCAATGTGCGACGCGCATGTGCTGCAGGGTGGGATATAGCATAATGCCACAGGAGGCAGTGCTTTTTCGATACAGTGTTTACTGTACCTCGTAAGTACGCTGCCGAACAGACGTTCTAGAACTGTCACTTATAGCTTCTGCGTACGAAAGCCTCTACTCGCGCTCTTTGGTACCCGTTCGATTTCCCAAAACCCTTATGGAGAATCACGAAAAGTGGATGGAACTTTGCGCGCCAGCATCCACGGAACAAGACCCGGCAAAGCTGCTGGCACTCTCTAGAAATCGCCCGTCTGCTGGGAGAAAACGTGAAGCAGATACACCACGAAGAATTGGAGGCCGGCGATAAAGAGCGGCCCAGCGCATTTTCCAAGATCATGCTCAAACAGACCGATTCCGGCATCCAGCAATTGCATGGCGCCGGCGAGCGCACCCAGGATCAGCAACGCAGGCGTCGCCTGCTTGTAGATCGCCCCCAATGCGAACAAAGCCAGAGGAATTGTGCGCGCCGCCGCGTACATCGCCAATAGCAACGACGCCTCCGTTGGAACGGATTCGGCAGGGACCAGGTATTGCGGACGGATGATCGCCGCGATGGAAAAGCCGCTCGCGACCAGGACATTGATTGCCGTGACCAGCGAAGCCAGCCGAATCGCCTTTATTGTTGTCATTGATTCCTCTCTCTAAGTAAGCTCGTCCGAGCGTAGTTGGGTTGATTTGACAACTTGTGTTCGCTAATTGCAGAGCGGGATACCTGTTATGTTTTCCCCTATCAATTGTCGTCAGACTGTAAGAACTACCCTCCCGAAGGGGCGCCCTTCAACGAGATAACGCAGAGCCTCAGCCGCTTCGGCCAGAGGGAACGTCTTCGCCACGATCGGTTTGATCGCACCGGATTGAAGGAGAGACACAATTGCGTTCCACGCGTCCGTAACGGTCGCCTGCGGCTGACGAAACATATTGAGACTCCGGATGCTGGCTTGCGGCACGATGAGATCTGTCACGTCAATGGTTGTTTTACGGTTCCCGGAATATCCCAGTGTTGTGAGGCTTCCTCCCAACGCGAGCGCTTTGAGCGCCTCGCTCAAGATTTCACCGCCGATCCCATCGATCACAATATCTGCACCGTAGCCGTCGGTGATACGACGCATGCCGTCACCTAACTTCTCAAAGGAAGTATCGATGACTTCATCGAATCCGAGCACCTTCGCCTGCTCGGCTTTCGCATGGTTGGTCGTGCTCGATATGGCGTGTTTTGCTCCCAGAGCGCGAGCCAATTGTGTCACCGCGTTACCTAACGATCCTCCGATCGCTGGTGCCAGAACGGTTTTGCCTGGACCAAAACCAGCCAGGGTAAGAGCCACCCGCGCGGTGAGATACGCGACCGGAATGCCTGCGGCGCTAACGTTTTTCCGATTCGATTGCCGGCATTGCGCGAGCGCATTAGCGATATTTCCTTGTTGGTCGGATACTTGATCGACCGCTACGCCAAAAAATTGGGCAAGAAGATTCGAAACATAGACAAGAGGACGATCCAACTCTTCCATGCATACGATTGGCCGGGCAACATCCGCGAGTTGCAAAATGTAGTCGAGCGCGCGGTGATTTTGTCTGAAGGGGAGACGTTCTTCGTAGATGAGACCTGGCTCACCCACTGACTCCCAAACTGGCTGCGACGACTGCTCCGCTTATTGCTGACCTTGTCGAGCACGAAAGAGAAATCCTCGAAGCCGCTCTCCGGGAATCCGAAGGCGTGATTGGAGGTCCAACCGGCGCCGCCATTAAGTTGGGAATTCCCCGACAGACACTCGAATCCAAAATAAGGAAGCTGGGCATAAACCGCCACCGCTTCAAGGCTTCTTAGTCTTCCCAGCAGTAAACCAGGACCGTTCGGCAGCGAGAGATTGAGCAAGGGACGCGGACGTGCGTTAACATCGGTGCCGAGAAACGCGCGCTTGTGTCCACGAATGGAGTAGTTCCGAGTTGGTCGGCGAACTGGAGATAATCAGCCCGGCAGCGGATTAGTAACGACAAGTCGGCTAGCGAGTAGGTTCCCCCTGCGGCTTCGGTCGCGAGGGCGCATTCGGTTCCAGACCAATGTGATCGTTCACCGGATCGCGGAAATGCGGCTTGCGCTCGAGGCATCGCAAAGGACAGAGTGTTTCAGCTTTCTCCCTAATTTCCGCCCGCTTCGCAGAATGATCAGTATAATAACGTCGCCTCACGCCAGAGGAGACGGCTACCAACGCAATGCGCGCGTTCGCTGAGTCACCCGTTTGGCCCGTACTGAAGCGGTTAACGATGGGGATCGGGTTGATCGCCCTTCTCTCATCGATCTTGCTCGTTTCCGACTTAGCACATCGAAGAACGGCCTCGTCGGCCAATGCTGGCGCGCCGGGTGCCCGGAAATTCAAAGCCGCCATCGTGTACTACGCGCAGAGTGTCAGTAATGACGAGTGCGTGAATGGGCTCATCGACGGACTCAAAGCTAGTGGTCTCGAAGAAGGAAAGAACCTGGAAATTGTACGGGCGGATGCGCAAGCCGAAATGATCAACATCCCCGCCATTCTTCAGAACTACGACAGCTCCGATGTCGATCTGATTATGACGATCTCGACGCCATGTCTTGCCGGAGCGTGCAGCAACGTAAAGCACAAGAAAGTGGTTTTTACCTGCGTGAGCGATCCCATCGCGGCGGGAGCGGGGAGGAACCGTACGGACCACTTGCCATTCCTGACTGGCGTCGGTAGCTTCCCACCTGTAAGTCACATGCTGGAATTCATGCAGAAGCTGGTGCCGGGATTGCGCGCCGTAGGAACCATGTACAATCCGGCGGAAGCCAATTCGGTGAAGGAACAGGCGGTCGCGCGCGAAGTATTTCAGAAACGGGGTGTCAGGCTGGAACAGATCGCCGTTAGCGGATCGAACGAGGTCCTGCAAGCGGTGCAGATTCTGGCTGGCCGCGATATCCAGGTGGTTTGGTTGCCGGCCGACAACACCGGTATTCAGGGATATGAAGGCGCAGTGAAGGGCGCGAAGGATGCGCGACTTCCCCTCATTACCGACATCTGCTCGGCTCTGCCCCGCGGCGGTTTGGCGTGCCTCGGCGTGGGAATGCAGTTCTCCTCGTTGGTTGCCGGAAAAATCGCGGGGCAGGTTCTGCTCGGCAAGAATCCGAAAGACATGCCTATCGAAGAAGTAGCCGTGGAGGAAGTGTCGATCAGCCGCAGCAATGCGGTGGAGTTGGGTATAACCATTCACCCGGAGCTCGCGCAGAGCGTGCGTCCGTAGCCCTGCCATGGAAATCGTCACACAACAACTCGGTGAGGCACTCGAAGTTAAGGTGAAGGGTCGCCTCGACAACTATTGGACGGAGCACCTGCGCGGCAACCTGGAGGAGGTCATTCGCGGAGGAGCGCACGGCATTTGTCTGAACTTATCCGAGATTTCCTTCCTGAGTTCGGCCGGTGTCGGTTTGCTGGTGAAGTTTCACACCCAACTGAAGGGCATCGGCGGAAGCTTCGTGATCACCAGCCCTTCGGAGCGAGTGAAGCAGGTGTTGGATCTCTGCCGGCTTTCGACCATCCTGCTCGCCCAGACAACCCCGGTCGCGCCGCCCCCGGTACACAAGACCGAAGTCCGCCACCTTTCATCTCCGGCCGGATCGTTCGAAGTCATGGGGTGTGCTTCGGGGAAGCCGCTTATCTGCGAACGGATCGGCGATCCCGGCTTGCTGAAGGGTTGCCGTTTCAGTCCGGCAGATTGCCAGATGGTCACTTATCCGTCGGCCACATTCGGCTTCGGCTTGGGGGCTTTCGGCCACGGCTTTGAGGATGCGCGCACGCGCTTTGGTGAATTCCTGGCGGTGGGTGGCTCGGCGGCTTATCTGCCCACGGATGGAACCAATGTGCCCGATTTCATGGTCTCCAGCGGCACGCTGGTGCCAGAGATGAACGTCCTCTACGGCCTGCGCTGCGAAGGCGGATTCACGCACCTGATGCGATTTGAAACCTCCAGCGCCGAGGGTCCTATTGCGCTCGCGGAGTTAGTGCGAACCGCGTTGGAGATTTCGGCCGCCTCAGCAATCGGAATGGTAATGGTGGTCGAGTCGGCTGGACTGGTGGGCGCCGCACTCCGCCGCTCCCCCGCCACGGCCGCGGGAGCGATCGACGCCCCGTTCAAATATCCCGAGGTCCGCTCCTGGCTCTCGTTCTCCACGGAGCGGTTGTACTCGCGATCGCTGGCCTTAGCCTCAGGCGTGGCGGCAAGTTCCGAATGTGCGCCGCTGGCTCCCCTGCTTCGGCCGCTGGGAACCGGAGCGTGGCCACTGGGTCATTTTCACGCCGCTGCGTTTTCTTATCGCCCCCTTCAGAAGGGAAGCATCGATCTGAAAACTACGGTGACCACCTTATTCGAGACGGAAACTTTGCAAGGCGTACTCCACCTTCTGACCGACGATCGCGTAGCGGCCGGGCAGCAGCAGAGTGAGTTTGTCCGGGGCGCATGTTGGATCGGTGCGGTGTCTGAGGTCAGATGAAGATCGGTCAGATGAAAATCGATTCGATGAGCGTGAAAGCGATATGAGCCTCCTGATTGGCACATTCACGATAGGGTTCATCCTCTCACTGCTGGCCTTGGGCGTGTTCATCAGCTTCAGAATTTTCGCGTTTCCCGATATCACAGCCGATGGATCGGTCACACTCGGCGCAGCCGTCGCAGCGACTCTCATGGTCCACGGAACCAGCCCGATCCTGGCGTCAATGGCCGCCTTCGGCGCCGGAATGATTGCGGGAGCTTGCACCGGCACGCTCTATACCCGTTGCAAAATTAACTCGCTGCTTTCAGGGATTCTGGTGATGACGGCGCTCTATTCCATCAATCTACACATCATGGGTCAGAGCAATGTTCCCCTACTGTCGGTGACCACGTTGGCAACGCAGTCGGAGCAGATCGCGGTGAAGCTCGTGAAAGGGGCTACCACTTTCGATCTCGCGGGATGGGAAGTCAGCGTGCGCGACGCGTCGGTGCTCGTCGCGGTCGGGCTTGTCGTGACACTTACGGGTACGTTGCTGTATTTGTTCTTACGCACCAACCTCGGTATGGCCATGCGAGCGACGGGTGACAACGTGCAGATGATCCGGGCATTGGGAGTCAACGATGGCAATATGATCGTATTCGGAGTCGCGATCTCGAACGGTTTCGTGGCGCTGTCCGGAGCCTTACTGGCGCAATACCAGGGGTTCGCGGACGTGGGCATGGGAATCGGCATGGTGGTGTGGGGGCTGGCCAGCGTCATCATCGGGGAAGCGCTCGTAGGGACAAACCAGTTGGGCACGACGATCGTTGGCGCGGTGATGGGCTCCGTGCTCTTCCGGTTGCTGGTCGCTGTGGCGTTGCGGTGGGGCCTTAGTCCCAACGACCTCAAGCTGATCACGGCACTGTTCGTTTTCTGTGCCCTCATCGTGCCGCAATTTCTGCGCAAGAAGCGCCAGCGGATTGCCCATGCTTGAAATTCAGGGTGCCGCGAAGACATTCAACTCGGGCACTCCTAATGAAGTCCGTTCCCTGCGCGGCGTGAACCTTGAGCTGGCAGCCGGTTCCTGGGTGATCATCATCGGAACCAATGGCTCGGGGAAATCCACTTTGCTGAATGCCGTCGCCGGAACGTTTCTAGTGGACGAAGGAACCATCCGGCTCGCGGGATGCGACGTAACGCGATGGCCCGAGCATGCGCGCGCCGAACTGATCGGGCGCGTGTTCCAAAATCCATTCAGCGGCACCTCACCCAGCCTCACCATCGAGGAGAATCTGAGTCTAGCAGCCCTCCGCGGCCGTGGCCGGGGTCTGGGTTGGGGATTGAAACAGTCGTTGGTGGGCAGAATGCGCGACGAGGTCAGCCGGCTGAATATGGGGCTCGAAAACCGCCTGGAGAATGCCATTGGAAGTCTCTCGGGAGGGCAGCGCCAAGCGCTCACTCTGCTCATGGCCACCTGGCTGCGTCCCGAACTGCTGCTGTTGGACGAGCACACGGCAGCCCTCGATCCCAAAAGCGCGGACTTGGTCATCGCCTTGACCGAACAGGTGGTTGCGCGCGACCAACTCACCACTTTAATGGTGACGCACTCGATGCATCAGGCGGCAAGTTTGGGAGATCGTCTAATCATGATGCACCGTGGCCAGATTATCCACGACTTTCAAGGCGCCGAGAAACGGCGCCTGCGGCCCGATGATTTGCTCGCCCGCTTCGAAGAAGTGCGACGCGCCGAACAGCTGGACGAAAGCGCAGCCGATATGCTGGCCGAACAGTACATCTGAGGGGTTATCGCTCCAGATATCCGGTCTGTCCTTCATTGCCAAGTGCTGGGTGAGCCTCCCGCAATCCCAAAGATAGGTCGCCCGCCGGATCGGTATTGATAAGTCGGCTTCTAGGAAGCCAACATTTCCTGAACCTATGCGCGTCTATCGGAACCAATCCGAAGGCATTACTTCCCGGTTGCCCGTCATCCGGCCACTCGTGCTTGGCCGTTCGTGAGCATTCGGTTTGCCCTAGCTTTTCGCTGTCGGCCGGACGGTACAAGGATTCTAACCCAGTCTTCTCTCCGCGAGCCGAGCCGCTTGGGTCATGAGGTAATTCTGTTCCGGGATGCTCGTTGTCCGGCTTGCCGCAATTCGGTAGTGTTTGATGGCGTTTTCATAATCGCCGACCATTTCTAGCAAATGGGCGCGCACCCCATCGAGGCGATAGTGACCAGAAAGCCGAGCGTCGGTATCGAGCGTCCTTAGCAGTTCGAGGCCTTTCGAAGGGCCGTGCGCCATGGCAACGGCGATTGCATGATTGAGGGTGACCATAGGGCTGGGAGCCACACGTTTCAGCAGTTCGTACAACGCTAGGATCTGCAGCCAATCTGTATCTTCCGCTCGCGATGCTTCGTCATGGACTGCAGCGATCGACGCTTGTAGCTGATACAGACCGACGGAGCCTTTGGATAGCGCGGCAGTCAAGAGTTCGGTGCCTTCAGAGATCTCGGCCCGGTCCCATAGAGTTCGGTCTTGTTTATCCAAGGGGATCAATTCCTCGTCCGGCCCGGTTCGTGCATGACGGCGAGCGTCGGTTAGCAACATCAGCGCCAACAAACCTGTCACCTCGGCATCTTCGGGAAGTAGAGCCTTCGCACCGCGAGTTAACCGGATCGCCTCACGCGCTAGATCGAGCCGCTGCAAGTGTGCGCCGATGCTGCTGGTGTAACCCTCATTGAAGATCAGGTAGAGCACATGGAGAGCTGCAGGCAGCCGTTCCGCGCGCTCCTGCAGGGAAGGCAGGCGGAATGGCACCCCGGAAGCCTTGATGCTCTGCTTCGCTCGGCTGATCCGCTGCGCCATCGTTGCCTCGGGAACGAGGAATGCATTGGCAATTTCTGCCGTGGTTAAACCGCCGACCGCGCGCAGAGTCAGAGCAATCGCTGAGGACGAAGTGAGGGCGGGGTGGCAGCACATGAACAGCAAAATCAGCGTGTCATCCGGGTCCATGTCAGACTCGATTTTGACGGTCGGGACGACGATGTCGGCCTCTCTGCCCACCGCGGTTTCCCTTTCGCGACGGGCAATTTCGCTGCGTACTTGATCGGTCATTCGCCGAGTTGCAACCTGGATCAACCAGCCGCGTGGATTGGCGGGAATGCCCTCCTGCGGCCATTGCGTAAAGGCCGCAATCATCGCCTCCTGCACGGCATCCTCGGCGGAGGAGAAGTCGCGAAAGCGGCGTGCGACCGCACCGAGCACCTGCGGTGCAAGCTCGCGCAATAGATGCTCGGAGGTCGCGTCCCACGGCTTTGTCATCGCAATCTCGTTACAGCATCTCCGGTGGAGGCCCGCTCATAACTGGGCGCACTTCGATCGGCATGTTCAAGGGCTTCCCGCCGGGACCCGGCGCCGCCGACACTTTTGCCGCGATCGCGTAAGCTCGCTCCGGAGACTCGACATCGACAATCCAATATCCCGCCAGAAATTCCTTGCTCTCCGGAAATACGCCGTCTGTGATGGGCAAGCCATCCTTACCGGCCCGCACGAGCTTAGCCTGATCGGGAAAAGCCAGACCTTCGGCTGAGACCAACTCGCCGGATTGGCGAAGCTCCTTGTTGAGACCGACCATAAATGTGATATGTGCCTGGAGGTCTTTTTGCGGCCACTCGGGAACCCCGTGGCCCGCCCGCATCGTATTCATCATGATGATGTATTTCATCTTTATTCTTCTCCTACGATCTCAGCTGCTACGGCTTTCCGCGCCTTCGCACTTTCGCTAGAACGCGAACTGCATTCTCACCGTTCCGTCATTCGGACTTAGATTGCTCAAAAAACGCGAATCTCCTGACTTCAATCGGCATGTTTGTAGGTGTTCCTCCGGGTCCTGGCGCCGCGGAAATCCGTGCCGCGATGGCACAGGCGCGTTCGGGAGTTGCTACGTCAACGATCCAGTAGCCCAGCAGAAACTCCTTCGACTCGGGGAAAATACCGTCTGTCACCGGCATGCCATTTTTCTCACCGCGCACAACCTTCGCTTCATCCGGTCCAGCTAAGCCCTGTGTGGCCAGAAACTCTCCGGATTCGGTCAGTTCCTTATGGATGCGCCCGAGGACCGCCATATGCGCCTCAATATCCTTTTGCGACCAGGCGTGATAGGTGTCAACGCCGGCCTTCGTGCCGGACATCAGCAGAATGTATTTCATAGCTTTCGCTCCTATGTCATTCGGTTCGCCGTGATGCGGTTCGCCTACGACTTCTTGTCAGTTTGAAACATCCAGCAGACACCGAATTTGTCGTTCAGTGCTCCGTACGTGCCGAAAAACTGCTCTTTGAGAGGGTCAGTCACTTCTGCGGCGTCTGAGAGGCTCTCAAATAGAGTTTTCAATTCCTCGAGAGTTCCTCCACTCAGATAGAGACAAACCGTGTTGCCCCGAATTGGAGTTTGGGCAGGCCGCAGCCAGTCCGACGCGGAGATCTCCAGCTCGCCATTTCTGAGCCGGGCATTGACGATTTTGTCCTGCTGAAAGGCAGCCATGAAATCCTTGGCTGGCGAATCCTTAACCTTCGTCGCGGCCAGGTCTCCGCCAAAACAGGAATTGTAGAATTCCATGGCCTGCTGACATTTGCTATCGAATAACAGGTATGGCGTCAGGGTGGTCATTTCGCTTCCTCTTTTCTGCATCTTAGTGTCTGCCATCGAACGAGCCGGTAAAGCTACCAATGCCGCAGCGGAAAGAGTGGAACCAACGAAACGGCGCCGAGATAGTTCAGTTGCTCTCCATGATCGTTCTCCTGGTGAACTGCTTACTTGCCAGGTCCTAATCTGCGCTTTCATTGGGTAGTCGGAGCCGTCGCGGTGTTCTCTACATCCCTCAAAAATATTTTTTTAAGAAAAATCAGGACCGGCGTGTCGATCTTTCTCGCCCGGAACCGACATACAAGTGGAGGTTAGGAAATGACGACCGACGATATGGTGGTTGACGTTAGCCTGGACTGGGTGCTGGCCTGCGATGTCCAGCAGCGGTTCATGCAGGGGTTGGGCCGTACCAGCTATTCGATGGACTATAGCGCGTATTGCCGCCAAGTTCGAGCTCTGGGCGGCGATTGCTATGAATTCATGCCTCTTGCGAATGAGCGCCTGGCGTTGGTCGTTGGAGATGCCTCCGGTAAAGGTGTCGCCGCGGCGCTCATGATCGCCAGTGTGCAGTCCACACTTCGGACAGCAGCGCTATTCACGGGAGAGAACCTGGCCACACTGCTCAAGATCGTAAATCTCCAAGCATACGCTTCGTCGCTCCCAGACCGCTACGCAACGGTATTCTACGGAGTCTTGGACAGGGCGACGCGCACGCTACGATACGTGAATGCCGGACACACTCCGCCGATTGTTCTTCGGCGTGACGGCTCAATCGATACGCTCGAGATGGGCGGAGCGCCGGTTGGAATGTTTCATGATTCGAGCTATGAGGAGGGAGTCGTGCAGCTTGACCCCAGCGATATGGTCATCACCTACACCGACGGAGTTATTGAAGCGGAAAACCAATCGGGCGAGGAGTGGGGAGTTCAAGGCCTGTTGAACGCGGCAGCCGTCAGAGCCAGACAAGCCGACGAAAATGCTGAACACCTCGTCCGGTCGATTTTCAACTCCATGGACGACTTCACCCAGGGGTGCCAGACGGATGATGCGACATTAGCAGTTTTGCGGGTGCTCTAACCGCATCCGATGTTGAGCACCTGCTCATAAAGTTTGGAGAAAAAGGAGGGATTCAGAAATGAGGTTAGACAAGAAATTCTCAGCCAAATTACAAAAGAGTCCTCAAAAGGGTGGTTGGACCTACGTCGTCTGGCCTGATTCGGTCAAGTTTTTTGGAACCCGGGGATTGGTAAAGGTCAGCGGCAAAATCAATGGCCACCCCTTTCGGAGTTCGTTCATGGCTCTGGGTAATGGCACGCATAAACTGCCTGTACGCGCAGACATTCGCCAAGCGATCGGGAAGGATGTGGGTGACACAGTGGCCATATCCCTGGGGGAACGGATCAGATAAGTTCCTCCAACAATCAAGGAGGGATTTGCAACGTGATGACGACACTTTGTGGAGGATCCTTGCCAACCGCAAGTATCGGCCTTGTACGCCGGTGTTAGTCCTGGGAAGTCGGCTTCTGGAGAAGCGAACATTTCCTAAGGGCATCGGCGTTTGCCGTTACCAATCCGCCTCCGAGTCCATCTCCCGTTTGCACTATCCAGCTGGAATTCATCTTGGAGCCAGGATTTATTTGGGCAGAGACATTGCCCGTGTGAGAATTCGTTACTATTCTACGAAGGCTTTGAAGAGCTGGGAGGAGCGACCGAAAGCCGCTGAAGAAGTCCCGCTAGCGTTGGGGCAATCCATTCGGGACGAGCAGGCATTTCCTTGGTTTGTGTCTCCGGCTGTGGGGGTTCCTTGGATTGATTTGTCATGGGTTTCTCTCCTCGACACCCCAGCGTAGGCTCGGAAGGGCAAGGCTGTCTGAGCAAGAGTGATCACTTCCTAAAGTCAGACGGCCTCCGGCGGGCTAGCGTGCCGACGCGACAATGTGTGGCGAGTACGCTTGGACCGACGGCCACATCTGCAGCGTTTGGGATCCACCCAACCTAAGCCCGCCACACAACCGCTCCTCCTGAGCTGGAAAAGGAGGGATGTCTTTGGTTCATTTGGTCCTCTCGGGTGCTGCCGTAACCGTCGGGTGCAGTCCTTCTATCAGGGCAGTAGTACACTTCTCGAGTTTCTCATTTCTTTCTTTGAGCGCGCCGTCAAGCAGAGCAATTCGTGCCCGATCTGCTGCACCCGTGGTCATTGAGTGGTACGCGACCCCCGAAACTCCACCCGCTATATACATAAGCACCAGAATGCCTATTCGCTTCATAATCTGGCTCCTGCTTGCTGAACACAAAACCGTGACGTTTGCGACCGTTCTAGATTGCCAAAAAGGGGCAAATGGATGTGTCGGACGCCTCCTCGGATTAGGCTCCCAACAACAGGTTCCCCAACCTTCATCAAACACCGCCGTAGTTCGCCCATAAAGTCGAACAAGAACGACTAGCGGTTATCCGCTACAACTACGTGTCTGTTGAGTATGTCCGCGGCTTGAGTAAGCGTCAGATCATCAGATACCTGGTGGAAGTCCCGACGATTTTCCCTCTTCTGCACCCCGATGCTCTTGAACAAGAGAGCTTTTCCAGTCATCTCCAAACTCATGGTCGTCATATCCCAATGGCCCGGGACAACTTCTGCTTGCCTAACTTCGAAGTGGCCTCCCTTGTCCAGATGTCCCAGCAGGCCGAATCCAAAATTCACGTCTTGTTTGAGCTGACCATTAAATGCAGCCAATCGCTCCTGTTTGCGGTCGACCCACATCTCGCCTTCCATGTCGTGGAAAACGCGGGCCTCCAAGGAGGGCGGGTGAAAATTCGGATTTGGTCGAAAGCTCAGCTTTGCCAAGTTGACGTCACCACCGGCGTAATTGAACACAAATGCATCAGGCAGCATCTTGAACAACCGCCTGCCCTGGAGGGTCTCAGCGTCCAGTGCTCGCTGCAACTTTCGTTTTGCGCTTCCACTGGTCATTAACTCCTGCACCCGCCGGTCCTCTTCTTCTTGTTGTTTCGTGGTAAGGGGGCGGTCGTTGATAGACAAGAGTCGACTGAGAGAACCTTCTTTTGTCTCGATGATTTCCTCGATCTGTTTCTTCCCACACTGTTCTTGTTCTAGTCTGTACATCCAGTTGGTGTGGTCATCTTGGAATTTTAGTTCGTTCGTGATCACCCGCCGTGCTAGATCGTTGGCCGACACTTGGCTGCTGGGAACGGACTGAGGGCTTGCGAGTACGCAAAGCAGAATGATGGCCAGTGCAAAGGCTGCGGAGCTGTGTGCCTGCCTCATCGGCTCCCCCTTGCGTAACGTGCTAAGTCAGCGCAGCAGTTTGCGTCAGCGCGGCCGCCAAGATCACCAACAACGTAATCAAAATGAGTGAGGCGCTAACCAGCAATACAATTTCACTCAGCACATCAGCGTTCATCAGATCTTCCGGGTGCATCCTGCGTCTTCTTCTCCCGCGGGTCGGCACGATTGTGGCTCGGGCCTGCCCTCGCGACTCCGCTCAATCGTGGGCGTACCGTGTCTAGAGACCAACCTCAAGAGGGCAGGCCGTCTGGTTTGGCGGGTAGCTGCTCTCTTGAGACACCAATAGGATGGCCCATTTCCTCTGGCAATACTGTGCAGAATGGCTCATTCCACGAGGCGAGAGATCCTGATCCACGAAACCGGGGCCGGCGAGGTTTATCTGAGTCGGGAACCGGTCGCGCATATCGCTTCCAGTCCACGAGGACCGAAAACGCCCAACAAGAATCAACAGTTCTGGTCAGTTTTGACCAGTGTTTCGACGCCCTACGTTTGATACTAACCATCGAATCGTTGAGCGAGCTCGAGGTTGAGAAGCTTACACGAGGAAAGTCATGCAGGAAGAGGCGCAATCCAAGCAGTCGGAAGAGGCGCTACGAGCTTCGGAGCTGCGATACCGTCGGCTCTTCGAAACCGCCAAAGATGGAATCCTGATTCTCGACGCGCGTACAGGGCAGATAACAGACGTTAACCCATTCCTGGTTAATCTCTTGGGCTATTCTTATCACGAGTTTATTGGGACGCCGCTCTGGGAGATTGGGCCGTTCAAAGACATCAAGGAATGCAAGCTGGCCTTTCTAGAGTTGCAAGAAAAAGAATATATCCGTTATGAATCTCTCCCGCTTGAAACCAAGGACGGTCGGTCCATTGCCGTGGAGTTTGTTAGCAATGTCTATGGATTGAGCGGTGGGACGAGGGTTATCCAATGCAACATTCGTGACATCACCCGGCGCAAGCAAGCAGAGGATGTACGGCACCGAAGCGACGAGGAAACCCGGCGCCTTTTTGAGGCGAATCCGGCGGGCAGCTACGTAGCAAAACCCGATGGAAGGTTGATCACATGTAATTCAGCCTTCGCCCGCATGCTAGGCTTCGCCTCGGTCGAAGAGGCGATGAAAGTTGACCTAGCCTCCCTCTATCCCGACCGCGCATCGCGAGAGGCCTCCTTGCAGCTCGTCAGGGAAAAAGGTCGGCTCGAACGCGACGAGGCTGATCTCCGCCGTAAGGACGGCAGCCTAGTCCACACTGTCGCGAGTGTTGCCGGAACGTTCGACGAGCGTGGTGAGCTGGCTGAGATCCACGGCTGCTTCATCGACGCCGGCGAGCGGGCGCAGACGGAGCAGCAGTTGCGCCATGCCCATAAGAAAAAATCGCTCTTTCACCTCAAGACCTTTCTCTCGAAAGCCGGTCCGGGCAGGACGATTGTATACGTCCCGGCAAAAGAGATCCTTTTTCAGCAAGGCAAACGGGGTAATGCTGTCTTCTATATCTTGGCGGGTGCGGTAAAGCTCACCGTAGACTCCCTGGGCAAAGAAAGCACAATAGCCCTGCTCGGCCCGGGGAACTTCGCAGGCAAGGAATGTGCAGCGGCAGTTCGGCCCCGGAGCACGGCGTCAGCCCGGACGCTTACAAATTGCACCATACTCAGGATTGAACGAAAGGAAATGTTGCGGGTGATCCAAAATGAAAAGACCTTTGCGGCATTTTTCCTCGACTACTTGCTGGCTCGCATCACTCGATACCAAGAAGTCATAAGGGATCAGCTTCTCAACTCCAGCGAAAAACGGCTGGCCCGAACTCTTCTGTTATTAGGTAACTTCGGCGACGGAGGCAAAGCAAAGCTGGTTATTCCGACAATCCATCAGGAGGAGCTGGCGGAAGTGGTTGGCACAACCCGAGCCCGAGTGAGTTTTTTTATGAATCGCTTCCGAAGACAGGGCTTCGTTACCTACAAGGGGCGAAGCTCTATCACCATCAGCACCACCAAGTTGTCGAGATTCATAATGGCTTGACTCGGTGTCATAATTAGCGACGATTTCTTCCCAAGCCTTCTTGCCTCATTCCTCATAAGTCTCCCTTCTGAGAGTACTGCTCGATGAGGAATCAGCCATGAGCCCAATTGCAGCTGCTCAGAAGAGCACAATATCGACCTCGCAACAATCGGCGAGGGCCGAAAAATTGTGTTTTCCGCGATTCTAGGGCACCATCCAACCCCCTAGGAAAGACTAGTCAATCCCCGTTGCGATAACGGCAACCGGAGTTGTTTCAACTGGCAGTTCTTGCGCGCCATTCGTTGGAAGTCAACTCACGCTGCGGCATTCAGATTGTTGATCTGAGTACGCGCAGGGGTGGACGATTGGGGCGTTCTGTGGTCTCTTAGTTCACCAAGCAGATAGTTAATTTCTCCACCAATCAGGATGGCAAAGCCGGAGAGGTAAAACCACACGTATAAGCCGATGGCGGCCCCCAGCGGTCCATAAGTCCTATCAAGGTTATCGAAGCGTCGGAAGTAGCTTCGCAGCAGGTATGACAAGCCAATCCAGGCTATGACTGCAACAATTGCCCCGGCTAGGCTATCCCGTAAGCGCTGCTTCACATTCGGACCAAAATGGTAGAGTAGATCCACCGCGAGCACGGCTAAGACTATGGCGACGCTCCACCGGAGGTAACGCCAGGCCGCAGGTATGGCGGGACCCAGATCAAACCTGCCTGCAAACCAGATACCAAGGTATGTCCCCTCAACCATCAATCCGACAGCCACGAGTAACAGAGATCCCGCGAGCAACGTCAGTCCCAGCGCAATGGGTCGAGTTTTCCAGACCGGGCGAGTTTCGCGGACTCGGTAAACGACATCAAGGCCGTCGATTATCGCAGCAAATCCGCTGGAAGCTGTCCAGATCGTGAAGACTAACCCGAGGGTAAGGAAGTGCGTGTGTTTGTGATTGATGACGTCAGACACGATGCTGCGCACCAAGTTCATTCCATCTCCTGGGACGAGCCTGGCCATTAAGCTCAGAAGGCCCTCGAACAGGTGAGGGATGGGCACGTACCCAAGCAGCGATGCCATCGAAACCAGCAGCGGAAACAGTGAGAGGACGAAATAATACGACAGCCCGGCAGCAAATACGAAGAGATGCTCGTCATAAACATCATTGTAGATTGTTATCAAGGACCGTTTAATCGTCAGCCACGCTGCTTTCACACCCAACGTGAGCACCGAATCACCTCAGAGCTTTTCATCGCATGCTGCTTTCCCAATCTTACCGCTTGTGAGGCTCCGCGGAAAGCTTCAGACCGGTACAGCATATGAAATCTGAAGCCGGGATCGAATGGTTCCGGACTACCACGGGCATCGCTCGTCACCGACTAGCGTCAGAGGATCAGCGAATCTCTTAGCAGTGACCACTCGGTCTATGCGGTGTACCAGCTTCTTGCGACGGCAGGCTTTGTGGATTCGGCACCGGATCGGGCGTGGTGCCGGCCAGATTTGCCGCACATTGCTGGATGATCTCTGGAACTACCGCAGCCGTGGACGGCAACTTCGGAACTGAATAGTCAGGCACTGCAAAGTTAAATGAGCTGGTGAGATCGCCGACCGTCGCACGACGCCACACGCTCAAATTCGGCACTTCAGCGCCAAATCGTGCCTCTAGAAATCGCAATGTCGAGGTGTGATCGAACAGATCCGATGACACAAAACCACCGCGGCTGAACGGAGAGATGATGAGCATCGGTACACGAAAACCCAATCCAATGGGACCCAAGATGGGAGGATTGCCGACCTGTGTGGGATCCGGCACGGCAGGCGCAGTGACGTATTCACCTGGCGTGCCGGGAGGGGCCGTGACCGGGGGCACGTGGTCAAAAAAGCCGCCATTTTCGTCATAAGCGACAAAGAGGGCCGTCTTTGCCCATTGCGCAGGATTGGCGGTCAAAGCGCCCAGAATTGCAGACAAAGTGCCTTCCCCAAAAAGTGAGGGTGCTGGAGGATGGTCGGAGACAATTAGCGAGGGCAGCACCCAGGAAACCTGTGGCAGGTTACCGGACGATACATCCGCGAGGAAGTCACCAGGAAACTGAGGCCCGAACGCGTTTTGATGGAGCGGCGAGGCTGGGTCCTGAAAATTCTGGAAGTACGATAGAACATTGTCTGCGAGAATGCCGCTGAGGTTGGAGTCGGGGGACGAATAAACCTTCCAGGAAATACCGCGCGCCTGAAGCTGCTCTGGCATCTTAGTGTATGTCAAGCGCCCGAAGAATGAGGACCGCTCGAGACCAAGGGTTTGTAGTAAAGGGCCCCCATTTTTTCCGTCAGGGTCAATCGAAGCCGCCATGGTATACAGGCGGTTCGGATCGCTGGGGCCGATCACAGAGCAGAAATAGTTGTCGCAGATGGTGAAGGCGTCAGCCAGGGCATAATAAATAAGGAAGGTCGGCGCGGGTGTAGTACCCCATGGTCAGTGTCGCGTCATTAGGTATTGATCAGAAGACGCGAGGAGACAAACCCATCCATGGCACCACTGTTCCAGCTCTGATGCTGTGGCAACCAAGCGTGAGTGATGTCATGAGTACAGGCTGCATTCGTCTTGGAAGTGTCGAGATGGAAGGGGAACAACAGTCCCGTCGGTGAGTTGGTGGTATTTGCAGGATCGGGCTGCTGGAACGCAGGACTTGGGTCGGAGAAGCCGCGAACGGCGCGATAACTTCCAAATTAGTGATCGAAGGATCGATTCTCCTGGATGAGGATGACAACGTGCTCGATGTCGGTCAATTTGCTGCAAGAGGAAGGACCCGGGGAGGGGTTAGGGGCAAGTCCACCACCACAACCAGGCAAGAGCATCGCCCCGAACTCCGCCGCTACCGCGGCTGCGCCAAGTCCCAGCAGTTTGCGGCGAGTAACATTGTGACGAGTCATGCGGAGCCTTTTCTGAATTTCCCCGCCCCGGGAATATTTTGTAAGTCGTCCAGATCTTCGAATATGGTTTAGTGCTGACGCTGCTTTTGCCGCCAACACAATAAGGCCCTATCATCGGCCAGCCGAATCGAGACAAACGGAACTCTCGGTTACGGGCTTGAGGGGTAACGTCCGCTCGGCCATTCCGGGCTGGGGAGGTGGAGCACAGCTGGAAGTTGTACGTGGACGATTTCATTCCTCACCGCGTACAGCACCAACTCGGCGATCGAATGAAGCTTGAGCTTGAGCATGATATTGCTTCGATGTGTTTCTGCCGTTTTCACCGTCACATTCAGCATCACGGCGACGTCCTTGGTAGTCTTGCCCTCACCCAGAAGCTGCACCACCTCGCGCTCCCGAGGCGACAATCTGGGTGTCTTGGCCGCGGCTGGACCAGTGCGATGCCGCTGCAGGTAACCGTCCATAACTAGAACGGACACTCGCGGGCTGAAGATGGACTTGTGCCGTTGCAGTGCTCCCACTGCTGCCGTCAGGTCATCGGTTCCCTCGGACTTAAAAACCCACCCGCGAACACCCACCTCCAAACAATCTCGGACAACTTGGTCGGAGTTCACGTCGGTAAGGACCAGTATTCTCTGGCCCGGATTGGCTTTCAGGATCTGCCGTGCCGCGTCCACGCCATTTAGTTTTGGCATGCAAATGTCTAAAATAAGAAGATCCGGTTTCAACTGCGCGCACTTCTCTACCGCATCCCGTCCGTCGGCGGCCTCCCCGCAGACCTCCCATCCTTCGTGAGATCCAAGCAGCGAGCACAGACCGAAACGGAATACTGGATGATCGTCAGCCACCAAGATACGAAAGGCATTCATAGAACCTCCTCCAAAGTGAGAGCGAACTTATCAGGGCAAATACGATGCGGTCTGTGCAAGAGTGCTCACATGCAGTGGACTGTGGCGCCGCACGGACTTGCAAAGAACCCCGTTAACGTTCCTTGATTTCTTGGTCTAGAGTGGGGTCAGCGGCGCAGAAGTCCTAATCGTGCAGAACGACATTGAGCAACGACCTGATCCGCTAACGAGTGGATCCGACCATCTCGGCCAGGGTTTCCTGACTGATTTTGGGCCACGGTTTCTGGACTGCGCTCCATGGCGAAAGGAGCGAGTAATAGAAGCCTGTTTTTAGCTCTTTGCCATTGCGGCTCGTCGTTTCGCTTTAATAGTAAACTTCACCCGCGAGCCTGGGTTGAGGCTTACCTCGTCACCATTTTCGTGCTTCAGCGCATTCTCGACCTCTCGATACCGATCATCGGCGCCTTTTATTGCAATCTGTGCTTTTTCCGGTTCGTTCGGATGTTGAGATTCAATAATCTTTCGACGATTCCTGGCAAGGTGGTATTAGGTCGTTGCGTGGCCATATTTCAACAACCTAATCTCGATTCAGCAACCACGTCTGGGCAACAAGGCACACTCGGTTGATCAACAACTCCGCCATCGGCGCCCAGATTAGATCTCAACGCTGTGTCCGAAATCGGCAGCGCGAGAAGGTTCCACTCAGAACCTACTGAGGCAGCCCATGTTCAGCTAGACGAAACCCCGGCCTGAGTCCGCTCGGTCGGCGGCCTAGGGGTCTTGCCGGGGAGACGAGGTCCCTCGGGGTCGGGCCGTGCGTGATGCGTTCTTGGATCCTGGACACGAACTTCGGCGCATGGCCCTTCAACCTTTGCCGATGCCAGACCCAAACTCGTGGAAAAGGTCGATCCCGTTGTCGCTGCCAATCGTCGAACCAAAAGTTTTGAACGTCGCCGAAGTGGATCGTGCCCAATATGGGCGGTAAGCAGTGGCGATAGCGACTGAAGTCAGCACTCCTAGGAAATATGACGAGTTCAGTGTCCTATTTCCGGAGTCGTTACGCGTGATTAAAATGCGCGAAGCTGCGTAGGTGGCCCGGCCCAGAAAGGTGCTGCTGGTCGAAGGGTAATAGAGTTGGTCCTGCCTGAGCAACGACGGATACAGATATTTCCCCAAAAAGGCGATGGACTCTTTTTGAATGAGCACCGCTTTATAGCGAGCGGTTAAGCCGGGCTGCGGGCCGAGATTGACCTGTGACAGTTCTGTTTCACGCATTACTCCCGCGTCGACATCAACCGCGCCAAGTGTCAAAGGCGAGTGTGCCTCATTGACGAACGTGTGAAACTTCTCTGTTTGTGTTGGAGGACGGACCGACGGAGCGTCGGGAAGTGATCGCCACGTGCGCATCTCCTGGCGCTACACTTCGGGTGAGTGTGAGCCGTCAAGCTGTGACTCCTGACGCAAATCAGCGGAAGGACGGTCGCCCTGGCACAATGCCCCGCAAGCAGCCAACAGTAAAAAGGAAGTGACCCGTACTGATGCAAATCGCTTCACCATAGCTCGGTCCTGCATAGCGGCAAGCGACTTTGTGCTCTCGGCGGCGATTCGGGTCGGAACCACGCCTCGCCGTTAGCACTCCACGTGGCATTCGTCTGCGCAAGAGTGCTCGTCCCGGAAGACAGAGACGTCCCACGGCTGGCCATACCACCGCAAAAGAACTGGCGAGCTAGCGGCGATCGTCACGATCCGGATGTTCGTGGCGATACTTCCAGTATGCTCTCTGCTGCGCACGCCGTACCTTGTAGAAGGGACGATAAGCCTCATGCCGTTCCTCTCCCCAGTGCCGGTACCTGCCGTCTTCGCGGTCATCCCATCGATGGTAGTCCCTGTGGTCGCGGTCGTAGTACCGCCTCTCGTTTCTTTCGTTCCGCTCTCGGGCATCTTGACGGTGATCGTCACGAAATTTGTTGCTGGCGTGGATCCCCGCCGGAGCAATAAGTGCCACACCCAAGAGAAGTGAGCCTAGATATCTGTGCATACGCTGCATGTCGTTTTCCTCAGCTCGAGATCTCAATAACCGGAGTCCCGGCTAGGAGCGACTGTATGCTTCTAGACTCCTCGAGTCTGTTCAGTACAGACCACTGCATAGACCGCGGGAGTTTACCCGAAATCAAGACAGACCGTTTAGCCGGCGTTCTGTGACCTCATTACGGCAATCCCGTTTACGGGGCTGGATAATCTTCCCGCTATAGTCAACGAAGCCCAACTTTCTGAACCGATTCATGAAAAAACTGACTCGCGACCTGGTTGTGCCTATCATTTCCGCCAGCATCTCCTGACTGATCTTGGGGATTACCGTCTGAGGCACACCTTCCTTGCCGAAATGAGCAAGCAAGAGCAGAACCCGGGCTAGTCTCTTTTCGCTCGAATTGAAGAGTTGGTCAACCAAATCTTCTTCGTATCGGACGTTCCGCGCCAGAAGATACGCTACGAACAGATCCGAGAACGCGTGTTCCCTATGGAGCGCAACCATCATCGCCTTCTTGTCAATTTGCAGAAGTTCGCAGTCCGTCATTGCGGCCGCAGACCCCATGCGTAAAGGCTGCCCGGCCAGGGCACCTTCTCCGAAAAACTCTCCCTCGCTCAATATTCCCAGGGTTGCTTCCTTGCCAATTTGGGATACGACAGTGAGTCTAATCTTGCCTTCCTGGATGTAGAAGATTGCATCAGCCGCGTTCCCCTGCGTGAA
>Ga0207100_1054_pt1 | contig 29688 bp, 23 predicted proteins | sample Alteio_BWMinHeat_82_FD_153520 | JGI IMG/M metagenome (GOLD analysis project Ga0207100, IMG submission 153520) | Enriched cells from forest soil in Barre Woods Harvard Forest LTER site, Petersham, Massachusetts, United States -... | ecosystem: Environmental > Terrestrial > Soil > Temperate forest >...
ATCCGGGGCTGGGAAATCCTCCCTATTAAACGTACTTGCTCTCCTGGACGATCAATGGCAAGGCGAGTATTGGTTCCGCGAGCAAGCTGTGCATGAGATGAAGCGTAAACAGCGGGGCGAACTGGCCAAGCGCAATATCGGGATGGTTTTTCAGAGCTATCACCTGCTGGACGATCTGACCGTGCGCGAGAACATCGACCTGCCGCTTTCGTATAAAGATGTCCCCAGTGGTCAGCGACAGGGCATGGTGGCGGACACGCTGGACCGGTTTCAGATTGTTGCCAAGAAGGATTTATTCCCCAGCCAGCTTTCCGGAGGGCAGCAGCAGTTGGTAGGAGTTGCCCGCGCCGTCATCCACAAGCCCGCGCTCCTGCTTGCCGACGAGCCCACGGGAAATCTGCACTCCTCACAGGCCAAGGAAATCATGGAACTCTTTCGCGCGCTGAACCAGCAGGGAACCACGATTGTTCAGGTGACCCACTCAGAAGTTAATGCAGCCTATGGCACTCGCACCATTCAACTGCGTGATGGCTGGATGGTCGGCGACACGGCAAACCCGGATTTACAGCCGTACGAGGCGGTGAAGCAATGAAGGAGAGTGCTCGGCGGCCTAGGTTTCTGGTGCGATGTGTGTCATGGCTCCTCATCGCACTAACCACTACAGCTTCGGGGCAGACAAGCACCTCCGTTCGCTTTGACATGCCCACATCGCACAACCCCCTCAGCACCTATTCGGCGGACCAGGTTCCTCGCCCAGACCTCACCAATTCTCCGCTGCTTGGACAATTGATCCGTGACGGCAAACTGTATTTATCTCTCAAGGACGCCATACGGCTGGCGCTCGAAAACAATCTCGACCTGGCCATCGCTCGCTACAATCTGCCCATCGCCAATATGGATATATTACGCACGCGCGCCGGCGGAATTTTTCGTGGCGTGAATGCCGGCGTGGTGCAGGGAACTCCCGGCGGCGGAGTTGGCGGTTTCGGCACAGGAGCCCCTGGAGCAGGCGCGGGTGGCACGACTGGCGGCGCAGGTGGAGCGGGCGCGGGCGCGTCCGGATTGGTGCAATCTACTCTGGGCGCGGGCACTGCAGTCGCCTCGTACGATCCCGCGATCATTGGTTCAATTGGCGCCGAACACCAGACTACGCCTTTGGCCAATCAGCAGATCTATGGTGTGCCGTCTCTGCAATCGAACACCGGACAGACAAGCGTTACCTACTCGCAGGCTTTTCCGACCGGGACTAGTTTTACCGTTGAATTCAACAATAGCCGTCAGACCACCAACAGCCCGTTCTTCAATTTGTCCCCGGTCCTGAATTCGATGTACCGCTTCTCCTTCCAGCAGCAGCTGCTGGCGGGATTCGGTTTTGGGCCTAATCTGCGCTATCTAACAATCGCGAAGAACAACAAGAAGATCTCCGACATCGCGTTTAGAGATCAGGTGATCGCAACCGTCACGCAGATCAAGAACATTTATTGGGACCTGGTAAACGCCTACGAGCAGGCGCGGGTCAATGAACAGTCGCTGGCCTTTGCCCAGCAATCACTGGACAATGCCAGGAAGCAACTTCAGCTCGAGAGCGTTCCGGCCATGGATGTGATGCGCGCCGAGGCTGAAGTGTCAAAGCGCGATCAGGACTTGACGATGGCACGCACCAGCCTGCAACTTCAGGAGTTGCTCATCAAGAATGCATTGACCAAGAGTCTTGACGATCCTGTTCTTGAAGCCGTGCCGGTTGTTCCTGTGGACCACTACGAGACCGTCGAAGCACCGACTACGGAAACAGTTCAGGACCTTATCACCCAGGCGCTGCGCGATCGTCCTGAACTTGCCGAATCTGACGTTGATCTGGCTAACCGGCAGATCAGCGGGAAAGCCGCGCGCAACGCGCTGTTGCCTTCCCTGGCATTGGTTGGATTCTATGGAGGATCGGGATTGGCCGGGCCGCTGAATCCAATCTACAACCTTCCAACGCCGAATTCTTCGAACGTGCCCATAGATTACTCCGGGGCTCTGGCGAACGCTTTCAATAACTCCTCTCCCGACTATTACATTGGACTGAGTCTCAATATCCCTTTACGAAATCGGGTGGCAAAGGCAGATCAATATCGGTCAGAGCTGGAATACCGGCAGGCCGAATTGCGCCGGGAGCAATTGAGAAAGCAAATTCGCATCGAGGTTCGGAATGCGCAGTATGCGCTGGAGCAGACCGGAGCGCGAGTGGGGGCCGCTCGAAAAGCGCGGGACTTGGCGCAGCGTACGTTTGAGATCATGCGGAAGGAGCAGACACTTGGCGCGGGATCGACGTTTCAGACCATGACTGCCCAGCGGGATCTTTCCATTGCCGAACTGGATATGGTGACCGCCATGACGACCTACGAAAAGGCAAAAATTGAGCTTGATCGTGCAACTGGTGCCACTTTGGAACATAATGGAGTTAGGGTGCAGGACGCGGAAAACGGCACCATCGCGAGTCAGAGCCCTTAGGTCATGCCAAGCTCAATCAAGACCGGGGAGATTGGGCTTTCCGCCGGGTTGGCGCAAAGTCTGCCAAAAGCTCCCCGCATTCTGGCGGCGGACGACCAGCAGCACATTCTCGAAGCCATCGAACTCCTCCTAAAACCGCAGGGCTACGAGGTTGACGTTGTGCGCTCTCCGGAGCTCGCACGCGAGATCCTCGCGAGTTCTTCCTACGATGCGGTATTGATCGACCTCAACTACGCGAGGGATACCACCTCCGGACAGGAAGGGCTGGGGCTACTTTCGGATATCGTTGCGATAGACAGCACGCTACCGGTAATCGTCATGACCGCATGGGGTAACGTGGATCTGGCGGTTGAGGCGATGCGCCGGGGAGCGCGGGATTTTGTTCAGAAGCCATGGGAAAACGAGCGACTGCTCGCCATTCTGCGAGCCCAGGTCGAACTGCATCGTGCGCTGCAGCGAGCGGAGCGACTGGCTGCCGAGAACCGTCTCCTGAGTGTCCAGGGCCGCCCGGAGTTCATTGCCACAGCGCCGTCAATGGTTCCGGTGCTCGAAGCCATCGCTCGTTTCGCTCCCTCCGATGCGAATGTGCTGATTACCGGCGAGCATGGCACTGGAAAAGAGGTGGTCGCCCGGACGATTCATGTCCTTTCGCTGCGGGCTTCGCGTCAGATGGTTGCGGTGAATACCGGCGGTCTGGCAGAAGGCGTTTTTGAGAGTGAACTCTTCGGCCATGTGAAGGGCGCCTTTACGGATGCCCGGACAGACCGCATCGGACGCTTCGAACTTGCTGACGGCGGCACGATTTTTCTTGATGAGATCGGCAACGTGCCGTTGCGCCAGCAATCCAAGTTACTGCGCGTGCTGGAATCGGGAGAAATCGAACGGGTGGGATCATCGCGTTCCAAACGGATTGATGTGCGCCTAATCTCGGCCACGAATTCGGATCTTCAGGCTGCGTGTCAGGCCGGTCAGTTTCGCGAAGACTTGTTGTTCCGTCTGAATACGGTTGAAATCCATTTGCCATCGTTGCGTGATCGCCGCGAAGACATTCCAGTTCTAGCCCTACATTTCTTGTCGCATTATGCTTCACGGTATCGTCGCGCGATTCGAGGCCTCGATCCTTCAGCCCTGCAATCGTTGATGCAGTATTCCTGGCCCGGCAACGTTCGGGAGTTGGAGCATACACTGGAGCGCGCTGTGCTCATGTGCCGCAGCGAACAAATTCAGCCTGGTGATTTGGGCCTCGGTCTGCAGCGATCCCAGGCGCAGAATCTGGAGGAACTGAGCCTCGAAGCGGTGGAGACAATCCTGATCCGCAAGGCGCTACAGCGCTTTCAGGGCAATGTAAGCCAGGCCGCCGAAGCGCTTGGTCTGAGCCGCGGAGCGCTTTACCGTCGAATGGAAAAGTATGGGCTCTAGCCCGCGCGAGACTGAAAAGTCAAAATCCAAGAAACCGCGTCGCGTCCCTTTCGAGCGTCGAATTATTCGTTCTTCGTTGTGGCTGGCGGTCCCCGGATTACTGACCAGCGGTATCCTGATCTGGGTGCAAGACTGGGCCTTCGAGTCAAAGTTAGCCCTACTTTTCGCCGAATTGGTCGTTTGCGGATTGATCCTCGCGGCTCTTCACGATCAAATTATTCGTCCCCTGCAGACCCTTGCCAATGTGGTCGGAGCTTTGCGGGAAGAGGACTATTCCTTTCGCGCACGGATGGCGATTCCCGACGATGCTCTTGGCGAGCTCTCTCTCGAAGTCAACATGCTGGCCGACCTGCTGGCAGCACATCGCATCGGCGCGATTGAAGCGACGGCCCTGCTCCAGCGTGTAGTCGAAGAGGTCGATATTCCGCTGTTTGCATTCGATCCCGGTGAAACTCTGCGTTTGGTGAACTCCGCCGGGGAAAGACTTCTTCAGCAGGCTTCTCCGAGACTACTTGGCAGGACGGCCGCAGAGCTGGGTCTGAAATCATGCCTTTTCGCCGAGAACGCGTCTGTGATCCCGTTGCACTTCAACAGCGATGCGCGCTGGTTTGTACGGCGAAGTTCGTTTCGGCAGCGGGGAGTGCCGCACACTCTGGTGGTTCTTTCCGATGTGAGCCGGGCTTTGCGGGAAGAAGAGCGGCTCGCTTGGCAGCGTCTGATTCGTGTAATGGGTCACGAGTTAAATAATTCGTTGGCGCCGATCAAATCGATCGCCGGGAGTCTCCATGCACGTCTCTCGGGAACTACTCTTGCCGCAGAGGAGCGAGAGGATTTTGAACGCGGGCTGGGCATCATCGAAGCTCGTGCGGCGTCCCTTAACCGTTTCCTGCAAGCCTACCGGCAACTGGCGCAGATGCCGCCGCCCATTCTGAAGCAAGCAACCCTGTCGCCGTTGGTGACGCGCGTTGCGGGGTTGGAGACCCGCATCGGCGTTAGGGTGATCCCAGGTCCAGATGTGACCGTAATGGCAGATCCGGATCAACTCGAACAGATGCTGATCAATCTGGTGCGGAACGCAGCCGAGGCGGTTCTGGAAACCCCGCCTTCAACGGACAGCCCGAACGAAACCAACACTATTCCGAAGAATGGGTTCCAGCCGACCGTTGTCATTAGCTGGAAGCTGCTCGAAAGAGTTGTGGACTTGACCATCGAAGACAACGGCCCGGGCCTGCTGAATCCAAGCAACGCGTTTGTTCCGTTCTATACAACGAAACCTTCCGGTAGTGGTATCGGCCTCGTTCTTTCCCGTCAAATCGCGGAAGCACACGGCGGATCCATTGAACTCACGAACCGGCTTCAAGAGAGGGGTTGCAGAGTGAGAGTCATATTGCCGCGACCCGAGTTGTAACGGAGCGAATGCCAGCACCTTAGCCTGCTTCTGGGGTCACTCGACCGTGAGCCGCCGCCTGGTCTTCAGCACCGGGGAGTTAGTGTGACCGCGCGGGGATCGATAAGCATGGCAAACCGGGAAAGCTAAGAGGCGAGAATTCAGGCCCAACTAGGGTCCTAAGCCTACGCCGACTGAAGGCCATGATGGCGGGCGCGAGGTCTATCTACTTCCCGCTGAGCCCCTCACCCAGGAGTTTCTGCGATCCGTTCTCACAAACCGACTAATCGACGGGCATGGCTGGGTTGGGATCCCACCAGCCCTGGAAAGACTCCTCCGAATATAGCTCCCGCCGCCGACGAGCCTCGTAATTCAGACTCCAAACCGCTACGCGTCTGGTTGGCGAGTATGCGATAGAGTTGCACCCTGAAGGGCTGAATTACGATTTTGAGAGTGCGGCCGGGCAAAATTAAGATGCTGCCGCTGATCCGGTTCTCGCGTCTAAATTCGCACGGGGTCACTAAGCATGCCTTTGTCGTACGAAGTTCGTTCCCTTTACCGCTTTGGAGTCTTTGAGCTAGAAGCGCACACCGGGGAGTTGCGCCGAAACGGCATCAAGCTGAAGTTGCAGGATCAGCCGTATCAGGTTCTGCTCAAATTGCTTGAACATGCCGGCCAGACTGTCACTCGAGAACAACTACGGTCAGCCTTGTGGCCGGCCGACACGTTTGTCGACTTCGAGACAGGCCTGAATACAACCATTAAGCGCTTACGGGAAACGTTGGGGGATTCGGCCGAGAATCCCGCCTTCATTGAAACGGTCCCCAAACGCGGATATCGGTTCATTGCACCTGTGACCGCGCCGAATTCTGGGTCCGAGTCCGTCGCAGAAAAAGTCGGCCCGGAGAGAGTTCCGCTAAACATCATCCTAAAACTCGGTGCCGTCCTCATTCTGACGGTATTGTCGGTGGGCTTTGCTTTGCGCCATTGGAGCACCACGTCATCGCTGCCAGCTCGGGTGTTGGACTTTACTCAGCTCACGAGCGACGGCCAAGCAAAACAGGGCCGCCTTCTGAGCGATGGTTCCCGGATCTATTTTTCCGAGGTGCTGCCTGTAGGGCGAATCGTTGCCCAGGTCTCGGCCAAGGGCGGAGAGACGACAACAATTCCGACCACTGTCTCCAATCCTCGACCCGCGGATATATCGCCAGATGGAACTGAACTACTAATCCTGTCTGGAGACATGTCGATGAAGGAGGAAACCTACGGTGGTGCCTTGTGGATCCTTCCGGTTGCAGGAGGATCCGCCCGGCCCGTCGATAACGTGGTCGCCACAGATGCGGTGTGGGGTGAGAGAGCGGAGACCATTCTCTATTGCAACGGGCACGATCTCTACGTCGCAAACAGAGATGGTGCGAATCGACGGAAAATCCTGACCGTTTCTGGTCACGTCGAGTCTCTCCGCAGGTCGCCAAGCAGCCAGCTTTTGCGATTCACGATGACCTCTCGAGCCATGGGAGGCACAAGCTCCATCTGGGAAGTGTCGGCGAATGGTGCTGGCCTCCGGGAAGTCGTTCCCGGATTGCCCGGTTTGGCCGCTTGCTGCGGCGCGTGGATGGCCGGCAACGACGACTTCTTGTTTCAGCGGACTCGTGCGGGCAGGACCGACCTTTGGGAGCTGCCGGGCAACCGCAGTGTTCTCCGTCCAGCGTCAATCCGCTTGACGGCAGGGCCAATGAATCTCTCCGAGCCCACCGCCAGCGGCGCGCCGAATGAGGCCTTCGTCGTAGGCAGCATCCCTCGAGCCGAGCTCGTCAAATACGTTCCACAGACAGCAGAGCTTGTGCCCTATCTTTCCGGAATCTCGGCTGAGGGAGTGGAAACCTCACGCGATGGGCAGTGGTTGGCTTACACCCTATTCCCTGAAGGGACGTTGTGGCGCAGCAACATCACAGGAACCGAGCGGGTACAGCTCACTTTTCCACCCTTGCGTGCGTTTCTCCCGCGGTGGTCGCCGGATGGAAAACAGATCGCCTTTATGGGTACGGCGGGCGGCGATCATTGGACAACCTATGTGATTCCTGCTGGAGGAGGCGTAGCGCGGCAGATGATTCCGGGAAATGATGAAACTGCCGATGCCACATGGACGCCAGACAATAAGTCAATCGTCTTTGGTCCCTGGAAAGGTGGAGAACTGAGGGGCATCAAAGTGCTGGACTTGAACACAAATCAAGTTAGTCCTCTTCCTGGGGCCACGGAGATGTGGTCTCCGAGGACTTCACCGGATGGGCGCTACATCGCGGCGCTGTCTGAGCAGGACAGCAAAATGATGTTGTTTGACACGAGGGCGCAGAAGTGGGAGCAACTTTCCGCCGACTATTCCGGATATCCAAGTTGGTCGCGCGACGGCAAGTTCCTTTACTTCCAAGACTGGAATCATGGAAGCGGATATCCCTCACGGGTGGTGCGTACCCGGATCAGTGGCCGCAGGCTGGAAACGGTTTTGGATCTTAAGAGCCTTGATCGGCTGTCCATCGGAACATTCATGAGCTGGAGCGGGTTGGCTCCCGACGACTCTGTTCTGCTTTCCCGAAACAACAGTACACAGGAAATCTATGCTGTGAAGTGGTAAGCGTCCGCCGCACAAGCAGCTCAACTATCGCTAGGGCTCTCTTAAAGCGTTTGGTTTCAGACCACGGAGGTCCGCTGTTCCCACTCTTTTCCTCCTGGGCTCGGTGGAGATACGGCAGCGCATCAGTCGACCTTTCCTTAACTCTTCGCCAAAGCGATCCGCGGCCGCCTCGTTCGGCTCCTCGCAGAACGCATGGCCTAATTCGTGGGTAACCGCGAGCTCGAGAAGCTTAGGCATTGACCTTTGCCACCCCTCCATCAGCTCAGCTGTGCGCAGCGGATCGTGGAGGAAGAGCGCTTCTTCGAGAAACGTTTCCCGGGGTTCGAGCGCTGTGAAGGCGGGGCTGTCCGGATTCAATCGCAGCATCTGGGAAATCGGCTTCCAGTCTTGGGAGCGTACCAGCACCCATGTCCAATGCCCCAACCCCTCGATCGGGTAATGAGCCAATACCTTTTTCAATTCAAGGATGTCGTTTTGGCACTGCGCCAGGGAGTAACCCGTATGGCAGTGGAATTCCTGACTAGGCAATATTGCCCTCTCGGTTTCTGGCCTTGCAATCTCCGCCACGGTCTGACCCGTTGTCGGGAGCATCCACACCGAAACGATCAGACAGCAACTCATTACCAACCTCGACTTTAGGGATGCCACGGCTCAACCTCATCCGCAGGTGCGGGATAGGCAGAGATTGACCGGTCTGAAACCGCAGCTCTATAGACGGCGTCTGATTCCCGTCTGAAACGTGAATGACAAGCTAAGTTTTGCAGAGTGAAAGTGTTAGCGCCTGTCCTGAGACGGATCGATGGGTCGCCGAAAAGCGGCCAGTGGGCTGAGTTAGCGGGAGGAACTCCCCCTGGGTACGGTAGGTCTCGGCAACTCTAAAGGAACAGGTTGCTTTCGTGCCCTTTCCCTAGGCACTGAACAGCGGGGCAAAGCCAGGTCACAGTGTCAGCGGCTAACGGCTGCAGATCGGTGGCCGTGGGATCGCGTGTCACTCCGCCGGGTCCCAATCGGCTAACCCCCCGGTCACGCTCTCAAGCGCAAATACTCTGAAAACCCTAATGACCAAGAAAAGAGTCAAGTTCGGGGAAGGTTGGCAACCCTTACCTTACGGGTTTACGTTAAGGGTTGCCCGTGATCCGGTCCTATACAGTCGGGACGATTGGAAGCACGATTTGCGAAGGATGCCGGTCATCATGGTAAATCGTGTTCACAGCGGTGGCAGACCGGCGGTTGTCGTTGAGCGGCTCCCCAGTGTTTGGATTAACATCAAAACGTGGGAAATTGCTGCTGGAGATGTCGAGGCGGAGGCGGTGACCTTTCTTGAAGATCATTGCGGTCGGGTACATGTCTATAGAAATTTGATAGACGTCTCCAGGCTTCATGAGTTCTGCGTGTTTCAGTGAAGTGCGATAGCGTGCTCGGATGATCCCATCCTGAACACCAAGGTCGAATCCCGCAGGAAAGTCCTTACTTGGTGGATAAACGTCAACCAATTTGGCAGTGAAATCGGTGTCGGGTGCGGTCGACGATGCCCAGAGCTTCATCAATAGGGGTCCTGTGACTTCGATATCTTCCTTCAGGGGCTCAGTCTCGAAAACGAGCACATCGTTTCTGGCGGAGAGCGGGCGCGTGTCGTCGCAGTTCCAGAGTTCGGCGCGGCAGCGCTGGTCGTAAGGTCCTTGTTCTATGAGGTTTCCTGAATCACCAGGACGCTCGATTGTGTTGTGGTGCGACAGGGGGCCGTAATGTGCTGCGATGTTGCCTCCGATGGTCGGGGCAGGATGGGCTGGGTCGAACTCGTAGCTGTTCGGAGGTTCGTTCGAAGGCTTTTCGGTGGAGAGCGCTCCATTCGAGTGCAAGTAGTACGAGGTCGGTATGGCGCGTTTGAGCGGCCACTCTGACTCATCGCGCCAGTGGCCTCCAACGAAGATGCGTCCCTCGCCGGTCTTGTGTCCATTGCCTCCGCCCATGATAAAGATGCGGACAGACGCCTCACGATCAATCCCATTGTCGACACTCTTAAGCCAGTGGTCGAACCAACGCGAACTGAGTTGGTCAGGATCGATGCTGGCCGAGGGACCAAACTCAGCTTCTCCCGCCGCTGTGTGCGTTGCCCCGCCATGCCACCACGGTCCGATGATCAACTTCTGGTTGGGCTTCGTCTTGCACAGCGCAATCCAATTCAAGCTCGTGCCCCCCAAGTTGGAGTCGAACCAGCCGGTGAGATGGTAGACAGGGATGCCCTTATATTCAGCAACGTGATCGACCACGTCCACGCCGACGTCTTTCCAATATGCGTCATTGTCGCCATGAGACATGGCCTCGATGAGCCAATTCTCGTAGCTGGGGACGAGGTGAAGCGGTGTCGCGCCAGAGCGCAGTGGCAAAGCCTTCACATATTCGCGCACTTGTTCTCCAAGTTTCGCCATTGCTTGTTTATTCTTCGCTCCGTCACGGTCACCCTCAGGCTCGAAGAGATTAAAAATCCAATTCATCCAGCGCAGCTCAAAAGCGCCGTTATGGCGCAAACCGACGCGTCCTGGATCAGAAGTCGCATAGGCGGGAATCATCGCCTTCAGACATGGCGCATTCGACAGAGCAAGTGCATGCTGTGTTCCTCCGGGATACGACCCGCCTACGGTCCCAATGGCACAATTGGACCAGGGCTGGGAGCTAATCCACTTGGCAGTGTCGTAGCCGTCGTTAATATCGTCGCGGAAAAATCGCCAGACACCTTCCGAATTGAACCGGCCCCGCACATCTTGGAGTATGACCACGTACCCTTGTTTGACCCAGTAGTTGGCGTAATAGACATCATTGTCTTTACCGTATGGCGTGCGCTCCAGGATCACCGGAAACTTGCCTTCCACAACTCTCCCGTTCTCTGCTGGACGATAGAGATTCGTTGCGAGGCGCACATCATCGCGCATGGTAACCATGATGTTGGGGAAAGCAGCGATGTCATAGTTTGACGACCCGGAAGCTTCGGGAGTTTGGGCCGTAATGCAGGTTGTGAGGAGTAGAACCAAGAGGAAGACGGTCAACGCATTGGATTTTGTGGACATGGAGCCATATATTGTAGTCACTCACGCGGCTCGCAGTGACGCTCCATCATTAAGATTTCTGGTGGTTTGCGTATCGTCGGCAAACCCTCCAGGTGTGCCTTTCCCGGTCAGCGTCTCAAATGCCATATAAGCAATCTTATCGCTCCACGTTGGTGCCGAAGATATGGCCCGTGGCAGTCCCCGAGAACTGATACGTGGCGTCCAGTGAGTTGAGTGTGACTTTGTAATTCGGCCTGCGAGGGACTCGAGTCTGCCCTAATCCCTTCTGAGGGCAATAGCACTTTGGTGCCTGGCAGGGACTGCGGATTTCAAATCGGCAGTTTTTGCGAAAAATGAGCATAACGCTTTGGAGGCACTCGGGTGCGAACCGACGCCCATTCTAAAAGAACTGCGACCCTTGGACCAGATTGCGAATCCTTATGACAACAGTCACCAGTGACACCCGAGGTCCACACATGAAGCTCAACCACCTGAATCTCACCGTCTCCAATGTCCCGGAAACCCATCGCTTCCTGGAAAAATACTTTGGCCTAAAGAGCTACGGGGGCACGGAGCCACGCGAAGCGATGAGCTTCCTGTCCGACGACAACGGCATGGTACTGGCGCTGTTCCGTGTGGCAAGAGGCGCCGAGGTGAAATATCCGGCGGGCTTTCATGTTGGCTTCATCCAGGAGAGCGAGGAACGGGTTAACGAGATCAACCAACGTCTGCGGGAGGATGGCTACGAGGTCCCAAAGCCGGCCCGCCTGCACGGTTCGTGGACGTTCTATTTCAACGCGCCGGGCGGGTTCATGGTCGAAGTTCTGGGCTAGGCCTTCACGGGCCGCCCGGCTTTCAGAGAACGCGTTGATGCCAAATTCCTTTCATTTCGAACCGCAAGACAACGGACGAGTAAGCACTCTGGGCGCTTTCGATTTTATCGAGAGACCCTACTTCAGCTTCACGAAGAGCAAGACGAAGATCGCCCAGACCCCGACAGTTACTGTTTGGCTGGACAACGGGGAGAGCCGCAATTCCGTGATCTACTCTTCTCATCATGCCGAACCGGTTCGGCGAGACTTACCTAGAGAAGTGGCAAAGGTCCGCGATTTAGCGGCTACGCCTGCGGGGGCTGTCTACATCGTCGATGTCAATGCCACCGGCGGCGGCAGCCACCCCATCCGTAATGGCACGGACGACAAGGTTCCGCCACTTCGGGGGGCTCGCGAGCGTCGTAGGAGCTTCGTTCCAGACCGTATTTGACCGACGCAATCGAGCGTCATCGTTAGTCATGTCGGAGTACACGGGGCGCGTCTCGGCGGTACTCTCGGCCACAGTCGACGAGTTTGTTAAAACCGGCATGGATTTCAATTGAGAGTCCAGGAGCAAGTCGACCGCCTGCGGACGTTTGGAGTGGGACACGCTCCAGACTGACGGCGTAGTTACACCTTTGTCCAAGGAAGCGTGCGGGGCTTTCCGTCTCGGCGTTTTCACGGAGCCGTTATGAACGTCGCGAGCTGGATGTAACAAGGCAGAGAGTGGCGCCGGCGAATATAGGATCAGACCCAAACTAGGGACTAAAAATAGTGCGACGATTGAGGTGATCGCTACAAGTGCTACCCGGGCCACTTTCTCAAGGTTTGAATAGGACGATGGCTCACTCAACAAGGCGCGAACTCGGACCGCTAGCAATGACTCAGAGGAGGAAAAACCAATTCCTTCTGAACGGCTATTGTTCTCCGCAAACCAGCGCGCAAGCCCGGTGAGGCATTCGGCATAAGTCAAGCGTGATTCCGCGCGTTTCTCTACGACCGCGAGGTCGCAGGCTAGTTCGCGCTCCCATCGCAAGCGGCCGTAGGCCAGCCACACTAACGGGTGAAAGAAAACCAGCCGGCATCCCAATGCCGCCAGACGATCCCACAAATAGTCATGCTGTTTAACATGCGTCAGTTCATGCCGCAGAACATCAGCCAGTTGATCGCTGTCGAGATGAGGAATCAGTTCCGCGGGTAGCAGAACATGACTCCGCAGCCAGTAACAGGTGGCGGGAGAACGCAGCTCCGATACAAGACCGAGTTCACTATGTCGGATCCCCAACTGGAGGCAAAGCCCTCGAAAAAGTAGTTCTAAATCGGGTGAGGGCTGTTGTGTGGATCGCAAGACAGATCTAAGCTGCATTGACTTGACCAGCAAATGGAACAGCAATGCCATCACCAGAACGGCATATACTCGCCAGGCGGTTGGCGCAAGTTTGGCAACGTAGGAAGCCCATATGGTTTTCATTGGCAAGGCCAGATGAAGGTTCGACGTCGCCGGTAACGATGTTGACGCGAGAACGAAATGAACCGAGTTCGCTGCCCGGGAGGGCATCCACAAAAGGAGCCAAGCCGCGATTGTCAGAAACAAGAAGCCGCCCCACATTCGGACCCGAGTGCGAGGGTTTCGGATGAAACTGCAAATGCACAGCGTCGTCAGATAAGCAAAGACGACCTGTACACAATATGTGATCCAGATGCTCAAACCCATCAGGGGGCCGTCGAACCACATAATGTCCCGACCTTCAACGATTATTTTGCCGCTCGGAGCTTTTCGCTTTGCGATAACTGCGAATCAGACGTTCGAGTTCCTGCAACTCGGTAGTGTCGATACGCTCGTTCTCCAGCAGGTTGACCAGAAGCTCAGAGCGGGAGCCAAGAAAATACCTGTCCAGCAAGGAGCGTAAAGAGCTACGGCGTACTTCGCTACGCTTCACGCGAGGTCGATACACAAAAGCGCGCCCACGCAGCGAATGACTGACAAATCGCTTGTTTTCCATGATCCGCAAAACGGTTTGGACCGTCTTGTAGTGCAGCGGACTGTCTTTTTCTGAAGCCCGCAAGAAATCCTCAATTGTGCCTTCTCCCAGGCGCCAGAGAATTTCGAGTAAGCGGAACTCGGCCGCAGTCGGTATCGCTTTCGATTTCAACAAACCTGGCCTTCTTCTACTTTGAAGGTACCCTAGTTGATGGCGAGTCTACCCTTTAACGGAGACGACCATCTTTCATTCGGAGCTTAACAGCTTAATTCACCACGAGCAATATTCAAGCCGTATTGGGCAATGAGTATCCATGGTTGAGCGGCCAAGAATAGAGGTTCGGCTCGTTAAGTCAAGACTTCAAATGACGTTCTTCGATGCTGGCATTGTTTCCTCCGTTGCGTCGAGCAGAAAGTTAGATCGTACCCATCGCCGCTTGAAGCTTGAGGCGCTACGGGAGCAAATCCACTAGAGGACAAAAACCAGCAATACAGTCAGGAGTGCTGAGACGGTGACTTCAACCGACTTTAGCATTATTTCCTCACAAGAGACGATTCGCCCCCTGGGTCTGATTTCCGCGTCCGATCACTCCCCGGATCAACCTAATGACGGCCGACACCGATCGAATGCCGATGAACCAGAAGGCAATCCTCGACTTGATGAAGAGGCTGCATCCGACTATTATTCCTGGCATTGTAGTCTTATGCCAATAAGAGAGAAAAGCATGATTTCAAGGCACAGGTCGTGAGTGACAGCCAGCCAGGAAGAGGTCGGAGGTCCAAGTCGTGCCCAATGACTAGACGATAAAGAGCGCATGGAGTTTTGTGCTTAGGGAATAGAGGGGGGTTTTGGAAGCAAGGAGATGCATATGCGGAGCATGCTTCAGATAGCCGGACTTCTTCTGCTCGGGTTTTCTCTTGCGGTAAGCGCACAGCAGTACAGGGTTAGCGGCCGAATTCCACTCGACGGCGAAGGCGGCTGGGATTACCTCGCTGTGGACTCTGCGAACGGGCAACTCTACGTGTCGCATGGCACGGAGGTTGCGGTAGTGGATCTCGCTTCCCGGAAGCCAATCACCAAAATCACGGGGATGAAACGCATACACGGCATCGCTGTGGCCAATGATCTCAACCGGGGCTTCATTAGCGATGGCGGCGACGACGTCGTCGTAATATTCGACCTGAAGTCGCGCTCGGTTCTGCAAAAGGTAGCGACAGGCAAGAATCCTGATGGGATTTTGTATGATCCATACAGCAAGCGCGTATTTGCCTTCAATGGCCGCGGCAATGATGTGACGGCGATTGACGCTGCCTTCGGCAAGGTGGCAGGCACAGTTGCCCTTGATGGCAAGCCAGAGTTCCCGGTGAGCGACCGGAAGGGCAATATATACGTCAACATCGAGGACAAGAGCGAGATCGTACAACTCGATCCCCAGGCTCTCAAGATAAAGAAAACCTGGTCTCTTTCTCCCTGCGAGGAACCCTCGGGCCTTGCAATCGATGAAGAAGCGCGACGGCTGTTTTCAGTGTGCTCGAACAAAAAGATGGCGATTGTGAACGCGGATTCTGGCCAAGTGGTTGCTACGGTTCCAATCGGGGATGGCCCGGACGCGGCGGCTTACGATCCGGGAAGTAAGCTGGCATTTTCATCGAATGGCGAGGGCACCTTGACCGTGGTGAGGCAAGATGGTCCGGACAAATACACCGTCTTGGCGAACGTGCCAACGGAGAGGAGTGCCCGGACCATGGCTCTGGACACTAAGACACACAAGATCTATCTATCTGCGGCGCAGCTAGGTCCTGCGCCTGAGGCAACCGCGGACAATCCACACCCCCGTCCCAAGATCGCTCCGGGGAGTTTCCATGTGTTGGTGGTCTCGCAGGACTAGCTGCAGAGAGTGTCGAAAAGGGGGCCACGGCGTCCCATTGATACTGGGCGATTGATGTCACTCCATCCGAAGGGCGTCAATGGGGTTCAGATTCGCCGCTTCGCTGGCGGGACGGTACCCGAACAGCACCCCGACGCCACTTGAAACCACGAGCGCAACTGCCACCGCAGTCCAGGAAATTCCGAGCGGGACGATACCCTCAGTCAATCGTGCGACCAACCAGACGAGTCCAAGCGCAGTCACTACGCCCACCACGGCTCCAGAAAAACTGATAAAGAATGCTTCCAATAAGAACTGGACCCGGATCTCATCCGGGCGGGCGCCCAGTGCCTTCCGGACCCCAATTTCATGCGTTCGCTGGGAGACATTGACGAGCATGATATTCATGATGCCGGTTCCGGCGGTGACTAGAGTTAGGGTGGCAATCGCGATCAGCACGGCGCTCATCGCGAGTGAAATGTCGTCCGCCGTGTGAAGCAGAGAAGACAAGTTATCGACGGTGTAACGCGCTTCCTTGCGGTGTCGAGCCTGCAACAAGTGGTTCATCTGCCGGGTCAATTCGGGTACTTCGGCGGAGGATTCCGCCTGCGCGTACAGCACCTGAAAGAAGTTCTCGCCCGTGATCGACTTCACCAGAGGGAAGGGGATGAGCAACGTGTCCTCTTGTATCTCGGACTGTCCGAAGGTGGGCACCCCCTCTTTGAAGGTTCCAATGATGGTGCAATCAAACTGGTCGAGGTGAATCTTGCTGCCCACCGCAGGATCGAGGCCGAAGGCAGCCTCGGCCATGTGATCCGTAACCAGACAAACCTTGAAATGGGCCAGGAAGTCCTCTGGGTCGAAGTATCTGCCCGAAGTAATCTGCAGGTTGCGGATCTTCTCAAAATCTTGGGTGACACCAACCAATCGAGGATGAACCTGTTTGCCACGAAGTTGAAAGCTGACCGGGATGTCGTAAGTACCGGCAATGGCGCTGACCGCCGGGAGGTTTTGGCGTACGGCCGCGAGATCCTCTGGTGTCAATTCGTCGTCTAGAGTAGCGGAGACTCCATTGCGGTCAAGGGTGGCATAGGCAAGGTCGGCGCCGATACCCTCGATCTGAGCGATCATATAGGCTTTGCCGGTCGAAGATATGGTGACGACAAGCACGATCGCGGCACTGCCAATCACAACTCCCAGCATGGTAAGAGAAGCCTTGAGCTTGTCGCCGGCTAGCGCCCACCATGCGAAGCGGACGCTCTCCTCCCAACGAACCATGCGCGCGGCGGTCGTGTCAGGGGAGCGCATAGTTAGTCAGCAAATAGTTGCCGGAATTTTCCGTTACCACGCGCAGGTTGGATCGCCCAACGAGCTGCTCCAGATACGGCATTTGCGCGCCGTAGGCTAGAAGGTAGCAGCGGTCTGCCCCTGCCCATATTGATGCGAACTCCCGGTCGTCAATGAACACACGGGGAGCGCCCGGTGCGTAAGAGCCGTACTCCAGGTTGTTGTTGCGGCCGTTGAGCAGCAGCGCGGTGCGACCGGTATAGAAGAAAACCGAGGAAAACGCGTAGTAAGAATTGGCTTCGATCAGTTGTCCCGGGGGAACCTGCTCCAGGCTTTGCGCCAGAGGGTACGACCCCAGATACGAATCGAATCGAACAAGTGCAATTCGGGCGGCTTGAACGAAGAGGACCATGCCGGCAGCGATAACGAGAACGACTCTCTTGACGTTGCCTCTCGATCCGGCGATACCAACAACGGTCATCCCGAACGCGAAAGCCGCGATCGCCAGCGGGAACCTGAGGTAGGCAAAAGCGCTAAGCGTCAGGTCTCGCATATGGCCCATCGAGAGCGTGTACAGTTCGGGATGTTGGGTCAGGGCTGTAGAAATGTTGCCGACTGTCGGGAGGCGCCAGACCAATGCAAACAAGACTGTGAGCGCGACACACAGCAGCGTAGAAATCGCAAGAAGTACGCGGGTAGCCATGCGTACCCTTCGACCTCCGGCACTGATCGCCGATCCAATAAGCAGCGCCAAGGCGGGGTAGATCGGCATCGAGTAGTACTCCTGGGTGGTCGAGAAAGTGAAAAACAACATCACTACGCCAATCCAGCAGAGCGCCATCAACCGTGTTCTTTCTGCCCGCGAAGCTGGACTGAATGACAACCTTGGAATGGCGGACAAATAAACCGACCACGGGAAGAGCCAGACCAGATTCAGCAACCAGAACCACAGCCTTGGCACAGTGTTGTAATCGCGCGGGTACCGCAGGTTCAGAAAACGCAACAGATGTTCGTTGAAGAAGTAGAACCAGAAGAATCCGCGGTATTCGCCGGGCGCACTATGCATGGAAAACACAAAGTAAGGCGGATTGCGCAGGGTTGCGAGCACATGCCACGGCACGGCAATCGCCAAAGCGATAGCAATTGCTGTACCGAGAGTCAGTCGACGCCACGACCTGATCGAGAAAAGTTGTCGTGTGAGGGCCATGTAGGCAATACCCGCCAGCACTGGAAAAACCACCGCAATCAGGCCCTTCAGCAGTAGCCCGGTTCCCAGGCACGCTCCCAGAAGGACCGACCAGCGAAGGGGAAGTCTCTCTTCCGGTTCGAGCAGCGACAACCATGCCCAGATGGCGCCTGTGATAGTCGCCGTGAGTGTGGCATCCGGGATCAAGATCCGCGTGAATAGGAACAAGCCGGCTGATGTGGCTAGTACGACGCCGGCGTACAGGCCTGCTTCCTCGCCAAACGCCCACCCTCCGAAGCGGAAGGTTATCCAACACAAAGCCACTGCTGAGAAGGCAAGCGGTAAACGCGCAGCCCAGTCATGAACGCCGAAGATTTCATACGACACCGCCATCATCCAATAGACGAGCGGCGCCTTTTCCAAATAAGCGACGCCGTCAAGTCGTGCGGTGACCCAGTCTTTCGAGGTCAGCATGTTGCGGGCGATCTGCGCCTGGACCGCGTCGACATCGTCCATGAGCCGTGGTGGGCTGGCGATGTTGAGGAGAAAAACGAGAGAGGCCACCAGAACTACGAGCCAACCCCGTCCAGGACCTCGACGGTTGGCATCGTTAGCCGCGATTCGTGAGACGCCAGCTCGATCTTCCATTGTTTCATCCAGATTAATAAGACCATCAGACCCCATAAGTGATACCCGTGGTTTGCTCTTCGCTCCAAGTGTGCATTCACAAGTAGTTTCACGGCAGGCCAATGGAATAGCCCACTGGCCAAGACGGCTTCTTCCGACAACGTATCCAGCAGCAAGGGCCGAAGTACGCCTCGGAGCCACTCGTGGATCGGGACATCAAAGCCAATTTTCGGTCGCTGCAGTACCGCGCGCGGTAACTTATCCTTCATCAAGCGGCGAAGTACGTATTTGGAAGTCGATCCTCGCAGCTTCAGGCGTTCGGGCAATCCAGCAGCGAAGTCGACGATTCGCTGATCCAGAAAGGGAGGCCGTACCTCCAGTGAATGCGCCATGCTGATGCGGTCTACTTTGTAGAGGATGTCATCGGGTAAGTAGTAGCGCTGATCGAAGTCCAGATAGCGTTGCAGCCCCTCACCTACGCCCATTTCAGCGAGCACCTCGGCTAGGGGTCCAGCTTCGGCGAACAAGAATAGGCGTTGCTTCTCAGCTTCCGAAAATGTTCCGTTCCAGAACACGTGCGCCATCTCGGGCGATAGCAGAGTGCCTTGCAAAAACCGTTTGAGCCTATATTCGAAACTGATCTTTTCGTCGGATACCGGCAGATGCATCGCAAAAGCCAAGGCTGCCTGCCGCAGCCGAGCGGGAATCCGGCGGGCCAGAGTGCAGTAGCGATCGGCCTTATAGGTTAAGTAGCCTCCGAATAGTTCGTCTGCGCCCTCGCCTGTCAGCACCACCGTGACATCTCTACTTGTCATCTGGGCCAGAAACCAGAGGGGCAAAGCTCCTGCGTCCGCACCAGGTTCGTCGGAATAGTAGGCAATTCGCTCGATCGCGCTGACGAGGTCGGCGTTCGCGGTCAAGTCGAACTCGGTGTGCCGCGTGCCGAAGTGGCTGCTGACCTCCCTGATGTATCGACTCTCGTCAAACGAGCGTCCCCGGAAGGTAACGGAATATGTTTGCAGCGTACCGTGATGGGCATTCGCGGCGTAGTGCAGGATGGTTGAAGAATCCAGGCCTCCACTGAGCCAGATGCCCACGGGCAGGTCCGAAACAAGCTGCTCCTTCAACGATTGCTCCAACAGGCCGTCTAGTTCATCGCAGGCGCTCTCCGTTGAGCCAGGAACCCTTGCGGCAGCCAAAGGGGGAACATATGACCACCTACTGCACTCGCCGTTCCGCCACTCCAGAAGATGCCCTGGCATGAGTTTGATGATGCCCTCGACCAAAGTAAGGGGACCAGGAACATAGTTTAGGCTGAGAAAACAGTTCAAACCCGACAGGCAAATGTTGCGGCGAACTGCAGGATGCAGGAGGATGCACTTCAGCTCAGAACCAAAATAGATTTCACCGTCCTGAAGGCAGTAGTACAGGGGCTTAATGCCCATTCGGTCGCGAGCGAGAATAAGACGACATTCGGAGCGCACCCAGATGGCAACGGCAAACATCCCGCGGAGCCGCGAGAAGCATGAACTACCCCAGCACAGGAAGGCTTTGAGGGCGATCTCCGTATCGCAGCGCGTCTCAAAGCTGCACCCTTCCGCTTCCAGTTCAGCGCGCAGTTCAAGGCAATTGAAAATCTCGCCATTGAAGACAATCACAACGTCGCGATCCGGGCTAAAAAGTGGCTGATCTCCGTCCTCGAGATCGACGATGCGCAGGCGAGCCGCCCCCAGAGAGATGTGCTCCGAGCAGAAAGTTCCTTGATGGTCAGGCCCCCTGTGCGCAAGCGCCTCCAACGCTGCCGTCAGCAGCCCGGCGGGTAAATCCTTTGCGAGGTGTGAGTACCCCAGAATGCCACACATGTGCGGCGCCCCATTTGCGCACGAGAGCGATCTGAACCAAGCATTGCGCTCCCCAAGTCAACTGTCTGACCGAGTCTAGGTATAAGTCTTAAATGCTTAAGAGTCTCTTGTCAATCCAATATACGGAATCAGGGTCGATCACGCCCAGGCAGCCCGCTTCCAGCCTTCGCGCCCAACCCCCTTGACAGAACAAGTCTTAAGCAATTAAGAAATAAGAACTGTGCCCTTTAAACGGACGAGGAGATGGCTCAATCAAGCTCAGCGGTGCACGCGGTGACTGATCTCGATTTGTTGGGCCTCGCGTCACAAACTGTCTGCGAAGTGTGCCACGGGAATAGAGCTTTGTTCCGCTATGAACTGTTCTCAACCCGCGGTTCGCTAACCGGTAATTGCTGCCTCACCTGCTTTCCCACTCTGTTGAGGGCAACAGGGGATGGCGCTCGCAGCGGGAAGGGGCAGGAAAGAGTCTTGCCCAGCGTTTCCCGGAAATCAGCCCCCGCGGACTAGAAGCCTCGGAACCATTCATCTAGTACGACTGGAGAACACTGCAATGCGACTACATGGTCAACATCACGGCAGCTATGGAGACGACTAAGAAAGAGCGGGTGTAGGCCCGTCTTTCCTTTGTCTTTCACAAAAGCGGACACTACAAGAGGATCTTGCGAAGTGGAATTCAGTGTTGATTGAGGAACGCTTCTGACCTTGAAGAGCACTCGAAATGTCGACCAGCCAAAGGAGAGCCAATCAAGGGGTGCCGTTGGTGGCGCCCCGATCGTTATTGACCTTGTGTTGCTGCCGTCGCGGCCAGAGCCGAAATCGCGACTGAGTCAGGTTGCGTCCAGACGGCTGCGCCGCTCGTCAGGTCTAGACGATGCATGGTGATCTTGAGGTGGCCACGATCGACCTCCACCAGCAGGTAGTGGTAATTGACGCTCTTTCCGCTGAGAGGGTCATCCGGTGTTCGCTCGATTGGGTAAGGCCGCGCGCCGCCGCCACCGGTCACAAAATAGGTCACCCCGTTGTGTTCCTGATGCTCGTAATTGTGCACGTGTCCCGAGAACACCACGAAGCGAGCATGGCTGCGGCCCTGGTGCTCCTCCAGTACCCGAGCCAGCAAGTGCTCAGGATGACGTGCTGAATGCCCACCACCGGGAGTGTTGTCGGAGGAGGCGGTATAGGGTGGGTGATGAAGAACCAGGAAGACGAAATCAACATCCGAAGGAACGCTATCGAGCTTTTTCGTCAGCCACTCGCCTTGCGGACCGGAAGTCTCATCGAGCGAACTGTCGAGCACCAGCATCAGCGTATTGGCAGCGCGCACAGAGTAATAGCGATTGTTCTCAAGCGCAGGGAAGCGGTGGAAATAATTCGCCAGGGCAACTGTCTGATCGCCATGAAGATCGTGGTTTCCGAGCGCCGGGTAAACCGCGATACGTCGTTGCCGCCAGATTTCAGTTTCGCTGTCCCAGACTTTCCAGTCGTCTGCGTTGTCTCCGTTATAGGCGATGTCGCCACCGACCGAGATGAATGCTGGATCGGCCTCGGCAATGGCTTGAACCAATGCCCGGCGCACGGGAGGACTGGCGGCCCTAGTGTTTGTCGGATCGGTGAAGCGCGTGTCACCGTAGACGACGAAACGGAATGGGATCCCGACTGGCGAATGCAACTCGACAGACTGCGTCTGTGCAAACAACAACGGAGCGGGCAACATCAACAGCACGAACAGAGATTTGGAAAACGACACCGTAAACTCCTTAGATGTTTCGCCACCCTTTACGCGCGTGTACTTCTGCCACGGTATGGCTCACTCTTCGTGGCTCAACTGCTTCCCCTGAGGATCCACCTGGACTTCAGACCTCTTGCCCTTGGTGAGGACCGCGGCTTCGTAGGCCACCAGCTTGTCGTGTTTGGTGATCGATTCGACAGTGACAATCTTTCCTTTCCCGGCCTTGGCGCGCAAGGCATCTTGAACGTCAGTCGGTAATGAGGCCATCACGACCTGCTCTTCTACTTCGACTATTAGCCCGCCACCGTCCATAAGAACATCCCTGCTGTGACCCTTGACCGCCATTTCGGCCTCGTAGAAAGTCTGCCCGTTCTCCCTTTCTTCTGAAAAGCCTTGAATGGTAGCGCCCAAACTTTGGGCTGCAACCGTTTTCTCGACCGCTGGCGGCAGGTCTGAACGTTTGATCTTCTTTTCCGCTGCCAAGACCGAAAGGGCGAAAAACAGGCTGGCACCTGCTGTGAGTCCAACTACTTGTAAAATCCGCATCGGTGTTCTCCTACGAACCAAGAATAGTCGCTCAAAGTGAATAGAAGCTGAAAGCGGCTCAAAAAATATGAGTTCAGATCGATTCGCGCCTGCCGGTAGCAAATCCTTTCCGCTGACTCACCCCGGCCGTTGAACACGGCTAGCGAGAAGTCATGGTCACTGCCGCTGAGGTCCTTGGGGTTGAGCCCGTAGTCCCTGTTGCCGACGCCCGATACCTACCTCCATCGCGGTGTTCTTTGGGAACACCACTTCGTGTCCGCGAGCAATGAAGTTCGAATATACCGACATCCCAGCGCCGTATGTGCCCATCGCGTAGCCGAGAGCTCGCGACTGAACGGCCAGACTGAGCACAATCCCAACCAGCTTGAAGCCGTTGGCACCTCCGGCAACCCGGGGTCCGGTGTCACCTCCGGCATGAGCCACGCCGTGGTCGACGTCGCTGTCACTTCTCACGGAGGCGGCCGCCAGGGTGAGCGACAGGGCAGTCGCCAAGTAGCGGGTCTTCGGCGTTGTGGCCTCGGCGCCGCCTTCGGGGTCGAGCTTCACGTTGGCATCTTTCCCGGATTGCACGCCCTCCAGTGTGGCTTCTACCTTCCCTTGAATCCCATCGGGTTGGGTCAGCTCCTGGAAGCGGATGCGCAGCTGCCCGTTCTTCTTCATGCGGCGAGCGGGCTGGACTTGGCTAACTGTGCCCGAGAGTCGACTGCCTTGAGGAAGGATCACCTTGTGATCGCCATCCAGAAGCGGCTCGGATATGACTGCCTCCACCGCTTCGCCCTTTTGCGAGGTTGCAGATGTTAGAGGTGTGAGCAGCCGCGCGTGTACCACGCTGCCCGGCGGCAGCGGGCCGCCGATTGACGAAGCCATCGTCGGCGTCATCATCTCGATCCCGAAATCCAATGGCACATTGAGCTCCGCGAAGTAAACCGTGCCCGCGGGAATGTATTGCGCATGAAGCGGTAGCTGTGCCTCGACATATCGTTTCAGTCGATGCATGCGGCCCGGTGTTTTGAGCTGCTTCATCGCTTTGCCCCACTCTTGCTTGGCTTGTTCTTTGGCCTGTCTGGTTCTCTCGGAGGCTGCATCCTTGACGCCTTTCCGCTCCTTGCTCTCCGCAGCCGCCACGAACCGGATCACTTGGCCCGAGCCAAGGCTAACGCTTGTGTTCAATGGGAAATGCCTTCCGTCCGGCAGTGCCAGTTCGTTGAAACTTATTTCTACCTTCCGTTCAGGGGTGAAGTCTGCATCCAGCGCAGCGACTGTGCGCTTGCCGGCGGAGATCGCCTCGATTTTGATGACCTGGCCGGTCACCTGCGATCCGACGGGCACGACAAGGCGGTCAAACGCGTATACCGGCCCTACGACGATTGCGCGAACCGGCTGGCCCACATTTTTTACACGCGTCTCCTCCTCCAAAGCTACTTGCAGTGGTGTGCCCTTGGGCACAGAGAGGTTAATGGACTGGAGAGAAGAGGGCGCATAGGGAAGCATGACCGTCGGCCCCAGCTTACGCGCCCAGCCGGGGGAAAGCTGAGGAATGGGAACCTCCTGAGCGTCCGTCGAGCCCAAATATCCAAAGGCGAACAAAAGAGCGTAAAGGAGAAGCCGTATCGTCATGGAATTTTCCCGAGTGAGTCACGGCAGGGCGTGTTCTCACTGAAATTCTCCGATTGCAAAATCTACCTTTACCCACTTTGGTCCGGATCGCCAAGGTCGCGGCTTCCTCAAGGAGAACGGCCCTGCCTAGTATCTTTCAATCGCGAATCCGGGCGGTGTTCCTCACCAAGGTGTTCCGCGAATGCTTCCTTGAGTATGTGTCTTAGCTCTGCCTGTGTTCCGACATGGATCCCCTTCACCATTATGGTTTTATGACAGACGGAGCATTCGCCAGAAATCACCGAGCCCACCCGGACTGCGGCAATCAGTTCCGGTTGCTTTTCTGGCAGGTCAGGCATGTAAGTGGCCCACAACAGTGGCGTGGGGAAGCCGAAACCTGCATTTGCCAACGGAGACGGGACGAGCATTCGCCGCGGGTTCTTGACGCCACTGCGATAAAACACGCCGTTTCCAGCGAGGTCTGCTTGAAGTCTTACTACTTTAAGACTACACTGTCAAGGCCAGCAGATATAGCGCAAAGGACGCGTCCAAGCGTCGATCCACGACTTAGCTTGTGGGAGGTCAGGATCTGGGGAATGACGACTTGAAGCTGAATTGGGTGAGAGATCGACTGGTGTCGTATGTGCAGGATTGGTCTGACGAATTGCCTGTATTGCGGAAGCCGTAACGTCTACGCCTCAACCCCCAGAAAATTGTGGGAAGCAGTTTCGGTCGTATTCCTGCTGCGACTCGTGAGATGTCACGTCTGCATGCACCGTCATTACCGGCCAATCGTTTTGTCTACCGCGAAACGCCCCCGAAGCAAAGGTTCATGAAGTATCCTGCGGCTAGCCTCGATCAGTCGGCAAACCGGATGCTGATCAAGGCCAAGTCGTTGTAGTGCAAGTTGCCGACAACCTTCCGCTGCACATCAACCTCGATTTTGTGTTGCTTCATCAAACTCCCGCTTATAGTGCCGACCCTCAACCCTCGCTAGAACAGCCGGACAGCAAGTTTGCGATGCATTTGGACGCAGCCCGGACCTCCCATTTCAACCGCCCCCTCCAGGAAGCGGGGCCCGGTGGTTAGGCAGAGCGGCCTCAAGCTGCCATATATTACTTGACAACGTAATAGAGGGAATGTTTCAATCACACGCGCTTTAGTAAAGCGCTTGATTTGGGAAGAAATCGACCTCACTAGCAGAGAAAAGAATGTCTTGGCAAAGCGCCACGACCAGTATTAAACGGTCGCCATGTCCAGTCCGGCTTGTCGGACGCGGTATGGCCCCGACCGACACTTTGCGGCGAATGGGTTACGTCCAGCTGAGGCGCATTGGTCGAGGCTCAGGGTTAAAAAAATTCCGAAATCGACTCGAGGGGGTGAAGGAGTCATGAAGAATACGCAAATCTCTTCCCAACTACCGCACGACTGCTCATCCAACGGCCCGGCAGTTTCGATCTTCCACCATCGAGCCACATCTATAACCAAGCCCCTTCGGATTATCGGCTGCCTGTTGCTTGTGTCCCTGTTCTCTTCGCTGGCCGCTTACGGCCAGACGGACACGGCGGCCATTGTCGGCACGGTTGTCGATCACAGTGGCGCGGTACTGCCCAATGGAATGGTGACTATTATCAACCTGGGCACCAACGCGAAAACCGTGGTGAAGACGGGGGCTGATGGCAGCTATATCGCCACGCCCCTGAAGATCGGAAACTACACCGTTGGGGTAGAAGCCCAGGGCTTCAAAGCGGTCACACGCACCGGAATCGTTCTTAATGTGCAGGATCGTGTTCGCGTGGACTTCACCTTACAGGTCGGCTCGGTGAACGAACAGATGACGGTGGATGACGCCGCCCCGCTGCTTCAGTCGGAATCTTCTGCGCTCGGCACCGTGATCCAGAGTCAGCAAATTACGGACCTTCCCTTGAATGGCCGCGATTACGCACAACTGGCAGTGTTGACGACAGGCGTCACGAGAATTCTCGAAAGTGGATCCGGGATCGATAGGTCTGTCTCACCTGCTAACCACAACGCCGGCGGAGCGTTTTCGGTGAACGGCGTTCGCGGCCTCTTGAACAGCTACATCCTGGATGGTATCGACAACAATTCCAACGATTATGGTGCGTGGAATGTTGTGAAGACAACCGTTGACGCGGTGGAAGAGTTTAAAGTACAGACCAGTAACTATTCAGCGGAGTTCGGACGTAGCGGCGGCGCCGTCATCAATGCCACTACCAAATCGGGTACGAATTCTTTTCATGGAACCGCATTTGAGTTCCTGCGTAATTCCGCGCTCGATACCCGCGGATTCTTTGAACCGAAGGATGACAAGAAGGCGCCGTTCCGGCAGAACCAGTTCGGCTTCACCTTTGGCGGCCCGATCAAACGCAACAAACTCTTCTTCTTCACCGACTACCAGGGAACGCGTATTGGGACGTCAGCAACCAATATCTCAACAGTGCCCACCCCCGCCGAAATAAACGGTGATTTCAGCGCGCTGTATGACGGAACCCCGCAAACCCAGATCTACGATCCGGCGAGCACGACGATCGTCAACGGCAACGTGGTGCGTACGCCTTTTCCGAACAACACTATTCCTGCTGACCGGTTCGATACCATCGCGCACAATGTTGTATCGCTTTATCCGGCGCCCAATGTTCCGGGAGCACTAGCCAACAACTACATCGTGAACGCTCCTGGGTTCGCCAATACCGATCAAGGTGATGTGCGAATCGACTACTCCATTACCCAAAAGCAACAGCTCTTCGGCCGATTCTCCATCAGCCACGTCGGCGCCTTTCAGGCCCCCCCGCTGCCCGGGCTCGCCGATGGTAGCGACCTCGGGGGAAATTCTTACAACGATACCTACGGATTCGCCATCGGACATACTTGGGCCATACGTCCGAACATGGTGAACGACTTGCGTGTGGGGACCGCCCGGTCTCACTACGCGAATGGCGTTGCGGCCTATGGTCTGCATTATCCCCCGGCTGGTCTGGCGGTTCCCGGCGTTCCCAACGATCCAGAGTTCAATGGCGTCACACTGTTCCAGGTTGGTGGGAGCTTCAGCTCGGTGGGTTACTCTGGCTTCGCGCCGACCGTAAGCACATCTCAGGAAATTCAATACGGCGATACGCTCGGCATCGTACACGGAAGGCATTCGTTGAAGGTGGGGGCGCAATTCCGCCGCAGCTACTTTGACCTGCTGCAGCTCAGTTCCCCGCGGGGCAGATTTGTCTTCAGCGGGCAGTTCACTTCTGATGGCGCAAATGACGGCAGCGGTAGTCCTCTGGCGGATACGCTCCTGGGAATACCTATTGATTCCAATATTACGTTGGGCGGCACATTTCACAACCGCCAGAACACATATGGCGGATTTGCCCAGGACGACATCAAAGTAAACTCAAAACTCACGTTGAACCTAGGTCTCCGCTATGACTACACGACCCCCATTTACGACGCCAAGGACCAGATGGCTAATCTGGATTTTGCGACCGGCAAACTGGTTCTCGCGGGAAAGAATGGCGCGTCGCGTGGCTTGGTGAAGACGGACAAAGCTGACTTCGCCCCGCGCTTTGGGTTTGCCTGGCAGGTTCTGCCCCACACGGTCGTCCGCTCGGGCTACGGGCGCTTTTTCAGCTACCAGGAAACCCGCACCGGTGATCCCTTCCAGCTCTACTACAACTTACCGTTCGTAGCTGAGGCCAGCTTTACCAGCGACGGAGTTACTCCGATTCTGACGGTTTCCGGGGGGTTTCCGAATATCGACCCTAACAGTCTCACCGGAGCATCTGTGACCACCTCCGCCGAGGGCGCTGATACGCATTTACACGCGCCCGTGATCGACGAATGGAACCTGAACATCCAACAGGAACTACCCGGAGCAATGTTATTGGAGGTTGCGTACGTCGGCTCTAAGGGAACGCATCTCCAGAGTATGCTCGATCTGAATCAAGTGAAAGTCCCCGGCCCAGGTGACATCCAATCAAGACGACCCTATCCGCAACTCGGTGGATTCAACAACATTGTCGATCGTGGGAATTCGAACTATCACTCCCTGCAAATCAAGGCGGAAAAACGCATGACGCACGGGCTCATGTTCCTGAGCTCCTTTACATTCAGTAAGTCGCTCAACGATCAGCCGGAAATCTGCTGCTCCAATCCCACACCGCAAAACAGTTACGACCTGAGCCACGAGTATGGTCGCTCCGACTTTGACTCGACATTCCGATGGGTCACAAGCTTTGACTATCAACTCCCGCTGGGCAAAGGACAGCCATTCGTGAACTCGAGTAAAGTTGCCGACCTGGTTTTCGGCGGCTGGCACGTGAGTGGAATATTTACACTTCATAGTGGTTTTTGGTTCTCGCCTCAAATGGGCTTTGATCCTTCCAACACCGGCTCCGTGGGGTTGTATCGCACCGATGCGGTTTGCAACGGTAACTTGCCGAGCGGTGAGCGCTCAATCACTCATTGGTATAACATCGACTGCTACCCGCTTCCGGCGCCGTTGCACTTCGGCAACGCAGGAAAGAACATTCTTGAGGGGCCGGGCGCCGTGGAGGCCGATTTCTCACTGCGGAAAGTTTTCAATATCACGGAAAGCAAGAACCTGGAGTTCAGGTTCGAGATGTTCAACGCTTTCAACCACCCAGTCTTTGCACTGCCCGATCGATTCATCGACGATGGTCCGGGCGCGGCCGGAGTGATTACTTCCACCGTCGTGCCGTCTCGCCAACTGCAATTCGCCTTGAAATTGCATTTCTGATTGCGTCATGAGCAAAACTGGGCATCCCAATTGGCTGTCCGGTTTGCGTAACTATACCGCTGATGAGGGAAGGCCCCTCGAACCGGCTTGCAAGGAGCAGGACTCAAACCACCTTCCGCTGCTGCGCCTCTCAGGGGCGTGGTGGTGAGCGGAGAAGGAAAAGGCCCGGAAGCGAAATTCGGGTCAGGTGACTTCTAGGGAGAGGAACGCAAGTGAACCACTGCCGTGTCGAAAAGAGCGAGACGATGTCAAAACCAGGGAAGTCAGAAGATCCTGGGATTAGCTCCGGCGGTACCTGCTTACGGACGGAGCGGCATCCGGCATACAGGTGGCCTGAACCTAGAAGAGGCGGCGGTATGGAACATGAGAACCTCGGCATCGCTGCAAACGGAGAAGCCACAAGTGGACTGAACCACGAGGGCGAGAGTACGGATGCGATGCTGAGGGACGGACT